>Ga0066709_100001672_pt1 | contig 15033 bp, 14 predicted proteins | sample GraSoiAngelo_158_FD_79665 | JGI IMG/M metagenome (GOLD analysis project Ga0066709, IMG submission 79665) | Grasslands soil microbial communities from the Angelo Coastal Reserve, California, USA - 14_1009_16_30cm | ecosystem: Environmental > Terrestrial > Soil > Grasslands | place: USA...
ATCAGCGCCTCGCGCCGTTTCGGCTGCTTGATCTCGCTCGCGCGGGCAAGCAGGCTTTCGAGGTCGCCATAAGCGTTGATCAGCTCCGCGGCGGTCTTGACCCCGATGCCGGGCACGCCGGGCACGTTGTCGGTGCTGTCGCCGCACAGCGCCTGGACTTCGATGACCTTGTCGGGTCCGACCCCGAATTTCTCGCGGACTTCGGCTTCGCCGATCGGCCGATCCGTCATCGGGTCGCGCATCATCACGCGCTCATCGGCGACGAGCTGCATCATGTCCTTGTCGGAGGACAGAATGGTGACTTTCGCGCCCGCCTCGACGGCATGGCGGGCATAGGTGGCGATCAGATCGTCGGCCTCGAAATTGTCCATCTCGATATGGCAGACGCCGAATGCCTCCGCCGCCCGGCGGACGTGTTTCAACTGAGGCGCGAGGTCGTCGGGCATTTCACGCCGGTTGGCCTTGTATTCGCCGTAGATCTCGTTGCGGAAGCTTCGCCCGGACGCATCGAATATCACCGCGATGTGGTCGGCATCGGTTTCCCGCAGATACTTGTCCAGCATGTTGCTGAAGATCATGACGACTTCGGTCTGAAGCCCGCTTTTCGTTTGAAAACGCTGGGCCGTGGGATCTTTGGCGCGTGCGAAGTAGGCGCGGAAGATGAACCCCGAGCCGTCGATCAGGAACACGTGGTGCGGCGCCGCCGAGGGCGGCATCGCTATGGGCGCCTGTTCGGCGATTGTCGGAGTGGCGATGTCGTTCATGCGCGGCTCCTTTTTGGCCCGCTAAATAAAAGCTTTACCGCAGGAATATAATGCGTCCTCTGCGAGCCCTCAGCGTCCTCTGCGGTGAAAAGGTTGTTTTACGGCGCGCCGGGCTGGCGCGGCGCCGGGCTTTCTTCCGGGCGCTCCTCGCCCGCCTGATGCGCTGACGGCATCACGACGCCGATCTCGGGCGGCACCCGGCCCGCCATCGCGCGGTTGACGAATTCGCGCGAGCAATACGGGCATTCGATCCGCCCCGCCGGCATCAGGTTCAGATAGACACGGGGATGGCCGAGCGGTCCGCCGCCGCCGTTGCAGGCCGCCACCATCTCGTCGATCTCGATGATCTCGAACGCCATTCCTCAGCGATCCGGAATAATGTCTGGGCGCGGATTGACCGTGCCGCCGGGCCGATGATACCGGTTGGCGCGGCGCGATCAATGATCTGGTATCGGCAAGTCAGCAGACGGAAAGCGGCCGCCGCGCAATGGCGCGCGGCGGTGGCGGCGCTGTTGCTGGCGGCGGCAACGGGTTGTGCCGGCGAGGCGCCCCCGGAACAAATCGCCAGCGCCCATGTCGCCAGCGCCGCGGCGATCCGGAATCCGATCCGAGGCCCAGCGCTCACCGCCGACGCATTGATCACCACCGACGGGGTCCGACTGCCGTTGCGCCGATGGCTGCCGCGCGGCCGAGTCAAGGCGGTCATCCTCGCGCTGCACGGCTTCAACGATTACAGCAGCGCCTTCGCGATGCCGGCGATGCTGTGGGCCGAGCGCGGCATCGCCACCTACGCCTACGATCAGCGCGGCTTCGGCGGTGCACCGCTGCGCCGTCATTGGGCCGGCAGCGCGACGCTCGCCGCCGATGCGGTAACCGCCACCCGCCTGTTGCGCGCGATCTACCCCGGGCGGCCGATCTACCTGCTCGGCGAGAGCATGGGCGGCGCGGTCGCCGCCCTGGCGGCGACCGGAACCGACCGCGTCCCGCCGGCCGAGGCCGATGGCGTGATCCTCAGCGCCCCGGCGGTATGGGGCCGCGCCACGATGGATCTCTGGCCGAGGCTGGCGCTGTTCGCCGCAGTGCGGTTCTTCCCGGAGCTGACGCTGACCGGCCGCAGCCTCGGCATCAAGCCATCCGACAATCTGCCGATGCTGAAAGCGCTGATCAAAGACCCGATGGTGATCAAGGGATCGCGCGTCGCGACGATCTACGGCCTGGTCGACCTGATGGATCTGGCGCTCGAGGCGGCGCCGCGACTCGCCACGCCGGTGCTGCTGATGTACGGCGCACGGGATGAGATCGTGCCCCGCGAGGCGCTCGCCGAATTCGTCCGCGCACTGCCGCCCGATTCGGGAAACGCGTTGGGGCGCCGCCTTGCCTATTACCCACACGGCTATCATCTGCTGTTGCGCGACCTGGAAGGCGCAGTGGTGACCGGCGATGTCGCGAATTGGGTGTTCGACCGCCGGGCGCCGCTGCCATCGGAAGCCGACCGGCGCGATCCCGCGCGGGTCTGGCCGCCCGAGAAGGAAGGGCGCAGTTGAGGCCCAAGCTCCTTGCGCCAAACCGGGCGAGGCGCTAAGCACCAATCCGCAGCGGGGACCCGTAGCTCAGCTGGATAGAGCGCTGCCCTCCGAAGGCAGAGGTCGAAGGTTCGAATCCTTTCGGGTCCGCCAGTCTCGGGACATCCAGTCCACTACCAGCAAGCAGCAGCCCGGCGAAACAGCCGCACTGTCTCTCGGCGTGTCGAGCGGCCCATCGAGATGTTGCAGGCGGCGCCGAGCGGACAGACTCACCGAGGCGGCGGCATCGAACCGCGCGCTTCACCTTTCATTTATCCACAGCGGCCTTTTTTGTCACGCGACGAGGTGACGAATCTTTCAGCATCGTCCTAGACGCTTCGTCGCTCGTCCCGCTGCCTTAAGGAGTACGCCGCCAGGACCGCGATCCGAGGCTTCTCGGGCATCGGCCAACGAATGCGGGACAGCCGACCTGGGGGCGTGCTTCCTTTCTCCGCCCGACGGCATCGGATCGGACGCGAGCATCCCCATCCAAGCTGCCGCTGAGAAATGCGCGGGCGAGTGCGACAGGTTGCTATAGTCGGATTAGCGATCGCGGCTGTGTTCGGCTTCGGTAGTGTCGCGCCCGCCGGGACCAAGGCGCAGCGAGCGGCAGCCTTACACGAATGGATCTGCCAGGTGATCGATGCGGCAGCCGATACCCACCGGCTGCCCTCCCCCTTTCTGACGCGGGTCCTCTGGCAGGAGAGCCGATTCCGCGCCGACGTGACCAGCCGGGCCAGCGCCGCGGGCGTAGCTCAATTCATGCCGGGAACCGCGGCCGAACGCGGCCTCGCCGATCCGTACGACCCTGCTTCGGCGATCCGGCAATCGGCGCGGCTTCTGGCCGAACTCGCGGCCCGGTTCGGCAATCTCGGTCTTGCCGCTGCCGCCTACAATGCGGGGCCTGCCCGGGTTTGGAAATGGCTCCATGCGCAATCCGGTCTGCCGACCGAAACCCCGCTGTATGTCCTCGCCGTGACCGGCCGTCGGGCCGAGGAGTGGCGGGGTTCCAGCGGCGCCGCATCGGCCGGGGTCGAGCACGGGAGCTGTCTTGAAGTTACGGCCGATCTCGACCGATCGCCGGCCCGTCTTGTATCGGCGCATACCCCGCCCGCCCGCATGGCCGTGTGGCAGATCCGGTTGGATGAGTTCCTGGCCAAAGCAGTCCGGCCGCGCCAGCAGCGCCCCGGAACGGCTCCGGTTTCGAATTCGAACGGGCTGCCGAGGCGCTTTGCGATCGAATACGCGCCACAGGCGCGCCATGTGCGGTGTACGAACGGTAGCATCGCGCTTCGCCGAAACCGAATGCGGCGATTGTCGTCATGTTATCATGGCGCTTCAGGGTGGAGCTCGCACGCCGGATTGCGGCTGGAGCCGTTCCCGTTGGGGCAACAGAAGCGACATGTACCAATCTGGGCGTCCAAGCTTGGCACCGCGCGATATCGTGCTTGCGAAGCTCGGCTGTGATCCACGCCGGGCGGAGCGCGGCTTCACGCTGCTCGAACTACTCGTCGTTCTGGCGATTCTTGGCCTGCTGATCGGGCTGGTTGCACCGGCCGCGCTGCGACAGCTCGGTTCGGCGAAGGAGAAGATTGCGCATCAATCCATCGAGCGCCTGGCGACGGTGCTCGACATCTACAAGCTCGACGTCGGAAGCTACCCGACAACGGAGCAGGGTCTGCAGGCCCTGATCGCGCGGCCCAGCGGAGTGGCACGGTGGAGCGGGCCCTATCTGAAGGGCGACAAGCTGCCGGAGGACCCGTGGGGTCGTCCGTTTGTCTATCGCAGCCCCAGCCAGCGCCCCGGCCATGAATTCGACCTCTACTCGCTCGGTCCCACCGGGCAGCCGGGCGGGCCCGGAGATAGCGCCGCCATCTATAACGAGTGACGGGGCGCGCCGCGAGGCGCCCCGGACGCGTCACTCGGCTCCATTCGCCAAGGCAAGAATCGAATATCCGGCGGCGGCGAACGGCCCGACCCGCGCAATCGCGGTTCGGGTTACTTCTGCATTGCCGGGACCCTGTGCTGTCGCATGAATCCGCGCGGTAACAACGCCACCGTTTGCATCCGCGGCTGCGGCCGGCGCGACGAGCCGGCCGGCAACGCCGCCGCCAGTGGCGAAAGCAATCGCCGCGGCGACGACAGGGTCGGCGCTGCCTGAATCCGGCGCGGCCGGGCCGAACAGAGTCAAGTGCGGCCGAAGCTCGTTCAGCAGACGAGGCGTCATTCCCCGCACGCGGCCAAGTTCCTCGATGCTCTCCAGCGGCGATCCCGGCGGGGCATAATCGAGCCCGGCCGCGCGGTACTCGGCCAGCAGCTCATCGGGCCGGCGGCGGAGTTGCGCCGTGCCGACCCATTCGGCAATAGAGGCGGCAAGTTCCGGCGCGTCTCCCGGCGCGTTGCCGATCGCTTGGATCAGGCCCTCGAGCAATTTCGTCGAGGCCAGGTTCGGATTGATACGCGCAGCCTCATCTTCGACCCGCAGCGTGATCTGACTCTCGCCGATGTGCAGCGCGTGAGTGGTCCCGTCGGTCTTCCAACGGTAATCCGAGCGTGGATCGGAAAGGTTGAAGATAGCTTGGTAGATCGCGCCGTCGGCCGCCGCTTCAGCTGCCGCATTGGCAGCGAGATTGGTCGCGATCCGGATTTCGGTCCGTCCGACTGCTGTGACATGGGTGATGATCAAACCGATCAGCACCAGCATCCACAGCACGATCAGCAGCGCGAAGCCCCGCTCCCCGCGAGAGTCGCCTTCAGCGGCGGGCCCGATCAGCATGGCCCTAAAACCGATTCGGGTTGGGCGAGCCGTGGAGGGGCTTCCGCTGCAACTCCTGGCGCACGAGGCCGGCGTTGATCAGCTGGTTGCGCAGATCTTCGGTGAGTGCGCGCGCGTCGCGCTGATCGTGCACGACATGCGGCGTGATCAATACCAGCAGTTCGGTCCGCGCCCGCGAATTGGTCTGGTTCGAGAACAGGGTCCCGAGCAGCGGCACGTCCTTCAGCACGGGGATCCCGGAATTGCCCTGTGAATCGCTGTCGCGTATCAGGCCCGCCATGCCGACGGTCTGGCCGTCCTGGACCGCGACTCGTGTCCGGATCAGCCGCTGATTGAAAGTCGGCGAATCGATATTGCCGGTCGTCACGGTGGCGACATCGCTGACCTCTTGCGAAATGTCGAGCGTGACCAGGCCACCCGAGTTGACCCGCGGCGTCACCAGCATGATCACACCGGTATCTCGATAATCGACGCTGTTGACGATCGGCGCGTTGGCGGAGAGGGTGCTTTGCTGGCTTTGCGTGAGCACTGGCACCAGCGATCCGACCTGCAGCCTTGCCGGCTCATTGTCCAAGACCATCAACTGCGGCGCCGACAGTACCTTGAGCTGGGTCACATCTGATAGGGCGTTGATTACCTCACGTATCCCGTTGGCCAAGACGAAGCCGGGGAAATTGCTGCCTATCGTGACGGGCGTGCCGCCGACATTGAAGACCTTGGGCGTTAAGCTTCCGGAACTCGTTGAGCTGCTGGTGAAAGGACCGGCTGTAGTCAGCGTGCCGGCGAATTTCCCTCCCAGATAGAATTGCGTGCCGTAGTTCAGCGTGTCGTTGAGGGTCACCTCGGCGATCGTCGCTTCGATCAGAACCTGCAACGGGATGATGTCGATTTTACGCAGCATGCCCTCAATGACAGCGTACTCGCTCGGCGTCGCATAAATCAGCAAAGCGTTGTTGCGGCGGTTCGCGAGGATCCTGATGCGGTTTTCTGTTTCAGCGGCGGCTTCGTTTTGCACCGACAACGGTTCTGCGGCGGGGTTGGCACCCTCGCGTACCGTCGCGGTGGCGGTCGGTGCCGCCCCCGGGGCTTCGGCAGTCGTCAGCCCGCCGGCTCTTCCTGTTGTCTGCGCCACAGCCGTCGCGCCCGCCGGCCTGCCGGCACCGCCCCGAGCGCCTGCGATCCTTAGCGGCTCGGCGCCGGGGGCAGTGGCGCCCGGCGGCTCCGTGGTCGGGGCGACATGCCCTGGGGTGAAGGCCCGCTGGAGCAGGTTTTCGAGATCGCTGCTCTGACCGTTCTGCACGTAGTAAACGTGCCATGCCCGTGTCGTCGCGTCCTCGACGCGCCGCTGGAGACCGAGAAAGCGCCGCGCGTCATCGATATAACGCGGCTGATTCGATACCACGAGCACGGCATTTACGCGCTGCATCGGGACGATCCGGACGACGCCGGAGAGGGCGCCGTCACCTTCCGCGCGAAACACCTTTTCGAGTTCCGCGGCCATCTTGTCGGGGCTGCCTGCGCCGGCGGGGAAAAGTGCATAGGATTGCCCGGCCAGTACGTCGATATCGAACGCTCGGATCAGCCCGGTAAGGGTCTGCCGCACCGGCGGGTCGCCACTGATTATCAATGCGTTGTGGCCCGAATCGGCGGTAATCTTGCCGCCCTCGGCGACATAGGGCTCGAGGACCTTCACGAGTTCCTTGGCCGCGGCGTATCGCAGCGGCACGATCTCGGTGCCGGATCCGATCGATCCCGGACCGGCGACAATTCTGGAGACCGCGCCGGCGGCGAGCGGCACGACGCGATAGATGCCATCGGCCACCGTCAGCGTCGCCCCGTTCTGGTTCAGCAACGTCTCGACGGCGGGCAATAGTGCCGAACGCGGCAGTGGACGACCAACCTCCAGTGTCGCCGTTCCCTGCACGCTGGGATCGATCGTGTAGTTCAGTTTGAGAGTCGCACCCAGGATGACCCGGATGATCTCGCGGATATCCGTATCGACGAAATTGAGCGTGACTTCGCCAGGTTCCTCAGCGCCGCCGCCCGGCGTCGGAGCGGCGATTGCCGCTGCCGGCACGCCGCGCGCCTCGAAAACGGGCAGCCGATTACGATTCTCCTGGATGACGCTGTTCACCCGCGATGCGGCCGGTTGCAACGCACCCGGTGTTGCGAGCGGCGTCAAAACCGGCGGTCCTGAAGCGGGCTCGCAAGCGGCTAATGCGAGCATAGCAAAGGGAACCAGCACCGGAAGCGGTCGGCCACGTCCGAAAAAGAACCTCATCGCGCAGGTCTCGTCGGGTTAGCCCGGCGCACCGGGCCGGCGGCCGTATCCGGCGCGCGGGCCGGCGGAAGTGCCACGGCTCCGGGGCGCGGTACGCCGAGCATGGACGAGGGCGCACGAGCAATGGCAGGAGGGAGTTGGGCCGGGTTCGGGGCGGGCTGTGCGGTCTTTTTCGGCCGAACCAGCTTGGGATCGGATTTCGGTTCGAGGATCGTGGTCCCTGTCGGCCCGCTCAGTGAGACTTGGCTCGGTCCGATGTTGTCTAGGCGCCATTCGTTGATGGTCTCGCCTTCCGTCCGAGCCAGCGGTTTGCCTCCCGGCACCGCGAAAATGGCGAGATGACGGTCCGGCTCCAGGACGATCCCGGTCAGCCGCAGGTTGGGCAGCTCCGGGCCGGCAGCGCTATCGCCGGTTGCCTGATCCGGCGGACGCCGCGTGGCGCTGAACAGCGGCCGAGCGAGGGCCGTCTGGATCAGCTCTTCCACCCGCGGTGTCTGGGCGACCGGTGCTGGACCTGCTTCGATCGGCGCCGGGGCAGGCAGGATGGCGGGCTGGTCCAAAGTATCGCGGAACTCGACAAACAGCAGGATGCCGAGGACCGCGCTTCCGGTTAATAAAGCAATTACGCCCCGATCCATCATTGGTGCATCGCTGAAGGTGCTTCGAAGTCGCGGAAACCATACACCTCAAAACCAGCATCGAGGCGAGCATTAGAGAGATCCGCGGTAGGACGCACCATCGAGTGGATCTGCAGGTTGCCGAGGACCAGCGGAGGCGTCGTCCTGTCGATCGCCCCGAGCAGCTTAACGATACCTGCATACTCGCCGCTGATGGCGAGGCGCAGACCGAGTCGGCGATATAGGTCGCGGCTTTCCGCCGGTATTGCCTCGGTGCTGCCGATCGTCACGCTGGTCGAGGCCGCCAATTCTTCGATGCGGGTTTGCAGGTTGGCCGACGCGATCGCATCGCTCTTACCATCGAGCGTGATCTTGCGAGTGCTCGCCGCCGCCTGCACTTCGGCGAGCCGGGCACGCAATACCGGAAGCTCGGCCGCGGCGGCGTTCAGCCGTGGCGCTAACGTGCGTTTGTCGGCGAGCATCGCCTCGCGTTGCCTATAGAGCTCCAGCAGCGGGGAGACGATCAGGACGTAACCGAGCGCAAGCACAAGGCAAAGCATTGCCAAAGCGAGCAATCGGCCGGCGCGGCCGGTCGGGAGAGCTAGAGTTATGGGGCCACCTCCGCGGTGATGGTGAAGACCTCGGAGCGTAGCGCCTCAATGCGTGTGACGGGCGCCGCAAAAGTGGGGTTGCGCAGCTGGGTCCCACCGGAAAGCGCGCCGATCAATCGCGACGCCGCGGCTGATCTGCCACTTACGGTGACCTTGTGTTGCTGTTGCCGGAATTCGGTGAGATAGGTGTCGCCGGGCAGCATTCGGGTCAGAGTGGCGAGGACGACAAGCGGCCGGCCGGCCTTGTCGCGCTCGCTATCGATCAGCTCGGCAGCGCCCGATAGGCGCTCGATTTCCTGCCGCAACTTCCCGGCTTCAGCCGCCGCCGAACGGCCTTGTCCAATTTCCCGATCAAGCGCGGCGATAGCCGAGGCTTGACGCGCGAACGGCATCGCGATGACGGCGAGCGCGAGTCCGGCGCAGACGGCCGCCGCCGGCCATCGCAGCAAATGCGGCGCGGTGGCGGCGTACAGCCCGCCACCTTTCGAATCGAGCGGCAGAGCGAAGCCCTGGTCAGGACCCTCGGCGATTTCCGCGTGCCTCGTTACGATGCCGGCCTCGCCGAGAGCGTCGAGCAGCGGTATAAGAGTCGCTCGTGGGACGACCAGCAGCCGTACCGATAGTTGGCCGCGTTGCCGTTCGCGCCGAGTGACGCGGTACGCCCACAAAACCTCCTCTGCATGGAATGCCGTCTCGCGGTCCATTTCGAGCGCGAGGACCTGGGCGAGATCGCGCTCGGCCGCCAAGGGCAGGGTCACGGTCTTAGCCAACACGTCTTGCTTGACCAGCCGCAGCACAGCTGGCTTGCCAGTCCAGCGCGACCGGTCGAGCAGATTGTCGAGCGGCAGACCGAAATGGCCGAGCGGCGTCTCCCGACCGTTACGGCGGAGGCTCATGACAACCGCCTGGACCCCGCCAGCGACCGCTCCGAGAGGCGCAATCAACAACGCCTCGCCGCCTGAGGAGCCAACCCGGCGCCACTCTTCGGGAACACAATCGGCAAGCTGTGCCCCCCACCAATTCAAGAAGTCGCGAACCATCTGCCCAAGCCTACTTCAGGAGCCCCGCCCCGGTCGCCCCACCTATGTTAAAGCGAGCCCACAAATCATTCGACCCATTTTCGCTAAGTCAGAGCGAATCCCACCAAGCTATCGCGAATGTCTTGAACTGCGTGGCGGGAGAACGGGCTACCGAGGTTACTAAGCTTCAGCATACCCGGTTGAAAACTCGCCCGCATCGACTTTCGCCTGCGAATAAGCGTCGGCTCAGCTCTCGGGAGCCGCCATCTGAGGCGCCACGATCAGATCTGGCCAGCGGCGCGTGTCTCCTTTCGAGAAGCTTAGCCGAACCCGGATCAGCCCCGGAATTGCCGGACCTTCCCATTGCGCGAGCCAGCCGGGTGGCGAACCCGGCTCGGGCGCTCCGAAATAGGCGAACTGAAGGCTAGCGATACCGCGCAGCAGCGCGGTATCCATCGAAGCCTGCGCCGCACCGGCCAGCTCGGGACGATGCGGCGTCCATGTCAAGACGAGACGGTCGTCTTGCAGGACGAGCGTGATATCGGCGCGGCGGGTCGTACCGAGACCGGTAGGCAGATCGCCGACAAACGCCAGGCGGTCGGGGGTCCCGTCGAGAGATATGGCAAGCGGCGGCGATCCGGGGTTGATGACGGCGGTCGGAGCAACCGGGATTCCAGTCAGCAGCATCCGGATGACGCGGGCAGTCGAAGCGAGCTCCGCAACCGCGCCGGTTCGCCGAGCCTGCATGTTCCATAACCCCAGGCCGGTATGCACGCCCTGGTTCAGACCGATCACTAGGAAGCCCAGAACAGTCAGCGCGACAAGCATTTCCAGCAAGGTAAAACCGCCCTGACTGCGGTGCTCGGGGATGGTGGACGCAATCGGTATCGTCACTGCGGTGCGGCCGCAGTGACGATGCGTCGTGTCTGGAGCACCACGGAACGGGTGCGGCCTCCAGCATTCCAAGAGATCATCACCTCGAGATCATACAGGCTGTTCGCTGCACCATTCTGCCGCGGCGGCGAGGATTGCTGAGTCGCTACCGGCCGGGCGCGCAGCCGCCAGTGATAGCTGCCGCCATCATCACCCTCGATCTCGCCCGGAACGATCGCGCTCGCGCGGCCAAACGCAGCGAGATGGGATTGCGCCCGCTCGATTGCCTCGTCGACCCGAGCGGCCGCGTCGGCCGCGAACAAACCGCCGCTGCCGGCCTGAAACATCCCGACCAGAGCGAGGCCAGCAATCGCCACCGCGACCACGACTTCGAGCAAGGTGAAACCGCGCGCACGATTCCGATCTCGCAACGATGAGGTCATCGTTCTGATGTGGGTGGGCTATTGCGCATCGCCGACAGTGACCCGCCCGCTCAGCCAATCGACACCGACCGTCAACTTACGCGCACCATCAGCGAGGGTGATCCGGCCGCCGCTCGAACTACCATCGGGGTTGAACCGAATATCGCCTGTGCTGGCGTCGCGCTGCTCGCCAGCGATCGTCAGCAGCGTGATCGTCAGCTTTGGAGAGAGCTGCCGCGCTGGTCCCTCCGCGATGCGGAACCGATGCGCTGCGACATCGAGTTGGAACGCGATCGGCCGATTACGTAACACCGCCTCCGACCGTGCCAAGCGCAATTGCGAGGCCAATTCGGCGGCGCTTCCGCGCAGCTCCAGACCAGCACTCGAGGGCGGCTTGTGACCGATGATCAAAGCCAGCGCGAAGCCGAGAATAGCCAGGCAAACGGTGATCTCGACCAGCGTGAACCCAGCCTCACCATCCCTGCGCCGTGCGGCCGGTCGCCGCCGCACGTCACACGGCGAGATCATTGAGGCTGAGCATCGCGGTGAGCAGGGAGCCGACGATACCGGCCACCGCCAACCCCATCACGATCGTGATGATCGGGATCGCCAGCGCGACGACGCGCTGCACGATCAGCCGCGCCTGCTCGTCATGAATTTCGGCCGCTTTCAGGCACATCGCCGGGAGCTGTGCGGCCGCCTCGCCGAGCTGCAGCAGATGGATCGTGCGCGCCGGAAACAACCCGGCTTCATCGAGCGGCCGCGCTAAACCCCGGCCGGCTTTGGCCTCGAGCGAGGCTGCATCGATCGCGGCCACGGCGGCGAGGTTGCCGAGCGCGTCCCTCGTGATGGCAAGCGCCGCGATCAGCGGCATGCCGTTTTGCAGCAGCGTTCCGAGGGTGCGAGTCAGCCGGGCCGCAAGTGTCTCCCTCAGCAACCGGCCAGCGATTGGCAGCCGTAGCACCAGCCGGTCCCATTTGAGCCGCAGCGCCGGAGTGGCGAGCACGCGTGGTGCGAGCACCGTGGCAGCCAGAATAGCAAGCAGCAGCCATGGCGTCGCGGCGCCGACCGCTTGGCCGAGCACCATCAGCGCGCGGGTTGAAGCCGGCAGTTCAGCACCGGCCTGTTCGAAAATCGGAGTGAATTGCGGCAGCACATAATCGAGCAGCAGCACGATCGAGCCGATGGCCGCGATTATCAGCACGATCGGATAGATCATCGCGGTCCGCAGACTGGCCCTCAGGCCGCGTTCGCGTTCCAACAGATTGGCGAGTCGTTCGAGGGTGGCCGGCAGGGTGCCGCCGGCTTCGCCAGCCCGGATTAGCCCGACATAAAGCCGCGAAAAGCTGCGCGGCTGCGTCGCCAGCGCGGCAGCAAAAGAGCTGCCAGCGCGGACCTTGTCACGCACCTCGCCGAGGATGGCCCGCGCTCTTCTGTTGCCTGCGTTCTCAACGACAAAGCGCAAGGCGCGATCGAGATCTTGCCCTGCGAAGAGCATGATCGCGAGCTCGCGGGTAACCTCGCCGAGAGCGACGCGGTCGAGAGCGCGTCGGGCGCCGATCTCGATCTGCAGCAGGTCGGTGAACCATCCGCTCCCGTCCTTCGGTTCGGCGCGCAACACGATCTGCCCTTGGCGCTGCAGGCGATCGATCACAGCCCCACGATCGGGAGCCTCGATGACGCCGCTCACCACCTCGCCGCCGGGATTTATCGCCGACCACCGGAACGACGCCATGTGCGATCCCTACCCGACCTTGCGCCGCAGCTTTACGCCTCGCCGCGGATACAGCGCACGAGCTCCTCGAGCGTGGTATCACCCTCGATCACAGCAAGCAACCCGGCCTCGAAGATCGGCCGCATGCCCGTGTCGACGGCGACGCGCTCGATAACGCTCTGGTCCGCGCGTTCGAACATCAGCCGGTCGATTTCCGGGCTCGGCAGCAACAATTCGGCGATCGCTCGGCGACCGCGGTAACCGGTGCCGCGGCAATCCGGACAACCGACGGGCCGATACAACAAAATTGTGGCGCGCGGCGGCGCAAGGCGCTCCAAGCCGAACCTTTCGATCAGCGCGGCCGGAGCGGGTTCGGCGGTTTTGCATTTGGCACATAACCGGCGCACCAGTCGCTGCGCGAGCACGCCCTTCAGCGTGGCGGAGAGGAGATAATCCTCGACTCCCATGTCGCGCAGGCGGGTAACCGTCGCGGCAGCCGAATTGGTATGGACGGTTGACAGCACGAGATGCCCCGTCAGTGCCGCCTGGACGGCAATCTGCGCGGTTTCGAGGTCGCGGATTTCGCCGATCATGATGACGTCGGGATCCTGCCGTAAGATCGAGCGCAGCAGGCTGGCGAAATTGAGTCCAATCTGAGTTTTGACTTGGATCTGGTTGATGCCCGCGAGCTGGTATTCGATCGGGTCCTCGACCGTGAGGATCTTGCGCGCCACCGAGTTTAGCTTCAGTAAACCGGTGTAGAGAGTGGTGGTCTTGCCGCTGCCGGTCGGCCCCGTTACCAGAACCATCCCGTTCGGCAGATCGAGCGCGCGTTCGAGCCCGCTCCGGACATCATCCGGCAGGCCGAGCTTGGCGTAATCAAACTCGACCGCGGTGCGGTCGAGCACCCGCAGCACGACGCTCTCGCCATAGAGCGAGGGCACGGTAGAGACGCGAAAATCGATCTCATGTCCGCGCACCGTCAGCCGGATCCGGCCGTCCTGCGGCAGGCGGCGCTCCGCGATATCGAGGCGCGCCATAATCTTCACGCGCGAGATCACCGCGGCCTGTAGCCGCGCCGGTGGCGGCTCGATCTCGTGCAATATGCCATCGTAGCGATAACGCACGCGCAGCCGGTCCTCGAAGGGCTCGATATGGATATCCGAGGCATGGGTCTCGACGGCGCGCGCGATCAGCTGATTGACGAGCCGGATGACCGGGGCTTCGCTGGCGAGGTCCTTAAGCCGCTCGGTATCTTCCTCGGCGGGCTCGGCGTCACCGACAATCTCCCCCAGCAGGGCGCCGGGCTCTCCGCCCTCATCGGCTTCCGGATAAAGCCGGTTGAAAGCAGCTTCCAGTTCGATCGGCACCGCAACCGCGATCGCCACCGGCCGCCCGACCGCCGCCGAGATGGCGCCGCGGGCAAATTCGTCGAGCGGGTCGGCCATCGCCAGCGTCACTCCCTCGCCGGTCGCCGCGATCGGCAGGACATGCACCTTCCGCAGAAATTTCGGCTTCAGACGGTCAGGGAACAGCGGAGCATCCGGGTAATCGATGATGGCGGCGAGTGGTGCGCCAACCAGTTCGGCCAGCGCCTCGGCGAGACCGCGCTCGCTGATTAGGCCCAGTTGGGTCAGGACGCGGTCAAGCCTGCCGCCGGTCTCGGCCGCGACGCGGCGCGCCCGATCGAGCGTGCGGTGATCAACGAGGCCGCGCGCGATCAGATGCTCGCCGAGCCGACCCAGCTCGTCGGAAATCTCTGACGTCTCGGGCTCGCCCGCTGGACCAGGAATGGCTTCTACTACCATGTTTGGGATTATATATCCTCTGGATCACGCGGGTGTCGAATGGCGTGGCTCAGCGCGGCGGCGAGAGGGTAGGCAAGGCGGAGTGGAATTGGCGCAATTGGCCGATCGCCTGTCGAGTCTCGGAGGCGCGGGTTGGTTCGTGCTGGTGTCAGCGCCGTTTATCGGCAGCTTTCTCGGCGTGGTGATCCGTCGCTTGCCGGAGGGACGATCGATCGTTGGAGGACGTTCGACCTGCGAATCCTGCGGCGCTTTACTGACCGCCCGCGAACTCTTACCGCTGGTCAGCTGGTTCTTCCAGCACGCCCGCTGCGGCCATTGCGGACGGCCGCTGGGCTGGTTCTATCCGGGTGTCGAACTCGCCGCGATCACGATCGCCATCATAGCGGTAGCCATCGGGCAGCAGCCGCCCTGGCTGGGTTCCCTGCTTGGCTGGTGGCTTCTCGCGCTCGGCTGGATCGACATGGAGCATGGGCTCTTGCCGGACGCGCTGACGCTGCCGTTGGTTGTGATCGGGCTGGTCATCGCGGCAATCTTCGATCCCGAAAACCTCGCCGAGCGTGCGGCGGCCGCCGCGCTCGGATATTTA
>Ga0066709_100001673_pt1 | contig 15030 bp, 13 predicted proteins | sample GraSoiAngelo_158_FD_79665 | JGI IMG/M metagenome (GOLD analysis project Ga0066709, IMG submission 79665) | Grasslands soil microbial communities from the Angelo Coastal Reserve, California, USA - 14_1009_16_30cm | ecosystem: Environmental > Terrestrial > Soil > Grasslands | place: USA...
ATGCGCTCGTGTTCTGGGGCGAGGACAAGGTCAAGCGGCGCGTATCGAACGCCGAGCTCATCGATGCCGTGTCGCGGGTTGCCCACGGTCTTCGCGAAGCCGGCGTGAAAGCCGGCGATCGGGTGGCCGGGTACCTGCCGAACATGCCCGAGACGATCATCGCCACGCTCGCGACCGCGAGCCTCGGTGCGATCTGGTCGTCCGCGTCTCCGGATTTCGGCGTTCAGGGCGTGCTCGACCGCTTCGGGCAGATCGAGCCCAAGGTATTGTTCACCGTCGATGGTTACTGGTACAACGGCAAGCCGCAACCGATCCTCGAGCGCGTGGCCACGATCGTGGCGCAGCTGCCCACCGTCGTGCGCGTGATCGTCGCGCCGTATCTGCGAGAACCAGCCGCCGCAGCGGGTGAGCTCTCGGCGGACCCGCGTGCCGTCACCTGGGACGAGTTTGTCGCACCATTCCCAGCCGGCCCGATCGAATTCGAGCAGCTGCCTTTCGACTATCCTCTCTACATCCTTTATTCCTCGGGCACGACCGGCGTTCCCAAGTGCATCGTGCACGGCGCCGGCGGAACGCTGCTCCAGCACGTGAAAGAGCATCGCCTGCAGAGCGATCTCAAGCCGGGAGACCGGCTGTTCTATTTCACGACCTGCGGCTGGATGATGTGGAACTGGCTGGTGAGCGGTCTCGCCTCTGGCGCGACGCTGCTGCTCTACGACGGGTCGCCCTTCGTGCATCAGGGCAGGATCGTCTGGGAGCTTGCCGACGAGGAGCGCATGACGCATCTCGGCACCTCGGCCAAGTACATCGACGCGATCAAGAAGATCGCGCTGGTGCCGCGCAAGGATTACGCACTGTCGCGGCTCCGCGCCGTGCTGTCGACCGGCAGCCCGCTCGCGCCCGAGGGCTTCGACTACGTCTACCAATGCGTCAAGAGCGACGTGTGCCTGTCGTCGATTTCGGGCGGCACCGACATCATCTCCTGCTTCGCGCTTGGTTGTCCGACGCGGCCCGTATGGCGCGGCGAGCTGCAGTGTCGAGGGTTGGGGATGAAGGTCGAGGTCTTCGATGAGAGCGGAAAACCCGTGCGCGAGGAGAAGGGTGAGCTCGTCTGCACGGCGCCGTTCCCCTCGATGCCCATCAGCTTCTGGAACGACCCGGACGGCACCAAGTATCGCGCTGCATACTTCGAGCGCTTTCCCGGCGTGTGGTGTCACGGCGACTGGGTGGAGCTGACCGCGCATGAGGGCATGATCATCTATGGCCGCTCGGATGCCACGCTCAATCCGGGCGGAGTGCGCATCGGCACCGCCGAGATTTATCGCCAGGTCGAGCAACTAGACGAAGTCGTGGAGAGCATCGTCATCGGTCAGGATTGGCCGCCGGACGAAGTGGGCGACGTGCGCGTGGTGCTGTTCGTGCGGCTCCGCGACGGCCTGACGCTCGACCAGGCCCTGATCGATCGCATCAAGAAGCAGATTCGCGCCAACGCCACGCCGCGGCACGTGCCGGCGAAGGTCGTGCAGGTGAGCGATATCCCGCGCACCAAGAGCGGCAAGATCGTCGAGCTGGCCGTTCGCAATATCGTGCACGGCCTGCCGGTGAAGAACGTCGAAGCGCTGGCCAACCCCGACGCGCTGGAGCAGTTTCGCGACCGTGTCGAGCTGAAGACCTGACGACCGCACCGGACACGGCGGTCAAGAAAAAGACCACCGCATTTAACACCAAGGTCACGAAAAAAAGTGAAGATCACGAAGTGATAATGATGAAATGCGGTTCTTCGTGCCCTTGGTGTTCCCTTAGTGTCCTTCGTGCTGGGCGCGGTGCGGTGGTGTCCTTCGCTCCAAGAGACATTGCGAAGTGAACCTGCTCGCCATCCTCGCCGCGCTGGGGCTGGAGCAGTGGCGAACCTTCCGGTGGCGCGGCTGGTTGCAGCGAGCCTTCGTCCGTTACGGACGCGCGCTGGAGCGGCGGTTCAACGCCGGAGCTGCCCGACAGGGCATGGTCGCGGCCGCACTGGCGCTCTTACCCCCGGTTGCGATCGCCGCTGCCGTGTACTGGGGCCTCGATCGCCTCCATCCCCTGCTGGCGTTGGTCTGGAACGTCGCAATCCTGTATGTGCTGGTCGGATTCCGTCATTTCAGCCATGCGTTCAGCGCGATCTCCGACGCGCTCGGTGCCGGCGATGCGATCGCTGCGCGCAAGCGGCTCGCGGCGTGGCGCGGTGCCGATGCGAGCGCTGCCGCGGCCGAAGAGCTGCCGAAGCTCGCGATCGAGCAAGGAATCAGGGATTCCTATCATCACGTCTTCGGAACGCTGTTCTGGTTTCTGGTGCTGCCCGGCCCCGCCGGCGCGGTGCTATACCGGCTCACCGCGCTGCTCGCCGAGCATTGGCGCGGCGACGCGACAACACCGATGGGGCACGAGGTGGACGAGTTCGGCAGGCCGGTGCGGCGCCTGCTGCACTGGCTCGATTGGGTGCCGGTGCGGCTCACCGCGGTGACGTTCGCGATCGTGGGTGATTTCGAAGACGCGATCTATTGCTGGCGCACGCAGGCGAAGGCTTGGGGATCGCTGCACGAAGGGATCCTTCTAGCGAGCTGCGCGGGCGCGCTCGGCGGGCAACTCGGCGGGCCGGTCACCGGCCCGACGGGCGAGCCCGAATTTCGGCCTGAGCTGGGTTTGGGTGATATCGCCGACGCGGAGCTCATGCCGAGCGCCGTCGGTCTGGTATGGCGCGCGCTGCTGGTGTGGCTTGTAGTGTTGTTGTTGCTTACGCTGGCGTACTGGGCACCGTAAGGCGCGACGACACGAAGGTTCGAGCCGTTCGCGGAGAGTCGAGTCTGACCAAATCTGACTCTATTTTCACCACGTCCGTGCCCGCCGTTCGCTGTCGCCGAGCAGCCGTTGCAACAGCGCGACGCGCCAGGGCATGACCTCGCCGCGCGCAACCGCGGCCTGCACCGCGCATCCGGGCTCTGTGGCGTGGCGGCAATCGCGAAAGCGACATTTGCCGTAGAGCGGTCTCAGCTCGACGAACCCATGCGCAATTGCCTCGGCGGAAAGATGCGCGAGGCCGAACGCCTTCATGCCGGGCGAATCGACCATCCACGACTGCCCGTCGAGCGGATAGAGCGTCGTCTCGGAGGTCGTGTGACGACCTGCGCGCAGCGCCGTTGAAACGTCGCCCACCCGCGCCCCACTCTCGGGTGCGAGCGCGTTGATCAGGGTCGACTTGCCCATTCCCGACTGACCCACGAGCGCAGTCTTCTGTCCGGCGACCAGGTCGCGCAGCGGCGAAGCGTCGAACTTTGCGGAGAGCCGCACGACCCGGTAGCCCAGCGCGCTGCAGGCCCCGAGCCGGGGTTCGATTGCGGCGAAGCCGGGCAGATCGGATTTGTTGGCGATCAGCGCGAAGGCACAGTCGTTGCTCTCCGCGGCGACGATCCAGCGCTGGACCAGCTCATCGTCGTACGGGGGGTCCGGCGCGACGATGCCGAGAATCTGAGTGACGTTGGCCGCGATCAGCTTCTCGCGATGCGCGTCGGAGCGGAAGAGAAGCGTGCGCCGCGGTTCGACCGCGTTGATCGCGCCCTCGCCGTCCGCGCCGAGGGCGACTCGCACGCTGTCGCCGCAGGCAACCGCGAGGTGACGCCCGCGCAACACGCAGCGGATCGTCTCACCGCCCTCGAGGCGCACCGCGTAGTGCCGCCGCCACGCGGCAGTAACGAGACCGGTTGCCGTGGCGCTCACTGGTGTACCTCCACGCTTGCGGTCTCATCCTGCGGCGCTCACTTGCCCAGCGCTTCGACCTTCGCCGCGCAGATGCAGTCGTTGAGCGTTACGCCGCCGGCATCGTGCGTCGAATAGACGACGACGACGCGGTTGTAATGGACCGACAGGTCCGGGTGGTGATCCTGCCGGTGGGCGATGTAGGCGAGAGCGTTGACGAAGGCGATCGCCTCGTAATAATTGGCGAAGCTGAAAGTCTTAGTGAGGCGATCGTCGGCGTATTGCCAGCCCGGCAGCGCCTTCTGCCGAATCTTCAGTTCGTCGGGGGAAAGGCGCGGCGCGCCGGGACGGCAGTCGAGCGCGGCGAGCGCGGCAGTTTCGGAAGTCATGGCAATAGAAGGGTATCGATGTCGTGTCGGATTACGCGGCTGCGGGCTGCAGCCGTGCGATCCGCGAGGCGGCAGGCGGATGCGAATCGTAGAACGCCGAATGTACAGGGTCCGGTGTCAACGTGGTGGCGTTATCCTCGTAGAGCTTGACCAGCGCGGCGACGAGCGCAGGCGCGGACGCATTGCGCGCTGCGTACTCGTCGGCCTCGAATTCGTGCCGTCGCGAATACATCGCGGCGAGGGGCGAGCCGAGGAATGTGAACGCAGGCAGCGCGAGCATGAACAGCACGAGCGCCACACCGTAGCGCGGCGCGGGTCCCGGAACGCCCAGGCCGGCGTAGAACCACGGCTCGCCGACCAGCCACCCGAGGAGCGCCAGCAGAACGAGGCTTCCCGCAGCGAACCAGACCGTGCGCTTGATCACATGCCTGAGCTTGAAGTGTCCCAGCTCGTGCGCGAGGACCGCCTCGATCTCGTCGGGTGCAAGCCGCGAGATCAGCGTATCGAAGAACACGATCCGCCGCGCAGCGCCAAAGCCGGTGAAATACGCGTTGCCGTGCGCTGAGCGCCTCGAGCCGTCCATCACGTACAAGCCCTTGGCGCGGAAGCCGCAGCGCTCGAGCAGGCGCTCGACGCGCTCCTTCAGGCCGGCGTCGGCCAGCGGCTGGAATTTGTTGAACAACGGCGCGATGACCGTCGGGTACAGCGCGAGCACCAGCACCTGGAAGGCGACCCAGGCTAGCCACGCGTAGAGCCACCATAGCGCGCCTGCCCTCGCCATGAGCCAAAGCACGAGCACGACCAGCGGCACACCCAGTGCGGCTCCAATCAGTGCGCCCTTGAGTATGTCGGCGATCCACAGCGAGAGCGTCGTGCGGTTGAAGCCGAAGCGTTCCTCGATCACGAACGTGCGGTACCACGCCAGCGGCAGGGCGAGAGCTCCCGCCAGCAGCGCCACCGCAACGATCAGCGCGACATCCTGCGCGAGCGGCGGCAGGGGCGTTGCCCCGATCCACCCGGCGATGAGCGCGAGTCCGCCGCCCAGCGTGAGCGCAAGCAGAACGACGGTGTCGAGCAGCAGATCGATCACGCCCAGCCGCGTGCGCGCCACGGTGTAGTCGGCGGCTTTCTGATGTGCGGCGAGCGTGACGCGGTTGGCGAAATGCCCGGGCACCGCGGCGCGGTGCGCGCTCACGTGCCAGATTTGTCGGCGCGCGAGCCATAGCTGGATGCCCACTGAGATCGCAAGCGCGGCCACGAACAGCGCGGTGAAGAGGGTCTGGGTCATGGATCAGCGGCGAGTGACGATGCCGATACCGATCGATGCGGTGAAGCGCAGCGGTGTGCGAGAATACGTTATAGGAACCACACCTTCATTCTACGCCAGAGCCCATGCCCCAGGACCCCAACCATTTGATCTGGATCGACATGGAGATGACCGGTCTTAACCCGGAGACCGACCGTATCATCGAGATCGCCCTGGTTGTCACCGACGGCGCGCTGACCACGATCGCCGAAGCGCCGGTACTGGTGGTGCACCAGGATGACGTGACGCTCGCCGGCATGGATTCGTGGAATCAGTCGACGCACGCTCGCACCGGTCTCACCGCGAAAGTGAAAGCGTCGATGCTCGACGAGGCGGCTGCGGAGCAGCAGATGCTCGCTTTTCTGCGCGAGCACGTGCCGCCGCGCGTCTCGCCGATGTGCGGGAATTCGATCTGTCAGGATCGACGCTTCCTGGCCCGCTGGATGCCGGCGCTGGAGGATTACTTTCACTACCGCCATCTCGACGTGTCGACGCTGAAGGAGTTGTGCCGGCGCTGGCGACCGGAGCTCGCCAAAGGCTGGATCAAGCAGGGCAAGCACGAGGCGCTTGCCGACATCTACGAGTCGATCGCGGAATTGAAGTATTACCGTGAGCACTTCATAAGACCAGGCTAATTGGTTTTGATATTCGCCAATGAAATTCTGTAGCCACTGCGGCTCCGCCGCGCTCGAGCAGCGCATCCCGGACGGCGACACGCTGCCGCGTTATGTGTGCTCGAACTGCGGCACCGTCCACTATCAGAATCCGAAGGTCGTCGTCGGTTGCCTGCCGGAATGGGAGGGGCAGGTACTGCTTTGCAAGCGCGCGATCGAGCCGCGACACGGCCTGTGGACGCTCCCCGCAGGGTTTCTCGAGAACGGCGAGACGATACTGGCCGGTGCCGAGCGCGAAACGGCCGAAGAGGCTCGCGCCCGAGTCGAGGTCGACGCACTCTACACGGTCATCAGCCTGCCGCAGATCAACCAGCTCTACGTCATGTTTCGCGCCCGTCTGCTCGATCTCGGATTCGGTCCGGGCCCGGAGAGCCTCGAGGTGCGACTGTTCGACGAAGCCGAGATCCCTTGGAACGAGCTGGCGTTTCGCACCATCACGCGGACGCTGCGCAACTATTTCCTCGACCGCAAGCTCGGTGAATTTCCCGTGCATGTCAGCGCGCTGGAGAGGCGCGCGCCGCTGAAGCCCGAACTGCTCGGCGCCGGCTGAACCTCCAGCCGCGCGCGCTTGATTTCCGGTACACTCTCGCGACAACCCAAGCCCCTCGGCATCATGGCCCGAGAGGTGCACGCACCCGGAACGGCCGTCTGTTGCGCAGGTGCCCACTGGTCCTTGGAGGAGCTCATGCCCGGCTATCGCATTCGCGCGCCGTTCGCCGCATTCGTCGCACTGTTGCTTGCCGTCGGACCCTCGGCCTGGGCGCAAACGACGCGCATTTCGATCTCGACCGGTGGCACCGGAGGCGTCTACTACCCGCTGGGCGGCGGGATGGCCAACGTGCTGTCGAAATACGTTCCGGGCTTGCAGGTCACTGCGGAAGTTACGGGCGGGTCCGTAGACAATCTGAAGCTCCTCGGCGCCGGCAAGGCCGAAGTCGGATTCTCGATGGTCGATGCGGCCTGGGATGCGGCCAACGGAGCCGACAAGTTCAAGGACGGAAAAATCAACGTCCGCACGCTGCTGGTCCTTTATCCCAACCGCATGCAGATCGTGACCGTGGAGGGCACCGGAATCAACAAGCTTGCAGACATTCGCGGCAAGCGCGTCTCGACGGGTTCGCCGGGCAGCGGTGTGGAGGTGGTGGCGCTGCGACTGCTCGAGGCGATGGGACTCGATCCGAAGAAGGACTTCAAACAGGAACGGCTCGGCGCCTCGGAATCGACGAACGCAATCAAGGATCGCAAGATCGACGCGTTTTTCTGGGTCGGCGGCGTGCCGACCGCTTCGCTCACCGATCTCGCGGCGACGCCCGGCGTGAAGATGAAGCTGCTCGACCACGCCGAATTCGCCGAAGCGATGAACAAAAAGTACGGTCCCCTTTACACCAAGGGCACGCTCCCGGCCGGAAGCTATCCCGGCCAGGACAAGCCGGTCGCCATTATCGACATCTGGAACGTTCTGGTCACCAGCGACAAGATGAGCGACACGATGGCCTACAACATCGTCAAGACGCTGTTCGAGAAGAAACCGGAGCTCGTCGCGGTGCACAAGGAGGCGGAAAACATCGACCTCAAGAATCAGGCGGCCGGCTCGCCGCTGCCATTCCATCCGGGGGCGAAGAAGTATCTTGCGGAACACGGCGTGAACGTGAAGTAGGTACTGGACCGTGTCCGACCACGACCGCACGGCAGCGCCAGCGGACGAGCCGCTCGTCACCGACGAGCGGCTGAAGAAAGCCGAAGAATTCATCGAAGAGGCGGAAGGCGCAGTCAGCCGCTTCCAGGGCTGGCTCGACCGCATCACGACGGTGCTGCTGATCGCGATGAGCCTCTTCCACCTGTACGCGGCGGTGCAGATCGTGCCGGCGCAGGTGATCCGCCCAGTGCATGTCGGCTTCGTGCTGCTCCTCGTCTATCTGCTGTTTCCGATCGCGCCGCGCTTTCGCAATCGGCTGATGTGGTGGGACGTCGTTTGCGCTGTGCTCGGGGTAGCGACCATCTTCTACCTGCTCGACGCCGGCGACGACATCTGGGACCGCAACGTCGTACCGACGACCCTGGATGTGTTCTTCGGCGTCGCCTTCGTGCTGCTGGTGCTCGAAGCCTGCCGCCGCACCGTGGGCTGGATCGTCGGCGGCGTCATCCTTGCCTTCCTCGTCTACGCCTTCGTCGGTCCGTGGCTGCCCGGGCAGTGGACGCATCGAGGCTACGACCTGGCCGGCATGTCGGGATTTCTGTATCAAACGCTCGAAGGTATCTTCGGCACGACGGTCGAGGTGTCGTCGTCGCTCATCATTCTGTTCACGATCTACGGCGCGTTCCTGCAGCATTCCGGCGCGGGCAAGTTCTTCCTCGATTTCAGCTTTGCCGCGATGGGCGGCAAGCATGCCGGCGCGGGACGCACCGTCGTACTCGCGTCGTTTCTGCTCGGCGGGCCTTCGGGCTCGGGCGTTGCGACCACCGTGACGATCGGATCGGTCGCCTACCCGATGCTCGTCCGCTCGGGCTACGGCAAGGAGGCCGCCGGCGGCTTGCTCGCTGCGGGCGGCCTCGGCGCGATCATTTCTCCTCCCGTGCTGGGCGCCGCGGCATTTCTCATCGCCGAGTTCCTGAAGATCAGCTACCTCGACGTCATTCTGATGGCGACGGTGCCCACCGTCCTCTACTACTTGTCGTTGTTCGTGATGGTCGAGCTCGACGTGCTCAAGTTCGGTATGCCGCCGGTAGCGATCGAGACGCTGCAGTCGGTGTGGCAGCTCACGCGCCGGTACTGGTTCCATTTCATTTCGCTGATCGCGATCCTCGTCTTTCTCCTCTGGGGCTTCTCTCCCGTGGCGAGCGTGTTCTGGGCCACCGTCGCGACCTTCGCCGTGAGCTTCCTCGATCGCGAATCGGCGCTGGTACCACGCCGGCTGCTCACGGCGCTCAAGGACGGATCATTGCAGGTGCTCACGGTGGCGGCGACCTGCGCGGCGGCGGGAATCATCGTGGGCGTCGTCGCCAAGACAGGGCTCGGATTGAAATTCAGCGCGATCGTCATCGACTATGCGGGCGGCAGTCTTCCGCTCACCGCGCTCTACACGGCGTTGATCGTCTGGATCGTCGGGCTTGCGGTTCCCGTCACCGCGAGCTACATCATCTGCGCGGTCATCGCGGCGCCGGCGCTGATCAAGCTCGGCGTTCCTGACTTCGCCGCCCACATGTTTATTTTCTACTACGCGGTCCTGTCCGAAGTTTCGCCGCCGACGGCTCTGTCACCCTTCGCGGCTGCGGCGATCACCGGGGGCGATCCCTACAAGACGACGATGCAGGCGTGGAAGTACACGCTACCGGCGTTTGTGGTGCCCTTCATTTTCGTGCTCGATCCCGCTGGCGTCGGCTTGCTGCTCAAGGCGCCGCCCGAAGGTTCCTGGGTCGCGGTGGCGTGGATCGCGTTCACGGCGTGCGTTGGCATCGCCGCTCTGGCCGCAGGCGTGCAGCGTTGGCTGCTGCGACGGCTTTCGGTCGTGGAGCAATGGGTGATGATCGTCTGCGGGCTCGCGCTGATCTATCCCGCGCCGGCCTCCGATGCCGTCGGCCTCGTCGGAATTGCGGCCGTGCTCGCCTGGCAGTGGTTTGGCCGCAAGGCGGTCGTGGGAGCAGGGAGTTGACTGCGGACAGGACGGCAGGTTTGCGCCGTGAATCCGATCGTTTCATGAACTTGGATCCCGGCCTTCGCCGGGATGACGCAGCCGTTTCCGATCGCTGCGACGCTGCGCGTCTGGCTCTCGGACGGCCGCGTCACTTGATGAGGCGGACTTCCCTGTAGTACTTCTCCGCACCCGGATGTAGCGGCACGGGCATGCCGTCCAGCGCGTGCTTGAGGTCGATCGCCTTGGCCGCCGGATGCGCGGCGACGAGTCGCTCGAGCCCGGTCCACAGCGCCTTGGTCATCGCGTATGCCGTATCGTTGCTCACACCCTCATGCGTCACGAGATAGTTCTGCACGACCACCGCCGGCACGTCGGCGGTCTGGCCGCGGTACGTATTGGCAGGTATCGTCCCCGGCAGATACGCCGGCTCGTTGGTCTTCTGGATCACGTCGGCGGGGATCGGAACAAACACGGCATCCATCGACGTGGCGACGTCGTGCAGCGCCAACGCGCCGAGTACGGCGGATTGCAGCGTGACGTCGAGCTGCCGGTCTTTCATCAGCTCAACCGACTGGCCGAACGGCAGGTATTCGACCTTGGCGAAATCCTTGTACGCGATCCCCGCTGCGGCGAAGATGACCCTGGCGTTGCGCTCGATGCCCGACTTCGGCGCGCCGACAGAGATTTTCTTGCCTCTGAGGTCGGCGAGCGTCTTGATACCGGTGTCGGCGCGCGCGACGATCTGAATGTAGTTCGGATAGATTGCGGCGATGCCGCGCAGCTTCTGGAGGGGGGTCTTGAAGCCGGCTTCCTCATTGCCTTTCCAGGCGTCGGAGAGCGAATCGCCAAGCGTGAAGGCGATCTCGCCGCGTCCTGCCTGCAGGAGGTTGAGGTTTTCGGCCGAAGCCTTGGTTGCCGAAACCAAAGTCTTCACGCCGGGCATCGTCTTGGCGATGCTCTCGGAGAGCGCGATGCCGAGCGGGTAATAAACGCCGCTGGTGCTGCTGGTGAGCACGTTGATGAGCTGCTCGGCTGCCGACGCCGGCGCGGCAACGAACACCAGGGCACAGCTGCTGCGGGCAAGGATACGGAGCAAGAGGCTCATCGATCTTTCTCGGGCGACCGATGCCAGGAGTGCGCAGGAGGCGTAAGGCGCAGGTTCTGCCGTCCGATTCGCTATTTTGGCTCGGCACTTGCAGCCTGGAATTATAGCGCAATGCCAATGCCTGGACGCCCTCGCGCAGGCGTGCGACCATTTCGCCCCAATATGTCTCGAACCGTCGATCAACTCTTCGAACGCTACGGCGGATATCATCGCCATCCGGCCAACAAGGCGATCCATTGGGTGTGCGTGCCGCTGATCGTCTGGAGCGTGCTCGGGCTGCTGTGGTCGGCTTCGCCGATCGCGGCTTACCTGGCAATCGGCGCCGCGTTCGCCTTCTATGTCTGGCTTTCACCGCCGCTCGCGTTCGGCATGCTCGCCGTCCTTGCCGTGATGCTCTACGCGCTCACCTGGCTCGGCGCGCGCCTGCTCCTGCTCTCCGTCGTCGTGTTCGTGCTGGCGTGGATCGGGCAGTTCATCGGTCATGGGATTGAACGCAGCCGGCCGTCCTTCACCGAGGACGTGCGCTCGTTTCTCGTGGGACCCGCGTGGCTGCTGGGGCTCGTTTATCGCCGTTTCGGCATCGGCTATTGATTCGCCGATGACGCCGCCGGAGAAGGTCGCTTTCCTCGTCGCCGGCGCACAGAAGGGCGGCACGAGCGCGCTCGACGCGTACTTGCGCGAGCATCCCGAATTGTGTCTGCCGCGCGAGAAAGAGCTGCACTTCTTCGATACGGACCGGTTCTTCGCGGTAGAGCCGGTTGATTACACGCCCTACCATCGCTCGTTCGATCCCGCGTCGCCGCAGCGGCTGCTCGGCGAAGTGACGCCGGCTTATCTCTACTGGCCCACGGCTGCCGAACGCATCGCGCGCTACAACCCGGCGATGAAGTTCATCATGGTCCTGCGCAATCCGGTGACGCGAGCCTTTTCGCAATGGAACATGGCGCGCCAGCGCAAGCGCGAGCCGCTGACCTTCCTTGAGGCCCTCAAAGCGGAGCCCGAGCGCGTGCGCACGATGCCGCCGGAACTCGCGAAGCGTTTCACGTATGTCGATCGCGGCTTCTACGCTCGCCAGCTCGAGCGGCTCTGGCGCCATTTTCCCAGGGAACAGACGATCGCATTCAAGAGCGAGGAATTGCTGGGATCGCCCGCGAGCGTGCTGGGCCGCATTGCGGAGTTCCTCGGCGTCGCTCCGTTTCCGCGGGTCGAGGAGAAAATCGCGCACGCCCGTGAGTACGACACAAAGATGAACGACCAGGAGCGGCGTTATCTCGTCGGGATCTTCGAATCGGACATTCGCGAGCTCGAGCGCTTGCTCGGCTGGGACTGCTCGGCGTGGCTTGTGTAGCCCGGGTTGAGCGCCCTTCGACTCGCTCAGGTCAGCCTTCGCGCGATACCCGGGGCGCGAAGACCTGCGATTGCGGGGACCCGGGGTTCGCTCCGCTCATCCCGGGCTACGGTCCCGACGCTAGAACGGCAGCGCCAGTCCCGGCGCGCTCGCAGAGAGCACGCGCCGGAACTCGCCCTGGATGCGCTTGAGCGCCGGCTCGGTATCCGCCTCGAAGCGCAGCACGATGACCGGCGTGGTGTTCGACGCGCGGGCGAGCCCGAATCCATCGGCGTATTCGACGCGCAGGCCGTCGATGCGGATCACGTCGACCGCGCCGGGGAAGGTCGCGGTCTCTGCGAGCTTCGCGATCAACGCGTGCGGCGACTCGCCGCCGGAGGCGACGTTGAGCTCCGGGGTGGAAACGCTCTCGGGCAGTGCGTCGAGCGCGGCGGATGGATCGGAGTTTCGCGACAGGATCTCGAGCAGACGCGACGCGGCGTACAGCCCGTCGTCGAATCCGTACCAGCGCTCCTTGAAGAAGGTGTGGCCGCTCATCTCGCCGGCGAGCTGTGCGCCGGTCTCTTTCATCTTGAGCTTGATCAGCGAGTGCCCGGTTTTCCACAACAGCGGCGTCCCGCCGTGGCGGACGATCCAGGGTTTGAGATTGCGCGTCGACTTGACGTCGTAGATGACCATCGCGCCCGGGTTGCGCGCGAGCATGTCCGCGGCAAAGAGCATCAGCTGCCGGTCCGGGTAGATGATGTGCCCGGCCTTGGTCACTACGCCCAACCGGTCCCCGTCGCCGTCGAAGGCGAGCCCGAGCTCGTTGTCGCTCGTCGCCAGGCAGCGAATGACGTCCTGCAGATTCTTCGGTTGCGATGGATCGGGGTGATGGTTGGGAAAGTTGCCGTCGACCTCGCAGAAAAGCTCCGTCACCTGGCAACCGAGACGGCGAAATAGCGCCGGGGCGAAAGCGCCCGCCACACCGTTGCCGCAGTCGACCGCGATCCGCAACGGCCGAGCGAGCTTGATGTCACCGGCGATGCGATCCACGTACGCCGCGGCGATGTCGGCGGTGCGATAGGTTCCGGCGCCGCGTCGCAGGTTGCCGCTTTCGATGCGTGTCTTCAAGGCGGAAATCGCATCGCCCGCCAGCGTCTCTCCGGCGATCACCATCTTGAGGCCGTTGTAATCGGGGGGATTGTGGCTGCCGGTGACCGCCACGCAGCACTGCGTGGAGAGCTCATGCGCCGCGAAGTAGCTCATGGGCGTCGTAACCATGCCGATGTCGATCACGTGGGTGCCGCTCGCGCGGATTCCGTCGGCAAGGGCGGCGGAGAGCTCGGGACCCGAGTTCCGCCCATCGCGGGCGACGACGATCGTATCGCGCCCGCGCTCCTGCGCCAGCGATCCGAGGGCTTGGCCGACGGCGCGCACGATCGTCGGCGTCAGCGTTTTTCCGACGATGCCGCGGATATCGTAAGCCTTGAAGATGTCGGACGGCAGCATCGGCAATGAGGCAGCGTTGGCGCGAGTTTGTTCCATGAGTGTTGAGCTTTCGTGGTGTGTGGTCCGTTTGGGAGCGCGATGCGCGTTTCGCGTTCCCTTGACTAAGTCTTTCCCGAGAAGAATGCCACCACACGCCGCGGCAGCCAATCCAGGCGTGCGGCGATCCCCTCGTGCGGGAATCCGCCGTGGCCGCCGCCCTCGGGTTGCTCGAGCGTGATCGCCGCGCTCGCTTCCGCGCGCGTGGGAAGTGAGGCGGCCGGAATGAACGGGTCGTTGCGGGCGTTGAGCACCAGCGTGGGCTCCGTCACGGCTTTGAGCCAGGGCTTGCTGCTCGCCCGCCGCCAGTAATCGTCGGCACCGCTGAACCCGTGCAAAGGAGCGGTGACGACGTCGTCGAAGCTGTGCATCGAGTCGACGCGAGCGATCGCCGCGGCATCGAGCGTGCCCGGAAAGCGCCGCGCCATGGCGAGCGCCTTCGGTACCAGCGTCGTGCGGAAGTGCCACGAATAGATGCGATTGAGCCCCTGCTCGATCGCGATTCCGGCTGCGGTCAGATCGAGCGGCGTCGACACCGCGGCGGCGGCGGCGAGGATGTCCGCCGCGCGGTGTTCCTCGCGTCCGAGCCAGTTCAGCAGTGCACTGGCCCCGAGCGAGACGCCGGCTGCGAACAACGGAACGTCGGGTGCGAGCTTCCGGATGGTGTGCAACATCCACCCGACTTCGCTGTGGTCGCCGGAGTGGTAGGCCCGCGGGCGACGATTCAGCTCGCCGCTGCAGCCGCGAAAGTGCGGCGCGACGCCGCGCCAGCCGATCGAAGACAGATGCGCCATCAATGCCAGCGCGTAATGCGACCCCGAATTGCCCTCGAGGCAATGTAACAGCACGACCAGCGGCGAGTCGCTTTGCGCGGTGTCTGTCGCGAGCCAGTCGAAATCGATGAAATCGCCATCCGGGGTGTCGATTCGCTGCCGCAGGTAAGTCACCCGCGGCCGCCGTACCAGGAACGGGTAGATCGTCTGCGCATGTCCACCGCGCAGCCAGCCGGGCGCACTGTAGACACCATTCAACGGCCTCATGAGCTCAGCACCCGCTTGACGCGATCGGCGATCGTCTTCAGCACCTTGACGCGTGCGAAGTGCTTGTCTTCGGCCTCGACCAGCGTCCACGGTGCGATCTCAGTGCTGGTGCGATCGACCATGTCGCACACCGCGCGTTCGTACGCGTCCCACTTCTTGCGGTTGCGCCAGTCCTCGGGCGTGATCTTGAAGCGTTTGAATGGCGTGTGCTCGCGCGCCTTGAAGCGGCGCAACTGCTCGGCCCGGCTGATCTGCAGCCAGAACTTGACCACGACGG
>Ga0066709_100001674_pt1 | contig 15025 bp, 7 predicted proteins | sample GraSoiAngelo_158_FD_79665 | JGI IMG/M metagenome (GOLD analysis project Ga0066709, IMG submission 79665) | Grasslands soil microbial communities from the Angelo Coastal Reserve, California, USA - 14_1009_16_30cm | ecosystem: Environmental > Terrestrial > Soil > Grasslands | place: USA...
ACGAGGACGGCCGTGAGGTCGCGGTCGATGAAGCTCCGGATCTCCGCGAACGTGTCCTCGCGGCTCTCCGTCGAGATCGGCTTCTCGAGGAACGCGACGGCCCCTGCTCTCAGCGCGTTCTGGCGACCGTCGCCGGCGGACACGATGTGCACCGGGATGTGACGGGTCTCCGGGTGGTGCTTCAGGTGGTCCAGCACAGTCCACCCGTCCATGACGGGCAGGTTCATTTCGAGGATGATCGCGTCGGGCTTGAACTCGTGCGCGAGGGCGAGACCGGAGTCGCCGCGCTGGGCGACGAGCCCCTTGAACCCTCTTTCCCGTGCGACCTCGAGCTCCGTTCGGGCCAGCTCGGCATCGTCCTCGACGATCAGGACGACCCGATCTCCCTGCTGGATCTCCTCGCGGTCGTCCCGGACGTCGCTCGGGAGGAGCAACGCCGGATCGAGCTCCGGAGGTTCGATCGTCGGGATCGGGGGCGGAGCCAGTGCGCCGCCGTCTTCGGCCTCCGGCACGAACAACACCCTCTCCCGGACTGTGCCCCCCTCAGGCTGCGGATGCTCCACGTATCTGAAGGTGGACGGCAGGAAGAGGGTGAACGTGCTGCCCTCGCCGACACTGCTCTCGACGTGGATCTCGCCGCCGAGCAGACGTGCGATCTCGCGGCTGATGGAGAGCCCAAGCCCGGTTCCACCGTAGCGTCGACTCGTCGTTCCGTCCGCCTGCTGGAAGGCTTCGAAGATCAGACGCAGCTTGTCGTGCGGGATGCCGGCGCCGGTGTCCTCGACCGCGAACTCGATCACGGACTCGGCGCGCGAGAGAGTCTCGCTGGCGAACTGTCGCCCTTCCGCTAGTCCGATTCGCAGCTTGACGGCGCCGACCTCCGTGAACTTACAGGCGTTCGAGAGCAGGTTCTTGAGCACCTGCTGCAGCCGCTGCTCGTCCGTCTCGATCGTCGGCGGGACGTTCGCGCCGCGGACCTCGATCTCGAAGGTGAGCTCCTTGTCCTCGGCTACCGGCCGGAATGAGCGTTCGACGAACTCGCGTAGGTCCGTAAGCCGGACGTCGCCGACGTTGACGTCCATCCGGCCCGCCTCGACCTTGGACAGGTCGAGGATGTCGTTGATCAGGTCGAGCAGATCCGAGCCGGCGCTGTAGATCGTGTTCGCGAACTCGATCTGCTTCTCGTTCAGATTCTCGTCCGTGTTTTCGCCGAGCAGCTTCGCGAGGATGAGCAGCGAGTTGAGCGGCGTGCGCAGCTCGTGCGACATGTTCGCGAGAAACTCGGACTTGTACCGGGACGAGAGCGCGAGCTGTTCCGCCTTCTCCTCGAGCGCCGCACGCGCGAGCTCGATCTCGCGGTTCTTGATCTCGATCCGGCGGTTCTGCTCCTCGAGTTGCTGCGCCTTCTCTTCCAGCTCCTGGTTCGACTGCTGCAGCTCTTCCTGCTGTGTCTGCAGCAGCTCCTCGGAGGCTTTGAGCGACGCGGCCTGCTCCTCGAGCTCCTTGTTCGTCTGCTGCAGCTCCTCCTGCTGGGCCTGCAGCTCTTCGGACTGGCTCTGCAGCTCCTGCGTCAGGTCCTGAGACTGTCCGAGCAGCTCTTCCGTTCGCATGTTGGCCTGGATCGTGTTCAGCACCACGCCGATCGACTCGGACAGCTGCTCGAGGAACGTCTGCTGCACGGCACTGAAGCGTTGGAACGACGCGAGCTCGACGACCGCCATGACCTGGTCCTCGAAGAGGACAGGGAGGACGATCACGTTGACGGGGATCCCCTCTCCGAGCCCGGACGTGATCCGCACGTAGTCGTCCGGCGCCTGCGTGATCAGAATCGGCTTCAGCTCGAGCGCGGCCTGGCCGACCAGCGCTTCGCCGATCTTGAACTTGGTCGGGACGTTCTTGCGTTGCTTGTAGCCGTACGTCGCGATGAGCCGCAACTCGAAGTCGTCGCCCTCGCCGCCGGGCGATTCCATCATGAAGAACGCGCCGTGCTGGGCGCCGACGAGCGGCGTCAGCTCGGACATGATCAGGCGGGAGACCGTCTCGAGATCGCGCTCGCCCTGCAGCATGCCGGTGAAGCGCGCGAGGTTCGAGTTCAACCAGTCCTGCGCCGCGTTGATGCGGGTCGTCTCGGCGAGGTTCTCGATCATCTGGTTGATCGTGTCCTTGAGCTCCGCCACCTCGCCCTCCGCCTCGACCGCGATCGAGCGGGTCAGGTCACCCTTCGTGACGGCCTGCGAGACCTCGGAGATCGCCCGCAGCTGCGTGGTCAGCGTGGCGGCGAGCTGGTTCACGTTGTCCGTAAGGCCCTTCCACACCCCGGAAACGCCTTCCACCTTCGCCTGGACGCCGAGCTTGCCCTCGGTGCCCACCTCCTTGGCGACGCGGGTCACCTCGGCGGCGAACGTCGAGAGCTGGTCGACCATCGTGTTGATGGTGTTCTTGAGCTCGAGGATCTCGCCGCGCGCGTCGACGGTGATCTTCTTCGAGAGTTCGCCCTTTGCGACGGCCGTCGTGACCTCCGCGATGTTGCGCACCTGGCCCGTGAGGTTGTCTGCCAGCGTGTTGACGTTCTCCGTCAGGTCCTTCCACGTTCCTGAGACACCCTTGACCTTGGCCTGCCCGCCGAGCTTGCCCTCGGTGCCCACCTCGCGGGCGACTCGGGTGACCTCGTCGGCGAAGGAGGAGAGCTGGTCGACCATGGTGTTGATCGTGTTCTTGAGCTGCAGGATCTCGCCCTTGACGTCGACGGTGATCTTCTTCGTCAGGTCGCCCGTCGCGACCGCGGTGGTCACCTCGGCGATGTTGCGCACCTGAGTCGTCAGGTTGTCGGCGAGCGTGTTGACGTTGTCCGTCAGGTCCTTCCACGTGCCGGAGACGCCCTCGACGTTCGCCTGGCCGCCGAGGCGGCCCTCGGTGCCGACCTCCTTGGCCACGCGCGTCACCTCGGCAGCGAAGGAGCGCAGCTGATCGACCATCGTGTTGATGGTCTCCTTCAGCTCGAGCACCTCGCCGCGGGCGTCGACGGTGATCTTCTTCGACAGGTCGCCCGTAGCAACCGCAGTGGTGACGTCTGCGATGTTGCGCACCTGGTCGGTGAGGTTGTCCGCCATCGCGTTCACGTTTTCCGTCAGGTCCTTCCACGTGCCGGACACGCCCTTGACCTTGGCCTGACCGCCCAGTCGTCCCTCGGTTCCCACCTCGCGGGCGACGCGGGTGACCTCGTCGGCGAAGGAGGAGAGCTGGTCGACCATGGTGTTGATCGTGTTCTTCAGCTGCAGGACCTCGCCCCTGACGTCCACGGTGATCTTCTTGGAGAGATCGCCCGTCGCGACCGCGGTCGTGACGTCGGCGATGTTGCGCACCTGACTCGTGAGGTTGCCGGCGAGCGTGTTGACGTTGTCCGTCAGGTCCTTCCACGTGCCGGAGACGCCCGTGACCTGCGCCTGCCCGCCGAGCTTCCCTTCGGTCCCCACCTCGCGGGCGACGCGGGTGACCTCGTCGGCGAAGGAGGAGAGCTGGTCGACCATCGTGTTGATCGTGTTCTTGAGCTCGAGGATCTCGCCCCGAGCCTCGACGGTGATCTTCTTCGAGAGGTCACCGTTCGCGACTGCGGTGGTGACGTCGGCGATGTTCCGGACCTGATCGGTCAGGTTGGAGGCCATCCCGTTCACGCTCTGGGTCAGCTGGCGCCAGGTCCCCGAGACGTCCTCGACCTCGGCCTGTCCGCCGAGCCGGCCCTCTGTACCCACCTCGGTGGCGACGCGGGTGACCTCGTCGGCGAAGGAGGAGAGCTGGTCGACCATGGTGTTGATCGTGTTCTTGAGCTCGAGCACCTCGCCCTTGACGTCGACGGTGATCTTCTTGCTCAGGTCGCCGTTTGCCACCGCCGTGGTGACCTCGGCGATGTTCCGGACCTGGGTGGTCAGGTTGTTGGCCATGAAGTTCACGTTGTCGGTGAGCGTCTTCCACGTTCCGGCGACGCCGGGTACCTCCGCCTGACCGCCGAGCTCGCCTTCTGTGCCGACCTGCCGCGCGACCGTCGTCACCTGCTCCGCGAACACGCGGAGCGTGTCGATCATCGAGTTGATCGTGTCTGCGAGGGCTGCAACCTCACCCTTCGCCTCGATCGTGAACTTCTGTGCGAGGTCGCCGTTCGCGACCGCGGTCACGACGCCGGCGATCCCGCGCACCTGCGTCGTCAGGTTCGAGGCCATGAAGTTGACGTTGTCCGTCAGGTCCTTCCACGTTCCGGAGACACCCTTTACCTCGGCCTGACCGCCGAGGATCCCTTCGGTCCCCACCTCGCGGGCGACGCGGGTGACCTCGTCGGCGAAGGAGGAGAGCTGGTCGACCATGGTGTTGATCGTGTTCTTGAGCTCGAGCACCTCGCCCTTGACGTCGACCGTGATCTTCTTGCTCAAGTCGCCGTTCGCGACGGCCGTCGTCACGTCGGCGATGTTCCGCACCTGCGTCGTCAGGTTGTTGGCCATGAAGTTGACGTTGTCCGTCAGGTCCCGCCAGATGCCGGACACCCCCTGCACCCGTGCCTGACCTCCGAGGATGCCCTCGGTGCCGACCTCGCGGGCGACGCGGGTGACCTCGGCCGCGAACGAGCTGAGCTGGTCCAGCATCGTGTTGACCGTCGTGCCGATGCGGAGGAACTCTCCGCGGACGCGCTGCCCCTCGATCTTCAGCGACATCTTCTGCGTCAGGTCGCCTTCCGCGACCGCGTCGAGCACGCGGGAGACCTCGATGGTGGGACGCACCAGGTCGTCGATCATCGAGTTGATCGAGGCGACGGACTCGGCCCAGGATCCCTTGGCGTTCTTGAGCCTCGCGCGCTCCGTGATCCGGCCCTCGCGCCCGATCACCTTGCTCACGCGGTTCATTTCGTCCGCCAGGCCTTCTCGTCTCTCAGCCAGGCCGTTGAATGCCTTTGCCACGTCGCCCATGACACCGCTCTTCGGTACCGACAGCCGTACGCCGACCTCGCCGTCCCTCGCGGCGCGGAGAGCGTCCAGCAGCTCCTGCAGATCCTGCTTCGAGAGCTCGACGGTGTCGCCGTTGGCACGGCCACCGCCGTTCGTCGCGGGCGCGCGGCTTGCCGCCCTCCGTTTCCTGGTGTCTGGTGCAGCCACAGCTGACTCCTTTGTGCGAGGGATGGGTCCGCCGGAGGATCGTTGGGCGACGCGTCTGCCGGCTATGGGTGGGGATCTTCGCCCCCGGAGGCCAAAATCTTACTTACGCGTGTAACAAAGAGCCTGGAATTTCGAGGGCTCGAGCGAGGTCGTCCCAGAGGTCGTCGACGGGCTCCAGACCCACACTGAGGCGGAGGAGTCCGGGCGGAACGCGATCGCCCTCCCAGCGAGAGCGGGACTCGAGAACTGAGTCCACGCCGCCGAGGCTGGTGGCGTTCGCGATCAGCCGCAGGGAGGTCTCGACGTGGCGTGCCGCCTCCGCGCCGGCGACGTCGAAGGAGATCAGGCCGCCGAAGCCGGGATACCGCAGCTTCAGGATGGCCGGGTGCTGTTCCAGACGTTGGGCGAGCTCGCGCGCGGATTCGGTTTGACGGCGGACGCGCACTTCCAGGGTCTTCAGGCCGCGGAGCAGGAGGAAGCACGGATCGGGCGCGGCGACGATCCCCGTGCGAGTGCGGAGCTCCTTCAGGCGCGCTGCGTCTTCCTCGCGTTTGCAGATGACCGCGCCGAGTACGGCGTCGTCGTGACCGGCCAGGTACTTCGTCGCGCTGTGGAGGACGAAGTCGGCGCCGTGCTCGAGCGGCCGGAGGTTGACCGGCGTTGACGCAGTTGCGTCCACGACCACGCGAGCCGGGTGCGCCGCAGCGGCCTCCAGGTCGGGCATCGTCAGAAAGGGGTTCGACGGAGCCTCGAGCCAGACGAGGTCGACGCCGTCGGGCGGTCGGCTCGTCTGGTCGAACTCGAGGTGCCGCAGACCCCACCGGGCCAGCTCGGAGAACGCCACGCCGGTGCCGAAGTACGCACCTTCGGCAAGGGCAATGGTCTGACCCGGAGCGAGAACGGCGAGCACGAGCGCGGTCACCGCACCGGTTCCTGAGGAGAAGAGAACGGCGTGCCCGCCGTCGAGCTCGCCGAGTCGGCGCTCCGCCTCGACACCCGTCGGGTGGGCGTAGCGCTGGTAGTAGAACTCGCCGGGCTCGCCGTCCCGGTAGGGCCAGATCGTCGAGCGGTCGAGCGAGGGCACGCGACGACTCTACAAGTGGCTCTGAGCCACTAACTCGTTCGAACGTGCTGCGCGGCCCGGAGCCATGCGCTCCGGAGCGGCGGAATCCGTGCTTGTGGCTCTGAGCCACAAGCGCGCGGTACGCTCCGCGCCATGGCTACGACGGACGAGCCTCGCGCCGACTCCACCGAGTCGAAGCTGGACCGGCTCCAGCAACTGCGCGACGAGGCCGAGCACGCCGGCACCGAGCAGGCGATCGAGCGGCAGCGCCAGCAGGGGAAGTTGCTCGCGCGCGAGCGGCTCGTCGAGCTACTCGACCCCGGTTCGTTTGTCGAGCTCGACCGCTATGTCCGTCATCGCGAGCCGAACTTCGGCATGCTCGAGCGGCGCCCCTACGGCGACGCGGTCGTCACGGGCTACGGCACGATCTTCGGTCGGAAGGTCTTCGTCTTCTCGCAGGACTTCACCGTGTTCGGCGGCTCCCTGAGCGAAGTCTTCGCCGAGAAGATCTGCAAGGTGATGGACCTGGCGCTGAAGTTCGGCTGCCCGGTGATCGGGATCAACGACTCCGGCGGTGCCCGCATCCAGGAAGGGGTCGTCTCGCTTGCGGGCTATGCGGAGATCTTCTGGCGCAACGTGCAGTCCTCCGGAGTGATTCCGCAGCTGTCGCTCGTGATGGGACCATGCGCGGGCGGCGCCGTCTACTCGCCGGCGATGACCGACTTCGTCTTCATGGTCGAAGGCACGTCGTACATGTTCATCACCGGGCCCGACGTGGTGAAGACGGTGACCGGCGAGGAGGTGACGTTCGAGGAGCTCGGCGGCGCGTCGACACATGCGTCGAAGTCGGGCGTGGCGCACTTCATCTCCCCCGACGAGCGGACCTGCCTCGAGGATGCGCGCTACCTCCTGTCGTTTCTGCCGCAGAACAACCTCGATCCGCCGCCGTACGCGGAGCCCTCCGATCCGCGCGACCGCGAGGAGCCCGACCTCGACACGCTCATCCCGGACAGTCCGAACAAGCCGTACGACATGCACGAGGTGCTACGACGCGTCGTGGACGACGGCGACTTCCTGGAGGTGCACGAGCACTGGGCGGAGAACATCGTTTGCGGTTTCGCGCGGCTCGGCGGACACCCGGTCGGACTCGTGGGCAACCAGCCGCGGTCGCTCGCAGGTGTGCTCGACATCGATTCCTCGGTGAAGGCGGCACGGTTCGTCCGCTTCTGCGATGCGTTCAACATCCCGCTCGTCACCTTCGTTGACGTGCCTGGCTTCCTGCCGGGGACGCAGCAAGAGTGGGGCGGAATCATCCGTCACGGTGCAAAGCTCCTCTACGCCTACGCCGAGGCGACGGTGCCGAAGCTGACCGTGATCACGCGCAAGGCGTACGGGGGAGCGTATGACGTCATGAGCTCCAAGCACATCCGCGCCGACTTCAACTTCGCCTGGCCGACGGCAGAGGTCGCGGTCATGGGACCGGAGGGCGCCGTCAACATCATCTTTCGCAAGGATCTCGACGAGGCCGACGACCCCGAGGCACGGCGCGCGGAGCTGATCGAGGACTATCGCGAACGCTTTGCCAATCCCTACAGTGCCGCGGAGCGCGGCTACGTGGACGAGGTCATCGAACCGCGCCGGACGAGACCGGTGCTCATCGACGCGCTCGAGACGGCGTTGCCCAAGCAGGAGCCGCGGCCCCGCCGTAAGCACGGAAATATCCCGCTGTAGGGCTCAGGAAGAGGAGCCGCGTGGCCGATGTTTCCAGGGCCGCCATGCGTTACATCCTCGCCTACTTCGCCTTGATGCTGTGCCTCAGTGGGCTTTCGCTCCTCTGGGCGGGCGAGGCCTACGGATTCCTGCTGCTCCTGATCGCGGCCGCGCTCATTTACGTGCTCGTGCGCATGGAGCGCGCGCGGCGTCGTGAGCGCCGCTACGGACGGTACGCCGAGGCGATCGAGGGTTACGAGAAGCGCTTCACGGACGCGGAGCGCGAGCTCGAGTCGAAGCTTCCCGCGGATGCGCTCGACAGTCCACCACTGCTCGAGCTGTTGAGTGCGTACGAGCACGACACCACGGACGCGGACAAGGTCCGGAGCGACTATGCGCACCTGCGTCAGCGGTTTCTCGCCTGGCAGGAGGAATTCGAGCGGATGAGGGCGCTCAGCGAGGCCGGGGCCGTCGGGCTGCCGGAGGAATTCGCCGAGCAGTACGAGCAGCTCGCAAAGCGGCTCACGGATCTGACGGCCGACGTGAAGCACCTCGAATCGCGTGCGGCCGAGATCGATCAGGAGACCGAGGATCCGTTGGACCAGATCGCGCGCGCCGCACTGAAGCTCGAGCAGGCGAAGGCGACGTGCAGCCACCGCTTTGCGGGGAAGATTCCGGCCGAGCTCGCGTCGCAGCTGGTTGCCGGAGACGAGAAGCTCGGGCAGGCGCGTGCCGCAATCGCCAAAGGCGCCGAGCGACCGCTCGACGCGACCCGCCTCTCTCAGGAGGTGTGTGCGCTCGCCGCCTCGGTCGAGGCAACAGCCGGGAAGCTCGTCGAGGCGCCGGCCGGGATCGACACCGACTGCACCCGGCTCGACATCGAGCTCTCCAGCGTCAAGGCCAAGCTCGGGACTGCAGCCGAGTCGTACTCGCCCTCCTGCCTGGTCGAGATCAAAGGCTGCGCCGGCGAGGCCGAGGAGTCGCTGAAACGCGCCCGAGGGCTCCTCGCGAATAGCTCGACATCGACCGCGGATGTCTCGCTGGCGGAGGCAAGGGAGGCTCTCGTCCGCGCTCAGGTGCTCGTCAAACGCATCGAAGACCACCTCAACTCGCTCGAGCAGGCGTCCCTGAACGCCCGCGGCGAAGTCGAACGGGCCGAGCTCGAGATCGACAAGGCGTGGGCGAACGTGACCGCTTCGTCCGACTCAGCTGCGGAAACCGAGCGGGCGGAACGCGTTGCGACGAGGGCGCGAGAGCTTGCCGCTCAGGCGCGAGCCGAGCTTCAACAGCCGAAGCCCGATTGGTTCCGCGTCACGGGGCTGGCCGAACGCGCCGTGCAGATGGCACCGGAGCTCGGTGCAGTGAGCCGCCCTCGCACGGCTCCGGTCGCCGGCACCCGTCCGGACGTCGAGGCAGCCCGCGCCCGCGCCGAGGCGACGCTTGCCGAGGTCCGGCCGATCGTCGCGGAGGCCGACGGCCTACGGGGCGAGGACAACATGGCGCGGGTGTGTCTCGAGCACGCCCAGCAGACCTATGACGATGCGGTCGCTGATCAGGCGCAACTAGCCGGTGCGGACGACCCGGACACCGCGGCAAAGACTGCGATCGACCGCTTCCGCCTGGCGGAGGAGTCGGCGGGCGCCGCGCGCGAGCACGCCGTCGCCCTGCGCGAACGGGCCGCGACGCGGCCCTCGGACAAGGTCGCGGCGAGATCGCTCTGGGGCGCGATCGGCCGCCGCCCCTTCGCGCCCGAGTAGGACCTCTCTTACGAGGCCAGTGCGGGCGCTGCGACCTCCGAGGATTCAATCTCCTCGGCGAATGCGGCCACGATTGCAGGATCGAACTGCGAGCCCGCGCAGCGCTCGAGCTCCGCAAGCGCCGCGCCCGACGAGCGCTTCGGGCGGTAGATGCGGTCCGAGGTCATCGCGTCGAACGCATCGGTGACGAAGATGATCCGCGCGCCGAGCGGGATCTCTTCGCCCTGGAGGCCGTCGGGGTAGCCGGCGCCGTCCCACCGCTCGTGGTGGTGGAGCACGAGGTCGGCGACCGGATCCACGCCGAGGCTGTCCAGCATGCGGAAGCCGATCTGCGGATGGCGCTCGAGTACCAGCCGCTCGGAGTCGGTGAGAGCCCCGGGCTTGCGCAGGATCTCCTCGGGAATCGCGAGCTTCCCGAGGTCGTGGAGGCTGCCCGCGAGGCGCGTGAGCTCGACCTGCTCGGGCTCGAGGCCGAGCCGGCTCGCGACGCGGGCCGCGAGCTCGCTGACCCGCTCGGAATGGCTCCCGGTGTACGTATCGCGTGCATCCACTGCCTTCGCGAGGGAGGCTGCGGCGCGGTAGCGCGCAGCTTTGTCGGGTCCAGCGGCGAGCCGCTTGAGCTCGGCGAGCTCGACGACGTCGGGACGGTAGAGCCGCACCCGGTTCTTGCCGTGCTCCTTCGCCCAGTACAACGCGCTGTCCGCCAGTCGGATCAGCTCGTCGCGCCCGTGACCCTGGACGGGGAAGGTCGCGAGGCCGGCGCTGACGGTGACGCGTCCGATGTGATCGAACTCGACAGCCGAGATTCGCGTGAGGATCGAGTTGGCGGTGGCGAGCGCCATCCCTTCGTCGTGATCCGCGAGCAGCAGCGCGAACTCGTCGCCTCCGAGCCGGAAGGCTTCGCCGCCCTGGCGAAGCCTCGCGGAGATCTGCGACAGCACGCGGTCTCCCGAGGGATGGCCGAAGCGATCGTTGATCTTCTTGAAGTCGTCGACGTCGACGAAGCAGAGCGTCAGGGGCGAATTGGTTTCTTCGGCGTTCAGAAGCTCGCGGTGGAGGCGCTCGTGAAAGTGACGGTGGTTTCCAAGGCCGGTGAGCGGGTCCGTGAGGGCGAGCCGCATGGCGCGCAGAGCCCGGTGCGTCGAGCGCTGGTACAGAGAGATCGCCAGGAGCGGGCCGACGAGCGCCACGGACAGCACCGGGGAGCGTTCCCACAGGACGACGAGCATCAGCGCGGCGGAGGCCATGAACGCGAACGGGACGATCGTCGCGCGGACGTGCGCGCGCACCAGGCTGGCATACATCTGCCCGGTGCTGAGGGCGATCGCACCCGAGATGAGGATCATGTTGACCCAGTAGTCCGCGGTGGCCGCCAGTACCACTCGGGCGAAGATCGCGCCGACGCTGTTGCCTTCGATCGGTGCGATCAGCGCACCGGCCGCGAGCGCGACGAGCGCAAGGACGGCGACGTTGAAGGCGATGCGTTGGAGAGGGCGATGCTCCCAAAGCTGGATGATCGAAGTTGCGGTCAGCAAGAGCAGCGCCCCGGCTGCCCACCCGAACAGCACGATCGCGGCAACCGCGAAGACAAACGTCAGCGAAATGACGCCGCCGCCCTTCTCCGAGTTGATCGGAACGGGAAAGCGCTCGGCGAGTGTCGCGGCTGCAGTGAGCGCAGCGAGGCTCGCGAGCGCACGGCCGCTGTGACCGGTCGTCGCGAAGGCGTAGCCGGCCGCGACGAGAACTCCGAGGCCCGCCAGGCAGACGGGGAGGATAAGGGCGGTAAGCCGGCGGGGCGTGACCGCCTGGGAGCTCACGTCAGCTTAGAACCAGGTGAATTGGACGAATGCGTCCCAGGTGAACTGGCCCGAGACCGCCGCAACGAGCACCAGGATCGAGACGATGCCGATCGCTTTGGGCTTCCACTGCAACATCCGTTTGTACCTCCCCAACCAAGACGGCAGACGTGACGATTCTTCCCTGCGGGCTGCCCAGCGCGTATCCCTCCATAGGGGGATTTGCGGAAGCGCTCAGGAAAACGAGCTGAGGCCCGCTTCGGCGAGTGGCCGACGCGCCCACGCGAAGCGTTTGGCGTACCACCCGGAGAGACTCGCGAGCGCGACGCCGTAACCGGACGAGTGAATGAACCAGCCGTTGCCGAGGTAGATGCCCATGTGGTCGACCTGGGCCGGTTTCGACTTCGGGCCTTTCGATCCGAAGAAGATGACATCGGCAGGCTGCAGGTAGTCGAGGGCGATTCGCTCCGCGGCGGGCGCCTCGCGGCTCATCGCGTAGGTCGTCCGGCCCTGCAGCGTGTCCGCGAGCTGGGGGGCGTTCGGGTACTGCTCGAGCTTGTAGACGCGCCAGACGAACCCCGAGCAATCAAAGCCGCCGTGCACCTGCGTCCCGAACGGCGATGTGAGCAGCTCGCTCTCGCCGCCCCAGACGTAGGGGTACCCGATGAACCGGACTGCCGTGTTCAAGATGCGCTTCTGCCACTGCGTGAGCGCAGGCAAGGCGAAGGTGGTTCCCAGCTCCTGGAGATCCTGGGTGGTCGAGACCCCGAACTGCAGGATCCGCGCGGCCGAGTAGGCCGCTTCGGCATGCGTCGCCGGTTCGCCCGGGGAGAGCTCGAGTGCGTCGAGCGCAGCCGGGTGGTTCGTCCGTAGACCGAGCAGTCGTGCGACCGCCTCGGTGCCAAAGCGCGAAGGTGGCGCGAGACCCGCGTTCTTTGCGGCCTGCGTGAACAGCCTTGCGGTGTCCGTCAGACCGAGCGCGCCGACGAGGCGCGCATCGAGCGCAGCCATCGTCACCGTCTTGGTCGGCGAGGCCGGCGCAATCGGTTCAACGTGCGTCAGGCCCGCGACCAGCGTCTCCAGCTCGGCTCTCGTTAGCGGTTTGTTGGGTCGCGCCGCCGCCTCCTTGGCCATCAGTCCGGCGGCCACTGCGGTCTTCAGCTCGGCCTGTGCCCACGAGGTCCCCGGCTTGGCGGCGGCGGATGCCGAGGACACCGTGAGGAGCGTGACGAGAGCGCAGACATACGAAAGGCGGCGGCGGCGCATACGTGTCCTATCGGCCGCTCCTCGTATGTCTTTAACGTGTGCTGCGTGGACGTGGAGATCACTCCGGAACCCAGCGAGGAAGAGCGCCGGGCGATCCTTCAGGCGTTACGGGAGGAGCAGCGCGCTGTCGCTGCGCCCTCGCCGTGGCGCCGTGCGGCTCTAGGTCCCGGACCCGAAGACGAGGACGATCAGGCTGCAGCGCCGCCGCGCCAGAGTCGCGGCGCGACGCGGGCATAGTCCAGGCCGGAGATCCAGGTCAGCACGACCGCGACGAGCAGCGCCCACCAGGCGACCTGGTCCCGCCACGCACCGGCCGCGGCAAAGCCACCGATCGCCGCCGCCACTGCCTGCGACCAGGTCTTCAGCTTCCCGAGGTCGCGTGCGTGCAGCACGACACCGCGCTCGAGCGCAGCCAGCCGAAGCGCGGTGACGAGGAACTCGCGCACGACGATCAACGCGACCATCCAGCCTGGGACGACACGCTGGTCGACGAGCATGATCAGGACCGCCAGCACCAGGATCTTGTCTGCGGCCGGATCGAGGAGAGACCCGAGTGGGGAGGAGCGCCCGCGGCTGCGCGCGATCCTGCCGTCGAACCAGTCGGTCGCCATGGCGGCGGCAAACAGCGCCGTCGCCCAGTAGTTGTGCCCGTTGAAGTTCCAGGCGTAGAGCAGGACGACGAACGGGACGGAGGCTGCGCGCGCGACCGTCAGGGCGTCCGGAAGGCTCATGCAGGGAGAATACGGGGGCAGTGCCGCTCTTCAACAAAGTGCTCGTCGCCAACCGCGGTGAGATCGCGATCCGCGTCTTTCGGACGCTGCGGGAGCTGGGGATCGGGACGGTGGCGGTCTATTCCGAGGTCGACCGCGGAGCGCCTCACGTCGCCTACGCCGAGGAGGCTTATCGGATCGGCGGCGGACCGCCGTCGGAGAGCTATCTGAATCAGGAGAGGATCCTCGACGTTGCACGGCGGGCCGGCGCCGAGGCGATCCATCCGGGTTACGGCTTTCTCGCGGAGAACGCCGCATTCGCGCGGGCGTGTGGGGATCGCGGCGTGGTCTGGATCGGCCCGCCGCCTGATGCGATCGACTCGATGGGCTCGAAGATCGAGGCGCGGGAACGGATGCGTTCAGCGGGCGTGCCGATCATCCCAGGCGTCACCGAGCCGGTCGGGTCCGCGGCCGAGGTGCGGCGGCTCGGCGAGGAGCTCGGCTGGCCGATCGCGATCAAGGCCTCCGCGGGGGGCGGCGGGAAGGGCCTCAAAGTGGTGCGCGGACCGGAAGAAGTCGAGCGCGCGTTCGAGTCGGCGCGACGCGAGGGTGAGGCCTACTTCTCCGACCCCACCGTCTACGTCGAGCGCTACCTCGAAGATCCGCGGCACGTCGAGGTCCAGGTGCTCGCCGACGCGCACGGCAACGTGATTCATCTCGGCGAGCGCGACTGCACGATCCAGCGCCGTCACCAGAAGCTCGTCGAGGAGACGCCGTCACCCGCGGTCGACGAGGTTCTGCGCGAGCGGATCGGCGCGATTGCGGTCGAAGCGGCGCGAGCGGTCGACTACCGCAGTGCCGGCACGATCGAAGGCCTGCTCTCGCGCGACGGTGAGTACTTCTTCCTCGAGATGAACACGCGCATCCAGGTCGAGCACACGGTCACGGAGATGGTGACCGGCCTCGACCTCGTGCGGGAGCAGATTCTGATCGCGGCAGGTGAGCCGCTCACGCTGCGCCAGGAGGATGTCCGGCTGCTCGGCCACGCGCTCGAGTGCCGCATCAACGCCGAGGATGTCTCGAACGGTTTTCTCCCCGCCCCGGGCACGATCGTGCGTTATCGGGAGCCGTCCGGGCCGGGTGTCCGCGTCGATTCAGGTGTCGCCGCGGGGAGCGAGATCTCGCCCCTCTACGATCCGATGGTCGCGAAGCTGATCGTCCACGGTCTCGACCGCGAGCACGCCCGGCGTCGCATGCTGCGCGCGCTCGACGAGTTCGTCGTCGATGGGGTCAAGACTCTGATCGGCTTCCACAAGGCGTTGCTCACACATCCGTGTTTCGTGGAAGGCGAGACGTGTCACGGGCTCGTCGAGTCGGAGCTGATGGCGTCGCGCGCGGCCGAGCTCGAGAACGGTCAGCCGGTGGGAGCCCTGGAGGCCGGGGCGCCGAGCGTGCGTGAGGCGGTGCGCTCGATCGAGGTCGAGGGCCGTCGCTTCGAGGTGCGCATGCTCAGGCCCGAGCCGGCGTTCGCGGAGCTCGCACGCCGGCGGCGCGGCCGCTCGCGCGGGGGAGCATCGACTGCAGC
>Ga0066709_100001675_pt1 | contig 15025 bp, 14 predicted proteins | sample GraSoiAngelo_158_FD_79665 | JGI IMG/M metagenome (GOLD analysis project Ga0066709, IMG submission 79665) | Grasslands soil microbial communities from the Angelo Coastal Reserve, California, USA - 14_1009_16_30cm | ecosystem: Environmental > Terrestrial > Soil > Grasslands | place: USA...
CCATCGCGGCCGCGGAGGACGGCGTCCTCCCACCGGCCGACGCGCCAACCGAGCTCAGCCGCCTCTCGCTCTTCGACGAAGACGGTGCCTGAGACAGCCCACGGTTCCGGGGCACGATCGCGCCGATCCGCCCCTCAGGCCGATGCCGACCAGCGACCGGCGTCCGGTGCGAACGCCCAGCGACCCGACGGAGGGTCGAGCACCGGGAGCCGTTCGGCGTCGGGCTCGACGACCGACGCGCACTGGTAGCCGATCGACGTCTCTTCGACGTCGATCTCGACCACGGCCACCTCGTACGGCGGCTCGACGAGCGCGGCGAACACCAGCTGGAGCACGTTCGCCTCGGTCGTGACGCCGCGGAGATGGAGGTGGCCGCTCAGGACGACGACGGGTTGGTCGGTCGCAGGCAACACCGACGGGGTCGGCGCCAGGATGCCGAGGTGCCCCGAGTAGAGGAGCTCCGCGTCTCGGCAGCGGTCCTCGAGCGTCAACACCGGGAAGTGGGTGAGAAGCACGTCGAGTCCCCCGTGGGGATCGGCGTCGGCCAGCCGGCGGCCGCTCACGTCGAACGGCTGGAGCTGCCGCTCACTCATGCCCGTCACCTCGTGCACCGCGAGCCCCGAGCCCGCCGCGGCGAAGGCCTTCACCGCAGGAGCTTCGGCTTGGCATGCGAACGGCGACGCGACGAGTCCCGCGCCGCGGCCGACCACCTCGTCCTCCAACCGGGCTCCGGGCGTCAACACGTCGTGGTTGCCGCTCAGCAGCAGCGCCGGACGACCGGCGGACGCCACCGCGTCGACCACGCGCCGAAGCGACGTGCGGTCGCCGAAGTGCGCGAGATCGCCGAGCACCACCACCACATCGGTGCCGTCGAGGAGCGGGTGGCCCAGGGCCGCGTCCAGCCGGTCATGCGCGTCGGCCAACCGGAACGGGTTGTGCCATCCGGTGTCCTCCACCCGCTCGAGCGCGAGGTGAGGGTCGGCGATCACGCCCAGCCTTGTCCTGCTCACACCGACAGTCTCGCCCGACCGCGCGCGGAGCGTCGACCCTGCGTCGTCAGCCTCTAGCGGGGCCGGAACCCGATCACTAGATTCCTACGCCGATGTGACGGGGCGGGTCGATGGTGGGCTCCGGGGGGTCACGGTGGGGCGAGCGCGCGAGCGTCGGTCGGTCGATGAAGTCGGAGTTCTCAGGGATTTTGGGGAACCACCGCCCGCCGATGGCGTGCTTCCTCGGCATCGGCGGACGTCGGCAATCCGTCGTCGCCACCGACGAGGCTCGGCGTTGGTACCCACGCCGTGTGGAGAGCCGCTGGTCGATCATCATCGCCGACGCTGCCGCTGCGACTCGTCGCCGCCTCGCGCGCGCTCGCGGTCGATTGAAACTCACCGCTCTGACGTCGGGACCGCCGCGCGCATGCTCTTGGTCCTTTCCCGTGATGGCGCCACGATCGCGTTGCTCGGTGTGCTGACCATCCTTGGCTGGGCGCTGCTCGAGAGGCTGCATCGGTACAGCTGGCGCAGCATGGGAGGCCTCTACACGCTGGTCGTGAGCGGCTATGTCCTCTCCCGCTTCACCCTGGCGGCGCTCTACCGCACGCCGGAGGACACCGGGATTCAGCCAACCGTTGCCATCATCGTGCCTGCTTTCAACGAGGGCAGGGCGATCGTCGAAACGATCGAAGCCTGCTGTGGGGTCCAGTATCCGGTCGACAAGCTGGAGATCGTGTGTGTCAACGACGGATCCAGCGACGACACGTGGGCTCGCATGGTCGCGGCGGCGTCACGCTCGCGAAGGGCGGTCCAGTGCATCGACCTACCCGAAAACCGTGGCAAGCGGGCCGCGTTGGCGACGGGAATTCGAGCGACCGGCGCCGAGATCCTCGTCTTCGTGGACTCCGATTCGGCGCCAGACCCGCCCGCGGTCGGCCGCATCGTCCAGGCGTTCTCCGATCCCAGAGTCGGTGCGGTCTCCGGTATCACCTATGTACGCAACGCGGGAGACAACCTCCTCACGCGCATACAGGCGGCCCGGTACTTCATCTCTTACGCGCTGCTCAAGGCCGCGGAGTCCGTCGTCGGGGCCGTGACCTGTTGCTCGGGCTGTTTCGCTGCTTACCGTCGAGACGCAGTTCTTCCGGTGCTCGAGGCGTGGGAGCACCAGCGTTTCCTTGGCGCAGCGTGCACCTACGGCGACGATCGTTCACTCACCAATCAGATCCTTCGGACAGGGTGGCGAACGCGCTATCACGCTCGGGCCGAGTCGTGGACGAAGGTTCCTGACGAGTACGCGACATTCTTCCGTCAGCAGCTGCGCTGGAAGAAGTCGTGGCTCCGGGAAGGGTTGCTGCTCATGGGCCACATCTGGCGTACCCGCCCGATCGCGCTGCCCTCGATCGGCATAGCTGCCCTCACGGGGCTCCTCAGTCCGCTCATTCTTTTCTGGAACTTCTGTTGGATGCCTGGGCACCAAGGCATCTTTCCGGTCGTGTACGCCATGGCGCTCTACCTCGTCGCCATGGCGTACAGCCTCTACTACCGCTCGGCCCGCAAAGATGGCCTGTGGCTCTACGCCTGTCTGGGAACGCTGTTCTATCTGGCTTTCTCGGCGCAGCTGCTGTGGGCGCTCGCTCGGGTGCGCGACGGTTCCTGGGGTACCCGCCGTGTCTAGGTTGAGCCGCATTTTGGTCACCACCGCGGCCCTCGTCGCGCTCACGATGATCAGCGTGGACTTCGTGCGCTCGGTGGAAGCGGACGAGCGTCGGGTTCCTGCGCCGCGGGTGGCCCCGGGCTTCGCGATCTTCGCCAAAGCGATGGGTATCCCGGACTATCGCGCGGGTGTGCCGGTGCTCACCTACCACGGAGTCGCCGGTGATCGCGGGCTCTATACGGTTTCGCCTCAACACTTCGCTCAACAACTGGCGATGCTCCGAGGAGCCGGTTTCCATTCTGTCTCCCTGGCCCAAGTCGAAGCTGTGCGTGCCGGCGAAGCCGTTGTCCTCCCTCCGCGCCCCATCCTCCTGACCTTCGACGACGGGGTCGGGAGCGCTTGGACCGCGGCCGATCCGATCCTGGCTCGCTACGGCTTCCGCGCCGCGATGTTCGTGATCACGTCTCGTATCGCCCACGACCGTGCCTCCTACTACCTCACGTCGGGTCAGTTACGGGCGATGCGCGACAGCGGGCGGTGGGAGATCGGGTCGCACACCCACAATCAACACGTCTTGGCGGCGCTGCCGGGTCGGCGCTCGGGCCCCGCGCTCAACAACCGCGTGCTGCTCGCGAGCGGAAGGCCCGAGAGCTTCCGGCACTGGCGCACGCGCGTGGGTCGCGATCTCGACATCAGCCGGCGCACCCTCTCCGAGCGCTTGGGCGTGACCGCTCGAGCGTTCGCCTACCCCTTCTCAGCGACGAGTGAGTCGACGAACGATCCGCGGATCTCAAGTGAGCTCGACGCGCTCGTGGCCGCTCGGTTCCCACTGGCATTCACGAACACACGGGACCCACACGCCATCGTCGCCCATTGGACGCCCCGAGGGCCCCTTCCGCGCCTACCGGTGGACGCCCGGACCACCGCCGTGGAGCTGCTGACACGCCTTCGAGTCGCAACCGAGGACGCCGCGGTCGTGCTCAGCGTGTCATCGGCATGATGTGTGCTGCGCGGAACAGAACTGACTGTGCTCATCGCCGACGTCTGATTCGAAGCAACACCCCGATGCCGGAGCCGCGAAGATGGCTCGGTGGCCGCTCACGATGTCGGACAGGCGCGCCCGGTGGTGGAGAGACGTCCGGTGGCGGGGTCGCTGGCGGTGCTCTCCGCCGTCGGGGTGTGGGGCGGGGTCGCGGTCGTGGCCAAGGCCGTCGGCGACATCGACGGCCTGGTGCTCGGCTTCCACCGCCTCTGGATCGGCGCCTTGGTCACCTCCGCGGTGTTCTACGCACGCGGGGGTCGGTACAACCGGCGGCTGCTGCGGCTGTGCCTGCCGGGAGGGCTGGCGTTCGGCCTCGACATCGTCCTGTTCTTCAGCGCCCTCAAGCACACCACTGTCGCCAACGCGACCGTCATCGGCGCGCTTCAACCCGCGCTCGTGCTGCTGCTCGTCGGCAGGCTGTTCGGCGAACGGGTCACCGGGCGAGCAGTCATGTGGACGATGGTGGCCATCGGCGGCGTCGCCGTCGTCGTGTTCGGGTCCTCCGCCACACCGGTGTGGAGCCCGAGCGGTGACCTCCTCGCCACGGGCGCGCTGTTCGCGTGGACCTGGTACTTCGTCGCCTCCAAGCAGGCGAGACGCGACCTGAGCGCCTTCGAGTTCCTCGCGGGGATGACGCTCGTGGCGGCCGTCGCGGTCACACCGGTGACCCTGTTGTCGGGCCAGCGCATCGACCCCGGCAGCGCGGGTGACTGGGCGAGGATCGCTGCGCTCGCCGTCGGCTCGGGCGGGCTCGGCCATCTCCTGATCAGCTGGGCCCACGACCATGTCGAGCTGGCGGCGATGTCGCTCCTCACCCTGGCGGTGCCGGTGGTCGCGACGGTGAGCGCCGCGCTCTTTCTCGACGAGCGCATCGTCGCCCTGCAGGTGATCGGCATGGCGATCGTCGTGTGCGCGCTGGGCGCGGTCGTGCTGAGAGAGACGGGTCGCGCTCCCGTTCTCTGAACGGACGAGGAAGGCGAACTCAGAGCGCGTTGGGCTTGATGCTGACGCGCTGATCGGTACGACCGCGGAGGACGCGGATGGCGAGCTGCCCGTTCGCGAGCGACGCCTCGACGTCGCCACCGAAGCCCTCGGGCAGCTCGACCTCACGCTCGAAGCCCCCGTACTCCCATTCGTGGGTGAGGTATTCGCGCGGGGGCGCGCTGCGCAGGCTCGCCCAGAACCGGAGCGTTCCGGGATGCAGCTCGATCGTGACGTCCTGGGCGGTGACGGCCGGCAACGGCGAGATGATCACCAGCGCGGCGCTGGTCTCGTAGACGTTTACCGGCACGCGCTGCGGGCGCATGGTTCGCTCGGTGGCCGCCGTCGCCTGGACGACAACCTGATGGCTGGGCTTGTCGGTCGGCATGCAGTGCACGGTAGTCCGCATCGCCGCCGGGCCCGCGAGCAGGGCCCTACCGTAGGCCGACGTGGGAAGCGACGGCCCGACGACGCTCGTCATCGACGGCAACAACGTCGTCGGTGCCGGCGTGGCGGGCTGGTGGCGCGATCCGCCTGCGGCGGTGCGCCGGCTGCTCGAGCGCCTCCGTTGCTCTGTGACCGTCAGCGGGGGGCACGTCGTGCTCGTCCTCGACGTACCTCAGCCCGATCTGGTGGAAGGCGATCACGGTGGTGTGGTCGTCCGTTATGCCGCGCGCCGAGGCCGGGACGCGGCCGACGAGCGCATCCTCGAGCTCCTCGACGCGGGCTTTCCGGGTGACGCGGACGGGCCGGCCCTCGTCGAGGTGATCACCTCGGACCGCGCGCTCGCCGAGGGCGCCCGGCAGCGCGGCGCCCGCGTCACCGGCGCGGGCACCTTCCTGGCGCGCCTGGACGACCAGGGGTGTTGAACCGGAGAACGCGGGCGGCGCACGGCCAACGACTGCCGCCTACTGTGACCGCATGGCCTTCGACCTGATCATCGAGAATGGGACGGTGGTCGACGGCACCGGCGCACCGCCGTTCCGTGGCGACGTGGCGGTGACCGGGGATCGCATCGTGGCGGTGGGCGAGGTGGACGGCGCCGCCCGCCGCTCCATCGACGCCGACGGGCGCATCGTGAGCCCCGGCTTCGTCGACATCCACACCCATCTCGACGCACAGCTCGCGTGGGACCCGATCGCGACGTCGTCCTGCTGGCACGGCGTCACGTCGGTCGTGCTCGGCAATTGCGGCGTGACGTTCGCGCCCTGCAAGCCCGAGGACCGCGGCTACCTCGCCGAGATGATGGAGTCGGTGGAGGACATCCCCGCTGCGGCCATCCTGTCCGGCCTGCCGTGGGACTGGGAGACCTACGGCGAGTACCTCGGCACGCTCGACCGGCTGCCCAAGGGGATGAACGTCGGTGGCATGGTCGGGCACTGCGCGGTGCGCCACTGGGTGATGGGCGAGCGCGGTCTCGAGCAGGACCCCGCGACCGCCGACGACATCGAGCAGATGGCCGCGCTCGTCGAAGAGGCCATCGGCGCGGGCGCGCTCGGGTTCTCGACGTCGCGCACGATGCTGCACCGCGTGCCCGACGGACGGGCCGTCCCCGGTACCTACGCGCAGACCGACGAGCTGTTCGCCATCGCCGACGTGCTCGGCAGGTGGAAGCGCGGCGTGTTCGAGGTGGCGCCGAAGCTCGGCGAGGGCGACGGCGCCGACTTCGCCAACACCCGCGCCGAGGTGGCGTGGATGGCGGAGGTCAACCGCACCACCGGGCGGCCGGTTACCTTCGGCGTGGCCCAGAGCGACTTCCGGCCTGGCCTGTACGAGCACGTGTTGAAGTTCGTCGACGAAGAAGCCGCCGCGGGCGCGCAGCTGCGTCCCCAGACCACCGCCCGCGGGATCGGCCTGCTGTTCGGCCTGCAGGCGCGCACCTTCTTCGACGGGCTTCCCGCCTGGCGGGCGCTGCGGCCGCTCGACCTCGAGGCACGCCTGGCCGTGCTGCGCGACGACACCCGTCGCGCCGCTCTCGTGCAGGAAGCCGTCGCCAGCCCGCCGCCATTCGACTTCAACGGCGTGTACTTCCTCGGCACCGGCGAGGCGCGCTACACCTACACCCCCGCCGACAGCCTGGCCGCGTACGCGGCACAGGCGGGCGAGTCGGTGCCGGAGACGTTCGTGCGGGTCGCGCTGGAGAGCGATGGCCGCGCCCTGTTCACCTGGCCCTTCCTCAACCAGCGCACGGACGCGGTCGAGGCGATGCTGCACCATCCGCAGCTCGTGCTCGGTCTCGGTGACTCCGGGGCCCACGTGGGCCTGATCATGGACGCCAGCCTGCCCACGTTCTTTCTCTCCCACTGGGTGCGCGACCGTCGGATCTTCACGCTCGAGGAGGGCGTGCGCCGGCTCACGAGCGACACCGCGGAGCTGTTCGGCATCACCGACCGCGGCGTCATCCGCGAGGGCGCCTACGCCGATCTCAACGTCTTCGACTTCGACGGCCTGCGCCTCCCGCTGCCCGAGTACGCGCACGACTTCCCGAACGGCGCCGGCCGCTACATCCAGCGCTCCGCCGGCTACGACGCCACCATCGTGAACGGCGAGGTGTTCATGGCCGAGGGCGAGCACACGGGCGCCCTAGCCGGCACCCTGCTCCGCAGTTGAGCGAGCGGGCCGCATCCAATTGGTTCGCGGGCGCGGGCCTCGGGCTCTTCGTGCACTGGGACCACGCCAGTCAACAGGGTCTCGAGATCTCGTGGCCTCTCGTCGGCGGCACCTTCGCGCTGCCCCTCGGCCAGTCGGTGACGGTCGAGCAGTACCACTCGTCGGCGGCGACGTTCGCCCCCACCGCATGGGACGCCGCCGCTCTCGCCCGCACCGCGCGCGACGCCGGTGCCACCTACGCGGTGCTCACCGCCAAGCACCACTCGGGCTACGCGATGTTCCACACCAAGCTCTCCGAGTTCTCGATCGAGCACTCGCCGTTCGGGCGCGACATCGTGCGCGAGTTCGTCGACGCCGTGCGCGCCGAGGGTCTGCGCGTCGGCCTCTACTTCTCGCTGCCCGACTGGAGCGCGCCGGACTACCCCCCGTTCACCGAGGCGGACAAGCCCTACCGCTTCGGCTACTCGCCACCCGTGCCCGGGCCCGAGCGGTGGGGCCGCTACCTCGAATACCTGTCCGGGCAGATCACCGAGCTCCTCACCAACTACGGCCGCATCGACGTGCTGTGGTTCGACGGCGGATGGGAGCGGTCGGCGGCGCAGTGGGGCGGGCGCGAGCTGATCGAGCTCATCCACTCGCTGCAGCCCGACATCCTCGTCAACGACCGTCTGCCGGGGTTCGGCGACTACGAGACGCCCGAGCAGTTCGTTCCCCCTCGACCACCCGGCCGGGCGTGGGAGGCGTGCATGACGATGAACGAGAGCTGGGGCTACAACCCCACGGACACGCACTACAAGTCGGCGCGTCAGCTCATCCACGCGTTGTGCGAGGTGGCCGGGCGCGGCGGGAACCTGCTGCTCAACGTCAGCCCGCGCGGGGACGGGACGCTGCCGCCCGAGCAGGTCGAGCGCCTGCGAGCCGTGGGCGAATGGATGCGCGCCAACGGCGAGAGCATCACCGGCACGACTGCGGGACTCGAGCCGTGGCAGTTCTACGGTCCCAGCACGCGGCGCGGCGACCGCGTCTACCTGCACCTGCTCATGCGACCGTACGAATCGGTCACGGTCCGGGGCGTGCCGATCAAGCGCGTGAAGTCCGTGCAGGCTCTGGCGACCCGCGCCGAGCTCCGCCACAGCACGCGCACGGGCATCATCGACTCGCTGACCGAGGATCCGCACGGCGAACTCACGATCGAGGTTCCCGCCGACCTCGTCGACGCCAACGCGACCGTGCTCGCCGTCGACCTCTCACCCGCCGGTTCATGAGGCTCGGCACCTCGCTGCGCAGCGGCTACGTGATCGACGATGGGCGCGCCGGAGCGCGGTGGATGATCGAGCGGGCGCGGGCCGCACGCGACGCAGGGCTCGACTCGCTCTTCGTCGGCGACCACCACGGCGTGCCCGTCCCCTACTACCAGAACGCCCCGATGCTCGGCCGGCTGTTGGCCGAGTGGGACGAACGGCCGGCCGGCGCGCTCTACCTGCTCCCGCTGTGGAACCCGGTGCTCGTCGCCGAGCAGGTCGGCACGCTGGCGACCATCGCGGCCGGGCGCTTCATCATGCAGTGCGCCATCGGCGGCGGCGCCGAGCAGTTCGCGGCCATGGACGTCGACATCCACCGACGCGTCGCCCGCTTCGAGCACGCGCTCGACGTCGTTCGCCGTCTCTGCGCGGGCGAGAACGTCGACGGCACGCAGATCGCCCCCGTGCCCCCCGAGCCGCTCGAGGTGTGGATCGGCGGTCACGCGCCGGCGGCCGTCGACCGCGCCGCCCGCCTGGGCGATGGCTGGCTCGCCGGCCCTGAAGCGACGGTCGACCAGGCCCGCACGCTCGTCGCCACCTACCACGAGCGGTGTGCGGTGCGAGACCGAACTCCGACCGCCGTGGCGATCCGCCGCGACGTCCATGTCGGTGCGGACGACGCCGACGCGGAACGGGTGGCCGGGCCGGTGCTCGCGCGCGGCTACCGGGGCTTTGACCCGTCCGCGTGCGTGGTGGGGGGTCCGGAGCGCGTGGCCGAGCAGCTCCGCGAGCTCGCGGGGATGGGCTATACCGATGTGATCGTGCGCCACCTCGCCGACGGGCAGGCCGACGTGCTGGCCTCGCTCGCGCGGCTGGCCGACGTGCGGGCCGCGATACTCGACGCATGATCGCGGCCTTCTCCGTCACTCCCCTCGGACTCACCGATTCGGTGGGCGACCTCGTCGCCGATGCAGTACGCGTGGTGCGCGACAGTGGCCTTCCGTCGGAGACCAACGCCATGTTCACCAACGTCGAGGGTGAATGGGATCAGGTGATGGGCGTGATCAAGGCCGCGGTCGACGCCGTCGCCGCACGCGCGCCCCGTGTGAGCGTCGTCATCAAGATCGATCACCGGCCCGGCGTCGACGACGCACTGCACGCAAAAGTCGAGTCACTCGAGCGCCGTCTGCGCTGACGGCTCTGCGCCGCGCCCTCCCCGGGTCGCGCACCTCGATGTAGAGGGCCTTGACGACGCCGACGAGCGGCGTCGCGAGCAATGCGCCGGGCACACCTGCAGCCGACGCGCCCACGAGCGCGGCGAGCATGGTGGCCGGCGGCGAGAGGTCGACCGCCTCACCTACGACCACCGGCTGGATGACATGGTTCTCGAGTTGCTGGTACGCGAGGAAGTACACGACGCAGATCAACGCGGTCGTGGGCCCCTTGGTGAGGCCGAGCGCCACGAACATCGAGCCGCCGAGGAAGCCGCCGATCTGGGGGATGAGGTTCGTCGATGTCGTCCAGAGCGCGGCGACCGGGGTGAGGGGGAGCTTCAGGATCACGCCCATGATGAGCACGCCGGTGCCGGCCAGGAGCGCGACCAACAGTGAGCCCGCGAAGTAGCGGCCCACGACTTGGTAGAACGTCTCGCCCGCGCGGTCGACGAACGCCCGTCGCGAGAGGGGCACCGCCCGGCGCAGCCCGCGTACGACGCGCGAGCCGTCGAGCAGGAGCGTGATCGTGATGAGGACGATGGCGAGCGCGGCCAGCACGCCACTCAAGACCGACTGGCCCGCATGGGCGACCCGCCCCGGGTTCTCGCCCAGGCGCTCGGGCAGGTTGTCGATCCAGTCCTTAAGCTTGCGCGGAACGTCGTTCGTACGGATCTTGTCACCCACGATCGGCAGGTCCTGCAGCCGATCGAGCACCCGCGGCAGCTCGCGCTGGAAGTCACGGGCCTGGCTTGCGACCGGGGGACCGAGCAGGAAGACGAGCCCGGCGATGACCCCGAGGAACGTGCTGAGCACCACGCCGACGGCGACGCTGCGGCGGATCTTGAGCCGCGCCTGAGTGCGGAGCACGACCGGGTTCAGTGCGAGTGCGAGGAGCGCGCCGATCGCGAGCCAGGTGAGCGAGCGCGACGCCGCCCGGGCCACGGCGGTCAGCAGGGTGAGCGCGAAGAGGCTGACGAGCAGGGCGAGGATGGAGCGGGGGTCGAGGTCGACGATCCTGACGTCGGTCTCCTCGTCGCGGACGGCTCCCTCGTCGCGGAAGGCTCCCCCGTCGCGCGAGGCTCTCCCGTCGCGCGAGGCCATCCCGTCCGGAGGCACGCCGCTACTGTAGCGATCGATGCCGAACGGCCCGACGACACCGTCGGACCGCCCACGCGCTCCGACCACCCTCCTCGTCACCCCCCGGTCGGTGGTCGCCGCGGTGGCCCTGCTCGGCTTGGGGCTCGTCGTCCTCGCGGTGCTGAGCTCGTCCACGCGCGTGCTCGGGTGGCTGCTGGCGAGCGGCGTGGTGGCCAGCCTGCTCTCACCGGCCGTCACCCGTCTGAGCGCGCACATCCCCCGCGTCCTGGCCTTCCTCACCGTCCTCGTGGTGCTCGTCGTCTGCGTGGGGGGCGTCGTCTGGCTGCTCGTCGACGATGTGCACACCCAAGCCGACCGCCTCCGGCGCGAGGCGCCCGCGGCGGCGCGACGCATCGAGCGGTCCGAGCGGTGGGGTGAGCCGGCGCGGGCCTTCAAGCTCGAGGCGCGCACGCGCGACTTCGTCCGCGAGCTGCCGCTCACTCTGCAGGGCGGTGACCAGGCCGAGGTGCTGCGCGCCACGGCGAGCCGAAGCGTCGCATTTCTCGCCGCCGGAGTGCTCATGATCTTCCTCATGATCCACGGCCATCGCCTCTTTCACGCGGGACTCGCGCAGATCCGCGACACCACCCGACGACGACGCGTGGAGGAGACGGTGGTGGGCGCCCACCGGCGGGCGCTCATCCACCTCGCGTGGCGGCTGGTGGTGTTCGCGGTCGTCGGAGTCGCCACCAATCTGATGATGCTTGCCGCCGACGTGCCGGGGCCGGTGGTGCTCGCCCTGTTCGTGGCCGCCTGGAGCCTGGTGCCCACGGTCGGCATCGCCATCGGCACCATCCTCGTGATCATCCTCGTGGCCGCGCTCACGTCGACGTCGACTGCGATCCTCGTGGCCGCCGGGCTCCTCGTCCTCCAGGCGGCCGAGATCCTGGTCGATCGCCGCTACGTGCATCCCGCGGTGCAGGTGGGCCCGTTCCTCAGCCTGTTCGCGTTGATGGTCGGCCTCGAGGTCTACGGCCTGGGCGGTGCGCTCGTCAGCATCGCCGTCATCACCTGGCTGGCGGCGCTGGTCGTGCAGATGGCGCCCACCGACGAGGACGTGATCGAGGCGTCCGACCTCGGCATCGAGGGCATCGGCACCGGGACGGTCGGCGAGGGGCCATGAGCGACGACAGTGGGGACCGAGAGCGCGGCGCGTCAGCCGACCCGGCGGAGGGCAGCCGCACCGCGATCATCGCCGCCTTCTTCGCCAACCTGGGCATCGCCCTCGCCAAGTTCGTGGGCTTCTTCTTCACCGGCGCGGCGTCGATGCTCGCCGAGGCGGTGCACTCGGTGGCCGACACGAGCAACCAGGGCCTGTTGCTGCTGGGCGAGCGCAAGGCCCGTCGACGCCCGACGCCCGAGCATCCGTTCGGTTTCGGCACCGAGCGCTACTTCTGGGCGTTCGTCGTCGCGCTGGTGATCTTCACCCTCGGCTCGTTGTTCGCGCTGTTCGAGGGTGAGGAGAAGCTGCGCAACCCGCACGAGCTCGACTCGGCGGGCTGGGCGGTCGCGATCCTGCTGCTGGCGATCGTCTTCGAGTCGCTCTCGCTACGCACCGCGGTACGCGAGAGCCGGCACGTCAAGGGCGACGAGTCGTGGTGGGCGTTCATCCGCCGGGCCAAGGTGCCCGAGCTGCCGGTCGTGCTTATGGAGGACACCGGCGCGCTCGTCGGCCTTGCGTTCGCGTTGTTTGGCGTGAGCCTCGCCGAGCTCACCGGCAACGCACGCTTCGACGCGGCGGGCAGCATCGCCATCGGCGTGCTCCTGGGCGTCATCGCCATGATCCTCGTCGTGGAGATGAAGAGCCTGCTCATCGGCGAGGCGGCGTCGCCCGAGGTGACGACGAACATCGCGCGAGCGATCGAGTCCGCGCCCCACGTACGCGGCCTGATCCACATGCGCACGCAGCACCTCGGGCCCGACGAGCTGCTCGTGGCGGCCAAGCTCGAGTTCGCGCCCGATCTCACCATGCCCGAGCTGGCTCAGGCGATCGACGACGTGGAGGCGGCGATGCGCGCGGCCGTGCCCGCGGCCCGCGTGATCTACCTCGAGCCCGACATCGCCCACGCCCGGGCTACGGGTACAGCCGCGGGTTGAGCGGGCTCGCCGCCGGCTCGCCGGGCTCGACACCCGGCAGCCACGTCCTCAGGTCGTGCCGACGGAAGCCGTGGTCGGGTTGCGCGGCACGGAGACCGTCGGCGAAGTAGATCACCGTCATCACCGACCGCACGTTGCCCGTCGGGTTGGCGTCGGCGCGGTGCAGGGTCCATCCAGCGTGAAATGTGGCGTCGCCCGCGGCCGCCTCGCCGTGCGTCCTCAGCGCGATGCCTCGTTCCTCGACGAGCGCTTGGAACGCGGCGTCAGACTCGTCGGAGATGCCGAACCGGCCGAGGTAGCCGAGCTTGTGGGTGCCGGCGGCGAACGTCATCGTGCCGATCTCCGCGGGAACGTCGACGAGCGGCATCCACATCGTGATGGTCCGGTCGCTGTCGAAGGGCCAGTAGAACTGGTCCTGGTGCCAGGGCGTGTGCCCGCCGCCGGCCTCCTTGAACAGCGCCTGGTCGTGATAGAGGCGCACGCCCTCGACGCCCAACAGCTCCGCCGCGATCCTGGCGAAGCGCCGCGCGGTCACGAAGCGCCGAACACCCTCGTCGTGCACCCACAGGTTGGTCACCTGGAGGAAGGCTCTGCTGTAGGTGTCGCGCGCCTCGATCGGACGCGTCTCGGTGGAGTGCTTCTGCGTCGCCGCCTCGATCACGGGCCGGTACGCCGCGATCTCTTCCTTCGCGCAGACACCGCGCAGCACGGTGTGGCCTTCTCGCTCGAACTCGGCGACGCGGTGCTCCGGCACCGCGTAGTCGCTCGACAGATCGGGCAGAGCCGCGGACACGGCGGCACGGTAGCGCGAGCTCCGGCGCGCGGCAGAAGCCGCCGCGCTGGTCCAAGATGGCGTTGCACTGTGGTCGGTGCGATGTAGCGCATGTCACACCCCCCCTTTCTGTCACAGGAGCCGGCACCGCATGCTGAGACGACTCGCCCACGCCTGCTATCACCGCCGCCGGATCGTTCTCGTCACCTGGCTCGTCCTGCTGATCGGCCTCTCGGCGCTCGCCAGGTCCGCTGGTGGCGCGTTCAACGACGACTTCCGCCTGCCGGGCTCGGAGAGCCAGGCCGCGTTCGACCTGCTGAAGGCCAAGGGTTTCGGCGACCGGAGCGGCTTCGGAGGCCAGGTCGTCGTCAAGGCGCCGCAGGGAGTCGACCAGACCGCGGTGCGACAGGGCCTCGAGCAGTTGTTCGCCGCCATCGAGCGCGACGTGCCTGCGACCAACGTGGCGAGCCCGTACGAGCCCGGCAACGAACGGCAGGTCTCGCGCGACCGGACCATTGCGTACGCGGAGATCCAGCTCGCCGACCGCGACACGAGCGGCTACACCAAGGCCGCCAAGACGATCCGCAGGCTGTGGAAGCAGGTCGAGATCCCGGGTGCGCAGGTCGAGCTGGGTGGCCAGCTGCTCGGTGAGCCGCCGACGTTCTCGAGCGAGAGCGTCGGTCTGCTCGCGGCCATCGTCATCCTGCTCATCGCGTTCGGCTCACTGCTCGCGATGGGCCTTCCGATCCTCGTGGCACTGTTCGGCATCGGGTGCGGCATCGCCCTCGTGGAGCTGACCGCCAACCTGTTGACGATGCCCAGCTTCTCCACCCAGGCGGCGGCGATGATCGGCATCGGCGTCGGCATCGACTACGCCCTGCTCATCGTGACCCGCTACCGGCAGGGTCTGCGCGACGGGCTCGAGCCGGAGCGCGCGATCGCGCTCGCGCTCGACACCGCCGGCCGCTCGGTGCTGTTCGCGGGAGCCACAGTTGTCATCTCGCTGCTCGGGATGCTGCTCATCGGGCTCAACGCTATCCGCGGGTTGGCGGTGGGCACCGCGCTCGCCGTGCTCCTCACCATGGCCGCCTCGGTGACCCTGCTCCCCGCGATGCTCGGCTTCGTGGGCCGCAACATCGACAAGCTCGGCCTGCCCCACCGCAAGCGCGCCGAGGGCGAGTACCGCGAGTCGTTCTGGCACCGGTGGAGCCGGGTGATCCAGCGCCACCCGTGGCCTCCCTTCGTCGCGGGCCTCGCGGTCCTGCTGCTGCTCGCGGCGCCC
>Ga0066709_100001677_pt1 | contig 15024 bp, 8 predicted proteins | sample GraSoiAngelo_158_FD_79665 | JGI IMG/M metagenome (GOLD analysis project Ga0066709, IMG submission 79665) | Grasslands soil microbial communities from the Angelo Coastal Reserve, California, USA - 14_1009_16_30cm | ecosystem: Environmental > Terrestrial > Soil > Grasslands | place: USA...
ACATAAGGGCACGTCAGCAAGCCCATCTCACTCGCTTGGCGGATCATCTCAACTTCCAGGTCGTAGCCCATCCCAGTCTCCTCCAGGTTGGCGCGAAACACTCCGTCGATCAAGCCCACGGTGGGAAAGTTCTGCACGCCGGCAAAACCGAGGTCGCGGAGTTCGGCGAGGAAGCGGCTCATCACGCGAAATGGGTCGGTCCCGTTCACTCCCGCCAGGACGGGCGTATGCTTGACGACGGGCAGGACTTCGCTCGCCATCTCCACCACGATCGCGTTCGCGTCACCGTACGCCAGGAGTCCCGCCAGAGATCCCCGCCCTGCCATTCGGAAACGCCCCGAATTATAAATGACGATCAAATCCGCGCCGCCCGCCTCGGCGCACTTGGCGGAAATGCCAGTCCCGGCGCCGGCGCCGATGATGGGCCGTCCCGAAGCTACGACTTCGCGAAGTTGGCTGAGGCGCTCTTCTTTAGTGCAAATCACGGGACCGCTCCCATCTGGAAATTGAAAAGTGGATATTGGCCCCGCTCCGAACCGGCTTCCATTTTCCGGTTTCCGTATACGGACCGGGGGACAAATGTTCCTCCAGGTACTGCGCCAAAGTTTTGTAGAGGTGCAATGGCGCATTAAGCGGCTAACTTTTAGCAGGCCGTGTTTAGCTTGTGGCCCGAGGGCGATCTCTTAGCGCTCGCTGATTACTGACGGCGAGGCGCGGAGATCACACGGCACTTTTGCCGAAACACCTTATCGGTCTGTCTCCTCTTCACTCTTCGAGACCTGAAATCCTTCCGGCGGTTCCACACCCAGCAGATGGCGGACAAAGTAGTCCCACCGCCGGCGGACGAGGTACGGATTCCCACCTTCGCCGTGATGCATGTTCGGCACGAAAAGCATGTCAAAATTCTTGTTGGCTTTAATGAGGGCATCGACGAACCGCATGGTTTCCGCCGGATGCACGTTGTCGTCAACATCGCCGTGCACCAGGAGCAGGTGACCTTGTAACCTTCCCGCCAATGTCCCATTGGCCTGCGCGGCATAATCCTCCCCCATCGGATAACCTTGGTACAACTCGTTCCACCAGGCCTTATCCAAACGAGCGTCATGGTCACCCGAGATGGAGACGCAGACTTTGTAGAACTCCGGATGAATCAGCAGGGCGTGTGCGGCGGCATAGGCACCCGCCGAAGTTCCGTAGACGCCTATCCGCGTCAGGTCCATGTAGGGATAGCGCGCGGCCATCTGGCGAATCAGCGCCACATGGTCGTCAAATACCCCGCCCAGATTTCTGTAGGAGCACTCGTGGAACGACCTCGAGCGTCCCGAGGTTCCGCGGCCATCCACCATCACCACGATAAAGCCGAGCTCCGCCATCGCCTGCTCGCCCCTGCGAAAAGCCGCGAACGTTTTTGGGACGAAGAAGCTCTGAGGGCCTGTGTAGATCTGCTCGATGACCGGGTACTTGTTTGACTCACTGAGATTCGAGGGCCGCCAAATCAGCCCATAAATTTCCGTCTTGTTGTCCGCCGCTTTTCCCTGGAACGGTTCGGGAAATCTCCAGCCGGTTTTCAGGAGTTCTGCGGCATCGGTCTTTTCCAGCGTGCGGACCGTCGAACCATCCGAAGCGCGCCGCAAAGCCGACTCGCCCGGAAAATTGGGCCGGGAATAGTTGTCCACGAAAAATTCCCCGTCCTTGGAAAAACTCACGGTGTGATTGGCATGTTCGTGGGTGAGCAACTGCAGGCCTGTACCGTCAAAATTGATCTTGTAGAGATGCGTCAGATAGGGATCTTCTCCCGTTTCGCGCCCCCCGGCAAGGAAGTAGACCTGCCGCCGTTTCTCATCCACATGCTTGATGCCGCGCACTACCCACGGCCCCTTGGTCACTTGGTTTTCGAGCTCTCCCGTCTCGCCGTTATAAAGATAAATATGGTTCCAGCCGTCTCGCTCCGACGCCCACAAGATTTCTCCACCGTCATTCACGACCTCCACTTCGTTCTCGCCCGGGTCGACGTAGGTGTCAGCCGCCTCCTCCACCACCACGCGCTGTTTGCCCGTGTTGGCGTCAACCAAACGAAACTCGGCGCGCTTTTCGCCGCGCGAACGGAACAAATAATAAAATCGGCGGGAGTCTTTGAACCAAGTGAAGGAGGGGCCGCCCAGGAATTCGAGTTCCAGCGGATCGGTATCAACGTTGATGCGCTTTGGCGATTGAATCCGGAAGATCATGGGTTCGGCCGTGGAGAGCACCTCGCCCGGCAGCGGATAGGTGTGAGTGTAAGCCTTGGGCCGAAGCTGGTCCGGGGGCACGAACTGCAGGGTGGTGAATCGTCCGCTGAAGCGGGAGTCGATGCGATAGGTGAGGAGTTGGCTGGAGTCGGGTGCCCACTCAACGTCGGGCCGCTCCAACACATCTTCGGTTCCCTGCTCCACCATGATTCTTGAGGAGGGCAGCGGCGTGGCGTAGTCCCAATGCTTCTCGCCGTCTTGCGTGAGCTGAACGACTTCGCCAGTTGAAGTATTTCGCACGTAAAGGTTGTGCTGTTTCACGAACGCCGTCCACCTGCCGTTGGGCGAAAGCACTTCGCGCGGCACTTGCGGCGCTTCTCCCTTTCTTGTGCAGGTATAGGATTTCAAGGAACAGTTCCACTTGAATTGCTCAAGGGTGAATTCAATTGCGCTCTCGCCGTCGAGGAAGTCGAACGTGTCGAAGGGCAGTTGGGTGGGCTTGAATGACCGGCGTGCAGCGCCCGAAAGTGCGGTTGCCATCTTTTCGTGATCGAAGGCGGGAGTCACGGTCTTTCCCGAGGAGTCGACCAACAGAAATTGCTTTTCGGTTGGCCCCCTTCTGAGGTACCAGAAGCGGCTGGTCTGTTCAATCCAATGAGGGTTTACCTCCGCCTCAAATACCAAACGCCTGGCGTTCCAGGGCAGAAAGCGGTCGGCGCGTTCGTAGTCGGCGCGCGTGCCTTGAGCAGTGCTCGAGGTCGGAGCGATAACGAGAGTAGCGAGAACCAGGAGCAGCGGCCCAAGCGTCTTCATCCCCTCACGGCTGGCTCGTCTAACGTCTATCCGATGCAGCGGCAAATCGCACCTCCGTGTTAAATGGCCGTGGCGCCAGGCCGAGATGGCATGCGGCATCGTAAACTATTCGTCAAGCTTTGCGCACCTGGAGCTTGTGAAGCCCGCCAAGTTCCAGTTGACTTCAGGGGGCGAATCGAATAACGCTTCGTTTTTGGAGCACACCTGGTGCAAGAGCGTTTACAATAACGCTTCTGCCGGGGCGGGGGTCAATTTATGCCCCGCTTGGGGTTACGGTTCGCAGCCTGCTCTCGTGAATACGGTTGGACATCCATTCGAGGCGATTCTTCGGGTCGAGTAATTCCCGGCTCGAACCGAACTCTCATCCAGCCGGCGCGAACCTGGCACAAGGCCGACGAGGTCGAAAAGGCCCCCTCGTCAGATCTTTCGGCGTGGCGAGGAATTCGATGTCAATTGGACCTTTACCTCCAACCGCAGGCGCAGCCGGCGAGGCCGGGCTTCATTCAGAAGAAGCGCTCAACATCAGCGAGGCCACCTTCCAGCGAATCCGTGAATTGATCGTGCACGGAAAATTGGCACCGGGGAGCCGAGTTGTGGAGGCCGATGTGGCGAACCGTCTCGACGTCAGCCGCACGCCCGTGCGCGCCGCCCTACATCGCTTGCAGCAGGAAGGCTACATTCGAGTCATCGCGGGGAGCGGGAGCAAGGCCAAATTGGTCATTGCTCCTCTGACTCAAGAGGATGCCAAGGAACTCTACAGCATCGTTGCGCGGATCGATGGACTCTCCGCGAGGGCGGCGGCGCAAGTTGATTCGCAAACAAGGGGTCGACTGATCACTCGTCTGCTCGAGCTGAATTCACGGCTCAGAGATTTGGCGACCGCGGGGCGCGGAGACCCCAACGTCATTTTCGACCTCGACATCAATTTTCACCAGGCGATTGTCGATGCCGGCGGGGGACCACGGTTGCGAGCCCTTCATGCGGCCATCAAACCCCAAACCGAAAGGTATTGGCGCCTCTACGCCAGCTCCATTCTCGATCAACTCGGGCTTTCTGTGGGCGAGCACGTGATGATCGTCGAGAGCATCGCGCGCGGCAATGCCGATGCCGCCGAGTGCGCCATGCAGACGAACTGGGAAAACGGCGCCGAGCGTCTTTCCAGCGTCATCGCCAGTCTCGGGGAGCGCGGGAGCTGGTAGAGAACACAAAGTAGAAAGTAACAGACAGGGGCAGAAAGAAAAGGGTGGGCCTTTAAGGTTTCATTCGTTCTCGCCTCCTCGCAAGAGCGGGCTTGCCCGAGTCTCCCAGCATTGGCCCCAAAACCAAAACTCGATGTTTCCAGGATGGCATTTCTGTAGATTGGCTGTCTGCTGCTGACTGCCTTCTCCCCACTGCCATTCGCGCTGGCCCCGGAGATCCACCGGCCACGAGATTGATCTTGATGACGAATTCCTTGGCCTTGACATTTTCCGAGGATGCCGCGTCGCGCAGGGCATCGGAGGCCGTTCGCCCAAGTACGTCGGGAGGCATGTCGACCGTGGTTAGCCTGGGAATAGAATAGTTTGCCGCATCAACGATAATGCCGAGTTTGCTCGGCGCAACCACCCGACGCGGTTCCGGTGAATCAGCTCAGTATCCTCGAAGACCGGACCGCCCGAAGCGAAGTGTTTCTGCGCTCCAAGTCATGCGCTTTACCTCGTCACAAATCCGGAATACAATCCCGTATACCAAACCAAGTGGGGCGTGCCACTCAATTTCTCATCGCCCCAGTTGGACACCAGGAGGAGGTGCCCATGACATCCCGCCAAGTTACTCGCAGGCAATTCGCTCAGATGACCGTGGCAGCGGCCGGGGCTGCGTTGGCTTCCCCCAATCCGCTAGTTGGTCTGGCGCAGGACCCTGTCATCGATGCGCTCCGAGCCAAGGGCAAGTCTGAGACCCGCGAGCATGTTGCTTGGCGGGTGAAACCTTTTCCGTTGTCCCAGGTGCGCCTCCTTGACGGCCCGTTCAAGGACGCGATGAGTGTGAACCATCGATGGCTTCTTTCGTTGCCCAACGACCGCCTTCTCCATTCGTTCCGCTTAACTGCTGGGCTTCCATCCTCGGCTGAGCCCTTGGGCGGCTGGGAGAAGCCCGACTGCGAGTTGCGCGGCCATTTTGCCGGTGGCCACTTCCTGTCAGCCAGCGCTCTGGCTTACGCCAGCACTGGTGACGACGAATTAAAGGACAAAGCTAACGCCTTGGTGACAGAGTTGGGGAAGTGTCAGGACGCCCTCAAGAACGGCTATCTCAGCGCTTATCCGGTGGAGCTCTTCGATCGCCTGCGCGAGGTGCGCAGAGTTTGGGCGCCTTTTTACACTTATCACAAAATCATGGCCGGCCTGCTCGACATGTACCTTTATTGCGGGAACGATCAGGCTCTGGACATGACCGAAAGAATGGCGGGATGGGTCGGCGCGTGGCACCAGAGCATCGGCGACGAGCACATGCAGCGCATCTTGCAGACCGAGTTCGGCGGCATGGAGGAAGTTCTGTGCAACCTATTCGCTGTCACGAGCCGGCGGCAGTACCTGGGCATGGCGGGCCGCTTCGAGAAAACGATGTTCTTCGATCCTCTCGCCCAACATCGCGACGAGCTCAAAGGCATTCATGCGAACACGCATATCCCTCAGGCCATCGGCGCCGCTCGCCGCTATGAGCTGACGGGGGAGCAGCGGTATCGCGACATCGCAAGTTATTTCTGGGATGAAGTTACCAGCGAGCGCGCCTATTGCACGGGGGGTACCAGCAACGGAGAATCCTGGAACACAGACCCCGGCAAACTCGCCAGTGAACTGGGCGAGTACACGGAAGAGTGCTGCTGTGCGTACAACATGATGAAGCTCACCCGTCATATTTTCGGCTGGACGGCGGATGCCCGCGCCATGGACTACTACGAGCGGACGCTTTACAACCATCGGCTGGGCACGCAAGACGCAAAGGGGATGAAGAGTTATTTCCTGCCCCTGGGTTCCGGCTACTGGAAATATTACAACTCGCCCTGGGACTCGTTCTGGTGCTGCACGGGGACGGGTGCGGAAGAGTTCGCCAAGTTCGCCGACACCATATACTTCCAAGACGGCGACGGAGTTTATGTGAACCTGTTTATCCCCTCCGAGCTCAACTGGCCCGAGAAGGGGATTCGGATTCGTCAAGAAACGAAATTCCCGGAACAAGGAGGGACCACGCTTATCGTAAATGCTCGGAAGCCCAGTGACTTAACCGTGCGCGTGCGCGTCCCTTACTGGGTCAATCGCGGCGGCACGGTGAAGGTCAATGGAGAGGCGCTGGCCGCATTTTCGAGCCCTTCGAGTTACCTCGGGCTGAAGCGCGTTTGGAAGGATGGAGACCACGTAGAAGTGAGTCTGCCCATGAACCTTCACATCCATCCGATGCCCGACGACCCGACACTTCAGGCCATGATGTATGGTCCCCTGGTTCTCGCGGGCAAGCTCGGGAACGCGGGTTTGAGCGAGACTTCGATGTATCCCGGATACGACACCGCGCCGGGAGGCGAGGCGATCCCTGTGCGGGCCATAGTCGAGAGCTCCAAGGAGCCCGCCGGGTGGGTGGAGCCCGTGCGGGATCAGCCCTTGACCTTCAGGACCGTTGGGCAAAGCGAAAGCACATTGCTGGTCCCTTTGCATCAATTGTCCGGCGACCGATACGCTGTCTATTGGAAAATTGCCGGGAGCGGGGCGTGAGCGAGCCGCCTGTGCTCGAAATGATGATGAGAAGTTCAACTGGAATGGATCGAAGCATCTGATTCCGATTGAAGAAAAACACTTAATCTCAATCGAAAATCGGCAATGGCCAAACGCATCTCCCGACGCGACCTTTTGAAGACTGCGGCGGCGACAGGCGCGAGCTACGCGGCCGCTGACCGTGTCCCCAGGCTGCCGGCAGGCGCGTTCGCCGCCCCAAGCGCACCCAACCCGTCAGCGGACCGCATCCTGGCTCTGACTACCACCAACGACGTCTTTGTTCCCCCTAAGGGCGGTGGCTTCTTCAAGTTCAGCTTCGACTTTCCCGAGCCCTCGGTTGCATTTGAGGGCCTGCAGATTTCTTTTCGGATTTACACTTTTGAGAACACCTACGCTCTCGATCGCGAGCGAATGACCGTTGAAGACTCGGCGGATGGAATTGAAATCAGAGCCTCTCAATTCGTTTGGGCGGGCGGGCAGGAAAAAGCGCCCGGCCAATTGCGGGCCCGGGTGAGCAAAAAAGGGCCATTCATCGAGTGGAGCGCCACGGCCGAAATGCTGCAACCCATCAAGTCGGTGGCAGCGATTGTCCGTGGCGTGCCGCGCGGGAAAATCTCCGCGGGCGGAGGCAGCTTCTTTGACCCGGGGGATAGCGAGATCCTCCTGGGCTACCCCTTCGGCGGCGGCTCACTCTTCACGGCGCGCGGAATGAACTCGCCCATCGCAGTGATCCAGATTGGCGAAGAAGATTTCTTCTTTCTTTCCTGCCTAAACCATCAAGTGCGAGCCAATCGCTTTTACTTCCAGCCTGGCGAGAAGGACTACCGGGTCGAACTGGTCTATGAATGCGCAGGCTGGCAGAAGAGCCAAAGGCTTGTGACCCCTCTCTGGCGAGCCGGCCGAGTTCCGACCGCTGACGGCGCCTTTCGGCCGCACTTTGAGCATGTGGAAAAAGCGTTCCATATTCCGGACTGGGAAAAAAGGGACGACATTCCCGGTTGGTTTCGCGAAGTCGCGCTCGTGCTCGCGCCGCACGGCATGCATTGGACCGGATACATCTTCAACGATTTCGCCAAAATCTCTAGGATTCTCGAATGGGTGGCGACTCAAATCGAGCCTCGCCGCGTAATGGTTTTTCTACCAGCCTGGGACGGGCGCTACTACTGGAACTATCCGCTTTACCAGCCCGACCCGCGGCTCGGCGGCGAGGAAGGCTTCTCCAGCCTCATTCGTAAGGGACACGGCCTCGGTTTTCACTTCATGCCGATGTTCGGCACCAACTCGGCGAATGCGAGGCTTCCCGTTTTCCCAAAGTTCGCGGACGCCGCGATGTCGCAAATCGACGGCGACGCTTTCAATTTGAACTGGGTGGACTGGGATAACGACCGCCACAACGAAGGGTGGAGTCCTTATTTGAATATCGGCGTCGAGTCGTGGAGGCAGTGGCTCTCCGATCGAATCGCGGACATCATCGAAAGGTTCGAAGCTGATGCCTACTTCCTCGATATCGCGGGCGGCTGGGAGAACAACACCAAAGCTGACACCCACGAGGGGACTTGCCGGTTGGTGACAGGCCTGCGCGAGAAGTTTTCCCACGTCATGGCCTGCGGCGAAATGTCTTATGACGCTTTGCTTTCGTGCATCCCGGTCTATCAGGTTTTTTCGGAACAAAGTTACCCGGTCGCGTTCAGCAAATACTGCCGCGCCTTCCAGCACCTAAGCCATCCGGCGCCGGGCCGCGGCTCGAGCGGGGTGCACGAGTCAGGGTTCGGCCAATTCAATCGTGACACCCTGAGCCTGAGCGAACATCAAATTCCGACGATCACGATCGTCGATGATACCTTCGACCGCTACCGGGACGTGATGGCCGCCATTATCGCGAAGGCGAAGGAGCGCGTGGGTGTCTCTTAAATCCGTCTGAATTGCGCCCACATGAGCAAACGAATCCCGCGCCGCCAAGCTCTCGCTCGCCTTGCCGCCACCGGGACCATGGCGGGCACGAAAAGTTTTCGCTTGGCACTTCCGAATAAGCCCGCCTGCGAGGCCGTCGAAGACGGTCCTATCCTTGTGGCTGGTCGGCCCGTCGAGCTCTCTTTGACACTGGTTTCTCCTCACGCGATCCGCGTCACAATTTTTCCCCTGGGGACCCGCAACGCAACAAAGCAAGTTGAAGACGATCTGGTTTTGGTCAGACACGAGTGGCCGGCGCCGGCCGCGACTCTGAGGTCCAAGTCGCCGACTCAGGTGACTGCCTGCGCCGACTTCAGTGTCCGCATCTCGAGTGACCCGATCAGCATCGAGCTCGAGGACAAAGCTGGAAAAATCATCCAGAAACTTCAGATTGATGCTGGCACGTGTGCTGTCACATTTTCCTGCGGCGCGGGTCCGCTCTTTGGGCTGGGCGAAGGAAGCCATCAGTTCGACCGGCGGGGTGCGGTTTATCCGATGGCGCACGGCCAGGGGGGACCGCAATTTTCGGAAATCGGCGGTCGCATGCCGGTTCCTTGGCTTGTAAGCCCGGAAGGGTGGGCGATCTTTTTGCATCGGCCATTGGGGAGCTTTAATCTCACAGGGAAGGAGGGCCGATTTGAGCCCCGAGACACCCGAGAGAAAATACCGCTCGACGTTTTCCTCGTTGCCGGGAGTCCTTCCGAACTCTATGCCGAACTCGCCGCGCTGACCGGCTTCCCCCACATGCCGCCCATCTGGGCACTCGGCTACCTGCAATCTCATCGGACTCTGGCGAGCAGCGAGGAGGTCCTGTCAGAGGCGAAAACATTTCGCCAAAAGAAACTGCCTTGCGACGCCTTCATTTATTTGGGAACGGGCTTCTGCCCTTCCGGTTGGAATACCGGCCACGGGTCCTTCACCTTCAACCAGCGTGTCTTCACAGACCCGGCGTCAATGATCGAGGAGCTGCACGGCGAAGGATTCAAGGTCGCGTTGCACGTCGTTCCCCAGGTAAGGGACCTTCACGGAAGCGTGCGGGACTCTGGCCCCGCGGCTGAAGATCCGCAGGATGCGGCGCACTACTGGCGGGAGCACATCCCGGATTTTCGGCTCGGCGTCGACGGGTGGTGGCCTGACGAGGGCGATTGGCTTACAGAACGCGCATGCCTGGTGCGGAATCGGATGTATTCGGAAGGGTGCCGGCTGGAGCGCCCCAACCTTCGTCCTTTTGCTTTGCACCGAAATGGATACGCCGGCATCCAGCGCTACGGGTGGCTTTGGTCGGGAGATATCGACTCCACCTGGGAGGCGCTCGCTGCTCAGGTTTCTGTAGGCATCAACACCGGGCTCAGCGGCATGCCTTATTGGGGCACGGACACCGGAGGGTTCGTAACCACGCCGGAGTTCACTGGCGAGCTCTACGTCCGGTGGTTCCAATTCAGCGCCTTCTGCCCTCTGTTCCGGTCGCATGGCAGAACGTGGAAACTGCGCCTGCCCTGGGGCTGGAACACCGGCGATTATGGTCCGACTGAGCTCAGCGGATATCGAGGAAAGGCCGGCCTTCCCGATCCGAAAGAACTCCACAACGCGCGGGTGGAACCGATTTGCCGGAAGTACCTCGAGTTGCGCTCCCGCTTGATGCCATATAGCTACAGCGTCGTGCGCGAGGCCCACGACACCGGCTTGCCCATCATGCGCGCCCTTTGGCTACACTATCCGGACGATCTGCAGGCCACAGAGCGGGGCGATGAATACCTATGGGGCCGCGACATTCTTGTGGCGCCCGTCACCGAGAGGAGCGCCACATCACGCAACCTCTACTTGCCTCGCGGCGACTGGTACGATTTCTGGACGGAAGAAAGGCTGGAGGGCGGCCGAGAAGTGCTGCGGCCGGTGGACCTCGCGACGATGCCGCTCTATGTCCGGGCAGGCGCGGTGTTGCCGATGGGGCCTATCAAGCAATACGCGGCGGAGAAAATTGATCCGCTCTTCGCGATCACCCTGTATCCCGGGCCGGCTGGGGAGTTCGTTTTGTACGAAGATGATGGCGAGAGTTACGGCTATGAGCAGGGTGAGTTCATGCGCCTGCGGGCTCTGTGGAACTTTCGCGACCGTCAGTTAACCCTCAGGCTGGCCGAAGGCTCGAAGATGCGCGCGCCCTCACCGAGGGTTTTCACAGTGCGACTTGTCCCAAACAGCCACACGCAGGCGATTCAGTTTGACGGCATGCCCGTGACCCTCCAGGTTTAACCCAAAACCCGTGCGAGCGGGCGCCGCGCGAACCCACTCCTGGCAGGTAGAAGCCTCGCCCGGGTAACATATCAAGTTTGGGAAGCGGCGGCTTTCGCGACACCTCGGTGAATTGAACGAAGGACGATGCGGAACCGGATGCCTAGAAGAGAGTTGCTAAAGTCGCTGGCCGCGCTGGCCGCCGGCGGAACGTCTCTTCACAACCTCCCCCGTTCGTCGGGTTCCGAACGTATTCTGTTTCGCGACATCGCGCGCGACACAGGGATGACGTTTCGGCACGACAATGCCGCCTCGCCCGAAAAGTTCCTCATCGAAACCATGGGCTCCGGCTGCGGTTGGATCGACTACGACCAGGATGGCCTACTCGACCTCTATCTGGTGAATGGCGCTGCCACGAAGCTCTATACGCCTCAGCACCCCCTCCGAAGTGCGCTCTATCGCAACAATGGTGACGGGACCTTTACCGACGTCACTACCCAAGCAGGCGTGGGCGCGGAGGGCCTGTTCGGCATGGGAGTAGCCGTCGGAGACTACGATAATGACGGCTATCCTGATCTCTATGTTCTCGGCTACGATCGGTCAATCCTTTACCATAATCGAGGCGATGGGACCTTTACGGAAGTGACCGCTCGCGCCGGCGTTGCCAACCAAGGCATGTGGGCATCCAGCGCCGCTTGGTTTGACTACGACAACGACGGCCGGCTGGATTTGATCATTGCCAATTATGTGGACTGGTCGCCGGAGAACAACGCTTGGTGCGGGGAACACAAGGAAGGCTACCGCGGCTATTGCCGTCCTAACGACTATCACGGACAGACGCCCACGCTTTACCACAACAATGGCGACGGCACATTCTCTGACGTCAGCAAGGCCTCCGGAGTCGGCCTGAAGCCCGGCAACGGGCTCGGCGTGGTTACATTCGATTACGACAACGATGGCTGGCAAGACATCTTCATCGCCAACGATGGCATGGCCAACTTTCTTTTCCACAACAATCGTGACGGGACATTTCGGGAGGTCGGTTACCTCGCCGGCGTCGCCGTAAGCAGCGACGGCCGGCCCGAGGCGGGGATGGGAACCGACGCGGCGGATACCCGAGGCGGCGGATGGCAGGACTTGGTCGTGACCCATCTCGATTTCGAGCAAGCGCGGTTGCTCCGGAATCTCGGCGACGGATCATTCGAGGATGCCACCTCGGCGGCCGGGCTCGCGTACGCCACTTTCCATTTGAGCGGATTTGGCGCGCGCTTCATGGACTACAATAATGATGGGGTCCCCGACCTCTTCATTGCCAACGGGCACATCCTGGACAACATCCGGCTCTTTCACGCCGAGACCCGGTACGCCGAACCAAAACTCATGTTCCGCAACACTGGTAAAGGAGTGTTCGAAAACGTGAGCCAGAAGCTGGGCCCCGACTTCATGCTGCCGCGCGTCAGCCGCGGGGCTGCGGTCGCCGACTTCGATAACGACGGAGACTTGGACATTCTGGTAAGTAACAATGGGCAAGCCCCTCAGCTTTTCCGCAACGACGGCGGCAACTCGAACCACTGGCTTGAAGTTTTTCTGATCGGGGCGCGATCGAACCGTGACGCCGTCGGCGCCCGCGTCAAATTGGTTGCGGGAGATTTGATTTCGCATGAACAAAGGAAAGGCGGCATGAGCTATCAGTCCGCCCAAGACCCGCGACTCCACTTCGGGCTCGGGAGGCGGGAGTTTGTGGACTCGATCGAGGTTCAATGGCCCAGTGGCGCCGCCAGCAAGGTTGAAAAGCTCCGGTCGGATCAGATCGTCGCCATCAAAGAAGGCGCTGGAATTGTCGACCGCCCGTTTCCGCGGATACGGTCATTATGAGACGAACCCAGGCAGCGGCGTCTCCGGTAATGCTGGGCACGCTCGAACTTGCCCGCCAGTGCTCGGTGCTGCTAGCTGCGGCGGCAGCGATCCTTGTGCTCGGGCAATCCCCAGCAGCCGCGCTCGCGCAAAGAGGCGGGATGTCGGGCGGCGAATCCCGCCAACGTCGGGGCATCAGTTACCTTGCCGACCGCGAATTCGCGAAGGCGCTTGATGAATTCCGCGCGGCCATCCAACTTGATCCGGAGAATGCTGCCGCCCACGACTACGCGGGCGTGGCCTTGGCGGAACTCGGGCGGCCCGATGACGCGGCGGCAGAATTCCGAAGGGCGATCCAAGTCTCGGATGGCCTGAGTTCAGCCCACTTCCATCTCGCTTTGGCCTATGACCGCATGGGACGCGCCCTGGATGCTATCCAGCAGTATGAGGCAACCCTCCGTGTGGACCCTGCTTTCGTCGAGGCCAAGTACGCTCTCAGCGCCGCTTGCTGGAAGCTGGGTGACCGCAGCGGCGCAATCCAATTGCTTCGTCAGGTGGTGCGATTGCGACCGCCTTTTGTTGCCGAGGCGCAAATTAACCTCGGAGTTGAGTTGCGAGAGCAAGGCGAGCTGGAGGGAGCAGTGCGTGAGCTCCAAGCCGCTGCGCAACTACTTCCGACTTTGCCGAGGGTTTATCTCGCACTCGGACAAGCCCTCGCTGACCGTCAAGATTTCAACGCCGCTATCGAAGCATTGCGGGAGGCCATTAAACTCGCCCCCGACAGGGCAGAGTCCCATTACAACCTGGCTGAGGTCCTGCGGTTGAAATCCGATTTCGACGCGAGCAAGACAGAGTTTGAAGGCGCGCTCAAGTTGGACTCTCACTATCCGGAAGCGCACCGGCAGCTCGGGCTGGCTCTGCGCCAACAGGGACACTACGAGGCCGCGGTCGCGGAGCTGAGGGAGGCTGTCACTCAAGATCCAAACGACGCCGACTCTCATTACTACCTCGGCTCTGCGCTGATGAAGCTGGGCGACGCGCAGGGCGCCATTCGCCATTTGACCGAGGCAGTGCGCCTCAATCCTTATGAGTCTGCCGCTCACGTCGCGTTGGCGAAGGCATTGCAGGGCGCCGGAAGGTCCGAAGACGCTGCGGAACATCTGAAGGAAGCGGCGAAAATCGACGCTTTGGCAGCGAATGCCGGGCGTTCGCGCGTGCTGCTGGGTTCCGCCAAGGACCATTTGCACAAAGGTGAGACCGGCGTCGCGCTAGACGAACTGCGGCAGGCCGCTGATCTGAGCCCGGAATACCCCGAGGTTCAGTTTCAGCTCGCGCGCGCCCTCAAGAAGAATGGAGCGCCTCCGAGAGAGGTTGTTAGCGCGCTGCAAAGGTCGATAGCCCTCAAGCCCGATTATGCCGAGGCAAATTTCGAGCTGGGGCTCGCCCTCGAGATGTTGGGCGAGAATGCGAACGGATTGGGAGAGATCAGGCGTTCAGTCGAGCTGGCACCAAGCCTTGTAGAAGCCCATCGTGTGCTGGGTGAGGCGGCCCTCAAAGCGCACGATTGGTCCGGGGCAATTTCCGAGTTTGGAGCTGTCTTGGCCTGGAACGAAACAGACCAGGCCGCACGTCAAAAGCTCGCCATCGCGCAATCCCACCTCAGGAATAACTGAAATAGTGAAGGAGCCTAAATCTTTAGTCAATATTACCCATGATAGCGCCGGCTGGGCGACAAAATATCTCTTGACAAGCGACACGCTAGTGGGTTAAACGTTTACGCTCTTGGTATACGAGTTCGGATACCTTGGCGTCGGGAGCTGGGTAGTTTTCGGAGATCTGTCCCAAAGTCCAGAGCAGTCACTTAGAGACTGTTCAGTCAGTAATCCAAAGGCTGGAGTAGCTGCCGTGCTCGGCGGGTGCCGTGGCCCGTCTCTCGCATCGGAGGACGGTCGACCGTTTCGTTCCAGCTCAGCGTGGTAAGGCCTGACATCATTCCCGGGCCATATCAACAAGGAGGGTTACCCAATGAGGTTCTCACGAATCGCAGCGACAGCTTCCGCAGCGCTGCTCATGACGGTCCTGGGCAGCGGATCGCTGTGGGCGCAATTTAACAGCGGATTAGAAGGTACAATTTTCGACCCCAGCGGCGCCGTGGTTCCCAACGCCACGGTAACGCTCCACGAAGTCAGCACCGGCGTCGAGCACAA
>Ga0066709_100001678_pt1 | contig 15024 bp, 11 predicted proteins | sample GraSoiAngelo_158_FD_79665 | JGI IMG/M metagenome (GOLD analysis project Ga0066709, IMG submission 79665) | Grasslands soil microbial communities from the Angelo Coastal Reserve, California, USA - 14_1009_16_30cm | ecosystem: Environmental > Terrestrial > Soil > Grasslands | place: USA...
CGGGCACCGGGACCAGCACGAAGTTCGCTCGCGACGGCAGCGGCCGCAATCCGATCCGCGCCAGCGCCTGCTGGAAGCACCGGCGGTTGTGCTGCACCGCGCGCACGCCTGCCGCGACCCAGCTGAGGTCGCGGGTGAGGGCCGCCACCGCCGCGCGCTCCGCGGGCGCGCTCACCTTGAACGGACCGCGCGACTTCGCGACGGCCTCGACCAGCGCGCGTGCGCCGATGCCGTAGCCGATGCGGAGCCCGGCGAGCCCGAACGCCTTGGACAGCGTGCGCACCAGGAGGAGGCGCGGCGAGCGCGGTGGCTCCGGGGGGGACGGCGTCCCGGCGGGAGCCTCGAACTCCCGGTACGCCTGGTCGAGGATCACGAGCCCCGGCGCCTCGGCTGCCACGCGCTCCAGCGCCGAGGGGGAGATCGTGGTGCCGGTCGGGTTGTTGGGGGAGCACAGGTAGATCACCCGCGCGCCGGTCGCGAGCAGGGCGTCAGGGTCGGCGTCGAAGTCCGGCCCGAGCGGCACCGGGACCGGCTCGAGGCCATTCATGCGGGCGAACACCGGGGCCATGGCGAACGTCGGATCGCAGTACGCGACGCGCTCGCCGGGGCGCGCGAACGCCCGGATCGCCGAGTCCAGCACGTCGTCGGATCCGCAGCCGGTGATGATCTCCTCGAGCGGAACGCCGGCGTGGCGCGCGAGCGCGGCGCGCAGCTCGTCGCCGTAGGCCGAGGGATAGCGCGAGACCGCCCGGAGCTCGAGCTCGCGCAGCGCACTGCGCGCCGCGGGCGGCGTGCCGAACGCGTTCGTGTTGTCGCTGAGGTCGATGGCGCACGCCGAGCGGGGGGGCGCGTAGAGCACGAGCTCCCGGTACGAAGCGCATGGCTCGAGCGCCTGCGGGCGGCCGGGCCCGGCAAGCGTCTCGGGCCGGCCGCGCTCCGCATCGCTCACGGCGCGCGCGCGCGGCAGGACGTCGGAGGCAGCGAACTCCGTCCCTGCTGGTGCGCGCGCGCGCACGGCCTCTGTGGCATCCGGCTCGCCTGCCGGACGGGACGCCGGAGAGCGTCCGTCGTCGCGGGCATCGCCCGCGCTCCTGGACACCGCGGCCCCTCCAGCGCCCGTCCCGGTGGCGAATGCAAGCGCGGCAGCGGCATGCGCGGGGAGCCGCTCGGCATCGGCGAACAAGGCCACATCGTTCGCGAGTCGAGCGGCTGCCCCGGCGCTCATGCGCTGCCAGGTGGTCCATCGAACGAAATCCAGCGTCGAGAGCCCGGAGTACGCGCGGGCGTGGCCGCCGGTGGGAAGCACGTGATTGGCGCCGGTCATGTAGTCCCCGAACGCCACCGAAGCGCCGTCGCCCACGAGCACGGTTCCGGCGTTGCGGATCCGGGCGAGCGCCGCCGCGGCGTCCGACACCTGGAGCAGCACGTGCTCGGCGGCGTAGTCGTTCGCGAACGCCACCGCCTCGTCGAGCGACGCGGCCGTGAGCACGGCTCCCTGACCGGCCAGCGCTTCGATGATGGTCGCGCGGCGCTCGATATAGGCGGAGTCCGAGGCAAGCAGCGCCCCCAGCGCCGCGACGATGGCGGCGGCGACCTCGGACCCGCACGCCACCGCCACGACGCACGCGAGCGGATCGTGCTCGGCCTGTGCCAGGAGCTCGCGCGCGACGCGCACCGGGTCGCATCCGGCGTCGGCCACGACCAGGACCTCGCTCGGCCCCGCCGGCGAGTCGATCGCGACCTCGCGCGACACGGCGAGCTTGGCCTCGGCGACGTAGGCGTTGCCGGGCCCCACGATGCGATCGACGCGGGGCACGCTCGCGGTGCCGAACGCCATCGCCCCGATCGCGCCCGCCCCGCCGATCGCGAACACGCGATCCACGCGCGAAATCTCCGCGGCGGCCAGCACGACGCCCGGCGGCAGGCCATCCGCACCGGGCGGCGAGCACAGCACGATCTGCTTCACGCCCGCCGCGCGCGCCGGGATCGCGGCCATGAGCACGCTGCTGGGATAGCTCGCGCGCCCGCCGGGGGCGTAGACGCCCACGCGCTCGAGCGGCTCGGCGCGGCGCCCGAGCTCGATGCCGGGCTCGGTCTCGATCACGAGCGGTGGGGGGAGCTGGGCGCGGTGAAACGCGGCCAGGTTCCTTGCGGCGCGCTCGAGCGCGAGCCGGAGCCCGGGATCGAGCGCCGCCAGCGCTTGCTGCAATCGGGGGCGCGGGACCTCGAGCGTCTCGAGCGCCACGCGATCGTGCTCGCGAGCGAGCGCGAGCAGCGCCGCGTCGCCGTCGCGACGCACGCGCGCCAGGATCTCCGTGACCGTGGCGCGCACGCCTGCGAGCCTCGCGCCGGGGTCGGCGGCCGCGCGGTCGAGCAGGGCCGCCCGCTCGGAACGGCCGAGGCGGGCGAGGTCGCCCGTGAACCGCAGCGCGGGAGCCGCCGCGTAGCGCGCGGCGCCCGGTGGCCGGCTCGCGAGCGCGGTCATGGCATCAGCCTTTCGATGCGGGTGACGAGGATGCCCTCGGCGCCCAGCGTCTTGAGCTCGGCGATCGTGCGGAAGATGGTGCTCGCCGGCACGACCGCGTGCACCGCGACGAACGCGCCGCCGTTCAGGATGTCGACGACGGTCGGGCCGTTGAGCCCCGGCAGCACCCGCTTGATGTCCTCGAGCGCCGTGCGCGGCACGTTGGCCATCAGGTAGCGCTTGCCGCGCGCGCGCAGCACCGACGTCAACGCCGCGATCAGCTCGTCCAGGGCGCGCGCCTTGTCGGAGCCGGGCGGATGGGCGTCGCGCGCCACGACGAGCTGGGCGCTGGACTCGAGGATCGTGGCGATCTCCCGCAGGCCGTTGACTCTCAGCGTCGAGCCGGTGGAAGTGAGGTCCACGACCACGTCGGCGACGCCGAGGTGAGGCGCCACCTCGGTGGCTCCGGACACGGGAACGATGTCCACCCGGCGGCCGAGGCGTTCGAAGAACCGCTGCGTGACCCGCGGGAACGATGTCGCGATGCGCGGGAAGTCGGACAGGTCGTCCACCGATCACACGCCGTTGTCGTCGCGGGTCGCCACCACCATGCGGCAGCGCCCGAACCCCAGGTCCATGCGCGCATCGACGGGGCACTCGGATTCGCACACCAGATCGCGCCCGGTCACGCCCGCGTCGGCGGCGCCGTCGGCGACGAACACCGGGATGTCCTGCGCCCGCACGAACAGCGCCTGGAACTCGCCGCCCAGCGACGCGGTCAGCGCCCGGTCGCTCGTGATGCGCACCTCGAGCCCGGCGTCCTCGAACAGCTCACGCGTCTCGTCGGCGAGCCGACCTTTGTTGGGCAATGCGATCTTGAGCATCGTGTCTCCTCAAGCCCCGCGGCCGCTCGATGCGCGCCTTTGGGACATTTCTCGGGGAAAAACAAAAACGACCCGTCCGAGGAGGGACAGGCCGTGGAGGGCGTGCGGTTACCGGCTATTGCCGAGAGAAGATCAACCGGGCGTTCACACGCATCCGCGGCCCGCCGGGCCGTGGTGGCGATGCGTATGATGATGCCGGAAGAGCTTCAACATAGCTGGATGCTAGATGTTCATGCATACTCCGTCAACTGGAATCTGCTGCAGCGTCGTTTTCCCTTCCGGTTTCAGCAGTTCGGCTTCCGTACCCCGCCGGCCGGAGCTCGAGGAGCTGGATGGCCACCCGCGGATTCGCGCTTCGAATTCGCGCGGCCCGGAGCCTTTTCGCCGCGCCGCCGGCGGCCGCCTGCCTGCTCGGCCTGCTCGCCCCCGGTTGCGCATCCCGCGAGGCTGCTCCCGCGCCCCCGCTCGTGCTTCCCGAGCACTACGCTCGCTCGATCGCGGCCGTGGGCGTGCCGGGCGCGCGGCGCGCGTTCCAGGTGGGGCCGGGCAGTCGCGCCAGCACCGGCGAGCTGACGGTGGCGTGGAGCGTGGAAGGCGACTCGACGCGGGTCTCGCCCGTGTTCTTCGAGGCGGATGCCGTGCCGGTCGCGCACTGGTGGATGGCGGGCGCTTGCGAGTCGCTGCACTTCGAAGCCGCGGCGGCGCCCCGGCCGGAGCTGGGCGACACGAGCGCACTCCTGTCGGTGCGCGTGACGGCATTCGCGCGCGGCGGCTCCCGGCCGATCGCGCTCGTGACGCGCGTCCTCGACGGGCCGGCGTCGCCCGGCTTCGTGCCGTGGGACGCGGTGGGAGTCGTGCACGAGCCGCGTGAATGGCGGCAGCCGTGGCTTCTCTGGAACGGCCGGCACGTGGTGCGCCTGCCCCCTCAAGCCGCGTGGACCGGGGAGCGCGCAGGAGCGCGCGCGGGCACGGCCATGGATTTCCGTCACGTGCTCCGGCCCGAGCCCGGCCGTCCCACGACACTCGTGTTCGAAATCCCGGCGTACGGCGTCTCGCCCTCCACCGCCCGGCGCTTCGAGTCGCTCGACCACGAGCGCATCGCCGGGGACGCGCGGCGGCTGTGGCGGCGCTGGCTCGCGCGCGCGGCGTCGCTCCACACTCCGGACACGCTCGTGAACGCGGCGTTTCGCGCGGGGCTCGTGACGCTCCTCGTGTGCCAGGAGCGATCGCACGGCGAGTGGGTCCCGATCGGGAATCCGTTCCAGTACCGCGACGTGTGGCTGCGAGACGCTGCGCGCGCGGTGCGGGCGCTGTGCGTCGCCGGGCTCGCCGGTGTCGCGCGCTCGGATGCGGTCACGCTGCTGCGCTTCCAGCTCCCGAGCGGTGCCTTGATGTCGCAGCGCGGGCAGCTCGACGGCACGGGCCAGGCCCTGTGGGCCATGGCGCAGGCCGCCTCGATCCCGCCTTCCCGCGCCTGGGCCCGGCGCTTCATGCCGGCCGCCACACGGGCGTCGGAATGGATCGTGCGGGAGCGGGGTCTCGGGCGGCGTCACGGCGCGCCGTGGCCGGGCCTTCTGCCGTACGCGGATCCGCGCGACAACGAGCTGGTGCGGGCCCAGCTCGTGGGGAACGACGCGTGGTCCTGCGCCGGGCTCTCGGCGCTCGCCGCGCTCGCGCGACTCGCGGGCGACCCCTCGCGCGCGGCGGGGGCCGAAGCCGAGGCCGCTCGGTACCGGGCCGACGTCGCGGCCGCGCTCGCCCGAACCGGAAGCTCCGACATCCCCGCCTCGTGGCAGGGCCACGGGCGCGACTGGGGCAACATCACGCTGGGTTATCCCACGTTCGTGCTCGGCGCCGCGGACCCGCGGCTTCAAGGCCTCGCCCGCCGCGTGTGGAGCGGCTCGCACGCGCGGCTCCTGTGCTGGGGCGATCCCGATTCCGTGCACGGGTACATCGGCGGCGACGTGGCGCAATGGGCGGCCCGCGGCGCGCCGGCGCTGGCGCGCGAGTATCTCGATTCGCTGCTTGCGGCGAGCACGAGCACGCTCGGGCAGGCGGAGCTGTCCTCGCGCAAGAGCCGCGACTTCGGCGACAACCTGCCCCCGCACGCGACCGCCGCGGCGCAGGTCGTCGACCTCGTCCGCAACCTGATCGTGGACGACGCGCGCGACACCCTGGAGATCGCGACCGGGGCGGACGCCTCGTGGTGGCGCGGCACGCGCCTCAGTCGCGCGCCGACTCGATGGGGAGTGATCGACGTGAGCCTGGATGAGCCGAGCCCCGGCGTCGCACGGGTGCGCATGACTCCGGTCGCGGTCCCGGCGCGGGTGTGGATGCCGGATCGCTGGATCCTCCTAACCAGCCTGGCCGCGAATGCGCGCGTCGTGACGGGCCGCTACGCCGTGCTCGCTCCCCATGCTCGCGAGGCGAGCTTTCGCGTGGCGCCAAGGGCGGGGGAACCATGACGCCGCACCCGCACCGCAAAGCTCGCGGCGGAAAGCGGGGCGCGCCGGCCCCGGACGCGCCGCGGGCGCCGGGGCCGGCTCCACGCCGCCGCGTGCCCGCATGGGTGGTGGTCGCGGCCGCCGCCCTGTCGCTGGCCGTGCTCGGCGCCATTCGCTGGCTCCGGCCGCGCGCCGGTGCCGCTCGCGCCGATGTCGCGGCGATCTCCGCTCGATTCGAGGATGCGGTCAAACGCTCGGACTGGGTGGCGAGCGTCGAGTGGGGCGAGCGTCTGGTGCGGAGCGCGCCGGCCCAGTCCCGCTTTCTCAGGAGCCTGGCCGGCGCGCGGCACAACTTCGCGATGATGGAGCGGGGTCCGGGCCGGTCTCGCCCCGCGCTCCGGACCAGTCTCGAGCGCTGGGACAGCGAGATTCGGGCGCTCCGTGAGGCCGAGCAGGCGCTCGCCTGCGCGACAACGCCGGAAGAGCGGGCCGCGGCGCGGTTTCAGCAGGCGACGTTCCTCGACAATGCCGGGTTTCACGCCGAGGCGCTGGAGCAATACGAGCGGGTGCTCGAGGACGCGCCGGACGACGTGACGGCGGCCGCGCGCGTGGTCGGGATCCGCGCGCGCATGCGCGATCCCGCGTTCGGAGACTCGGTCAGCGCGGCCGAGGTGCAGGCGCTACTGGCCGCGCGGCACTGAGCCGTGCGTCACAGAAGCCCGAGCGACCTCGCCAGCTCGTGCGCCTCGGCATGCCGCGGCTCGATCGCGAAGCAGCGCCGGAGCGCCGCGACCGCCGCGCGCCGGTCGCCGCGCATGGCGAAGATCCGGGCTTCGACCGCCCAGGAATCGGCGTTCGTCGGCCAGTATTGCCGGGAGCGCCGGTTCAGCGAGTCGGCGACCAGAAGCCGGCCGAGCTCGATGTTCGCCCGGGCCCGGTTGATGAGGAGCGTTCCGTACAGCGTGCCGCGTGACGCCGTGCTCTCGAGTCCGCGGGCGAGCAGGGAATCGGCGGCGGCGAAGCGGCGCTCGCCGTAGGCGCGGGCAGCCTGTGCGAGCAGCGCGATCGCCGCGGGCTCGATGACGGTGGCGGGGGAGGCCGCGAAGTCCCGGTACTCGACGACCACGTCGCCGCCTCGCTTTAGGCCGCCGGGTCCTCCGAAACGTTCCCAGCGCAGCGTCGAGTCCCGGTACCACACGCGCAGCGCCGCGGAGCCCTGGAATCCCACTTCGGCCAGACGCGGCAGGTTCCAGTACCGGACCGAGGTTCCGGGCGGAAGCTCCGGATGCGTCGTGACGAGCGCCCGCCGCGTGGAGTCGAGCGTGCGCTGCAGCCGCACGAGGCGAACGTAAGACATGTGCGACGCGGTCGCGGGGGCAGCGGTCGAGACATCGGGCGGTGCGGCGGGCGCGAGCAGCAGCGCGAGGAGCCTGAGCGCGGCGAACGCCACGGCGAGCGCGGGCTGGACCACGGCGAGCGCCGCGGCGAACCCCACACCGAGCCCGAGCGTTGGGACCCAGGCGCGCCACGCGTTCCAGTCGGGGAGGAGGTGCGCGAGCGGCACGGCTCCCACGGCGAACCACGCGGCTCCCGCTCCCAGCACCGCCGCCGCCTTGCGCCACCGCCGGCGGGCTTCGGTGCGGGCGAGCTTGAACAGCGCCAGCGCCACGATGCCGGCGTAGCCGATAACGAGGGCGGCGCGCCGGACGGGCTCCAGATCCTCGAGGTCGAGCGCCGCCGGAATCGCGCGCGAGACGAGATCCGCGAATCGCGCGAGCGGAAGCATCGCCGCCGATCGGGGCGGAAGCTGAACGCCGTGGCCGAGCGCGACCCGGTATCCCACCGCCCACACCGCGAGCACGAGCGCGGTGGCGGAAAGGGCCGCCGCCGTCGCATGCCGGCGCCCGAGGCTTGGGCGCGCGGGGAATCCGCCGGGGTGGCGCCACGCCAGGATCGGCAGGGCCGCGAGCGCGAGTGCGGCGGACTCGTGGCTAAGAATTCCGCCGCCCGCGAGGAACGCGGCCAGCGCCCACCGCGCCGAGAGCGCCTGGTCGAATGCCAACGCCGCGAGCGCGCCCGCCAGCAGGTGCTGGACCCCGCTCGGCCACGCGAGCAGCGCGCGCGCCGGCTCGCTGAGCAGGGGGAATGTCGCGATCGCGGCCGCGACCGGCGGAGCGAACGCGCGCCGCGCGATGCGCCACACCGCGACGTAGGTCACGAGCAGCGCCGCCGCGTTCACGAGCGCCGAGAGCCACGGGGCCTGGAACAGCAACGGGCCAATCACAGAGAAGTACGCCTGCCGGCTCAGCGGGCGCCAGTAATACGTGGCGCCCATGGAGTCGAATGGGTCGAGCGGCGCGCGGAAGCGGAGCCGCGCCAGGAACGAGTAGTCGTCGGCCACCGGAACCCCCGGCATCGAGCCGCGGCACGACCACAGGAGTACCAGCAGCGCGAGCGCTCCCAGCCACGGCCACGCCCGGTCCGGCACGCCGGCGACCGTCATGGAAGGATTTCCGGTGGTCCCCGACCGATCGGGCGGCGGGTTTTGCGGAGCGTTGCCGGCGCGGCGCGGGCGCCGCGTCGCGGAGGTCCGGCGGGTCATCGGAGCCGGGCGCCGGGTTCGCGCGAGATCAAATGGAGCCCGCGGGCGGCGGCGGCATCGAGTCGGCCGGCGCGGGGAACAACACGCTCCGCGCCGGGCCGCGCAGCTCGACGCGCAGCGAGTCCGCGGGGGGCAGCGCCGCGGGATCGAGCCAGCCTTTCGCCACCAGCGCGCGGCCGATGAAGTGCATCTGCGCGCGCTCGAACGGACGCAGCGCGCCCTGGGCGTCGAAGCGGTACTTCCACTTGGTCGGGGCCGGGATCACGGTGGTGAGGAACAGCGCCTCGTCCAGCGTGAATCTTCCGGCGCCGTGCCCGAAGAAATACCACGCCGCCTCGTCGGCGCCCTGCACGTCGGGGCCCCATTCGATGATATTGAGGTACACCTCGAGCAGCCGCCGCTTCGAGACGCCGGTCAAGTGCTCCAGGATCCACGCCAGCACCACCTCCTGCATCTTGCGCGACAGCGTACGCTCGTGCCCGAGCCACAGGTTGCGCGCGAGCTGCATGGTGATGGTACCCGCGCCGCGCCGGTAGGCCCCGGCCCGGATGTTCTCGGCGATCGCGCGCTTCACGGCGTCGGTGTTGAAGCCGCGATGCCGGAAGAATCCGCCGTCCTCGTTCGTGACCACGGCGTAGGCCAGCAGCGAGTCGATGCGGTCCAGGGTCCGGAAGTGCGGATTGTCGGGGCCGAGCTCGCGCGTCACGACCCGGCCGCGGGGGAGATGGATCGCGGCCGTGAACGGGGCGTCGAGCAGCGCGAGGTTGAGCGCGGTGCGGGCGGGGTCGAGGCGGAGCGCGTGCGGGATCACGTTGGCGCGGAACTCGACGGACTCGGGCCTCGCGAAATCGAGGTCGAAATGCAGCCGGTAGTCGAACGTGCCGCGCACCGAGACGTCGCGCAGGCTCCCGAGCATCGACGGCGGCAGCGCCGCGTGCACCTCGTCCTCGTCCAGACGATCGGCGCGGAGATCGAGCTGCACTCGAGGGCCGCGGCGCCACACCGAGCCCGAGATCGAAAGCGGCAGCGCCCCGATCGTGACGCGGGTGGCGTCGCCGAGCCGCACCGCGCCCGCGGAGTTGTCCTGCCGCACCCGCCCGTCGATGCGGAGCGCCAGCGTGTCGAGCGTGCGGCGCCGCGTATCGGGTATCCGGAATCGCGCGAGGCCCGCGAGCCGGTCGTCGCGACCGTAGTCGAACGCGACGTCGAACGGGATATCGTGATCCGAGCGGACCGTGCCGCTCGTGCGCAGGCGGATGCCGGCGGCGGACGGATCGACGCGAAACGTGTCGATGCGCACCCCCTGCACGAGCGCGTCCTCGGTGGCAGCCGGGGCCACCACCAGGTCCGAGATCATGACGCGCGGCAGGCTGCGCGCGGGCAGGAACAACATCCGCACGGCTTGCTCCGCCGAGCTCCGGAGCCGCCGCGCGCGCTCGGGATTGGCCGTGCGCGCGGAGCGCTCGGGTGGCGCGGGCGGCAGCTCGTCGGGGACGGTGTCCGGCTCGGCGGGCGCACGGGCCTTGAGCCGCAGCCGCGCGCCGTCGAGCACGACGAGCCGCGGGCGCGGACGGAGCGCGAGCACCGAGAGCGGCGCCACGGCCAGCGTCATGGTGCGCACGCGGATCACGGTGTCGCCGCCGGCGTCGGTGAGCGCGAGGGAATCGACGCGCACATCGCCGCGCCATCGCCATGCCAGCCTGCGCCACGTGGCGGAGAGCCCACGGGCCGCGGCCGAGGCCCGGAGCCGGCCCGCGATGAAGCGGGTCGCGAGCGGGTGCGCGGCTAGCACCAGCGCGGCCGCCGCGACCAGCCCCGCGGCCAGGAGCAGCGATCGAGTCGATGACCGGCGCGGCACAGGGACGCGCATCTAGTGTTCCGTGCCGGAAATCATGTCTACGCCTCGGCGGCCCTCGCGGCCCATGGCTGCGTTGCTCCCCCTCGACGTATCTTCAGATACGACTTCGTCGTCGCGCCTTGCCCTGGACCTCGATTGCTCGCCGAGGACGTACACATGATTTCCGGCACGGAACACTAGCGTGAGACGGTCGGGGTGAGCCCCAGCTGCTGGAGGTAGCGCTCGTCGCCGTTCGCGTGCAGGTTCCAGTACGCGAGCCGGGCGCTGCCCTCGAGCTCCGCCGAGTCGGCGCCGCCCAGCCAGTGGGCGGGCTCGACGCCGCGGGGCGGCGTCCACGCCCACTTCACGATCCGGTGCGGGTAGGCCGACTCGACATCGAAGCGGCCCTCCCTGCCGTCGGCGACGCGCACGACGTACTCCGAGACGGAGAACGCGCCGGCCGGCACCCGGACCTGCCGGGGTACAGCGAGCCGCTCGAGTTCGGCGGTCGACCAGCTCGCGGGCTGATGCGCCATCCGGCGATAGAACGTGCTCGCGAGGAACGGCAGCCGGCGGCGCTCTCCCGGCCGCAGCAGGTCGCCGCGTAGTCCGCGCAGCCGCACGTACAGCTCGTCCTCGAGCATGCCGCCTGGCGGCCGGGGCAGCGACCCCGACGACGTCTCGCCCTCGAAGTAGCTCAGGAGCTGATGCCGGATCTTGCCCGGATCGATCAGCAGCTCCTCGTAGACGTTCCCGCACCACTCGGAGCTCGAGAACGACACCTTGACGGGCGCGAACGTGTCGCTGCGCACGAACAGCGACACCATGGTGTTGTAGTCGTAGATCCCGGTCTGGAAATCGCGGACGAGATTGAGCTTGAGGACGTCGAACACGTCGGCCGGATCCCGCGACGGATCGTCGGCCTTGACGCGGGCGCGCTCGCGAAACGGCTCGGTGACGTACACCATCACCGCCTGTCCCGCCCGCGGCTGCCCATAGCGCAGCATGGTAAGCCGGTAGCCGTCGAGCTCGGCCTTGCCGTCGTGCCATACGGAGCCGAACTCGGGGTCGGTCAAGCCCACCGAGGTGAGGAGTGCCATGAGCACAGCACTCGCGGCCATGGCGCGGTGGAGAGGCATGGCCGGCATCCTACCAGGCGGTGCCGGCCGCGCTCAGGCCACGGCGGTGCCGCGCGTGGCGAGCCACTCCTGATCGAGCTCCGCCGCGTCCCTCACGAACGACGTGTGCTTCGGAGTCCACCCCAGCTCGCGGCGGGCGCGGCCGGGGTTGAGCTTCTGGCTCGTGAGCAGCGCCCGCCCCAAGAGCCCGAGCTGCTTCAGCACCTCGCTCGTCTCGCGCGGGCGCGCCTGCACACCGGTCACCTCCGCAATCGCTTCCGCGACCTGGCGGGCGGTGAGTTGCGAGCCGTCGGCGAGCAGGTAACGCTCTCCGCCCTGCCCGCGCTCCAGCGCGCGCAGGTAGGCCTCGGCGAGATCGTCGCGATGGATCATGCCCCAGTACTGGCTGCCGCCCGGATAGCCGAGGGCACGCAACTCGTGCGCTTCCGCGAACATCCCGCCGACGAGCCCGCGCGAGCCGCCATAGACGATGCCGGGCCGCAGCACGATCACCTTGACCTCGTGCTCCAACAGATCCGCCGCGACGTCCTCGTGCGCGGCGCGCCAGCGCACCAGGTCGATCGGGTTCAGGGGAGCGCTCTCGTCGATGACGCGCCCGCCGGTATCGCCGTGCACCCACGCGCCGCTGGTGTAGATCAGGCGCCGCACGCGGCCGTCCAGCGCGCCGGTCCGGATCGCCTCGAGCGCGAGCTGATCCTGCTTCACGACATCGGTCGGGTCGAACGCGACATGGATCGCGGCGTCGCAGTTCTTGAGCGCGGGCAGAAAAGTACCGGGGTTGGAGAGCGTTCCCACGACCGGATGAATGCCTCGGGCGGTGAGATCGGCCGCGCGCTCCGGATTGCGGGTGAGCCCGTATACCTTGTAGCCCGCCCGCACGAACCGGGTCGCGATCGCACTGCCCAGATAGCCGGTGACGCCGGTGATGAAGATGCGCTGGCTCGTGTCCATTTGAGGTGTTTGCCTGATCGATTTTCTTTCGCGTTCCCGAGCGGCCTGGGGCGCCGCCGTTTCGTCGTTCGTCCGCTGACTCCTAGCACCCCTTGATATCAATTTAGATGTCGAACGCGCCCGGCCCGATTTGCTCCCGCGCGCTCCGGTGGCGCGGGCGTCGTTTGGAGAGCTGTAAGGTCCGGGTATCCCATGACGCGCGTCCGCGACCCATCGCGGCGCATCGGAAATCGTGCGCCGAAGATGCCGGGGCGCCGGGACCCTAGCCGCGGTAAGTGCAGCGCGCGGTGCAGGTCTCGGCCACCGTGATCGCGCTCATGCCCGGCAGCAGCGGCTCGAGCCTGCGCCACAGCCAGACGCACAGGTGCTCGGAGGTCGGGTTCTCGAGCCCCTGGACGTCGTTCAAGCTCCTGTGATCGAGCTCGCGCTTGATCAGGGGCTCGACGATCTCGCCGATGCGTCCGTAATCCATGAGCCAGCCCGCCTCCGGATCGACGTCGCCTGCGACCACGACCTCGATGCGGAACGAATGCCCGTGCATGCGGGCGCACTTGTGGTCGGGCGGCACCTTCGGCAGCCGATGCGCCGCCTCGAACGTGAACTCCTTGGTGAGCTCGACGCGCACGCCGGCCCTTCAGCTTCCCGCGGCCGCCGGAGCCGCGGCGTAACGGATCGGGTCCGCGATGCCCGCCTCCCGGAAGCCCTTGAGCCGCAACTGGCAGGCGTCGCACCGCCCGCACGCAGTGGCGTCGGGCGAGGGGTCGTAGCACGAGCGCGTGAGCGAGTAGTCGACGCCGAGCGAGAGCCCGAGCCGGATGATGCCCGCCTTGTCGAGCCGCATGAGCGGCGTGTGCACGCGGAACCCGGCGCCTTCGACCCCGGCGCGGGTCGCGAGCTTCGCCAGCGCCTCGAACGCGCGGATGAACTCGGGCCGGCAGTCCGGGTAGCCCGAGTAGTCGAGCGCGTTCATGCCCGCGACCAGGTGGCGCGCTCCCAGCACCTCCGCCCAGCCGAGCGCGACGGCGAGCAGCACCGTGTTGCGCGCCGGCACGTAGGTGGCGGGAATGCCGGCGGCCAGCTCGTGGAGCGGGCGATCCTTGGGCACGTCGATCGCATCGGTGAGCGCCGATCCGCCGAGTGAGCGGAGGTCGACGCGCACCTCCCGGTGCTCGAGCGCTCCGAGCGCCCGTGCCGCGTGGCGCGCCGCCTCGAGCTCGGCGCGATGCCGCTGCCCGTAGTCCACCGCCAGCGTGTGGCACTCGAAGCCCTGCGCCCTGGCCCAGGCGAGGCACGTCGTCGAGTCGAGGCCGCCGGAAAGCAGGATCACGGCCCGCTCGCCCCGCACGGGTCCCGCCTCCTCCGCCGCGGCCGCGCGCCGTTCCGGGGCCCGCATCACACGCCTCGCTTCGGTCCCCACAGCCAGATGTGGAGGCGCGGGCTCATGCGGTAGCCGTGGCGCTTGCACGCCTCGACCACGATCGGGGCGTGGGCGCGCACCACGTCATCGGTCAGGCCCTCGGGCATCAGCATCACGCGCGCAGCCGGCACTTCGTGCTCGGCGATGAGCCGCACGGCGTCGTCGCGGTCGCGCTCGCTGCCCACCACGAGCTTGAACGTGGCGTTCGGCGCTTGGGCCCATGCGCGTGCGTGCGCCCAGGTGTCGGCCCAGCGCGGCGTCACCGACGGCAGCTTGGGCGACACGTTCCAGAACAAGTGGGCGTGGCTCATGCGCGGCGGCTCGACCCCGCTCGTCTCGACCTCCACCCGCGACCACCGTCCGAGTGATCGGGCGAGCAGCGCGTAGACGCCCTCGTGCTGGAGCGGCTCGCCGCCCGTGATCACGAGCATCGGCGCCTCGCCGAGCGAGCGCACCTCGTCGAGCGCGTCGTCGATCGAGATCTCGCGCCCGCCGCTCTTCCCCCACGTGTACTTGGAATCGCACCAGTGGCAGCCTACGTCGCAGCCTTGCAGGCGCACGAAATGCGCGGGGGTGCCGGCCGCGGGGCCTTCACCCTGCAGCGAAAGGAAGCATTCGCTCACGCGGATCCAGGTGGGCGGGTGGGGGGTCATCAGGTGCGGAGCTCCGGAGCGCGCGGCGCGGGACGACCTGGAACTGCGAAGCGTGACCGACCGAGACAAGGACGAGCTCAGGGCTGGGTGAATTCCGCCGCCGGGAACGAGTCCACCGTCTCGAGGTTGCGGGTGTAGATCACGTGCTTGTCGGCGCCGCGCTTGGTGGTGGCGAACCACAGCCCGTCGTGCTGCTCCCAGCCTTCCCAGCTGTACGATTCCGGCGGCGGCTTGTTCCCCTGCAGCACCATGTCCCACCGCTCGACCCGGTGGCTGCCGCGATTGACCCACACCCAGTAGTGGTCGCCGGGGGTGTCGCCCACGTCACGGAACGACAGCGCGATCTTGTCGAAGATGTAGTCGCCCATGCGCTCGGAGCCCGCGTACTTGAGCGTGACGCCGGGGTCGCGCAGCTTGTAGGGCATCAGCATCCAGTAGGTGTCGTTGATCCACAGCGAATTCGCGCGTTTGAGCAGCTTCCGCAGCGAGTCGCCCTCGATCTTGTTGCCGCCCATCCACGCCATGCCCTCGTTGGTGTTGAGCTTGTGGATGAACAGGAAGTCCACGCCGGCGCGGGTCTTGCCGCTCACCCGGTGCTAGCCGGCGGTCTTGTCCCACGAATGCCGGCGCACG
>Ga0066709_100001681_pt1 | contig 15016 bp, 12 predicted proteins | sample GraSoiAngelo_158_FD_79665 | JGI IMG/M metagenome (GOLD analysis project Ga0066709, IMG submission 79665) | Grasslands soil microbial communities from the Angelo Coastal Reserve, California, USA - 14_1009_16_30cm | ecosystem: Environmental > Terrestrial > Soil > Grasslands | place: USA...
CCCCGTTCCCGTCGCTTCGGTGGAAGCTCGTTCCTCCGCGAGCGGTACTCCTGACGATCGCGCCTCTGGCCGGCAACGCGATATGAAGTTGTTCGCCGCAGCATACCCTCAAGCGATGGTGGTGCGCTACTGCGGCGTGGGCGAAGCCCACACGCCAAGCAGATGAGCGCGGCGAGTCCGCGCGAATACTCGGTCCGGCCGGCGCGCTCTCAAGACGCCGACGCGATCAGTGTCATATACAACGAAGGGATCGCGGATCGCGCGACCCTCGAGACCGAGTCACGCACGCCCGACGAACGTCGCAGCTGGCTCGCAGCCCGCGACGCCAGGCATCCGGTCGTCGTTGTTGAGGCTGACGGTGTGGTGGTCGGATGGGCGAGTCTCAATGTCTTCAACGCGCGCGATGCGTATCGGCACGTCGCGGACATCTCCGTGTACGTCGCGCGTGCCGCACGCGCGAAGGGCGCCGGCAGCGCGCTGCTCCACCGCCTGGTCGAGCTTGGCCGCGAGGTCGGCTTCCACAAGCTGGTGCTGGCGGGATTCCCGACGAATGCGGCGAGCGTCGCCCTTTACCGTCACCTCGGTTTTCGTGAGGTCGGCGTCTACCGCGAGCAGGGCCTCCTGGACGGTCGTTGGGTCGACGTTCTGCTCATGGAGCGGCTCCTCTAACCACACAGCGCCTCTGGGTGGGCCCGAAATAGCCCGTTCGGGGGCCTTACGCACCCCCGACGGCGCCCCTAGCGTCCGAACCGTGACGCTGGGTGAACGGGTTCCCGCGCCCTTTCGTTAGGTGAAGCAAGGCGACGCCGACGTGGTCGTAGGCCGGGCGCGCCCCGCCGATCTTGTAGGAGGTGGGTCCGGGACCGATGGAGTCCTTGTTCGCGCCGCGAAATCCGGAGACGCCTCTGCGTTCGGTGAGCTCTACGAGCGTTACCGAGACGCGATCTATCGCTACTGCCTCTCCCGCACCGGCACCGCTCACGACGCCGAGGACCTCACGTCGGATGTGTTCGTGAAGGCCCTGCATTCGATCGACCGGTACCAGGACCGCGGGCTTCCGTTTGTCGCGTTCCTCTACCGGATCGCGCGCAACGCCGCCATCGACCGGTCGCGCACGCTGAAGCAGCCGCTCTCCGTCGACGAGCTGGTCACGCAGCCCGCATCCCGGCAGAACGTCGAGGCGGACGCGATGCTTGCCGTCGACCGCAGCATCCTGCTCGCGGCCCTCACGAAACTCAAGACCGAGCATCGCGACGTCATCGTCATGCGCTTCATCGAGGGCTACAGCGCGCTCGAGGTCGCCGCGGCGCTCGGCAAGACCGAGGGAGCGGTGCGCACGTTGCAGCACCGCGCGCTCGAGCGGCTCCGCAAGGAGTTCGACGACGCCGAGCGCGACGCCGCGCGCAGGGGTCGACGATCGTGAACGACGACCGTCTCACCGGGCTGCTCGCGGCGCTGCGCACCGAGCGGATGGAGCGCACGGCCGACCAGAAGCTGCGCGCCCGTCTCGAGAACGCGTGGACCGCGCACGAGGACCGGAGTGGGCTCGCGTGGCGGATCCGCCGGCCGGTGCTGGCCATCGCGACGACAGCGCTCATCTTCGGATTCGCGGCCACGACGCTTTCGGCGCCCGGCGACAGCCCGCTCTATTCGCTGCGCGTGACCATCGAGGACCTCGCGGTCCCGCTCCATCGCGATCCCGAAGATCGCGCGGAGTACCTCGTCTCGCTGCTGGAGCAGCGGACCAGCGAAGCCGCGCGTCTCGAGGCGACCGGGAACGCGCTTGCCGCCGGCCGTGCGCGCGAGATCGAACGTCAGACGCTGCGCATGGTCCAGCAGAACCTTCCGGTCGCGCCGGATGCGGTCGACGCCGCGCCGACAGACTCGCCGACGCCATCGCCGAGCCCGACGCCGTCGCCCACAGCATCGCCGACGCCTACGCCGACCGACCCGCCCGCGCCGACCGCGACGCAGCGTCCGGCGACGCCGCGTCCGACGACCGCGCCGCCCGCGACGGTGAAGCCAACGGCGACACCAACACCGAAGCCGGCCGCGACGGCGACGCCGCAGGCCGTGTCCTTCACCGGCGCGATCAAGAATCCGGATGGCACGTACGCCACCAACGTCTGTGTCTCGTTCGATGCTGCAGGGCCATGTCAGGTCGTCACGACATCGGCCACCTTCCGGGTGACGTTCTCCGGCAAGATCGGCCAGTCAGTGACGCTGTACTTCCTGCGCACCGACGGCACCAAGACCTACCGGGCGTACATCACGAAGACGATCTCGAGCACGTACATGGACGTCGGGATCGTGCTGCTCAGGGTGCAGTGATCGGCCGTTAGGCACGCGACGCCGCCCCGTACCGTACTGGTACTTCCACCTCTGTAAGGTCCCCGGCGACCTCTCGTTCTCAGGACCATGAAGATCCTCAGCAGCGCCCTTCTCGCGGTCCTTGCCCTCGCAGTGGTCCTTGTCGCGAGCGCATCGGCGGCGACCGTCGGTGGTGGGACGGCCGCGACCATGCCGCATCCCGATGAATTCAGCCAGCTGTTCGCCGCCTGCCTCGACACGCGCGACGCCAACAGCGACGAGTGCTACCGCGCCCAGGAAGTCAGCGGTCTCGGCCCCGACGAGTTCTTCGACAAGCTCATGCGCAAGCTCGACGCGCTCGCGGAGCAGCCGAAGCCCGAGCCGAAGACACCGGACGCGTGGGCCTTGATGAAGGAATGCGCCGGTACGCGCGATCTCGACAGTGACGCGTGCCACCGCTTCGTCGACGCGACCGGCCTGAGCGGCGACGACGTCGCACGTCTCGCCGAAGGGCTTGCCTCGCCACGCGCCGCGCGGGAGGCGACAGCCGACAACAAGAGTCGGGCGACCGCCATGACCGACACGATGAAGGCCTGCGTGGACCTCCGCTCCGAGATGGGTGGCGGAAAGTCCGCGGAGCAGCTCGCCGCACTCGCCGAGAAGATCAACTACGTCTGCCCGAAGGCGATCCGCGAATCGAAGCTCTCGCCCGGGCAGTTCTGGTCGAAGTTCACCGCGTACCGCTAGTCCCTCTCCCCCTCCCCGCAAGGCGAACGGCGCGTCCCTGTCCAGGACGCGCCGTTCCATGTCCAAGCGGCACGAGGAGTAGGACGTTCGGGGGAGACATAGCGGCGAACGCCGCTCGTTCTGAGCGGCAAGGACCACAGACCGGGTCCATCGAAAGGAATCGAAAAGTGCTCTCGTACATCCGCAGCGCGCTTTCCCTGGCCCGGCACGCCGTGGCCCTTACCCTCGTCGCGAGCGCGGCCGCAACGACGATGGTCGCCGGCGCGGTGGACCAGCGTCCGATCCAGCCGCAGCACGAGACCGCGGCGATGACAACGCCGGCTCCGACGACCACGCCGGAGGCAACGGCGAAGTCCGAGGTAACTCTCACCGTCACGTCGAACGCAGTCACACCCAAGACGAACGCGAAGCCCGAGGTGAGGACCGACGACATCGAGGCGCTCGTCAAGGACTGTCTCACCAAATACGCCGCCGCTAAGACGAGCACGACCGCAGGCAGCGCCGCGTCCGAGGCCTGCCGTCGCGCAATCGAAGCCTCGGGCTTTACGTCGACCGAGTTCTGGGCCCACGTCGCGCCCAAGACGGAGCCGACGACGGCGCCACAGAAGCCTGCGTCGAACCTCGAGGCACTCGTCAAGGACTGCCTGACGGCGTACGCCGCCGCGAAGACGACCACGAGCGCAGGGACCAGCGCATCTGAGGCGTGCCGTCGCGCGATAGAGGCGTCGGGTCTCACGTCGACCCAGTTCTGGACGCGGTTCGGTCCGAAGGCGGAACCAAGCACCGCGCCGGTCAAACCCTCGACGTCTCCATCCACGAACATCGAGGCCCTCGTGAAGGACTGCTTCGCGAAGTACACGGCCGCGAAGGAAAGCGCCACCGGAGCGACGGCCGCGTCGGAGGCATGCCATCGTGCCATCGACGCATCAGGGCTGACCGCGACCGAGTTCTGGGCGAAGTTCGGAGCACCGCAGGCCGCGAAGCCTGCGCCAAAGCCCACCAGCACGCCGACCACCACAGAGCCGACCCAGCTCGTGCGGTACTGCCTCACGCTCCATGCCGCGCTAAGCACTACCTCGACTCGCGAGCAGATCGAGCGCGCGACCACGGTGTGCAATCAGGCGATCGCGGAGTCGAGGCTCACTCCCACGGAGTTCTGGGCGAAGCTCGCCGCGTATCGCTAGACCTTTCTTCCCTCCCCGCACGGTGAACGGCGCGTCCGGTCCAGGACGCGCCGTTCCATGTCTAGCATTGGGCACATGAAGCGACGCATCGGCATCCTCACCGGCGGGGGCGACGTTCCCGGACTGAACCCGGTGATCAAGAGCGTCGTCTACCGCTCGACCGAGCTCGGGTATGAGGTGCTCGGCATCCGCCGCGGTTGGCAGGGCTTCACGCACATGCGTCCGGGCCGCGAGCCCGACCCCGAGTATGTCCGCCCGCTGGATCGCAACAACACGCGCGCGATCGACCGCACCGGCGGGACGATCCTGCACACCTCCCGGACGAATCCGCGCAAGATGATCGAGGCTCGGCTGCCACCGCTCCTGGACAAGGCGGAGCGGGCGCGCCTCGCGACCGCCGACGGCGTTTACGACCTCACGCCGATCGTGCTGCGAAACATCGCGTCGCTCGGCCTCGACTCTCTCGTCACGATCGGGGGCGACGACACGCTGTCGTACTCGGAGGCGCTGGTGAGCGAAGGCATCCCGCTCATCGCCGTCCCGAAGACGATGGACAACGACGTACAGGGCACCGAGTACTGCATCGGCTTCTCCACCGCGATCACACGTGCGAAGGAGCTCATCGACCGCCAACGCACGACGCTCGGCTCGCATGAGCGGATCGGGGTCTTCCGGATCTTCGGCCGTGATGCAGGCTTCAGCGCGCTGCACGCCGCGTACGTCACGTCGGCGCGTTGCCTCATTCCTGAGGCGCCCTTCGACCTCGATCGGCTCGTCGAGATCCTGGTCGAGGACAAGCGGAACAACCCGTCGCGGTACGCCTTCGTCATCGCCGCGGAGGGCGCGATGTGGAAGGGCGGCGCGATCCCGGAGTACGGGCCGGCGGACGCCTTCGGACATCGCCACAAGACGAACATCGCGGAGACGCTCGCCGACGAGGTCCGGAGGCGCACCGGCGAGGAGACGCTCGCGAGCGAGCTGACCTACGACCTGCGCAGCGGCGATCCCGATGCGCTCGATCAGACCGTCGCGATCACGTTCGCGAACATCGCCGTCGATCTCATCCGCGACGGCGCATCGGGACGGATGGTCGCGATCCAGGGCGGCAACTTCGTCCACACGACGCTGCCGGACCCGAGGCTCGGGCCGCGCCGCGTGGATGTCGCCCACCAGTACAACGCCGAACGGTTCCGCCCGCAGTACGCCGACCGCCTCGGCGCATCGATCTTCCTCTCCGCGCCCGCGGACTGATGCGTGCGGCGGTCGTCGCCCTCGCCGCTCTCTTGATCCTTGAGAGCTGCGCCGCACCGATCGCCACCACCACCTCCACGCCGTCGCCCGCGGCCACGCTGGCCAGCGCTGAGCCGAGACCCAGCGTCACGCCGGAGACGCCGCGGCCGCCGCCGGCGCCCACGGCCACACCGTTCCCGCAGTGCACCTCGCCGGGGAAGGTCGTGGCGGATATCTCCCTCGCGAACCTGTGCATCCCGGCCGCCGATGCCTTCATCGAGACTTCGATCGGAGGAGCGGATCTCCAGGCGCTGTTCGACCAGATCGAGGGGGACCTCGCGGAGGTCCAGCGCGAATTCGCGTGGACACTTCGCGGACGGCCGACGATCGATGTGTTCGCGACGAACTCCAGCTACACGACCGGGTTGGTCCACGTCTTCGGCTACTCCGGCGCGACCGCCGCGTTCGTTGCGGACAACTCGGTCTCCTTCTTCGAGCCCGACCTCCGCACGATCCTGGTCGACTGGGAGGCGGTGCGCGAGCGCCGACCGATCGCCGCGATCCGCCACGAGCTCACGCACTACGTCACGCTCGAAGCCTGCGCGCCGCGCTGCGACCTCGTACCCGCTTGGCTCAACGAGGGCCAGGCGCGGCTCGCGGAGGCGACGATCGCGGGCGGCGAGTGGCGTCTCGTGCGCGTGCGCTACGAGGCCGCGTCGATGGTCGCGACGAAGACATTGTTTCCGCTGTCGGCTCTCGTGTCGCAGATCCAGTGGAACAACATCACGAGCTGGGGCGGCTATTACAAGTATCAGGAGGCCGCTCGAGCGACCGAGCTGCTGCGCGGAGACATCGGCGGCACGCAGCCGATGGCGCAGCTCTACGACCGCATGCGACGCGGCGAGGACGTCGCGCGCGCCTACGCGACACTGACCGGGCGCACGTTCGATTCATTCGTCGGTGGCCTCGCATCGCGGTTCGCGGACGCTGTTCCCGCCGGCCCGGCCATCGTCATGACGCCGGGACCGCAGGCCGACCACGGCCTCGGCTACCTGCTCTACGGCTTCGGTTCCGAGGAGAAGGTCACCGTGCGCCTCGTCGGCCGGCGCATCGAAGAATGGGAGGAAGTCACGGTGTCGCCGCAGGGCGCGCAGTTCTCGGAGATCGCGGATCGGTACCCACCGGGCACGTACGTGCTCGCCGTGACCTCTGGTGAGACCGTGATCGCGTCGGCCAGATTCGAAAAGCGCGGTGGACGGCCGCTGTCGGTGGAATAACTAGGTCACGGGATGCGGCGGATCGACCGGCGCGGTCTGCGCGCGGCCATCATCACGATGCCGATGAGCACGCCGAGGCCGACGAGACCGGCGATCACGAGGAGGTCGGAACTGCCGCTCGCGGCCGGCTGGCCTGAGGCGCTCGTGGCCGCTGTCGGACTCGCGACCGCCACCGCCGAACGTGTCGGTGACGGAACGGTGGCGCCAGACGGAGTCGGAGCGACGCTCGTGGTCGGCGCGGCGCTCCGTGACGCGGCCGCGCTCGCGGTGGGCGTCGCGCTCGCCGGCGCCGCCGTCGCGGTCGAGGCGGGCGACGGACTCGTGGTGCTGGTCCCGAGCGATGCGCAGGCGCGCGAATCGATCACGCCCGGAGCCGACGCGCAGACCGACCGCGCCGGGGTCACCCACGAGCTGCCGTCGGCGGCGGTCCGCGAGAGCGACACGAGGATGAACGGATAATGCGCGCTGCTCGGTGCGCCGCAGGTCCCGGACTCGAATAGGAGGTCGAGCGTCGCGGTGTCGCCGTCGAGCGTCGCGTTCGGACCGGTGCGCAGGCAGCGGCCGCCGGTGTCGTTCCCGCGCGCGTAAAGCGCCAGGATGTCCTTGTCGAAGCTCATGAACATGTTCGCGACCGCGGGGAACACGTTCGCGTCGCCCAGGCTGATGCGGAAGCCGTCGTACGCCGCCTGCGTCTGGAACACGCGCATCACGGGGCGCTCGCCCAGCTCAGGCAGATGGCCTCTCAGCTGGAGCTTCGACGCGACGGATGTCGCCGCAAGCGCGGGTGTGGCGAGCAGGGACAGTCCGAGGAAGAGAAGACCGACGATCGCGACGAGCCTGCGCATCGCGGCAGACTCTAGATGACACCGTCGGGGCCGGCATTACTGCCGGCCCCGACATGAACTCCCGCGAACGCGTTTTGGACTACGGCCCGAAGAAGGTGATCACCCGTTTCAGGAGGTCGGCCTGGTCGGCTGCCGCGCCGTACTCCTCGAACGGGAACGCGAGGAAGACGACTTTGTATGCCCCGCTGAATGAGAGACCATCGGCGATGCCGGCGTCATCGGTGAAGGCCACAAGTGCACCGCCGTTGGGTGTGATCCGGTCTTCGAAGGCGGCGCCGAGCACAGCGTGGTTCAACGCAACTGCGCCGATGGTCGGCGGCTGGGCGGTGCCCGTGACCGGGCTGGTGGCGACGCCGTTGACGTTCACTGTGCGCTTGTCGTTCTGGGCCTCTGTGCCGTCCCACGTCACGTGTAGGTAGTCGCGGACGAACGTCGTCGTCCCCGCGGCCTGGTCGAGGAGGTCCTGGCCATTGATGAAGAGGCGTCCGCCGCCGTCGAGGAACGACTTGAGCTTGGCCTCGTACGGCAGGATCGGACCGGGATACGAGTTGCCGGTGAACCACACGATGGTCTTGAAGGCCTTCATGTAGTTCAGCGGAAGGTTCGCGTCCACTTTCAGATCCCAGACGTTGAACTTGACCGCGTTACTGGTCAGCGCCGTTGTGTAGGACGCCTGCACGTTCGGTGCGTTGTCGTCGTTGTCCACGAGCAACGTGGTGATGTCCGCCCCAACGGCGATCGTGTTGATGGTCGCGCTGCCTGAGACGCTCGGGCTGGCCACGGAGGTTGCCGTCACGGTGGCCGCGTTCGTCGCACCGTTAGCGGCCCCGGCGGGGATCGCCACCTTGACGCAGACACTCATCGTTCCGCCCGCCGGAATGCTCGAGGTGGTCGCGAGCGATGTCGTGCAGGTCGAGTCGTAGAAGGTCGCCGTCCAGGGACTCGCCGCCGACATCGTGTAGCTGTCGGCGTTGAAGCCACGGTTCGAGACGGTCACGGTGTACGGCACGCTCGTCGCGACCTTGCCGCCGTCGGTCTGCGACGCGGGCGCGAGAGTCACCGCATACGGCGGTGCGATCGGCGTGATGAACGGCGAGCCGGTCGTGAACGGACCCTGTGCCGAGGTGACCTTCACGCCGTCGTTGACGATCGAGCTCACCTTGTTCTTGATCGCGTTCGCGATGCTCACGGTGAAGTGGAGTGATGTGCTGCTGCCAGCCGCGACCGTGAGGCCGGACCAGGTGACCGTCCCGCTCGAGTTCGTTCCACCGCCATCGGCGGAGACGAAGCTCGTGTTCGCGGGAACGGGGTCCGTCACGGTCACGCCTGTGGCGGCTGCGTTACCGATGTTCTTGACGGTGAGTGTGTAGGTCACGTTGCTCGAGGGCCCGACCGGTGCGCCGGCATCGACCTTCGAGAGAACGAGAGCCGGGATCGTGCGGGACTCCTGGATGCTGAATGCGCCACGCCCGTGCGTGCCGGCCGCCATGAGCCGGTGCGACGGGTCGAGGTCGAGCTGCCAGATCGCGACGATCGGGAAACTGGAGCCGAGGGCGCTCCAGGTGACGCCGCCGTCGAACGATGCGAACGGCCCGACGTCGGTGCCCGCGTACAGGGTGTTCGCGTAGGACGGGTCGAGGATGATCGAGTTGACCGGGCTATCCGGAAGATTGCCGCTGACGTCGGTCCAGCTCTGCCCGCCATCGGTCGTCTTGAAGACGTGGCCGGGCTTGGACGGTGTCGCGGCATTGAATCCCGCGTACGCGGCGTACGCGATCCGATAGTTGCTCGGGTCGACCGCGAATTGGGTCACCGGCCGCTTGGGCAGCTTGCCGTTGTCCAGGCGCGTCCAGGCCGGGCTGCTGTTCACCTGGGCGTCGGTGCTGATGTACACGAGGCCGTCGAGCGAGCCGGTGTAGACGGCCTGCCCGCCGCCCACGCCGATCGCGGAGATCGTGCAGTTGCGCGCGCCGTTCGGCGCGGTGCCGGTGCAACCGCTGGTGAGATCGGGGCTGATGATCTTCCAGGTGACGTCGCCCGCGGACCCGGCTCGGGCGTTGTCGGTGCGATACAGCCGATAGGTCCCGAGGAAGAGCTGGTTCGTGTTCGCCTTGTTCATCACGAACGGGATGTAGAAGTCGGAGCGGTCGGACAGATTGATCCCGCTGCGGATGAACTGGTTGCTGAAGAAGTTGCCGCCGTCCGTGTAGCGGTACGGAGAGATCCCGAAGTACGTGCCGTACACGTAGCAAGACGGACCGAGGAGGCAGCTGTCGACCGTCGGGTCGACGAGAACCTGGCCGCCATCGCCGCCCGCGACATCGAACCAGGTTTGGCTGTTGACCGACTTGCGAAGGGTGCCGTTGTCCTGCGTTCCGCCCCAGAATCGCGCGGTGGCCGCGCCCACGGGGACCTGCGGCACCGTCGCGATAGACGTGAACTGGCCGATCTGCAGGTTCGAGCGTGCGAGAACGGCCGCGCCCGGTGTGACCGTGCCGTTGAGGTTCTGCCAATCAACGGCGCTCAGCGGATCCGACGCGTTCGGACGGCCACCACGATTGGCGCTGAACCAGACGCCGCCGTCGGAGCCGCTGAGGATGTGGGCGGTGTTGGAGGGGTCGAACGCGAACGCGTGGAAGTCCGGGTGCTGATCCCAGCCGAGGTTCTTCCACGTCGCTCCGCCGTCGTCCGAGCGGAAGATCCCGCCCGACCCGATGCCGTAGTTGAACTGGCCGGCAGCGAAGACGATGTTCGGATTGTTCGGATCGACCTCGATCACGTTGTCGTAGAAGCACTGCCCACCGCAGTAGTCCTCGACGGTGTCTGCGCCCGAGCCCGCGGACGTGATCACCCAGCTCGCGCCTGCGTCCGTCGACTTGAAGACGCGCGACGGGTGGTCGCCGGCGGCATCGCTCCAATCGAAGCCGGCGTAGAGGACCGTGGGCTGGAGCACGCTGGAGTGCGAGATCGCGATCGAAAACCGCGTCTGGGCACCGGCGTAATCCGCTACGGGGAGGCCATTCATGATCGGCGACCAGGTCGCTCCGCCGTTGGTGCTCTTGTAGATCGCGTCACCCCAGAACGAGGCGTACACGGTCTGTGCGTTCAGTGGGTCGATCTCGACGTCGGTCGCACCGTTGAACTCGGACTTCGCTTCCTTGAGCAGCGTCCAACTCACAGCGCCGTCCGTCGATTCCCAGATGCCGAACCGCGAATGCACGGCCGGTGTTGTCCGACGCGCACCGCCGCGACCGCGGAGGACGCTCGCGTAGAGGTGGTTCGGGTCCGCGGGGTCGACGGCAAGGTGCGAGACGGAGACCGCCTCGAAGAAGTCACCCGACACTTGGCTCCAGTTCGTGCCACCGTCCGCCGACTTCAGGATGCCATCGCCGAAGTAGCTGTCACCGGAAAGGGCGCCTTCGCCTGTGCCCGCGTAGATGATCGCGTCGTTCGAGGGCGCGATCGCGAGGGCGCCGATCGCAAGCGACGGGAGCGTGTCGGTCTTCGGAGTCCAGGTTCCCAGAGTGGCCGGGGCAACAGGTGGCGTGTAAAGCCAGATCCCGCCCTGCGCCGCGCCGAGGATGTATTGGCCGTTGCTGGGTCGGATCGCCAGCGCCCCGATGCGGCCGCTCATCGCGGTGAAGCCACCGCTTCCGCGCGTCTGCTGAACGATCGGGTTGGGGCCGAGCGCGGCCCAGGCCGTCGTGAACGTGGCCGGACCAGCCGCGGCCGCGCCGTTCTTGCGCAGATCCGACGCTACGTGAGCGGCGGCGGCGCGCATCGCGCCAGCCTCCTGATTGCTGAGCGCGTTGTCGCCGGCCGTGCGCCGGGAGATGAATGCGATATCGCGCTGCTGGAGGATCTCCTCCGTCACTTCGTCGAAAGGCAGTGGCTGCGCGCCAGGCCTGAGGATCGGGTCATCGCCGTTTGGAATGACCGGGCCCTGCGCGTTCGCGGGCACGGTGATCGTGGCCGCGAGAACAAGACTGACCACGAGAACGAGCGCACCCGCATGCATGGCGCGTTCGAATAGGCGATGCATCGCATCCCTCCCCTGCGTAAGAGCACCACCGGCCGGCGGCGTCTTCGATCGCAAAGTTTCGCGTGTGGGAGAGCGTTGTCAAGGCGACACAGGTCACTTCGTCCGCGCGCGAAGTAACCGACCTGCCGAGTCGGTCAGCGGACAAGCTGGAGGTGCACGACGAGACTTGGAAAAACAAAGGGCTCCTCGCGAACGAGGAGCCCTTTTGTATGCCTACGCTAAACGCGCCCGACGGTTCGGTCGCTACTTACCCGTGTTGACGTACTGGATGCAGTCGCCCTGGTTCTTGAACGATGTTCCGTTGGCGCGGGTCAGATCGGCCCAGCCACCCTTCTTGCACTCATCCTTCTTCGTTGCGACACCAGCCGCCTCGCCCTGGCCGAGCTGCACGTTGGTGATGGTCCACATTCCAGGCTGGTCGGCGATGACGAACGGAGGGCTGTTGCTGACCTTCCACGTCGGGTTCGCCGCGGCGAAGGCAGCCCAGCTCACCCACGATCCGCCGCCACCGTACGCAACGGTGCACGTGGAGTCACTGAGGGAGAGCGTGCCGGTGTTGGCGCTGCCATCGTTGCAGCCCAGCGTGTCGATGAAGGCGTAGTTGTCTGTCACGCCATCAGCGTTGGTGTCGATCGGGATACTCAGGCGCGGAGAGCCACCGGATGCGGTCGTACCCGCGCTCGCGGCGTAGGTGAACGACGCGCTGACCGCTGAAAGCGGCTTCCCCGAGAGGCTCGATGTGGCGAAAAACACGCCGGCATAGTTGTTATTCGGGTTCGTATCGCCGTCGAAGGTATTGAGGACCGCACCGCCCGCGATCAGCGTGCAGGTGCCGTTGAAGCCTCCGTCGGTCGTGCCGGAGAAGCACAGGAGCGGGTTGGCCGCCACAGCGGTGCTGCCACTGCCGAGAATTGCCACTACGAGGACCAGCGCGAAGATGCTCACGAATCGAGCTGAATGCCTGAGTGCGCGCACTCTTTCCCCCCTTTTGTCTTTAGCGGCTTCGGGTCTAACGAATTGCGGATGTCAAACGTCAGTACGGTGGAAATTAAGCCCGCCACGACAATGTCTCAAGCGGCCGAGCGGGCGGCGACCGCCGGCATGACGGGCTTATCAGCCCCGGTCCTGATCGTGCGGGCTACTCGTCGAGGAACGCGATCACGGTGGACGCAAGCGCGGGTGCGCTGCCCATCGCGTAATGCGTGACACCCGGCAGGATCGCGAGCCGCGACTTCGGGCGGCCCGAGCCATCCCACCCACCGTCGCGCTTGCCGCCGCCAAGAAGGCCGAAGACCTCCACCGCGTGCGCGGGCGGGAAGATATCCGCGTCGCCCGCGACGATCATCGTTCTCGCCTTGATCCTGGCGACCTGTTTCGTGAGGTCGAAGTCCTCCTTCATCGCGTCGCCCATCTTGCCGAGAAGCCGTGCCCAGTCCTCCGGCCTAGGCGCGAGGCTCGCATACATCTGATACATCGGCGTCTGCTTCATCGCCTCGGCCGCTGCCTCGCCCACCTGCACCTGCTGAGCAAGGATCTCGGGATAGAAGGCATCACGCCTGAAGGGTGTCGAGACCACCACGAGCCTGCCCACGACCTCGGGGTGGTTGATGGCCGTGAAGACCGCGACGCCGCCGCCGAGCGAGTAGCCCATGATGTCGGGCCGCTCGAGCTTCAGATGCGTGATGAGGGCCGCGATGTCGTCCGCCATCAGCTCCGTGCGGATCGGCCGATCGATGTCGGCGGTTCGGCCGTGGCCCTGCAGATCGACGCCGATGACCTGCCGGCCTTTTGCGAGCGCCGCGAGGTTGGGGCCGAACATCTCTATGGCGCCGAGACCGCCGTGCAGCAGGATCAGCGGCCGGCCCGTGCCGTGGATCTCGTAGTAGAGCTTGATGCCGTTCACGTCTGCGTACGTCATCGTCGTTTCTCCTCTGGTCTATCTAAGAACACGTCGAACACGGCATGGGCGAAATCGACGACCCAGACCTACGAATGACCCGCCAGCTTCGCGAATTCGGACTGTCCGCCGTTGAAGAGGAAGTCGGAGGTCTGCGTCATGGCGATCGCGACCAGCCTCTGGCTCGGATCGTTGAACCAGGCTGTGCCGTAGCCGCCGCCCCACCCATACCTCCCCGCGATCGGAGAGACGTCGTCCGGTCTGATCGACACGGTCATTCCGTAACCCCAGCCTTGGCCAGCGAGCAAGGGGCCGCCTCCGGCTGTCTGCTCGGGCGTCAGGTGGTTGGTCGTCATCAGCCGGACGGATTCCTGTGATAGGAGCCGTCGGCCCTTGTGAACCCCGCCGCTCTGGAGCATGCGAGCGAACGCGAGGTAGTCGTCAACGGTCGAAAGCAGGCCGGCCGCGCCGGACGGGAACACCGGCGGCTTGGTCCACTCCCTCGCGGAGGACAGCGACTGCAGCTCGAGCTTCGAAGTCTGGAAATCCGTCATGTAGTAGCTCGGCAGCCGGCTGGTCTGCGCCGACGACATCGAAAAGCCTGTCTCGTTCATACCGAGCGGCTCGAAGATGTGGGACCTGAAGAATTCCGCCAGCGGCTGTCGCGAGGCGCGTGCGACGAGCACGCTCAGCACGAGCGATCCCGTGTTGTACCGCCAGCGCTCGCCCGGCTGAGACATCAGTGGCAACGTCCCGAAACGCGCGATCCACGCGTCCGGGCCATGCGGTGTACGCGGGTCCGGCGGGCCCATCACAAGCTGAAGCTCGTCGGCAGCGGTGATGATCGGGTAGGGCGGCTGGAAGGCAGGCTCGACGATCAAGCCGTGCCCCATGCGGAACGTCAGCAGATCCTCGACCGTGATCGGCCGTCGTGCGGGGACGGTGTCGTCGAGCGGCCCATCGATCCCCTTCAGCACCCTGCGGTCGGCCAGCTCCGGGAGGAGCCGGTCGATCGGATCTTCAATGGCGAGCGTGCCCTCTTCAACAAGGATCATCGTCGCGGTCGCGAGGACCGGCTTCGTCATCGAGGCGATGCGAAAGATCGTGTCGCGCCGCATCGGCTCGCTGCCGCCGAACGCCATCACACCGATCGCATCGACGTGAACGTCCTCGCCGCGGGCAACGAGCGTGACGATTCCAGGCAGTTCGCCGTTCGCGACGCGAGCGGCCATCGCGTCATGAAGGCGATCGAGGCCTGCCTGCGACGTGGAACGAATCATCCGCACAAAGACTAGGAAAACCAGAGGCTGGGCGCGAGGCTCCTTTTCTTGTCAGCGGGTCACGGGCACGCCGAGTTCAGGAGGTCGCTGGGGTTCGCGCCGCTCGCAGCCTGCGCGGTCTTCGCGGACTGGATGCCCAGCGGCTGGAAGGGCGGGGTCGCCTGAGCGCTCGGACTGCCGAGGTGCAGCGTGTAGCACCAGGCG
>Ga0066709_100001684_pt1 | contig 15007 bp, 10 predicted proteins | sample GraSoiAngelo_158_FD_79665 | JGI IMG/M metagenome (GOLD analysis project Ga0066709, IMG submission 79665) | Grasslands soil microbial communities from the Angelo Coastal Reserve, California, USA - 14_1009_16_30cm | ecosystem: Environmental > Terrestrial > Soil > Grasslands | place: USA...
GGTGCCCGCGGCGCGCGCCGTGGACCGGCAACGACCGGAGTTTACCCTTCCATTTCAGATGGCACGGCGGCGTTCCGTACACTGCCGGCATGCCTCGCACCCGCCGCCGGCCCGTCGCCACGGATCATCCCGGCCGCGTCCCGAACTACGTGCGGGAGCGCGCCGCGCTGGAGCGCAACGGCCCCCAGCGCGTCCGCGAGATCCTCGAATCGCGCGGCCTCTCGCCGCGGCGACGCTTCGGCCAGAACTTCCTCGTGCGACCCGACATCGCCCAGCGCATCGTGGAGCACGCCCACGTGCGCGACGACGACGTCGTCGTCGAGATCGGCCCGGGAACCGGGGCGCTGACCGCGCTCTTCGCCGGCCGGGGACGCCATCTGGTCGCGGTCGAGAAGGACCATGGCCTGGCCGAATTCCTGCGCGAGGAGTTCGCCGAGATGTCGCGCGTGACGATCGAGGACGGCGATTTCCTGGAATTGGACCTGGCGGCGGTCGCGGCCCGGCATGCCGCGAACCGGCTGCTCGTGGCCGGCAACATCCCCTACAACATCACGACGGCGGTGATCGAGCGCGTGTTCGCGCAGCGCACGGCGGTGCGGATCGCGGTGCTGCTCGTGCAGAAGGAATATGCGGAGCGCCTCGCAGCCGCGGCCGGCACGCCCGCGTACGGCGCGCTCACGCTGTTCGCGCGTTACTACGCGCTGCTCGAGCCGCTCATGAACGTCCGGGCGTCGGCGTTCTGGCCGCGTCCCGCGGTGGACAGCATGCTGGTGCGGTTCTTCATTCGCGACGAGCCTCCGGTCGACGTGCCAAGCGAGGCGCTGCTGTTCCGGATCATCCGCGGATCGTTCCACATGCGGAGGAAGCAGCTCGCGAACACGCTGGAGGAGTCGCTCGACCTGCGGAAGGACAAGGTGGAGCGCCTGTGCCGGCGCGCGGGCATCGCCTCCACGCGCCGCGGCGAGACGCTCACGCTCGAGGAGTTCGCGAAGCTGGCTCGCGCGGCGGCGGACTACGCCGAGCCCGGCGCGGACGCTTCCGGACAGAGTCCCCGCTAACCGACTCGAAGCGAACCCGCGCCCCACAGCGCGGCACTGCGTCACTGCCTGAACACGAGCGGGTGCCTCGCGAGGAACAGGCCAGCCTGCAGCCGGTCGGCGAGCCCCAGCTTCTCCAGGATGTGGCCGACGTGCTTCTTGACCGTCGGCTCGCTTATTCCGAGCGAGCTCGAGATCTCCTTGTTGGACTGGCCCTCCGCGATCAGGGCCGCGACCTCAAGCTCGCGCGGGGAGAACGTCGCCCCCCGCCGCTGCGGCTCGCCGGCGTTCGCCAGCATGCCGCCGGCCGTCGTCCGGTCGTACCACGCGTGTCCCTCGGCCACGGCCCGCACCGCCCGCAGCAACTCCTCGGGATCCGCGCTGCGGCGCAGCGTCCCCATTGCTCCCTGGGCGGCCGCGAGCTGGAGGCAGTCGGTGCCGAGCCCGCAGGTGACCTTGAGCTCGGCCGGCATCCGGTGGCGCGACGGCGGGTTGAGCACGAGACAGTTGCCCTCGCCGCGCTCCGACAAGGCGAGGATGCGCAAGCCGGGCAGCGCGGCCCGGATCGCGGGAACGACCCCCGACCGCTCCTGACCCGGCAGGCTCAAGGTCAGGACGAGGACGTCGGGCTCGAGCGCACGGCACTGCTCGATCGTCTCTTCGAGTCCGGCCGCCTCGCCCACGACCTCGAAGTCCCGCTCGCGCTCGAGCAGCCCCACGATGCCGCCCCGGTCGATCGACTGGTGGTCGGCCACCACGATCCGGATGCGGCGGCGCTGGGGGGCGGCGCTCCGGGCGGAGCGTGTCGCGGTGCGATCGCGACCTGAACGCCTGCCGGTCATCGAGCCCTCGAGCGCATGCACTCCTCCAAGGGATGGCCCCCCAAGTCCGGTCCGGGAGCATACCAAAGGACCATACACGGGTCCCCATGAGTCCCGTCGTCAGGAGGATGTCCCGCGACCGATGCTGAACGTGTCGGGAGAGGAGGCACCAATGAAGGTACTCATCGCACTGGACGATTCGCCCCATTCCGAGGCGGCGCTCGAATTCGTCCGCCGCGTCCGCTGGCCGGGGGGGAGCCGGGTGACGGTGGTGAGCGTCGTCGAGACCGCGGCGAACCCCGCCACGATGGCGCTCGGCGCCAAGTTCACGGCTCGTGTTCTCGACGACTTCAAGAAGCAGCGCCAGGAGATGGTGGCGCGCGCGCAGTGCCGGCTGCGGGAGTCCGGCCTCTCCACGGACGGTCACGTCCTCGCGGGCGACGCGCGCGAGGCGCTCATCGCGTGGGCCGAAAGGGAGCACACCGACTTGATCGTCGTCGGCTCCCGCGGCCACACCGGCCTGGCGAAGCTTCTGCTCGGGAGCGTGTCGAGCTGCGTCGTGACGCACGCCGCTTGCAGCGTGCTCGTCGTCAAGCAGGGGAGCCCGCAATGATCCCGATCGAAGCTCACGACGTTCACGAGCGGCAGCCGTCGCTGCCGAAGGGGAGTTCACCGATGCACGTTCGCCGAACACTGTTCACCCTGGCGCTCGCCCTGGCATCTGGCGCCTCGGCCGGCAGGGCCTCGTCCCGGGCTGCGGCCGACACGCCCGCCGCACCCGCCGCGATCGCGCTCGGGCGCGGCAGCAGCCTGTGGCTGGAAGGCAGCTCGAACCTTCACCGCTTCGAGAGCAAGACGACCGACCTCGCGCTGGCGGTGACGCGCGACGCCGCGGCCCCGGACGTCTCCGACGCGCCGAGCCTCGAGACGCTGGTGCGCTCCTCGGGCGTCTCCGGACTCGACCTGGACATCCCGGTCACGAGCCTGCACTCCGAGAAGAAGGGGCTCGACAAGAACATGTACAAGGCGCTGCGAGCGGACGAGAACCCCACGATCCACTTCCACCTCGCGAAGTACTCGCTCCACCCGCGCGCCGCGGGGGGCGACACGCTCGACGTCTCCGCCGAGGGTGCGCTCCGGGTCGCGGGTCGCGAGCGACCCGTCGCGCTCTCGGCGGTGCTCGTCCGCACCGATCAAGGACTGTGGCTCGAAGGGAGCAAGACTCTACAGATGACGCAGTTCGGTGTTCGTCCACCGACGATGATGCTGGGCGCCTTGCGCGTCGACGACCACATCACCGTCCGCTACAAGCTGCTGCTGGCTCCGGCGGGTACCGGCGGTCCCCGCTCGGCGACCACACCCAAGTGACCCCGAGGAGGATCCACGATGAACGGACGCACGATACGCATCGGATCGACCGCAGTCCGCGCCGCGAGCACGCTCGTGCTCATCGCGGCGCTGGCGGCGCCGGCGACCGCGCAGGAGGCCGATTCCACGGCCGGCGGGCGCGGGATCATGCCGAACGCGGGGGCGCGGGCGAATCCGCAGCCGATCGTGGTCTCGTATTTTCGCGCCCACGATTCGCGCGGAGTCAACGTGTTCGAGGCGCCAAAGCTCGAGGGTGTCCCGTATGACGGGTTCAAGCTCCAGTGGGGGGCGGCCTTCACCCAGCAGTTCCAGGACCTCATGCACCGGAATTCCGCGGCCCCCAACGTGGTGAGCGGCATGAACCTCAACAAGCTGATCGACATCGGCCCCGGGTTCAACAACGCCGACGCCAACCTGTTCCTGGACGCGCAGCTCGCGCGCGGCGTGCGGGTGGCGCTGACGAGCTACCTGTCCTCGCGCCACCACAACGAGACCTGGGTCAAGGATGGATACCTGCTCATCGACGGGTCGCCGTGGGAGAACGCCACGCTCGACAACGTGATGAAGTACCTGACGCTTCGGCTCGGTCACTTCGAGATCAACTACGGCGACATGCACTTTCGCCGCTCCGACAACGGCCAGACGATGTTCAACCCCCTGGTCGGCAACCTGATCATGGACGCTTTCACCACCGAGATCGGCGGGGAAGCGTACGTGCGCGCCCACGACGTCCTCGCCATGGCGGCCGTGACGGGGGGCGAGGTGCGCGGGCAGGTCCTCAAGCCGGAGCAGCGGTCCCCGAGCTACATGGGCAAGCTGGGCTTCGACCGCCAGTTCAAGCAGGAGCTCCGGGTGCGGCTCACCGGGTCCGTTTACGCGACCTCCAAGTCGATCAACAACACGCTCTACAGCGGGAGCCGCGCGGGCTCGCGATACTATTACGTGCTCGAGAACGTGAACGCCACGGAGTCGGCGCAAGCGTGGTCCGGCGACCTGCAGCCGGGCTTCAGCCGCAGGGTGAGGGCCTGGGTCGTGAACCCGTTCGTCAAGTTCCGGGGGCTCGAGCTGTTCGGGAACATCGAGCAGGCGAAGGGGCGCAAGATCGTCGAGACCTCCGACCGCACCTGGGACCAGTACGCGGGCGAAGGCGTGTACCGGTTCCTGCACGACCAGCTCTACGTGGCGGGTCGCTACAACTACGCCCGCGGGGAGCTGCAGAGCATCGCGAACAAGGTCAAGATCGATCGCGTCGAGGCGGGCGGCGGCTGGTTCCTCACGCCGAACCTCGAGGCGAAGGCCGAGTACGTGCGCCAGAACTTCAGGGATTTCCCGGTGACCGACATCCGCAACGAGGGCCGGTTCGACGGGGTGATGATCGAGGGCGCCGTGGCGTTCTGAGGCCATGCGCATCGTGCTCGAGACGAGGAGGCCGGTGAGGGGCGCAAGGCTCTGCGCCCGCTTCGGCCTCCTCCTGCTGCTGGCGCACGCCTCGGCCCTGCCGGCTCACGCTTCGGCCCTGGCGGCGCGGGCGCACTCCGTGTCGGTGACGGTCGAGGACCACGAGGGGGTGTACTCCGTGCGCGGCGCGTTCGAGGCGCCGGTCCCGGCGGGCGTGGCGTGGAGCGTGCTGACCGATTACGACCACATCGGCGCGTTCGTCACCTCGATGCGCTCGAGCTCGATCGAGCGCCGCGATGGCAGCCGCCTGCTGGTCCGCCAGGAGGCGCAGGGCGGCATGTTCGCGCTGCGGCGCCGTGTTCACGTGCTGCTCAAAGTCCGTGAGGAGCCCGAGCGCCGGATCTCCTTCACCGACGTGCTGGGATGCGACTTCCGCCGCTATGACGGGGGTTGGTCCGTGGAGCCGGTCGGCTCCGGCACGTCCGTGCGCTACGAGCTCGAGGCGCGGCCCGTCGCCGCGATGCCGCACGTGCTGGGCCGCGCGATGCTGCGCCGCGCGGCGGAGCGCCTGCTCGAGCAGGTGCGGGGCGAGATGCTGCGCCGCGCCGCCGCGCCGCGGGCCCGCTAGCCCACCGGCCGGCCGCGGGCGGCGGGATGCCTCAGGGCGTCGCCTTCGCGCCTTCGGGCTCGACGAACTTGTAGCCGACCTTGTGCACCGCGACGATGAATGGCTGAGGGAAGCCCTGGCCGAGCTTGGAGCGCAAGTTGGAGACGTGCGTGTCGACGGTGCGCGTCGTGACGCCCAGCTCCTCGTCGACGCCCCAGATCTCCTCCAGCAGCTCCTCCCGCGACACGGTGCGGCCGCGGTGCTCGATCAGGTACTTGAGCAGCTCGAATTCCTTGTAGGACAGCGCCACCTGGGCGCCGGTCTTGTAGACCTCGCGCGGCTCGAAGCGCACCTCGACGTCGCCGAAGCTGTAGGTGGTGGGACGCAGCGTCGGCACCGCGCCGGTCCCGCGTTCCACCAGGCGCTTGACGCGGGCGACCAGCTCCTTCACGCCGAACGGCTTGGTGACGTAATCGTCCGCGCCCAGGTCGAAACCCTTGAGCACGTCGGCCTCGAAGTTGCGCGCGGTCATCACCAGCACCGGGATGTCCCGGTGGCGCTGGCGCAGCTCCTTGAGCACGGTGAAGCCGTCCTTCTCCGGCAGCATGATGTCGAGCAGGATCACGTCCGGCTTCTGCTTGAGCGCCAGCTTGAGCCCCTCGGTGCCGGTCTTGGCGGTGAGGACGTCGTAGCCTTCGAACCGGAAGTTGTGAGCCAGGCCTTCCAGCATGCTTTCTTCGTCTTCGACGATCAGGACTTTCTTCATTGGATTCCCCTCCGGACTGCCGCCGCCACCTAAGCGGCCGGCGTCCGCCCCGGTCGAACCGGGATAACGCACGATGCCGCAACAGATTCCTTGGGGTGCGACTCCGTTACGAGGCCGTCTGCCGCCTGTCCTCCGGCTGCTCGTTTAACATACCGCTTGCCACGGGCAAAACCAGCGTGAATGTGCTGCCCTGGCCCAGCACGCTGTGTAGTTCGATGCGTCCATCGTGGGCGTGGATGATCTGGGACACGAGCGACAGCCCGAGCCCGGCGCCCTTGACGTCGTGCACCAGCCCATTTTCCAGCCGGACGAACTTCTCGAAGATCTTCTTCTGGTCGGAGGGGGCGATGCCGATCCCACGGTCGGCCACCGAGATCGCCACCGCATGGTCCCGGGCCGCCCCCGCGACCTGGATCTCCTTGTCGTCGCGCGAGTACTTCATCGCGTTGTCGAGCAGGTTGATCACGCACTGGCCGAGCGCAGTGGCGTCGCCGTTCACCGGCAGCGAGGGCGGGAGGTCCACGGCCAGCTTGAAGCCCTGATGCTCGAGCCTCAGGCGCAGGCTTTCGATCGCCCCGTGCACGACGTCGACCATGTCGATCGGCTCGAACCGGAACACGCGCTGGCCGGCTTCCAGCCTCGCGAAATCGAGGATCCTCTCGACCAAGAGGCCGAGACGCTGGGTCTCGCGGCTGATCATTCCGAGGAACTTCTGCGACTCCTCGGGAGTCTTGAACCGCCCCTGCTCCAGCGACTCGACCGCGAGCCGGATGATCGCAATCGGCGTCTTGAGCTCATGCGTGATGTTCGAGACGAATCCGGCCTTGAGCTGGGCGAGCTCGAGCTGGCGGATGGTGTAGCGCAGCCCGAACACGGTGGCGACGAGGATCACGAGCACCATGAACCCGATGAACACGAGCTCGATCCGGACGAACCGCCCCGCCCACTCCACCGGCGAGTCCGGCGTGGCCGAGACGCGCACCGAGTAGCCCTCGAACGGCCCCTGCAGCGCTTCCACGCGCGCGGTGCGCCCCGGTCCCGGCACGCGCACGCGGCCGATCTCGGCGTTGTCCGGCGCGAACAGCTGCACGGCCAGGCGCCGCGTGGATTCGATACCGCCGTAGAGCCGCGGGTTCCCGGGCAGCCGGTCCTGCACCACGGGTTCCAGGTGCGCAGTGAGGAACTTGCGCGGGTTCACCCACCAGCCGCCGGCGCCCGCCACCTGCCCGGTGGGATCGTGCAGCAGCAGGCCGGCGAAATACTGGTTCTTGTGCGCGCCGGTGCCGGGCGCGAACACGAGCGGCTGCGACTCGATCATCAACATCGAGTAGCCGTCGAGCTCGTCGACCGTGACGAGATGCGCGCCCTCGAATTCGTTGGGTTCGCTGTTCAGCGCGTCCACGATCGCGCCGACGGTGGCCCCGTTGCGTGCCGCGGTCTCCGCGATTTGGATCGCGCGGGCCAGGCGCGCCATCAGCTCCTGCTCGAACGCCTCGGCCACCTGCTGCGATAGGTAGGTGTCGTACTTGACGCTCTCGTCCTCGACCGCCTGCGCGATCCGCAGCGTGAGGATGACGCCGAGTGCGGCCAGGATCAGGGCCGGGACCGCTAGCCCGAACCCGAGCACGATGAGCACCCGCCGACTGAACCGCGAGACCGCCATGAGGGAACACTAGTCTCGCTTCCGGAGCGGGGCAACGCGCGCCGCGCACGCCGGTCGTTCGAGGTGCCGTGCAGCTCGGGCCATCAGGTCCGCCTCGCGTTCGCCGCCGGCTGCGGGCGCTCCGCGCCACGGCCCGCCACGCAAGAGGCCGGCCCGAGTTCGGACCGGCCTCGCGGGAGCGCGGGATCCGCGCTCAGCTCTTGATGCCCCTCGGCGGGTACAGCCCCGCCATGGCGTACAGCCTGGCAACCATCGCCGGGTCGTTCGAGGTGACGAGGCTGATCGAGCCACCCTCGATGTTCACCACCTCGCGCGTGAGCTTGCCGCTCGCGATCGCGCCGCGCATTTGCTTGCAGTCGGGGCACAGCTTGGCGTTGTCCGCCGTCAGCAGCGTGTTCATGCGCTCGGTGCGGCGCGCGATCGCCGACTGCACGGTGCGCACGTTCCGCGGATCACCGGTCGTGTAGACGTACATCACGCCGTTCTTGAGCGGCACGACCTGGAAGCTCGAGCCCGCTGACTTGAGCTGGCTCTCGCACATCACCAGGTCCGCGCACGCGTCGCAGTTGTGCCCGCCGTTCGACGCCGTTGCCCCCATGGTCTTGCCGCTGCAGCTCGCGCCGCCCAGCGACACCGCCTCGAACGTCACGCCAACGCCTCCCGCCCGGTGCAGGCTGCAGGCGCTCGAGGCTTGAGCCCCCTTGTCCGCGCACGAGCCCATTCCGGCAGCGGCGGCCGAGGTCTTGTTCGCGCACGCGCCCGCCGCCGCGGCCGCGGTGCCGTGGGTGCAGGCGCCGTAGCTGCTCGCGGTCACGGCGGCGTTGGAGTTGTGGTAGGGGCACTGCGATGCCGCCGCAGCGGCCTTCGCCTTGCAGGCGGCCGCCATCTCGGGAGTGCACTTGGCCGCCATCGCCGCCGAGCAGGCGCCGTTGCTGGTCGCGGTCACCGCGGTGGCGGCGGAAGTGTTGCTCGCGCTCGTGGTCTTGTCATTGCATGCCATTACGACGATCGACGAACACGTCACGGCGATCGCGGCGAACACAACGAACAGTAACCTGCGTTTCACGCTGCACCTCCGAAGAGCTGGTTGAACTCCGCGCGTTTGGGGACGCGACCTACTCGAACGATATCGGCCGCCGCAGGAAAAAGCCTGTCACCCGACCTTCATTCGAGTGTCACACAAGTGCAAAAATGGCAGGGGTCTCGCGGATCCGTTGGGCGCGCAAATCGCACGAATCCGGCCGTTGACGCCCGCGGCGGCGGGACCGTAACGTGCGGCAGTCTCCCATGCCGAAGCGCAAGCGAAAGAGCCCGGTGTCGCAGCGGGCCATCGTGACCCTCGCCGGATTGGCCCTCCTCCTGTTCGCACTGGGAGAGGGCTATCTGCTGCTGCGCTCCGATCGCGGTCAGCTCGCCGCGGCGCGGTGGCTGCCGTGGGGCGACGAGGCCCGGGTCACGCTGCTCGTCGGGAGGCTCTTGCGTCAGGGACTGGCGGCGGCCGGAGTCCCGGGCGACAGCATCCACGAGCAGGGGTCCCCGGACGAGCCGCGGGCGACGGGTGATCCCGCCTTGGGCTCGCGCGTTCGCTGGCGCGTCGGGCTGAGGTCCGATCTCTCGCTGCTCCAGACCAACTACGCGATCACGCGCACGCTCGCCGCGACCGGGATCGAGGTGTTGTCGGGCCGCGAGCGGATCGGCGCTCGCGGCGACCCGGAGGTCGTGCTGCAGGTCGGGACGAAGCAAGCCGTGACGCACGAGGTCGTGCTGTCGCGCCTGCCCCCGGGTCGGGACCAGCGCGCGCCCGAGACGAGCGCGCGCCTGGCGGTCGTCATGTTCGGCTTCGCCGACGATCCCGAGCTCCTGGCCACGTTCGAGTCGCTGCCGGCGCCGTTTGCGGTGGCGCTGGCGCCGGACGGCAAGCACAGTGCGGCGATGATCCGCGAGGCGCGGGCGCGGGGCCGCGAGGTCGTGCTCCACGTTCCGCTCGAGCCGATCAACTATCCGCAGGTGAACCCGGGGCCGGGCACGATCCTCGTGTCGATGAATCCCGCCCAGATCACGGGGCTCATGCGCCGCTACCTCGACCGGGCGGGCCCGGTGGCCGCCGTGGCGAACCACATGGGCTCGCTCGCCACCCAGGACATGACCGTGATGTCGGCCGTCTATCGCGAGCTGCATCGCCAGCGCGTGCCGTTCCTGCACGTGTCGCCCGCGGCGGGCGCGGTGTGCAAGCCGCTCGCCGCCTCGCTGGGAGTCGCGTATGCGGAGCCGGACGCGGCCATCGATGGCGAGGCTCGGACCGCGAGGCCCGCGCTGCTCGACAAGCGCTGGAAGGAGGTGCTGGCCGAGACGCGGGCGCGCGGGCACGCGGTCGTGATGGTTCGCGCCACGCCGCTCACCCGCACCTGGATCACGCGCGCACTCGACGTGAGGCGCTTGGCAGGCGTGAGCGTGGTGCCGCTGTCGGCGCTGCTCAGGCGTCCGGCGATGTGAACGCTCGTTCGCGCGGGGCTGCAACTGTAGTAGTCTCTGCGGCATGGGGCTCGGGCAGGATGTCCTCACCAGGCTTCCTCGGGCGCTCGCGTGTGAGTGGGTGGTGTCGAATGGGCTCGGCGGCTCGGCGTCGGGGACCGCAGCCGGCGCGCTGACGCGCAGTACGCATGCCGCGCTCGCGGTCATGGCCCGTGGCGTCCCAGTCGCGATGCTGCTCAAGCTCGACGATCGGGGGCTCACCGACGAGGGCCCCTTCGATCTCGCCTGCGTCGTGCAGCCGAACGGCACCGCGCGCCCCGCCGGACACCGGCTGCTCGAGGCGTTCGGCGTGGAGCCGTGGCCCACCTGGCGCTACCGGCTCGGCTCCAGCGTGATCGAGAAGACGCTCATGCTGGTGTGGGGGCACGACGCCGTGGTCGTCTCCTACCGCCACCTGGAAGGCCCTCCGGTCCGACTCACGGCGAGCCCGGTCGTCGTGTCGCGCCCGCTGTTCGAGCTGCCGGTCACGATCGAACCGCCGTGCGCGAACGCCGACGCCAAGCCCGGCCGCGCCGCGGGGCGCAACAGCGCTCGGCACGCGGAGGGAAACACCCCGCGGGGCCGCGACCCCGGTAGTACGCCGGGGCCGGTCGTGCAAGGCATGCCCGGCCGCGTCTGCGTGCAGCTCGCCGAGGAGTCGCCGCTGCTCACGTTGTGGCACAACGGGGTGTTCATGCCGGGCCGGGCGTGGAGCCGCGTGCGCTACATGGCGGACGATCGCTCGGAGCGCGCGTTCATGCCCGGCTATGTCGAGGGCGCGGTGATGCCGGGCATGCCGCTGCACGTCGTGGCGGCGACCGAGCCCGCGCTGTTCCGGACGCTGGCGCGCGAGGCGCGCCTCGGCGACTCGCCGCCGCGCACGCTGGCGGAGTGCGTGCAGGCGCTCGAGAACGACGAGCGCGAGCGGCTCGGCGAGTGGAAGGGAGCGGCGCGCGTCGGGGCGCTCGTCACGGCGCAGGAAGCGGCGCAATCGCGCAAGCGCGACACGCTGCCGGATTCGGTCACGCCCGCGGCGTGGACCGACCTCCTGACCCGGGCGCTGGATGCGGGGCTCGTGCGGCGCGGAACGCGGCTCACGGTCGCGAGCGTGCTGCCGCACGGTGAAGAGCGCGGAGCCGACGCGCTGCGCGCGGTGCTGGGGCTGCTCGCGATCCGGAGCTTCGACACCGCGCGCGACATCGTGCGCGGTTACGTCGAGTACCTGAACGAAGGCCGGGCGCCGGAGCGGTTCGAAGCCGACGGGACGCCGGTCTACGGCGACGCCGAGGCGGCGCTGTGGCTCGTGATCGCAGGCGAGCGCTATGCGCGGCGCAGCGGTGATCGCGAGTTCGCGAGCGGCACGCTGTATCCCGCACTCGAGGAGATGATGCGCCACTACCGCTCCGGCGCGCCCGGCGGCATCCGCGTGGACAGCGACGGCCTGCTGATGACGCTGCCGCTCGGAGTCGAAGCGGGAGCCGAAGCCGAGCTCGACACGACTCCGGGTAAGAATCGCGCGCTCGCGGAACCCGGGACCGGCGCCCGCGGTCGCGGTGCCGGGGGAGCGAGCCTGATCAAGCGCGCGGATCTCAACGCGCTCTGGTACCACGCCTACGTCGCGATGTCGCAGCTCGCCCGCAACGTGGGTCGCAAGGAGAACGCCGCCTTCTACCTGGCATGGGCTCACGAGCATCACGTGCGCTTCAACGAGCGGTTCTGGAACAACGACGCGGGGTGCCTCTACGAGGCGCTGGTCGACGATTCGCCGGTGGCGGGGCTCGGGCCCTCGCAGCTCTGGGCCGCGAGCTTCGCGCCCGCGTTGCTCGAGAAGGCGCAGGCGCTGGCGCTCGTGGACACGATCGAGCGCGAGCTCGTCACGCCGTTCGGTCTCAAGCCCTCCCCGGACGCCGAGTCGGCGCGGGTCGAATGGTTGGGCCCGTTCTTGTCGGCGAACGTGCGCGCCCATGGCCGCAGCCCCACCGCCCTCGCCCGCGCCCGCGAGCGCATCGGGGCAGTGTGCGAGTGGATGGCGCACGAGGGGCTCGGCGGCCTTCCCGAGTCGTGCGGCGTCCGCCAGGCGGAGGCGGCGCCGTCCGGCGACCGCGCGTCGGTCTCGCCGCTTGCGGCCTCGTCGCTGCTGCGGGTGTGGGTCGAGGACCTGGAGCACGCCGCCGAGGAAGCGCGGGTGCGGTAGCCCGCGCGCCGCGTCGCAGGCGCGCGAAGCGAGACCGGCGCGTTTGGAGAACGCGGCAGGCGCGCGTTGCTGGGTTCGGTCGTGCGCTGCGCCTAGTGTCCCGACCCAGAAGTTCGTTGTCGCACCGAGGGCGCCGCTGCGCCCGCCCGGCCAGGCGCGACGACGAAGTCGGAGCATGGGAATACGTCGAGGAGGAGCAACGCCGACGGGCGGGATGCAGCGGCGGCCGAATGCCAACGAACTTCTGGGTCGGGACACTAGACCCGAGCCGCGGTCGGCCCTCGCCTGCATCAGCGCGGCGTCGTGTCCGGAGCGGCGCCTCGCCTGAAGAAGCCCTCCAGCAGCCCCTTGCCCTTGCGCCTCAGGCTGTCCGCGACGGCCTGGCGATAGCGCTCGGCCGCCGCCCGCGCGCTGTCCGCCGCCGCGCGCGCCTGTTGAGCGAGCGTGTCGCGCACCGTGCGCTCGAACTTCTGCTGCTGCTCGGCGATCGCCTGTGACACCCGGCCCTTGAGGCGCGCCTGCATCGCGGCGGGATCCCACGCCACCCTCGGCGCCCGCGCCGGCCCCGCCACGCGGAAATCCATCAGCAACCGGCCCTGATCGTCCTCGAGCGCCCCCGCCGCCAGCGCGGATCGCGCCCCGATCGCGGCCGCGGCGGCCGCGGGCAGCGTGACGCTCACCGCGTAGTCGAGCGTGCCGTCGAGCCCGGTCGATCCGTTCCAGGTCCAGTCGCCCTGCGGCCCGTGCAGCGTCAGAGGCCCCGTGAACACGCGGCCGCCGACGATGCGGAAGTTCGACCGGAGGTCGCGGAACTTGAGACTCCTGAACGCGGGAACGTGCGCGAACTCCGCGAGCCGATCGAACACCGGAGCGCGTGCGAGCGTTCCGTTCAGGACCGACGCGAGGCCCGCGGCGGTCAGCGAGCGGCGCAAGTCGGCGAGATCGCCCTGGAGGTCGATCGTTCCACCCAGCACCCCGGCCAGGCATTCGCCGGGCGGCACGAAGGCCGCCAGCAGCCGCTCGACGCGGGCGCTGTCGAGCCGGGCCCGGGTCTCGATCCTGGCCCGGGCGGGGTCGCTCACGTCGAGCCACGCGCTACCGCCGGCGAGCCCGCCGTAGGCCCGGGCGCTGAAGCTCGAAACCGTGAGCACGCCGGGCGCGAGCGCCAGGGTCGCGCTCAGGTCCGCCACCTCCAGGCGGTCGTCCTTCAGCTTGCCGATCTCGACGCGCCCCCCGCCGCGCGCGTTCGGCAGCACGAGCCCGCCGCCGCCGCGCGGCACGAGGTCGGCGAGGTCGAGGTATGGCGCGCGGAACTGGAACTGGATGTCGGATGGCGCGGGCGGCGTGGATGGCCCGAGCTTCGCCACGAGCGCGAGCGGGCGATCCACCTGCGCGTCGAGCGCGAATTCAGACGCCCCGGCCTTGCCCGACAGCCGGGACACGCTGGCGCGGGTGCGGGAGAACTGGATCGCGCCTTCCAGGCTCTGGATCTCCTTCGGCAGGCTCGGCTGCTTCACCCGCACGTCCTTGAGCTGGATACGGCCCTCGATCGCCATCGCCGCGGGATCCTTGGCGCGGCCGTTCCCCGCGAGGTCGACCGCGGCGTGTCCCGAGATGGCGCCGTCCTTCGGCACGAGCAGCGGCTCGAGCGCCGCGAGCTCGAGGTCGCCGCGCACCGCGAACGCAACGAGCGGATCGGCGAAGCGCGCCACGGCCACCCGGCCGCGCAGCGGCTGCCCCGCGATCCGCGCGGCGAGATCGCCGATCGTGAGCGAGTCCGGCGCGAACCGCGCGTGGAACGATACGTCCTGCACGCTCGCGGGAGCTCCGCGGTACTCGAGCCCGCCGTTCGCGAGCGCGAGCGCGCCCGTCAACTCCGGAGGCCTCGCTGCGCCTTTGGCAAACGTCCGGCCCAGCGCGCCGCGGATCCGGAGATCGAAGTCGAGCACGCCCCGCCCGCGCAGCCCGTTCACGGCGCGCGCATCGGCATGGCCCAGGAACTCGAGGATCTGCCCCAGGTCCACGCCACTGCCGCGCGCCCGCAAGTCGAGCACCGCGTGCGGCCCGGGATCGCCGACCAGCCCCGCGAGCGCGAGCCGGGTGCCGCCGAAGCGCAGCGCCAGCGTCTCGAGCGCGAGCCGGCGCTCCTGCGTGTCGAACGCGCCCCGGTGCTCGATCTTCCAGCGCAGCTTCGCGAGCGAGCGATCGAGTTGGTCCATGCGTCCCGCCGCGAGCGGTCCCCACGCGAGATCCTCGAGCGTGGTCTCGCCGTGCGTCGCGACGCGCGACCCGCCGCGCAGGTCCAGCGCGATCTTCGATTCGACCCCGAGCGCGACGCGGCGCCCTTGACCTAGGTGGTCCACCAGCACCCGACCACCCCGGATCCCGAGCTCGCGCACCGAGAGGTCCAGCGGCCGCTGCACGCGCGGCGGCTGCGCTTGTGGGGCCCGGCCCAGCCCGTCGAGGTTGGTCGAGCCGTCCGCGCGCACGACGAGATGCAGCTCCGGATGGTCCAGCACGAGCCGGCGCACGGCGAGCCGCCCGCGCAGCACGGCGAACAGGTCGAGGTCCAGGTCCAGGGCCCGGGCGCGGAACATCGTGCCCTGAGCGAATCCGCCCGGCTCCGCCAGCGCGAGCCCGAC
>Ga0066709_100001686_pt1 | contig 15004 bp, 15 predicted proteins | sample GraSoiAngelo_158_FD_79665 | JGI IMG/M metagenome (GOLD analysis project Ga0066709, IMG submission 79665) | Grasslands soil microbial communities from the Angelo Coastal Reserve, California, USA - 14_1009_16_30cm | ecosystem: Environmental > Terrestrial > Soil > Grasslands | place: USA...
CGGTGTCGGTGACGGTAGGTGCGTCGCGGCGGCACGCGACGCACCTCGTCCGCGCAAGCGATTCCACCTGCGCATTCTCAACGAAGCGAGTACCTCGCGACGCTCGCACCGGCATCCAGGCTCGTGCGCAGCTGATAGAGCGATCCGTCCGAGGCGATGCGCAAGGGTGCGAAGAGATTCACCTCTCCCAGGAAGGGACGGTCCGCCAGTGCGACGCGGGCCCGGATTGCGCCCGTGGGCGCGAGTCGCACGACGAGCTTCTCCCAGTGCTGTCGAGCCGAGACCTCGAGCGGCAGCACCAGGTCGCCGCCGAGGAGTGTCGGCGCTGCCGCAAGACCGGACATCCGCGTCTTGCTCGTGACACTCCAAGCCCGCACGACGTGGTCAGCGCCGTCGACGAGTGCGAATCGTGCTCGGGTGTACGAGAGCTGCGTGACGAGACGGAGTCCGCCGGGCAGGGGCTCGAAAGGAGTTGTACCGCGGCTGCGCTCAGCGGCGGACAGCAGCCGTCCTGCAGGCATCGTCAACGGGACCCACGAGACGTGCCCGCCGAACGGCGCGCACGGCAATCCGCACGCCTGAGCCGCGTACAGGCTTCCGTCGGGACCGAGTTGAAGTTGCGAGGTGGCGATACCGGCGGTTGTGGGCGCCTTCGACCACACGGTGCCCGACGGAGTCAGCGCATAGAGATGGCTCTTGTTGCCGCGGCTCTGGTCGGCCGTGTCCGCCGCGCGGACGTAAATCGTTCCATTTCGTCCGAGAGCGAAATCGCTGACGGACAGCGCGGGCGGCAGGGTCACCGTGCGCTCCGGTCCGGCCGAGCTTCCCGCCCGCCAGACGAGCAGGCGGTGATTCAGCCGATCCAGCACCCAGACGGAGCCGTTGCGCGCGACGTCGAACGAGGAGGGTCCATCTCCGCCCGGGGGGTCCGCACAGCAGGAGAGCCCTACTCCGGCGGGACCGGTGCGCGCAACGATCGCGTTCGGCGTGCTGACGTGCCCGAAGCTGTGAGCTCCGAGACGAACGGCGAGGAACCGGTCGACGATCCAGACCCGCTGTGGGCGGCGGGCGCCGCCGGCCGGTACCGTCGCGGAGCGGCCGGAGGCCGGATCGCGGAGGACGGCGTAGTAGAAGAGCTTCGACCCCGCCACCAGCGCACTCGGCACGCGTGCGAGCAGCGCGGCGCCGCAGACCTTGTCTCGACGCATCGCTGCGGCGTCCGCGGCATCGCCCGGGCAGTAGGTCCCGTGCGAGAGGGGAAGCCGGGTGTAGCGCTGCTGCAGGTCGTTACGCACGAATAGGGTGCCTCGTGCCGAGCCGGGCAGAAGCGCGTAGGCGAGCGTCACGGGCCGGCCGGCGGGCAGTAGCAAGGGCGGCTCGTGATAAGGGACGAGCGCGGTGGGCGCAGCGGCTGCCGACCAGCCCGAGCCGAGAAGGGCGGCCAGCATCGCCGCCAACAGGGTCACTCTCAAGTACCTGGACACGGTTCCTCCGTTCGTCGATGTAGCCTTGGTCGTTGCAGCGAGTGTCGGTGTCTGCCCGCCCCCGATCCATGGACGTGAGATAGGCATCCGATGGAATTTGGCTCTGCAAGTGGGTCGAAGTGCCTCAGGTACGACGTCGACCAGGCCCGGCTCGTGCTCGTGGCGGGCGGCGAGAGGCACGAGATCTCGATCCGCGCGCAGGCTCATCGGCTCGTCCGCTACATGGCCGAGCGGAACGAGGCCGGCGGAGGGCCGGCGCTGTGCACGCACGAGGAGCTGATGCAGGCCGTCTGGGCGGACGAGCCCATGCACAGCCGCGAGGAGCTCGCCAAGCTCTTCTGGGAGCTTCGCAAGAAGCTCGAGCCGTTCGGCGCCGCGCAGCTGGTCGAAAACGAACGAGGCCGAGGCTACCGCCTGCAGACCTGCGCTCCTCTGCCCGTCGAGGCGCCCGTTGCCGACGCCCCTCCGTCGCGGGGGACGGCCCGGCCAAGCGGCCGCCTTGTCGCGATCGGGATCCTCGTCGGGCTCGGCGTCCTTGTCGCCGCCATCGTGATCGCGACCAGAGGACACGGCAACGGACACGCCGCGGAGAGCACGGCGATGGAGCGGACGTTCGTCGACCGGGTCGAGAACGTTCTGGAGCAGGCGCAGGAGGGCCGACGTGAGATCGCCGCCGCCCTGGCTGCGGGCTTCAACTGCTCGATCTCGCCTCACGAGGCCGGACAGCGCATTGCGAGCGTGGCCGACAACCGTCAAAGCATCCTCGGCCAACTCGGCATCTTCGCGACGCCGACGCAGCCTTCGGACAAGGCGGTGACCTACCTCCAGCAGGCCCTTCAGCAGTCGATCGAGGCCGACCGCCACTACCGGGACGCGTTCTTCGAGGCGGCCCAGTCCGGAGCAGGCTGTCCGCCGCCCCAGAACGCGAGCTTCAAGCTCGCTGCGAGCTCGAATGCCCGCGCGACGTCCGCCAAGAGACGCTTCGTCGCCGTGTTCAATCCGCTCGCGTCGCGGTTCGGCCGACAGACCTGGGCGCCCGCAGACTTCTGACGCCTCGCTAGCCTCGGCGTCGTGGCCGTCGTCGCAGTGCCGCAACCGTACGACTTCGAGCGGTCGCTCGACCGCTTCACGTTCTGGGGCGTCGATCGCGCCAACGTCTGGCAGGACGGGGGCCTCCACCGCGTGGTCGCGGGCCGAGAGGTTCGGATCGAGGCCGCGAACGGCGGTGTGCGCGTCGAGCCGTTCGACGACACGATCGAGCCGGCCGTACGGAAGCTGCTCGGACTCGAGCTCGACCTCGACTCCTTCTACGAGTTCGCTCGCACCGACCGTGTGCTGGCAGAGGCAGTGCGGCGCCTGACCGGTTTTCGCCCGCCGCTCGCGCCGGATCCCTTCGAGGCGCTCGTCTCTTCGATCACGGCCCAGCAGGTGTCGCTGCACGCGGCGTTCGCGGTTCGCAGCCGGTTCATCGAGCGCTTCGGTGAGCCGGCCGAGCTCGCAATCGCCTTTCCGACTCGAGAGCGCGTAGCGCAGGCGAGCGAGGAGGACTTGCGGCTGCTCGGCTTCTCGACGCGTAAGGCCGAGTACGTCCTCGGTCTGGCCCGCTTGGACCTCGACTTCGACGCGCTGGCCACACTTCCGGACGACGAGGTGAAGCTGCGGCTCACGGCCGTGCGCGGACTGGGTGAGTGGAGTGCGGACTGGTTCCTCGCGCGCCATCTCGCCCGGCCGGAGGCCTGGCCTGCCGGCGACCTCGGCCTGCGCAAGGCAGTGCTCGCGTTCTACCCTGAGGTCACGGACGTTCGTGCCGCGAGCGTCCGTTTCCAGCCCTTCCAGAATCTCAGCGCCCACTATCTCCTGGCCGCCCTGCGTTACTCATGACGATCAGACGCGCCGCCAACAGCGAGCGCACCCTCCTGCGCGAACTGTGGGAGGAGTTCGAGCAGGAGCTGGGCGGGCCCGCGTACCTTCAGGAGACGTGGGAGGAGGCCTGGCCCGATCTCTCGCGCACGATCCGGGACGGCGTCGCGCTCGTGGCCGAGGAGGACGGGCGCGCGGTCGGCTTCATCTTCTGCGTGCTCGGCGATCGCGGCCGGAAGACCGCGCACATCACCGACTTCTACGTCCGGCCGGAGGCGCGCGGGCGGGGCGTCGGGCGAGCGCTGCTCCGCGCGCTGATCGATCCTGCGCGTGAGACGGGTCTCGACCACGTCAGTCTCGAGGTGCTGCTGCGCAACGCAGAGGCGCGGCGGCTCTACGAACGTCTCGGCTTCGCCGCGGTCGACGTGTTCATGGTGGCGCCGCTCGGCGCACTCGCGGAACGTCTCGCCAGCGACGAGCGGCCGGAGTCCTTCGGCTCGCTGCATGTTCAGACCGACGACGAGGCCGACGTCCAGCGGGCCGTGACGCAATTCCTGCCGCGACTCGGGCGCTCCGCGCACACGGAGGTGACGGCGGCGCGAAACGGGTGGGTGACCGTCGTCGACGAGTTGTGCGACCGAGACCGAAGTGCGCAGCGGCGCCTCGGCGCTGAGCTGTCGGAACGTCTCGGCGTCCCCACCGTGGCGCTTGCCGTGGAGGAGGAGGCTGTGGTGCGCTTCCTGTTGTTCGAGCGCGGGCGGATGGTCGACGAGTACCTGTCCGTTCCGACGTACTACGGCGAGCTGAACAAGGCGGACGAGCTCTCGCTCGCCGCGAATCCGACGCTCGCGGCTCGTCTCACGGGCGCCGATCCGGCTCGTGTGCGCGCCGTTGCGCGTGTGGCATCGTCACCCGCCGAGCTCCCACCGGCTCGCGAGCTGCTTGTGCAGATCGCCGACGTCCTCGGCCTCGAGGCTACGATCGACCGGTGATCACGCTGTACGACGCGGACCGGTGCCCGTACTGCGCTCGGGTGCGGATCGTGCTCGCGGAGAAGGGGTTCGCGTACGAGACGGTCGTGATCGATCTCGACGATCGGCCCGCCTGGATCTACGAGAAGAACCCGCTCGGCCGTGTGCCCGTGCTGGAAGAGGACACCTTCGTCCTGGCCGAGTCGGCCGTTATCAACGAATACCTCGAAGACCGGTTCCCCGAACCGGCCCTGTGGGCCGCCGATCCCGCTGAGCGAGCGCTCGGCCGGATGCTCGTCTTTCGGTTCGACGAGCTGTCGCGGCCCTACTACGCGTTGCGTCGCGGTGAGATGGGCGCGGGCGAGCGCTTGGATGCGGCCCTCGCCGAGCTCGACGGTCTGCTCGAGATGCAACCGTTCCTCAGCGGGCACCAGTTCGGTCTCGCCGACGTCGCCTATGTTCCGTGGATTCTGCGGGCGCGCGACCGAATGGACGTCGAGCTGACACCTTTTCCAGCGCTTGCGGATTGGGTCACCCGGCTCGAGCAGCGCCCATCGATAGTGGCAGAGCTCGACGTTGTCGCCTCACTGTGACGGTTCTGATGCTGCACGCCTTTCCGCTCGACGAGCGAATGTGGGAACCGCAGCGGGAGATCCTCGCCGCTCACGACGTGCACACGCCACGGCTCTACGGCCGCGGGCGAACAATGGCAACCTGGGCGGAGTCGGTTGCGGACGAGATCGTCGGTGAGTTCGTCGCCGTCGGCGCCTCGATGGGCGGTTACTGCGCTCTCGCGCTCGCCCGGCTCGCGCCCGAGCGCGTCCGAGCACTGCTGCTCGTCGGCGCGCGGCCCGACGCGGACTCCCCTGAGCGGCGCGCAGGGCGCGCCGACACGATCGAGCTGATCCGTCGCCAGGGAACCGACGGACTGTGGGCGTCGATGGAGCCGAAGCTCTTCCACGATGGGAGCAAGGCCGACCCGAACCTCGCGTTCGGCGACCCGGACCGGCTGGTCGAGGCAGTCGAGGCAATCCGCGACCGAGAGGACTCCACCGATCTTGCGCGCTCGCTCGGCGATCGCGTGCGTTTCGTGGTCGGCGAATTCGATCCGTTCGTCTCTGCACAAGAGCTGGCCGGGTTCGACGTGCGGGAGATCGCCGAATCCGGACATCTCGTCAACCTCGAGCGCCCGGAGCAATTCAACTTCGTGCTCGGTGAGTTCCTCGACGATGTCTGAGCTGCCGCCCGTTGTCGACGTCGAGTGGCTCGAGCGCGAGCTCGGGGCGGACGACTTGTTCCTCGGCGACGTGCGCGGTCCCAACGCGCACGCGCGCGGTCACATTCCTGGCTCGAAGCCGCTCGTGCTCGGTTCGCCTCCCCCGATGAGCGATCCTGCCGTGCTCGAGCCGCTGGCCCCCGAGGTGGGACTGCGGCTCCGACGACACGGGGTGACGGGCGCCGAGAGACTTGTCCTCTACGACCGCGGGGACGGCGTCGGCGCGATGCCGGCCGCTCAGATGGCGGAGCTCGCCGGTCACCCGCGGGTGTCGGTCCTCCTCGGCGGCGTGGCAGCGTGGCCCGGCGAGCTGGAGGTCGGGCAGGTCGAGCTTCATCCGGTGAAGACGACGTTCGAACCTCGCTTCGACGCCGTTCCGACACGCGACGAGCTTGCGCGGCGGCTCGACGACGAAACGTTGTTGATCCTCGACGTCAGGACCGACGACGAGTTCAGGGGCAAGCAGGGGTATCCGTGCGATCCGCGCCAGGGCCGCATTCCGGGCGCGCTCCATCTTCCGGTGCAGCAGCTCTTCTCCGAAGGCGGAGCGCCTTTGCCTGTAGATCAGATTCGTGCGCGGCTCGGCGATGCGCAGGAAATAGTCGCGTACTGCCACTCGGGCTCGCGATCCTCCCTGGCGACGCTCGCCCTGCGCTCGGCTGGATACCGCGCGCGTAACTACGCGGGCTCGTGGCACGAATGGTCTCGGCATAAAGAGCTGCCTGCGGAAAGGGGCTAGCCGGGGCGGGAACCCTCCGGTTTCCCGACTCCTTCCTCGTCACGGCCTTGCTCTGGGGGAACCTCCCGGTTCCCCCAGACCCTCTCCACTGGTCCGCTCCGCGGACGGACGCTACGCGTCCCCGCTCGAGAAGGGCTGACTCTTAGGCCGGCGCGGCGACGCGCTCGGCCGCTTCGACGAACGCACCGCAGAGCTCGCGGCCGAGAGCATTCCACTCCTCGATGCGGTTGCGCGTCTCCTCCAGGAACGCTCCGCGGTCGACCGGGAGCTCTTCTTCGTCCTCCGCCACCCAGCCTTCGACCTGGTCAAGCGTGACCTCCGGATGGAACTGCACGCCCCAGGCGTTCGCTCCCAGCCGGAACGCCTGCATGCAGGCCTCGCTCCGCGCGAGCTCGACGGCACCGGCCGGAAGACCGTGCGTGTAGTAGTGCCACTGGAAGGCCACGAAGCTCTGCGGCAGGCTGGAGAGGACGGGATCCTCGGCCGCCTCTTCCGTCAGCTCGACGGGGAACCAACCGATCTCGGCCTCGCTCGCCGGGTGGACCGGCGCCTGCGCGGCCTTGGCGATCAGCTGTGCTCCGAGGCAGATTCCGAGGACCGGCGTGTGCAGGTCGAGCAGCCGGTGCAGGAAGAGGTCTTCCTCGCGCAACCAGGGATGGTGCTCGTCCTGGTCCGCATGCATCGCGCCGCCGAAGACGAACACCGCGCCGTAGGCGTCGAGCGGTCGCGGCAACGGCGTGTCCCACGCGAGGCTCCACTCTTCGAGCCGGTGGCCGCGCTCCGTGACGACGTCGCCGAAGACGCCTGCACGCACGCTGTCGCCGTGGATGACCGCTAGGACGTCCATCTCAGCTCGGCCCGCTCACGGGGACCTTCTCCGCCTGCAACAGTCGTTGCAGCTCCTTCGCGTTTGCCGCGGCTTGTGCCATCCGGCCGCCGCGTCCGTCCGGGCTCGTCGCGTTGTTGTTGAAGAACGCATACGCCTGCTCCGCCTGCTCCGAGAGCTCGCGCAGCGGGCCGATCCATTCGTTCAGCTCATCGTCGGAATACAGGTAGTCGAATCGTTCGGCCGCGCTCCCGCCTCGTTTGTTCCAGGTCGCCGCGTTGCGGCCGTGGAAGCGGACGTAAGCGGTCGGGCTCGTCAACGCCTGAACGGTGGGCACGAGGTTCTTCGCCCCTTCGATCCGCGGAGCGTCGACGATCACGTGCGTCGCGCCGAGCTCCTCGAGAAAGCTCAACGTGTCGTAGCGGTGCTCATCGTCGAGCCAGCTGGCGTGCCGGAACTCGACGAGCATCTCGTCGTCTCCGAGCTGATCCCGAGCCCAGCGGAGATAGTCGAGCGAAGGATCTTTGTAGACCACGTACGACGGGAACTGGAACAGGATCCCGCCCAGCTTTCCCGACGACCGCAGCGGCTCGAGAGCGTCGAGAAAGCGGCGAATCACCTTTCCGCGGAACTCCCGCGAGGGTCGCTCGACCCGCCCGCGCTCGTCCACGGACGCCTCGTCGCGCAGATCGGGCGGGAGCGACTCGAGCTTGACGGGGTGGCGCGTCATCAGCCCGAAGGCCTTGACGTGCATGACGAATTCTTCCGGCGTCCTGGCCGCCCAGCGCTCGACCATCCCCTCGTCCGGGAGTCGGTAGTACGTCGAGTCGACCTCGACGGTGTCGAAGTGCTCGGCGTAGTAGGGGAGTCGCTCGCCCGCCTTGACCCCTGGTGGATACCAGTGCTTGGAGAGCGCCTCGTCGGCCCAGGAACAGGTGCCGATCCGGATCTCAGCCACGCCGCCAGCATACGAGAAGGGGCCCGAACGGGGCCCCCTCTCACTGATTCCCTCGTGTCTGGCGGCTAGATCTTGATCCGGATCTTGCGACTCACCGCCGTGAACCCCGAGATGGTCGCGTTGACGCATGGGACGTTCGGAAGCGACGGCGAAGCGCAGCCCGTCGTGGTTGCGTCCCGCTCGGCGACCGTCGTCCGAGCCTGGAAGGTGGTGGTCGTCTTCTTGCCGCTCTTTCGCAGCACGATCGAGTACGCACCCGCTGCGCTACTGCGGATTCGGAAGCGCGACTTCCCGTTCAGCAAGAGGCTCACCTGCGCGCCGGCGGCGGCGGCTCCTGCCTGGGTGACTTTGCCCGACGCGCGCACGATCCGCTCCCCCTTGTTCGTCACCTTCGCGTTGAGCGTGATCGCGCCGTTGGAGACAAGTGCGCGGGTCTCGACCGTACCGGCGGCATTCGGCGCCCCTCCTGCCCAGGGCGTCGTGATGGCCTTCCAGACGGTGTCGCCGGGCGCGATGGTGAAGACGTTGTCCACCGTGAAGGTCGCATCGAGCAGCCGCGCGCCGTTCGGTGAGCGCCCCGGCGTCCCGACCGGAACGTCGTCCGGTGCAAGGCAGACAACGAGCTTGTATGAGCCGAGCGCTGCTTCGGCGCCCGAGAGCTGGTCGACGTGGACGGGCAGGTTGATGTTGTTGTTGGCGACTGCGAGCGCGAGGTTCCAGACGGCGATGTGCGGAACCGGGTCGCAGCCGGGAGCGTTGGTGGTCGGCGGAACTGCGACGACGTCGCCGGAGAGCGGCAATGGGATGTTCGCATCGCGAGCGAACACGGTGCCGGTCGTGGTGCCGATCTTCGTCCCGGCGGTGGCCGAGGCGTTGATCGAGTAGCCGGACGGCACGTAGATCGTGATTCGCAGCGGCTGCGGGTCCGTCTGCGCCTGCGAGACCTTGATCGTCATCGACGTCGCGGTCTGACGCACGCTGAGCTTCTGCGTCGCGAGGGCGTTCCCCGCGAGCGCCAGCGCTCCAGTGCCGGCAAGGACGAGCACGGCCAGCCTCAGGAATGTCTTCATACCCCTTCCTTTCTTACTTCGAAATAAGAAAAGCTCTCCATTAGACGCGCGATTCTCGGAAGAGTTGAGCCTAACCTCGCGCGTTGACCAGCTTCCCGAAGAACTGCCAGTGATCTCCCTGGTAGCGCGCCAGCTTCACCCGGTCCATCGGGAAGTAGTCCTGGGGAGAGGTCTTGATCCGCACCCCAGGCAGTAGGAACGGGTTCGTCTCGTCGAGATGCGTCGCCGCTTGCAAGACGCTCGCGCGAGTGGGGTTCCGGCCCGCGTGCCGCAGCGTGTCGACCATCGTGTAGGCGACCGCCATCCCGTAGTAGTTGAACACGTCGTCGGGCTTCGTGTCCGGAAGGAAGCTCTGCAGGATCGACTTGTAGAGCCTGACCGTCTTGTCCTTGGCCCAGATCCTCGACGTCGGATCCTTGACGAACGCGATGGAGATGGATCCGGCGACCTCTTTGCGGCTGCTCGCGACGCGCGCGATTTTCATGATGTCGGGCGAGATCGACACTGAAGTGACGTAGACATGGGGATGCCAGCCGAGTCTGAAGGCGCCGACGTACCCGAAGATTGCGAACTTCGGCGTCGCAAAGAGCATCAGCGTGTCGGCTCCGGTGCTCTCGAGGCGAGCCATCTGCGAGCTGATGTCCGTGTCGGTGATCTCGTAGGCCTGCGTGCCGACGACCTTGGCCTTGCCTCCGAGACTTCGGCGCAGCCCGCTGAGCATGTCCTTGCCGAAATCGGAGTTTTCGTACAAGACGGCGATCCGTGAGCGCGGCCGATGGGTCGCGATGTAGCGGCCGTAGATCGCACCCTCGCCGGCGAAGCTCGGGAGGTAGCCCATCGACCACGGATACTTGGCGTGCTCGGTGGCAAGCTTCGAAACCCCGCTCCCGACGAACAACTGTGGCACCTTGCGATCGTTCAGGTACGAGCGGATTGCGAGAGCGTGCTCGGTTCCGACGCTGTTGAAGATGGCCAAAACCTGGTCCTGCTCGACGAGTTGCCTGGTCAGCGTGATCGTCTTCGCGACGTCGAACTCGTCGTCGAGATACTTGTAGACGATCGTGCGGCCGAACACGCCACCCTTGGAGTTGACGTACCGGAAGTACGCGTCGGCCCCGCGCCCGACGGATGCGTAGGCGGCCGCAGGCCCGCTGAGCGGAACCGTTCCGCCGATCGTGATCGTCGTGGGTGTGACGCCGGGCGTTGCCGCTGGCGCGGCGAACGCGAGTGCGACCGCCGCGAGGTGCGCGATCACGGCGAGACGGGCTTGAACAACGTCGACAGCGTCAACGTCACACGGCCCACGTGCGCGACCGAACCATCCGCGACCGGAATCAGGTAGACGAGGTTTCGGACGTTCTGCACGGTGGAGCGCGCGCCGAGGGTCACGCGCAGGCGCGCGCCGGCTGGGATCGACGTCACCTCGTTCTGAAGCCTGATGGTGACCGTCCGCGACTGTTTGCCGCTCGCCTGTGTATCGGCGCCGCCGTCGGCGATCACGGTCTCAGTCCCGTCAGCCTTCAAGGCGCTGAGCACGGCGACAAGGTGCTTGTAGCCGGTGCGTGTTGCAAGCGAGAGCTTGACGACGGGCGAACCGAACGTCTCCAGGTGGCGCACGCGAGTCGTCGTGCGGACGACCTTGCCTTCAGCCGAGAGCACTCGTGTGCCACGGAACGAGAAGTTCAGCTTGCGGGTCTTCGGAAGGCTCTTGAACGACACCGGCTTGCCCCACGGGTCGGGGGCAATCTCGACCGGCGGAGGCTTGTCTATGCCGTTCGGAATGCCTTTGAGGAATCGATCGAACCACATGCGCACCTCGGTCGCCGCGTAATCGAACTCTGCCGGCGGATTCTCTGCAGGCGCGTGGCCGAAGTCGCCGAGGTACAGGCGCTTCGGTCCCTTCAGCAGCCGGAACGCTGCGAGTGCCTGGTTCGCATCGAAGGCAAAGTCACGGCGGCCCTGCAACATGAAGGTCGGAATGCGCACGCCTCCGAGGCGAGAGCGTGTTGAGCGTGACGCGAGGTACGCGCGGATCGCCGGCACGTTGCGCTCGGCGATTGCATCTTTTATGAGCTGCGCTTCCTGTGGGCCGTAGCGCGACGACGCGACGTCTTGCGAGAAGCCGAACACGATCCCCGCTCGGACATGTCCTTGTGGCGCCAGCGCCTCACCGAGATCGGTCCAGGTCGCCGCCGGTGCGATCGCCGCCAGGGGGAAGCCGTCGACCGCGGCCTCCCAGAGAAGACCTCCGCCGTAGGAGGCGCCGTACGCGCCGACGTGCTTCTGGTCGACCGGGTGGTTCGTCGTCAGCCACGTGATCAGCTCGCGCAGATCGGCGAGCTCGCGAGGCCCGTCGAGCGTGAAGAGGCCTCCCGACTCACCGTGCGCTCGTGCGTCGTACGTCAGGACCGCGTACCCGTTGGGCGCGAGAAATTGCCTCGCCATCCCGTTGGGCGACCAGTGGACAAAGTCCGACGTGTTCCGCGTCTGGCCGAGGCCGTGGAGGAGAACGACCGCGGGCCACCCGGCAGGCGGTGGAGTACCGGTCGGCTGGAAGTAGCTCACCGCGATCCGAACGCCGTCGCTCATCGTCACCCGCGTGTCCGCCTGGGTGAAGTCTCCGGCTGCCGCCCGACCGGCCGGCACCAGCGCTGCCAGCACCATGGCGAGCACGACGAAGACGCGGCGCACGAGGTGCACAGCGTATCCCGGCGATACGATCGCCCGGTGGATCCGCGGCCGGTGGGCGTCTTCGACTCGGGTGTGGGCGGCCTGACCGTCCTGCACGAGTGCCTCGTCACGATGCCGCACGAGGACTTCGTCTACCTCGGTGACCACGCCCGCCTGCCGTACGGGCCGCGGCCGCTCGACGAAGTGCAGAGGTTTGCGCGCGAGATCGGCGCCTACCTGCAGGGCCAGGGAGTGAAGCTTGTGGTCAATGCCTGCAATACGGCCACCTCGGCGGCTCTGCCGCAGCTGCAGGAAGAACTCGACGTGCCGGTGGTCGGCGTGATCACGCCCGAGGCTCACGCGGCCGTGCAGGCGACCCGTAACCGGCGCATCGGGCTGCTGGCGACGGAAGGCACGGTCCGCGCAGGCCGCTACGCCGAGCTCGTGCAAGCACTCGACGCAGGAGCGCAGCTCGTTTCGGTTGCGTGCCCGCGGCTCGTGCCGCTGATCGAGAGTGAAGATCCGTTCGGCGCCGAGACGACCGACACCGTCCGCGAGTATGCGAGGGAGCTCAAAGACGCGAGCGTCGACACGGTCATCCTCGGCTGCACGCACTATCCGCTGATCCGTCCGATCTTCCAACGCGTATTCGGCCGTGACGTGACGCTTGTGTTCTCGGCCGAAGAAACCGCACGCGAGGTCGCCGAGACGCTCAGCCGGAAGGGCTACGAGAACAACAGCGAGCGCGAGGGCTCGTACCGCTTCCTCACAACCGGCGATCCTGGCGCCTTCCGTACGATGGGCGCGCGCTTTCTGCAGCTGGCGATCGACGAGGTGGAGCAGGTCGACCTGGCAGTGCTCGGAGCGGCGGCGTGAACGTGTCTAGGAGCGAGGGCCGCCGCGCGGACGAGCTCCGCCAGCTCGAGCTTCTGCCCGACTTCCTCGAACAGCCGCACGGGTCGGTGCTGTTCGCGCAGGGCAAGACGAAGCTTCTCTGCACGGCCTCGATCCAGGACGGCGTACCGCGCTGGCTGTACGGCAAGGGACGAGGCTGGCTGACGGCGGAGTATTCGCTTCTACCGGCGTCGACCGGCGATCGCACGGAGCGCGAAGCGTCGCGCGGCAGACAGGGCGGGCGCACGGTGGAGATCCAGCGGCTGATCGGCCGGTCGATTCGATCCGTGACCGACTTCGAAGCCCTCGGCGAGCGCACGCTCTGGGTTGACTGCGACGTGCTGCAGGCGGACGGCGGCACGCGCTGCGCGGCGATCAGCGGGGCCTACGTCGCCGCGCGGCGAGCGCTCGATCGCTTCGGGCTGTCGAAGGCGCTGGCGGGCTCGATCGCCGCAGTCTCGGTCGGGATTGTCGACGGCGAAGCGCTGCTCGACCTCGACTATTCGGAGGACTCGCAAGCCGAAGTGGACATGAACGTCGTCATGACCGGAGAAGGCGCGCTCGTAGAGGTGCAGGCGACGGCCGAGAGAACGCCGTTCACGCGCGCGCGTCTCGACGAACTGCTCGAGCTTGCCGCTTCAGGGATCGAAGAGCTTGCTGCCGTCCAAGAGGATGCCGTTGCTGCAGCTCGCGTCTAGCACGCTGCCCTCGCTCAACTGGGACGAGTCGCTCCTGCGGCTGGCTCTCGCGGCCGTGCTCGGCGGGTTGATCGGTGTCGAGCGTGAGCTGCGCGAGCGCGAAGCCGGACTCCGTACCCACCTCCTGGTGGCGCTGGGCTCCGCCCTCTTCACGATCGTCGGCGCGTACGGCTTCGACGCCTTTCTGAACACCGGCGCGAGCGTCGTTCGCGCGGACCCAACGCGCATCGCGGCACAGATCGTGACCGGCATCGGCTTCCTCGGTGCGGGCGCAATCATCCGGCAGGGCCTCTCCGTGCGCGGGCTGACAACGGCCGCGACGCTGTGGGTCGTCGCGGCGGTGGGGCTCGCGGCCGGGGCGGGCTACTACAGCGTCGCGGTGATCACGACGGCAATCGTCCTCATCGCGCTCTACCCGCTACGGATCATCGCGTTCAAGATCCTGAGCCGGTTCCGTCCCGAGGACGGTCGCCTGCTCGTCGCGCTTCCCGCCGGCGAGCCGCCCGGCCGCATCGTCGACGAGGTCGAGCGGCTCGGCGCGCGCATCTCGTCGCTCGACGTCACGCAGGAAGGCGATCGCCGGCGGCTCGAGCTGGATGTGGTGTTGCCGCGCGACACCCCGATTCCCCGTCTGGTCTCGCGCATCGCCGACCTCGAGAACGTCGCCGAGGTGCGGTGGACAGACTGAAGGCTGCGCTCGCCTCCAGGAATCCGAACAAGGCGCGCGAGCTCGAGCGGCTGCTGCCGGGCTGGGAGATCCAACCGCTCGCTGTCGACGACTATCCACCCGAGTCGGGAGCGACGTACTACGAGAACGCCCTGGCGAAGGCCGCCTTCGGTCGCGCGTTGGCCGAGCCCGACGTTTGGGTGCTCGGCGAGGATTCCGGGATCGAGGTGGCGGGCCTGGACGGCGGCCCGGGCGTGCAATCCGCCCGTTCCGGCGGCGACGATCCGGTGGGCTGGCTACTCGAACAGCTGGCAGGCGTCGAGGGCCAGGACCGACGGGCGAGGTACGTGTGCGAGCTCGTCGCACTCACCCCGGCCGGCGTGGAGCTCCGCGGCACGGGCACGCTCTCCGGCCGCATTGCAGAGGAGCCTCGCGGCACCGAGGGCTTCGGCTATGACCCGATCTTCCAGCCGGCGGGCGAAAGTCGCACGGTTGCCGAGTTGGGCAACGAATGGAAGGCGCTGCACTCGCACCGGGCGATGGCGGCGCGGGCTCTGTCAAGCCAGGCCGGGTAGCTGCTCGAGCAGCCGCTGGTCGGCGCGCCGGGCACGCCACCAGTTCAGCTCCGCGCCGAAGACGATCACGTTCGCCATCACGTAGAGCCAGACCAGCAGGATCGCCGGCGCTCCGAACGCACGCAGTCCGGGGTTGAGGTCGGCGTAGCGCTGGTAGAGGGGCAGCACCTGGAACGTGGCTTCCAGCAGTACGGCCGCAAAGACCGACCCCGGCAGGACCTCGCGCACGGTCAAGTCTTCGTTCGTCAAGACGTAGTAACAGGAGACGAGGAAGGCGAAGACGCCGAGGAGGGAGACTCCGATCGAGAGCGTGTAC
>Ga0066709_100001689_pt1 | contig 14996 bp, 13 predicted proteins | sample GraSoiAngelo_158_FD_79665 | JGI IMG/M metagenome (GOLD analysis project Ga0066709, IMG submission 79665) | Grasslands soil microbial communities from the Angelo Coastal Reserve, California, USA - 14_1009_16_30cm | ecosystem: Environmental > Terrestrial > Soil > Grasslands | place: USA...
GCGCTCCGCGCGGCGCATTGCCTCGTCGAGATCGTAGACCGCGCGCGCGTCAGTTCGTGCCAGAATCCAAGTTTCGGGGTTGATCCGTTCTGAGCACGCCGCCTTGATCTTGGCCTCCGCCATTTCCACTGAGACGACCTTCTTGCCCATCATGTGGCCGCAGCGTTTCGGCCACTGCTGGTCCTCGATCAGGATAGCGCTCACGCCCATGCGCTCGTAGCTCTGCACCGTATGCACTACGTTCTTCACGTCGCCATAGCCGTCGTCGCCGTCCACGAACACCGGCAGGTCGCAAGCTGCCATGATGTCGCGCACGCAGGCCGAGATTTCGCCGAAGCCTTTCAGGCCGATGTCGGGCACGCCGTAGCGTGCGCCGACTGCTGGGAAGCCGCCAATGAAATAGGTCTCGAAACCGATGTTCTGGATCAGCCGGGCACTCAGCGCGTCATGCGCGCCGGGCACCACCAGAAGTTTCTTATCCTTGACGGCCTTGTTGATGATCTGGCGAAAGCTCGACGGCATTGAGCGGCTCCGGAATTGTCGGTATCGTCATGGGGTTCATCCCGCCTCAATTTAAACTCAGTTCGCCGAGCGACGCCAGCGCGAGAAGACGAGTGCGATAGCATTTGGAGCGTCTGAGTGATCTTTGTGGCGGTTGATATCGGCGGCACCTTCACCGATCTGATCGGATTCGACGATGAGAGGGGCGGGTTCCTCCAAGCCAAGAGCCTGACGACTCCGGCCGAGCTTGGGCGGGGCGTGATCGACTGCATCCGCCAGAGCGGCGTTGATCCGGGTGCGATCGCTGAGCTGATCCACGGCTCGACGATCGCGATCAACACGCTGATCGAGCGCAAGGGCGCCAGGACCGCCCTGGTGGTTACCCGTGGTGCACGTGACGTTTACATCATCGGCCGCGGCAATCGCCCGGAGTCCTACAACCTGTTCTTCCATCGCCACCGCCCGCTGGTGTCGCGGCAGCTCACGCGCGAGGTGACGGAGCGGGTTCTCAGCTCTGGCGACGTGGAAGAGCCGCTGCAGAAAGCGAGCGTCGCCAAAGCCTGCAAGGTGCTTAAGTCCGCCGGTGTCGAAGCGGTCGCGATCTGCTTCTTGCATTCCTATGCCAATCCCGAACATGAGCGCATCGCCGGCGCGATGATCCGCAAGACGATGCCGGACGTTTACCTTTCGCTGTCGCATGACATCTTGCGCGAATATCGCGAGTTCGAACGCATGTCCACGACGGTGGTAAATGCCTATATCGGGCCAAAAGTTGGTGGCTATGTAAAGAGTCTGAAATCGAGCCTGGGCGGGATTGGCTTTTGCGGCGACCTGTCGATCATGCGCTCGAACGGTGGCGTGATGACACCCGATGTCGCGACCGAACGGCCGGTAGCGATGATGGAGTCCGGCCCGGTCGGCGGCATCATCGCGTCGGCGCAGATCGGCACGGCGCTGGGCTTCCCCAATGTGATCTCGTTCGACATGGGGGGCACCACGGCCAAGGCGAGCCACATTCGCGCTGGCGAGCCGACGCTGGCACCCGGCTATTACGTCGGCGGTTATGCTAGCGGCCATCCGGTAATGCTGCCGATGATCGACGTGGTCGAGGTCGGCGCCGGCGGCGGCAGCATCGCATGGCGTGATGACGTCGGCGCGCTCAAGGTTGGTCCCCAGAGCGCGGGCGCCGATCCCGGCCCAATCTGCTACCGCGGCGGCGGCGCCGAACCCACAATCACCGACGCCAACGTTGTGCTGGGCAGGATCGACCCGGACAATTTCCTCGGCGGCACCATGAAGCTCGACGCCGATGGTGCCAGGCGCGGCGTCGACGCTAAGGTGGCCAAGCCACTGAAGCTGGATACGACCAAGGCTGCTCAGGCGATCGTCGAGATCGCAATCGCAAAAATGTCGCTCGCGGTGCGCGAAGTGTCCGTTGCCAAGGGTTACGATCCGCGCGACTTCGCGCTGGTCGCGTCCGGCGGCGCGGGGCCGCTACACGTCTGTGCGATTGCGCGCGAGCTTTGTATCCCGACCGTGATCGTGCCGCTGTTCCCTTCGCACTTTTCGGCGCTTGGCATGCTCTTGGCAGATGAGCGCCACGATTTCATCCGCACGGTCTATTCTGATCTCGCTAACGCCGATTTCGCAAATCTCGTCGTGGTCCACGACGAGATGGTGGCAGCCGCCAAGGCTGCCCTGCGCCACGGCACCGATACGCAATATCAGGTTCAGCTTGATCTGCGCTACGTCGGCCAGGAATTTACGCTGTCCGTGCCAGTGGAGCTGGCGCAGCTCAAGCGCGGCGATCGCGCTTTCATCCGCACTGCATTCGACGAACTCTACGAGCGGCGTTACGCACACCATTCGCCCGAGGAGCCGGTGGAGATGGTCAACATCCGGCTCAACGCTATCGGGAAGCGGCCGAAGCTGACGTTTCCGAGTCTCGCTGCGGCCAGCACCGCTGCGTCGATCGGCGAGCGTCCCGTCTATTTTACCGATGCGAGCAAGCCACTCACCGCGAAGGTCTATCGTCGCGACAAGCTGGGGGCAGGGGCCGAGATCGCGGGGCCTGCGCTGATCCAAGAGCACGGCACCACCACGGTGCTGTTCGAGCATGATAACTGTCGCGTCGCGGACTCAGGCGAATTGATCATTGTGGTCGGAGACGTGCGATGACGGTGATTGCGTGCGAGATATCGATGTTTGGGTTCCCTTCGCTTCAAGAGGGAAGGGGGCGCGCCGTTTGCGTTGCCGACAATCTCTCCCGATTCGAGTAATGCCAATGCCAACAAAACTCGACACCGTCACGCTGGAGGTGATCCGCAACGCGCTTCCAGCCGTCGCCAACGAAATGGCAGCCGACCTGCAGCGCACCTCCTACAACATGATGATCTACGAGGTGCGTGACTATTGCACGGCCCTGCTCGACATCAAGGGAGAGCTGATCTCGCAGAACGTGGGCGGCGTCTCGCACTTCGTCGCCGATCTCGGCGTTCTGGTGGTCGATGGCATGAAACGTTACAGCCGCGACGGCTTCAAGCCGGGCGATGTCATTATCACCAACCACCAGGCGGTCGCCGGCCAGCACCTCAACAACATCGTCATCTACTCACCCTATTTCTACAAGGGCGAACTCCTGATGTTCTGCATGGTGCGGGCGCACTGGATCGACGTCGGCGGGCAGAGCACCGGATTCGGCGCAGGTGCCACGGTCGGCGATCCCTGGCTCGAAGGGCTCCAGCTCGACCAGCTCAAGATTTACGAAGAAGGCAGACTCAACGACACGCTCTACCGCGTGATCAAGGACAATATCCGGTTTCCGGATTCCTCGCTCGGCGATATGAAATCGCAGATGGCGGCCTGCCGCCTCGCGGCGCGCCGCATGGACGAGCTGTTCGACAAGTACGGACGAGACACCATCCTCGCTGCGATCGCGCAGATTTTCGACGAGACCGAGCAGAAGTGCCGCAACGTGGTGGCGCAACTCCCCGACGGTATCTACGAGGCCGCGGCCTCGATCGACGATGACGGTCTCATTCGCGATGAGGAGGTGCCGATCCGCGTCAAGATCGAGATCAAGGGCAGCGACATGACCATCGATCTGTCGGGCTGCTCGGCGGAACGCAAGGCCGCGATCAACTCGCGCACCTATGCGGGGGCGCGCGTCGCCTACAAAGCGCTGACCGGACCTCTTGACCCCGTGAATGAAGGTTCGTTCCGAGCGCTGAAGGTCATCATCCCGGAGGGCAACATCATGATGGCGAAGTTTCCGGCGCCGATGTCGGGCTGGAGCGCCATCGTACCAACCGTGGTGGACACGATCGTGCACGCGCTTTCGGAGGCGATGCCGGACCGCGTTCCGGCCGGCCATCATGGGCTCCTTGGCGGGTCGGTGGTGTTCTTCGGGATGCACCCTAAGACCAAGCGGCGCTTCATCGTGCAGAGCATCGAAGGTGGCGGCTGGGGTGGGCGGCCGTTCGAGGATGGCGAATCCGCCACCGTATCGGTGTGCCAGGGCGATGTGCGCAACGGGTCGATCGAAGGCATCGAGCTGAAATGCCCGGTGGTGGTCGAGAGCCGGGCGCTGCGGCAGGATTCCTGCGGCGCCGGCAAATATCGCGGCGGGCTCGGGCTTGATACTCGCGTCCGCAACCTGGTCGAGGGCCGGTGGAATTTCGAGCGCACGCGGCGCAGCAAGTGCCCGCCTTGGGGCATCGCAGGCGGAACGCCGGGTTCGCCCGGCGGCAATCTGCTCAAACGGGCGGGTGAGAAGAAGTTCGAATGGATCACCGGCGCCAACATTCCGGTACCGCTGAACTCGGTAGGCATCGTCCGCACCGGCGGCGGCGGCGGATGGGGCGATCCACTGGAACGCCCCGCGGCCCTGGTTGCCGAGGACGCCGCCGAGGGGCTGATTTCCTGCAAAGCCGCGCGCGACCTCTACGGCGTTGTGCTCCGAGGCAACATGTCGCTCGATCAAACCGCGACCCGGCGGCTGCGAGACCGGCTAAAATCGGCGCGCCGGGGCAAGCCCCAGAAATCCAAGAAGCCGCCAGAGCGGCCCGTCGCGGCCAAGGGGAGAAAGCAGCGGTGATCCGAACACTGGCGTTGACGCTTGCCGGCGCGCTCGTCGCTGCGTCGAGCGCCACTGCTGAGACCTTGCGCGTCGGCAAGGCTGGCCGAGACGCGTTCTCGTTCGTGCCGACCGACATCGGCGCGCAGACCGGCCTGTTCAAGAAGCACGGCATCGACGTCACGATTTCCAGCTTCGGCGGCGACGCCCGCGTGCAGCAGGCTATGACCGCCGACGGCATCGACATCGGGCTTGGCTCTGGTCCGGGGCTCGCCTTCGTCGTGAAGGGCTCTCCGGTGAAGGGCATAGCCGCGATGGCCGACTCGCCGCTGACCTTCGCGCTGGTGGTACGCAATGACGATTCGATCAAGACACTCGACGATCTCAAGGGCAAGAAGGTCGGGGTCTCGACGGTGGGCTCGGTCACCGGCTGGCTGGTCGGCGAAACCGCCCGGCAGAAGGGCTGGGGCTACGACGGCATGGAGTTGACGCCAGTTGGCGATGACGCCTCGCGGGTCGCGGCAGTCAAGACCAAGTCGATCGACGGCGCGGTGGTCAATCTCGCGGTCGCGTTCAACTTCGTGGAGCGCGGCGACGGCCGCGTGCTGCTGTTGTTCGGCGATCTTCTGAAAGACTTCCACGTCCACGTGATCTTTGCGACCGACAAGGCGATTGCCACGCGTCCCGAAGCGCTGCGAAAGTTCCTGGCCGGCTGGTTCGAGACGATCGCCTTCATGCGCAAGGAAAAGGCCAAGACGATCGAGATCGCCGGCCACGTCATGGGCACCGACGAGCCTACGACCGCTCGCATCTACGATGCGATGATGCCGATGTTCAACGACGACGGTCGTTTCAAGCCGAAGGCGCTAGCGGTGCTAAGCCGCTCCTACGTCGACATGAAGACGCTGCCGGCGGAGCCCGACATGCGCAAGCTGATCAACGAATCGTTCCTGCCAAAATGACAGTGAGTTCCGCCATAACGATTTTGCCGGGGCCGGCGCAGCGAGTCTCTCCCCCCTGCCGCTTCGCGGGAGGAGGGGCGCGCACCGCGGCTGCGGGAGGCGGCCCAGCATGACGCCCGGCGACGTCGCGGTCCATATCAAGGACGTCTCGCACGAGTTCGGCGAGCCCGGCGACGCATTCCATGTGCGAGCGCTGCGCAACACCAATCTCGACATCCAGCGCGGCGAATTGCTCTGCCTGATCGGGCCGAGCGGGTGCGGCAAGAGCACGCTGCTCAACATGATCGGCGGACTGCTGATGCCGATCGGCGGCGTGGTCGAGGTCGGCGGCAAGGTCGTGCGCGCACCGTTGCCGCGCGAGATCGCCTTCGTGTTCCAGGAGAACGCGCTGTTTCCGTGGTGCTCGGTGATCGAAAACGTCAAGCTCGGCATGGTGTTCCAAGGAGTGGCCAAGGCCGGGCAGGAGGAGCGGGCACGCAAGTCGCTGGAGGCTGTAGGGCTGAAGGACTTCCTGAACCACTACCCGGCGCAGCTCTCCGGCGGCATGCGTCAGCGCGCTGCGCTCGCACGTGCGCTCAGCCTGCAGACCGACATCCTCTTGATGGACGAGCCGTTCGGCGCTCTCGATGAGCAGACCCGCATGATCCTGGGCGAGGATCTTTCGGTGCTGCTATCGAGCGCGGCCAAGACCATCGTGTTCGTGACGCACTCGCTTGGCGAGGCGGTGTTTCTCGCTGACCGGGTGGCGGTGTTCTCGGCGCGACCCGGCACGATCAAGGAGATCATCCACGTCGACGAGCCGCATCCGCGCAAGCCGAACTTCGTCACCACCGAAAAGTTCAACCAGCTCCGCAACACGCTCTACGGCCTGCTGCACGACGAGATCCGCAAGGCGGTGGAGCAGTCGGCCATTGTGGGACCGCAATCGTGAGCACGCGGCAGGACCGGCGGGTCAAGTTCGCAAGCCGCGCGGTGCAGGTCGGCTTCCTCGTCGGCCTGATGGCGCTATGGTACCTAGGGACCGCCTACTGGGGCGTTAGCCACCTACTGCTGCCCAATCCCGTGAAGGTGTGGCACGAGCTGAAGGACGTGCTCAGCACCGGCGAATATCTGCCCGATCTTCAGGTGACGCTGACCGAACTTGCGATCGCATTTGCGATCTCGTGCACGTCCGGCGTCACGCTCGGCTATCTGATCAGCCGTTCGCCCTACATGATCAAGGTGTTTGAGCCACTGCTCGCCGGCATCTATTCGGTGCCGATCATCCTGTTTCTGCCGCTGTACGTGCTGTTCTTCGGCCTCGGTCCGGGCTCCAAGATCGGTATCGGTACCACCATTAGTTTCTTCCCGATCGCGCTCAATACCATCGCGGGCTTCGGGTACGTCGACCGTATCTTCATCATCGCGGCGCGCTCGATGGGCGCCTCCGACCTGCAGATGTTCCGCTACGTGCTGCTGCCAGCTGCGCTGCCCGTGATCCTGACCGGCCTGCGCATCGGCTTTATTATTGCGCTCCTGTCGATCCTCGGCAGTGAAACCATCGCCTCGCTCGCCGGCCTCGGCCACAAGATCGTTCATCTCGCCGAAGCGATGGAGACCGCCCGCATGTTCGCCTACATCGCCTTCGTGGTGGCGATTGCGGCGACGCTCAACACCATTGCCAGCGCGCTGGAACGAAGAGCGCAGCGCCAGTGAGCCGGCACGGGCCCATTCCGCGTATTGGTACGTCGGGGATGCTGTTCCAGGCGGCGCGGCCGCATCTTTCGCCGGCGCGGATCAAGAAGCTGCTGCTGCGCCATCCGGCCCTCGCGCGGATTCTGGTGATTATCGCGCTGTTCCTTCTGTGGGAGGGGGCGGCGCGCTGGTGGGTGGATCCCATGTTCCTGAGCCCGCCGTCGCAGGTTCTGACTTCGCTCGACACCGTGTTCGAGACCCGCGGCGTCCCAGCGGCACTGCGGGTCACGTTCTGGGAGCTTGCGGTCGCATTCGCGATGTCGGTCGTGATCGGTCTGGTGGTTGGACTTGCGGTCGGCCTGTCGAAGTTCTCGCACCGCAGCTTCATGCCGATCATACTTTTACTGTACGGGACACCCCAGGTCACCATCCTGCCGCTGTTCATCCTGTATTTCGGCATCGGGCCCGCGTCCAAGATCGCGTTCGGCGTGAGCCACGGCGTCTTTCCAATCATCGTGACCACGGTCGCGGGCGTGCAGAACATCAAGCCGATCCTGATGACGGCGGCACGTTCCATGGGCGCAAGCCGCTGGCAGCTGTTCCGCTGGGTGATTTTCCCACACATGATTCCGAGCTTTTTTGCCGGCATGCGCCTCGGGATGACCGGCGTGCTGCTCGGCGTTTTGCTTGCCGAGCTCTACGTCTCGACCGCCGGCATCGGCTACTTCACGCAGATGTTCACTCAGAACTTCGATCCGACCAAGTTGCTCGGCCTGATCTCGGTCCTGGCTGCGATTGCGATCATGCTGAACGAGATCGTGCGCAGAGCCGAGGTGCATTTCGCGCGCTGGCGGATGGATTAGGGACCAGGAGTTGAGATGGCTAAGCTAAGACTGAGCGTCGCGTGCGGCGATTACGACATCGTCAAGCCGCTGATCGAGGGTACGGTGCAGGCCGAAGGCCTGGAGCTTGTATTTCTCACCGACATGGGGCCGCGCGAGCGCCACTGGCGGATGGGCCGAAAGCACGAATTCGACGTTTGCGAAGAGAACATCGGCGCCTACTTCATGATGCGCGACCAGGATGAGCCGTTGACCGCAATCCCGGTATTCTTGCATCGCCGCTTCCGCCATGGCTTCGTGTTCATCAACACCGCTGCTGGGATCCGCGAACCCAAGGACCTCGCAGGCAAGACTGTCGGCGGCACCAACTTCCAGCCGGCATCGAATATCTGGATGCGGGGCATCTTGGAGGAGCACTATGGCGTCCCACATCGGAGCATCACTTGGCTGGTCGATCGGAGCGAGGACATCGCCTTCTCGCCGCCGTCCGATTTGCGGATCGAGTTGAAGAGATCACCCAAGACGCTGGGCGAGATGCTGGCCGACGGCGACATCCCGGCGATGATCTCGCCAACGCTGCCGCGGCCGTTCGTGCAGGGCGACAAACGCATCGCGCGGTTGTTTGTCGACTACAAGGCGGTCGAAATCGCTTTCTTTCGCCAGACCGGCATCTTTCCGATTATGCACGTTACGACAGTGAAGCAGGAGATCGTGGAAAAGTATCCCTGGGTGCCGACCAACCTGACCAAAGCGTTCGAGACTGCAAAGCGACTCGCCTACCGGCGCCTGGCGAACCCTCGCATGGTGCCATTGGCCTTCGTACGCACGGCGGTTGAGGAGCAGGAGCAGATTTTTGGCAAAGATCCGTGGTCCTATGGGCTGACGGCCAACCGCAAGACGCTCGCGACGGTGCTGCGCTACACTCACCAACAGGGCATGATCCGCAATATGTTGTCGCTCGATGAGATCTTCGCCGACACTGACCTCGGTGACGTTTCTCTTTCCGCCGCCGGACCTGAAGAATTCTGAGCGCGACGAAGGGATGACATGACCGCGCTCGAAACGATGGCTGCCTTCATCGCTCGAGGCGTGCGTGGAGGCGTTCCGGCAGCGACACGCGCAACGGCAAAGCGGCATGTGACCGACACAGTCGGCGCCTGGATCGCCGGGGCGTGCACCGCCGAAGGCCGAGCGTTGATCGCATCACCTGCACTTGCGATGACCGGCAGTGACACGGTTTGCGACGTTGGCATTCATTGCGCGCTGGCGCGATTGAGCGAAATCGACAACATCCATCTGGCGTCGTCGATTACACCGGGCAGTATCGTCATTCCGACGGCGCTGACCATCGCCGCTAATCGCTCCGATACGGATACCGAGGCGCTGCTCGAGGCGATCGTTGCGGGAACCGAGGCCATGGTTCGGCTTGGCCTTGCGATCAGCGGGCCTACGGTACTCTACCGTGGCATCTGGCCGACCTATTTCGCGGCGCCGTTTGGCGTCGCAGCGGCGGCCGCCCGTCTCGATAATCTTGACGCAGAGCAGACGGCGCATGCGTTGGCGCTGGCGTTAACCTTCGCTTCGCCGGGCGTCGGTCATCACAACGCCGCGCGCACGTCGCGCTGGTTTGCCATTGGCCATGCCGCGCGTAACGGTCTCATCGCCGTGGAGGCGGCACAGACTGGCTTTACCTCGGACTTAAACCTGCTCGAGGGCAGCTTCCTTGACGGTATCTATGGCATTACTCCGAATGTCACCGCCTTTACCGAGAACCTCGGCCAGCGCTTCGCTCTCGATGATATCTCATTCAAACCGTGGTGTGCCGCGCGGCAGACAATCGCTGCGACACAGGCTCTCCTTGAGATTATCGAATCCGGCGTGTCGCCCGACGCGATAGTATCGGTCGAAGTGCATGTCCCATCCCCCTATCTCAAGATGATCAATCATGGGGTGAAGGTCGGTGATCGTGCGTCGCATCTCACTAGCGTTCAATATCACCTCGCGCTCGCTGCCCGCGATCTTTCGGCGCTGTATGACGTCGAACATTCGCCGCAGCGCATTGCCGACGATGTCCAAGCCTTCATGCAAAAGGTATCGGTTTCGGCCGACGAGGCATTGCTAGCGCACTACCCGAAAGCGTGGCCGGCACGCGTTGTTGTCCACACGAGCGGTGCAATGCAAGAGCTAATCGTGGTCCATGGGTGGGGAGATCCACAGAGGCCATTCGACGACCGTCGCATCGAGGAGAAATTCCGCCGGATCCTGGCTCCGACCGCCGCGGCCTTTGCCCAAGGATTGCTCGCGCACTGCCGCGCGGTATTCGACACCAACCGGTCGCCGGCCGTGTTGGCGCAAGACATCGCGCGCGTAACCGGAAGAGCGTTCAAAACTTAGAATACGACAGAGGATAGCATCAATTCCTCGCGGTTCCATGACCGCAGTTCCCCCGCAAGCGGACATGCGCCGATGCTGTGATTGACGCGCGTATTAGTAGGCCCCGCGACAGTCGAGAGCCGCTATAATGTTCTGGGGGCAACGCAACGGAAGGAAAACAATCATGCCCGTGATGTCTGGGTTCGGCGCGCTTGAGAAGCTGCCGTGGGAGCGTATCAATGACAAAATTGAGCGCCGCGTTCTTGCCGGGAAGCATGGGATGATCGTGTGGTGGAAAGTCAAGGCGGGCGCGCATGCTGGTGCGCATCAGCATCCGCACGAGCAGATCGTTTGGATGCTCAAGGGCAAGATGGATTTCCGCATCGGCAACGAGCGGCGTTCGATGATCGGGGGCGATGTTGCCGTTATTCCCGGCGACACCGAGCACGAAGGTTTCTTCTCCGAAGACACCGAGGTTGTGGACATCTTTGCGCCACCGCGTGAAGATTTTCTCGCTGGGGGTACGCCGTCTTATATGCGTGCGCCGTGATCAGGTTCCCGAGTCAAAAGCGGCGGAGATGATCGGGATGATGCGGCGCCCCATGTCCGCTTTGCACCGAAAGCAGACAAACACGCAGACGTCTCGCGACGTCCGCTTAGTGCCAAAGCGGACACTCGCGTCGCAGCAAAGGACGTGCGGATGCGGCCGAGACTGAACAGGCCGCGGTCGTTGACCCCATGATCACCGAGCGGCTCCGCCTGATCACGATCGGTCTCCTTTGGCGCAGCGAATTAGTCAGTGGGTATCCAGTCATATCACAACCCGTCGCCGGATGACCGACGCCGCCAGACCCTGCTTTTGGGTCTTTTCGCCAGATCGACACCCTCCGGACGCTTGCAGAATGTCCGCTTGACTGCGATCGCTTACGCACTTTGGTACCACAGCGAAATGTTGCTCAGTGCCAAAAGCTCCGCCAGTAGTGGTGCGTGGATGGTGCGGGCGGCGGGATGCGAACGCTACGAAGTGTTCAATGTCCGCATTTTCGCAACAGTTGGTGGATACAGGCATCTTAGGGGCACGAACCATTTCCTTCTTTTGGCATCAGCCATGGGGGGAGCAAGGTGAGGGGTGAAGGAGATGAATCCCGGTTGGAGCCCGGCGCACGAGCGCGCGGTTACGCTAGCCTTTGACAAGCAAACGGTCTCTGCTCCGTTCGACATCTGGCAGAACGCCACGGCAGGAACGCCTACTGAGCGAAAGCGGTCTGACAAGAGCGACCCCACATCGCTGCTCCTGCGCCTTCTTTATTGGATTTACGAGCGCCGACTGCTTGACCAGATCAAACAGAGACCAATGCCGCGACACGTTGGCGTCATCCTAGATGGAAATCGCCGGCATGCTCGCAAGCGAGGCGTGAGCGACCCATGTGAAATCTATCAGCGCGGTGCCGAGAAGCTTGACGATATCCTGAATTGGTGCGCCGAACTGCGTATCCCCGCGCTGACACTGTGGGTATTTTCAACCGAGAACCTCAAGCGGTCTGAGGCGGAGGTTTCCGGAATCCTGTCTGCGATCGAAGCCAAGGTCTCGGCGCTTGCGCACGAACCCTTCATGCACCAGAAACGCGTCCGCATACAGGCAATCGGTCGCCTCGATCTCCTTCCAGAATCGGTCGTTGCCGCGATTCGCGCGGCGGAGACGGCCACCGCGCAATACGATTTGATCACATTAACGATTGCGGTCGGGTACGGAGGGCGGGAGGAAATTGCCGATGCTGTCCGTAGCTTCGTCAAAGTCCAGGCACTGCAAGGAGCCTCGTTGTCAGATGTGATCGAACGCATCACTCCGGAGGCCATAGCTTGCCATCTCTATGCAGCGGACCTGCCAGAGCCCGACTTGATCATCCGGACGAGTGGCGAAATCCGCTTGTCAGGCTTCTTGCTCTGGCAGAGCGTGCACAGCGAGTTCTACTTTACGGATGTGTTGTGGCCGGCCTTTCGCAAGGTTGACTTCCTGCGGGCCATCCGTGCCTATCAGGCGCGCAACCGCCGCTTTGGCCGCTGATGCGGCCCTGGCAGGTCGGGTGCATTCTCAACGGGTGGCGTGGCGTGGCAGCGCGTCGAGGCCACGATGAATTGCAGCGCGGGCGGAACATGTGGTTTCATCGGCATCGCACCTTTCACCGCCACCAACTCGGCGGTGCTGACCGGGTTTTCCGTCGGCTGCGGCGTCGACGTCAAGCCCGCGGGCAACTGGTCCGCGCGTGGCGAATACCGCTATAGCGACTATGGCACGTGGCGCACGGTGCTGGGCAATCCGGCCACGCTAGCGGTTACGACCGACATCCGCACGCGCACGCACACGGCGCTGTTCGTGCTTGCCTACGCACTCACGGGATTGGGCCAGTTAGGATCCACCAAGAAGCCGGGCCCGCCGCAACCACGAGCTCCCGGAAGCCGCCCTCAGACTCCCACAGTAGAATCGGGCTACTTGCGCCAGGCTTCGATTTCCGCCTTCCCCTGCCCGCGCAGACAGGATGATCGAGCGATGCGTTCGCTGCATGTCCGCTTCGGGTCGATATGCCGCCCGCAGCCCGGCCCATGTCCGCTTCGCTCTAGCTGCTACCAGTGATGCACGGCGCGGACGAAGGTGTGCGCTAGGTCAGCATAAGGTTAGTTTTGGCCATCGGACTGGTTTCGGTTGCCGCCTCCGAAGCCTGGGTGATTACCGACCCCTTGATAGCCGTTGAAGGTGCGATGCCGCGAAGTTCCGTGGGGGTGATGACGGCGGTGTCGCTCGAAGCGTTCGTCCCCGTCACCATGACCCTTGCCTTTTCTGACAAGAATGAAAGCGCCAGCGGCATCCGTCGACCGCACGTCGAGGGTCAACGCGGGGACCGACAGAGCCCGCGCCGGTAGCGTCGCTTCAGCAAGCGAGAACAGCACGATCAAGAAAGATAGAAAATGCATGCTCTAGTGATTTTGTTTGATTGAGCCTTCCCGCGTCAGTGGTCCAAATCCCCACGAGAACAGCGGTTTGCCGCCGTCGTTTCCGATGGCGACCACCTCCTCCAGCCAGAACCGCTCGTGCTCGCCGCCCGGGTAGAGCAGATGGACTGGGACCACCATTCCGTCTTCCAGCATCCAATCGACGTTCGACTTGGCGTCAGCCGTGCGTTGCTCGATGTCCATGTGGGACAGGCCGAGGCCGTGGAAGAAGATGACGGCTGAAGCCGGGTCCGGCACGCCTTCCCGCCGGTAGATTTCGCGACCTTTGGCCTGCAGCTCGCTGATGCGCGCGCCCGGTCGCATGGCGGAGAGCAGCATCTGCGCCACCCTTGCCGTCGCATCGGCAAAGCGCTTGGCCGCGCCTTCAGGCTCGCCCTCTACCACCCAGGTCTTGCCGCCGTCCCAGCAATAAAGATCGATGGTGCCGTGGCAGTCGAACATGACGTGGCTGCCAGGCTCGATCACGTCGTTCTCGAGGCCGGTGGCGAGCGTGAGCGCGGGATCTGTGCCCCGCGGATGACCCCACACCATGCCGCCCGGATCGCGCACGAAACCGCCCAACTCGGTGACGGCGCACGCATAGGCCTTATTGAGATCCCGCCAGGTCGCGCCCTTGTCCCAGGCGGCGATGGTGCGTCGGATCGCCGCCTCGTTGAGGGCGGTCGCGCGCTGCAACAGGCCCAACTCGGTCTCAGTCTTCACTGCGCGCGCGAACATCAGCGGGTCGTAGCCGTCCGCGACCTCGAGCCCCTCGACCTCCAAACGGAACCCGAAGCCCATGTCGTCGAAGGCAACGCGCCCGTGCTCGAGCCTGAGATCCTTGAGCGCGCGACGGACGGCGCTGGCCATGTCGAAGGCATAGGCCGCGCGGGCATGGGCTATCCACGACGCCTCCGCCCCATCTTGCGGGATGAAACGATCGATATCACTGCGCTGCGCTGGTAGGTCGAGTGGCATCATCACGGCGCGGAACGGCCGCAAATCCTCGACCCACGTCGGCTGTTTGAGAAACGTCGCTAGGTAGTAATCAGCAAGAATGAGGACAGGATGGTCCGGCATGTGGCGCGAGAGTATCACGGCGTAAGGCCGCGGCTCGTCCGACTTGTGCGCGATGCCGTTGAACGCTGTGAGGTAGAACACGTTCCACGGAGCGGTGGCCACGATCCCGTCGAGACCGCGTGCCTTCATGGCGTGAAGCAAACGATCGAGGTTGCAAAAGCGCTTCGGCAGCGGCGCACGCGCGAAGGCATCGGCGGTCGCGGAGCGCGCTGTATTCATCATGACCGCTTCTCCGTGGCGCAGCCATGCATCCGTTGGATCGTCGAACTTGCCATTTATTGCATCCCGAAACAACTGACAGACACCAGTCGCGGCACCGTCATGTGCGCCGCCACGCGCGACGCGATGCGACGCGATCCCAGTTCTAAGTGAGTTCGCTGGCGATCCACCTCGTGACTGACCGCTGGGTAGGTGACCAGCCGAGATCGGCCGCGGCTTTGCCGCGCACACGGCTGTTTGAGCCGAGCGAGAACACTGCCATGTTCCAACCCCAGGCGGCGA
>Ga0066709_100001690_pt1 | contig 14995 bp, 11 predicted proteins | sample GraSoiAngelo_158_FD_79665 | JGI IMG/M metagenome (GOLD analysis project Ga0066709, IMG submission 79665) | Grasslands soil microbial communities from the Angelo Coastal Reserve, California, USA - 14_1009_16_30cm | ecosystem: Environmental > Terrestrial > Soil > Grasslands | place: USA...
CGCCGCGCTCGTGCTGCGCGCCGAGGATCCGCCCCCGATGAGGCCGATGCTGGCCGCGACCCCCCTCGAAGAACGGGCTTCCGCTCCGGCGGCTGGCGACGAAGCTTCCGCCCAATCGAGACCTGCCCCATACCCCTCGAGCTCGGCGACCGCCGTCAAAGGAGTGACGCGATGACGAGGACTAGCATTCCCTGGATATACCGCTGCCTGTGGGCCGCGATCGCGGCCGTGCTGATGTCCGGCGCGGCCGCCCCCGCCCGCACCGACCCCCAGGAATACGTGATCGGAGCGGACGACGTGTTGTCGGTCTCGGTGTGGCTCCACCCCGAGCTCGAGCGCGCCGTCACGGTCTCCTCCAAGGGCAGCATCGTGTTCCCGCCCCTGGGCGAGATCCAGGCCGCGGGCCTCACCGCCAAGCAGCTCGGCGACCACGTCAGCGACCGGCTGTCGGCCTACCTGCGGCAAACCGCCACGGTGACGGTCACGGTGACCCAGTACCTGAGCCAGAGCGTGTTCGTCTCGGGCGCGGTCGCGCGACCGGGACGCTACGGCTTCGAGCGCATCCCCGGAGTCTCGGACGTGATCAACGCGGCCGGCGGAGCTTTGCCCACCGCCGACCTCGGGCATGTCCAGGTCGTGAAGCGCGAGGGCGCGGCGCGCCGCACCTCGACGGTCGACGTCTCGGCGCCCGGAGGCGCGGGAGCCGAGACCGTTCTCGCGGCCGGCGACGCGATCGTGGTTCCGGTGAGCGCGGAGGCCACCGGCCCGATCGCCGATGGGGCGGGTGTCCTGGGCGAGGTGAACCACCCGGGGCTCTACCCGGTGGGCGCCGGCCAGGATCTCTGGATGACGCTGGCGCTGGCGGGTGGGGCCACCGGACGCGGGGATCTCGGCGCGATCCGGGTGCTGGCCAAGGACCGGCAGGGCGGAGGGGCGCTGCGGATCGACCTGATCCACACCCTCGAGCGCGGGAACCGTTCGTCCTACATCGTCAAGCCCGGGGACATCGTGATCGTGAAGTCCAAGGGCGGCGGGACGTGGGCGAGCTTCCTCCAGCTCCTCGGCGTGAGCCGTGACGTGCTCGGGGTCGTGGCGCTGGCCCAGGTGCTGGACAAGCAGAAGTAATGGCCGTCAGGGCCGAGGCGCTGCCCTCTCCTCCGCCGGACCTGCGGGAGACCTGGCGCGTCCTGATGAGGCGCAAGGTCCTGATGCTGGTTCCCTGGTCGGCCGCCGTGCTGGGCGGGGCGACCCTCGCGTTCCTGCTCAAGCCCATCTACTTCAGCGGCGTCACGCTGCTCCTGGAGCGGCCCCAGGCGCTCTCCGGCGCGCTGGGGGGCATGGTGAGCGCGATCGGTCCCGAGCAGCAGGCCGAGGTGATGCGGGAGCAGGTGCAGAGCAGCTTGTTCCTGCGCAGCGTCATCACGGCGTCGGGGGTGAAGTCCGACCCCGCCACGCGCGCCTGGGCGCTCAGGCACGCCGACAAGGTGCCTGGGCTGTCGCCCGACGAGCGCGTCGAGGCGTTCCTGGTCGACTACCTGCGCGACAACATCAACGTCCGGCGCGGGCGCGGCAACGTGTTCCAGATCATTGTCGGGGACTACACCGCCGAGCGGGCGCGCCGTCTCGCCGAGGCGGTGGCCAACGAGTTCGTGATCGCCTCCAAGGCGGCCCAGCTCGAGGCCGTCAGGGCCACCCAGGAGTTCAGCATCGAGCAGCAGCAGGTCTACAAGCGCAAGCTCGACGAGAGCGAGCAGCGGCTCGAAGCGTTCCGCCGCGAGACGATCTCGAGCTCCATGACCGGCTCCTCGGTGAACGAAGGCAACATGGCGCGGGCCCGGACGCTGCTCGACCAGACCGGGCTCGACCTGGACGAGCAACGCCAGCGCGTGGCACAGCTTCACGACCAGTTCGGCGGGAAGGTGCGCGAGAACGACCCCGCGCTCCTCACCAGCCCCCAGACCAACGAGCTGACCGGCCAGCTCGTGGGGCTCGAGCGCCAGCTCGCCACTGCCATGCTCCTCGCCGACCCGAACAGCGACAACGGGGCGGGGGCGCGCCAGGGGATCGCCCGCAAGGTGGCGGAGCTCGAGCGGCAGTTCACCGCGAACGCCGCGATGGCGCTCCCTGGCGCCTCGTCCGAGGCGCGCGACCTGATGGTGCGCTACCGGCTGGCCCAGGCCGACCTCCAGGCCAAGGAGGCGCGGCGCAACTACCTGAGCGGCCAGGTGAGCGCCTACCAGAGCCGGGCGGTGATGAGTCCCGACCGCGACCTGGACCTCCAGCGCCTCAACCAGGAGGTGGAGAGCAACCGGTCCTTCTACAACTCGTTCCTCGAGCAGTCCTCGGCGGCGCAGATCGCCGAGGCGTTCGAGAACGCCAAGGTGAGCGGGCGGTTCGTGGTGCTCGAGCCCGCCAACCTGCCGCGCTCGCCCGGGAAGCCGAACCGCCCGATGCTGGTTCTCCTCTCGCTGGTGATGGGGGGAGTGATCGGCGTGGGGCTGGTGCTGGTGGTGGAGCAGCACGATCAGTCGGTCAAGAACGCCGACGAGGTCGAGAACCTGCTGGGCCTCCCCGTGCTGGGGGCGGTGCCGAGGGTCGAGGAGCTGCGCCGGGCGCGGCGGTCGCGTGGCGCCCCGGGCGGCGGGGCCGGGGCGCCGCCCCGGGATCCCGGCATGCTCCAGCGGCTCAAGGTCGAGAGCCCGCTCGGGCTCGAGTTCCGCCGCGTCTATCTCAAGCTCGCCAGGACCCGCGGGCGCTCGCTGCCGGGAACCCTGCTGGTCACGAGCTCGACCCGAGGCGAGGGCAAGACCACCACCTCGGCATGCCTCGGGATCACGTTCGCGCGCGAGCTCAAGGGAAAGGTGCTGCTGGTCGACTTCGACCTCCGGAGCCCCGCCTTGCACCGCTCGCTCGGGCTTCCCGGCAGCAGCTGGGGGACCGCTCACATCCTCCGGCAGCAGAAGTTCGACGAGCGCCTGGTGCGCGCGACGGTGCTTCCCAACCTGGACTTCCTCGGCGCCGGCAAGAGCGAGCGGCCGGCCTCGGAGCTGATCGACACCGAGGCGGTGGAGTGGTTCATCCAGGAAGCCCGCGCCCGGTACCCGCTGGTGCTGATCGACTCGGCGCCGAACCTGGCGGTCCCCGATCCCCTTATCCTGGGGCGCGCGGTGGAGGGCGTCGTTTACGTCATCAAGGCCGGCACGACCATGCGCAAGGCGGCCGAATTCGGGGTCAAGGTCCAGCGCGAGGCTCGCGATAACATATTGGGAGTCCTCATGAACGATGCTGGCGAGGTCCTGCCCCGATACTACGGCTACCACGACGCTTACGGCGACGCCTCGGAGGCCGCGGCAGGCGAAGCCTAGCGTCCCAAGCGGGCTCCCTGGCCCGGTTCGTGGCCCCTGCCGGCCCTGAACCCGGCGCCGCGCCCGGCCTCTCGCCGGAAGGGACCCGATTGCGCAGCCTTCGCGTTCTTCGAAACATCGTCACCAACTACCTCCGTCTGTTCGTGACGGGGGCGCTGGGCTTCGTCCTGACGCCCCTGATGGTGCACCTCATGGGCGACGGCGACTACGGCCTGTGGGTGACGGTGTTCTCGCTCACCGGCTACTTCGGGCTGTTCGATCAGGGGATCCGGCCCTCGCTGGTCCGCTACGTGTCGCGCGACCACGCGCGGGAGGACCACGAGGGGCTGTCGCGCACCCTCAACAGCGCGATGGCGCTCTACGGCTTGGTGGGGCTCGTCACCATCGTCGCGAGCCTGGTGGTGGCGGCGCGGTTCGGCGCCTGGTTCCGGATCCAGCCCGAGCAGCTCGGCCCGGCGCAGGTCACGCTGCTCCTGTCGGGCTTCGCGGTCGGCCTCGGCTTCCCGCTCGGGGTCTTCGGGGCGACCCTCTCGGGGCTCCAGCGCTACGACATCGCCAACGCGATCGGGATCGCGATCGTCCTGGTCCGGGCCATCGCCTTCGTGGTGGTGCTGAGGCTCGGAGGCGGCCTGGTAGGGCTCGCGGCCGTGACCCTGGTCATGAACCTGGCCGGCCACGCCCTGAGCTTCGTGGCGGTGCGGCGCCTGCTGCCGCGCCTCCGCTTCGGCCTCCCTCACGTCACCCGCGAGCACCTCACCACGATCGGCGTCTACAGCGGGTTCGCGTTCGTGGGAGCCCTCGCCACCAGCATCGCCTTCCAGACCGACTCCTTGGTCATCACCGGCTTCATCGGCGCGGCCTCGGTGACCCCGTTCGCGCTCGCGGCCGGCCTGGTCGAGAACGTGCGCTCGCTGGTCCACGCCGCCACCTGGGTGCTGTCGCCGACCGCCAGCGAGCTCGAGACCAAGGGTGAGGCGGGGCGGCTCCAGGAGATGATGATCGCGGGCTCCAAGTACTCGGTGCTGCTGAGCTGGCCGGTGCTGTTCGCGCTCATCATCTTCGGGCGGAATCTGCTCGCCACCTGGGTCGACGCCCAGCACGCGTCGGAATCGCGGCTGATCACGATCCTGAGCGTGCCGACCCTGATCGCGCTTCCCCAGGCGGCCGCGTCGTCGGTGCTGTTCGGGGTGAGCCGGCACAAGGGCGTGGTGGCGCTGTCGCTGCTCAATGCCCTGCTGAACCTGGGCCTCTCGCTCCTGTGGGTCCGGCCGTTCGGCCTCGTGGGCGTGGCCCTGGGGACGGCGGTTCCGCTCGCGCTGGTCTCGGGGGTCGCGACCGCGGTCTACACCTGCAGGGCGCTCGACCTGCCGCTCCCGCGCTACCTGTGGGACGGCATGGCGAGGCCCGGGCTCGCGAGCCTGGCCTTCGTCCTCCCCGCACTCGGGATCCAGCTCCTCCTCCACCCGGTCGGGTGGGGGCCGCTCGCGGCGAGTGTCGGGGGCTGCTGGCTCCTGTTCGCGGGATTCGCGTGGCGCTTCGGCATCAGCCGCGGGGAGCGCGGGCGGTGGGGCCGGATGGTTCCGGGGCTCCTCGGCCTGCGCGGCGCCGCGGCGGGGGCGGGAGCCCGGCCATGAAAGTCAGCCTCGTCCTCACGGTCTACAACGCCACCTGGTGCGTCGAGCACGCCCTCGACAGCGTGCTTCGCCAGTCGCGCGTTCCCGAGGAGATCCTGGTGTGCGACGACGGCTCGACCGACGGCACGGCCGACCTGGTCGAGCAGCGCTACGGCGCCGCCGTGTCGGTGCTGAGGCTGCCGCACCGCAACGCCTCGGCGACCCGCCGCGAGGGGCTGGCGCACGCCGGCGGCGACTGGCTCGCGTTCATGGACGCCGACGACACGTGGTTCCCCGACAAGCTGGAGCGGCAGCTCGACTTCATCGCCCGGCATCCGGACGTCCGGATGGTGATGAGCGACGGAGTCTACGGCTCGGCCGAGGGAGTGCTGCGCGAGTCGTGGCTCTCGGACTACTTCGATCCGGTCCGGGAGATGGTGGGCGATCTCTTTCCGCCGCTGATCGAGCGCTGCTTCCCGCTCATGAGCTCGGTCATGGTCGAGCGCAGCGCCTACCGCGAGGTCGGCGGGCTCGACCCCGACATCACCTACTCGCACGACTACGATCTGTGGCTGAGGGTTCTGGCGCGCCACCGCGGCGGCCTCATGGCCGACCGGCTCATCACCTACTACTCGAGCCCGGGAGCGCTGTCGCGCCGCTACGAGGAGCGCTATCGCGACGACCTCGCGATCATGCGCCGCATCCAGCGCGGCGAGCTAGGCAAGCGCAAGCCGCTCCAGCGCCGGGCCGCGCGCCGGGCGGCGTCGCTGGAGTTCGACCTCGCGCTCCTGTGCCTGCGCACCGGGCGCAACGAGGAGGCCCGCGAGCACCTGTGGCGGGCGATGGCGCGCGGGCCGCTCCGGCGCCGGCTGATCGCGGGCGCGGGAGCGCTGGCCCCCGACTGGTGGCTGACCCGCCTGCTGCGCTCCCGCTGGATCAAGCAGACCGCGGCGGCCTCGCGGCAGGCTCCCGGAATCCTCGGGGTCGGGGATGAAGCCCGGGAAGCGGCATGAGCTCCGGCTTCCGCGTGGCGGCCGTCATCCCGGCCCGTGACGGGCTGCCCGACGTCCTGGACGCCGTGGCCTCGGCGCTCGAGCAGACGCTCGGGCCCGAGCAGGTGGTGCTGGTCGACGACGGCTCGCGCGACGGCACGGCCGCCGCCGTCCGGGCGCGTTTCGGCGATCGCGTGACCATCCTCGAGCGCTCGTGCGGCAGCGCCGGGGCGGCGCGCAACGCCGGCTGGCGCGCCGCCTCGGCGCCCTGGATCGCCTTCCTGGACGCCGACGATCTGTGGTTCCCGGAGAAGCTCGCCACGGCGGCCCAGTGCCTGGCGCGCGCCCCCGAGGCGGCGTGGTTCTTCAGCGACGGCTCCTTCCGCAGCCTCGAGGGGGAGCTTCGGGACTCGTGGCTGGCCGCCTACGCCGACCTTCCGGAGCCGTACGTGGGCCAGCCCCTCGCCGAGCTCTTCGAGGTGAACTTCATCCTCACCTCGTCGGTGGTGGCGCGGCGGGATCTGCTCGAGGAGCTGGGCGGGTTCCAGGAGCGGATGACCCACGCCGAGGACCTGGACCTCTGGATCCGGATGAGCCGCCGCTCCAAGGCCACCGCCTCGCGCCGCCCGCTGGTGCGCTACCAGCATCGGCCCGGGGGCCTGACGCGCCAGGTCGAGTCGCGGCTCGGAGGCGACGTGGACCTCTTCCACCGCCTGGCCTCGGACGCCTCGCTCACGCCGGCCCTGAGAAGGCGGGCGCGGCGCCGCGAGGCGCTGGCTCACTTCAAGCTCGCGATGGTCTCGTTGCGCGAGGGGAGGAGCACCGAGGCGCGGCGTCGGGTGTGCCGCGGCTGGATGTTTCCGGAGCGCGCCGGCCAGGTCCTGCTCCTCTGGCTCGCGAGCTTCCTGCCGCGCCCGCTCCTCGAGTGGGTGCGCGGTCGCGGCTGGGCCAAGCGGGAGCTCGCGGCACCCATGGCGCGCGTGCGCCGGGTGGCGCTCCAGGGGGCACCCGGCGGCTCGGGGAGGAGGCCGTGACGGCCACGACGCCCTTCGACACCGCCGAGCTGCGGGAGGTCCGCGAGGCGGCCCGCCGGCATGCGCAGGCGCTCTCGGCGGGGCTCGCCACCGTTCTCGGGACCATCGCCGCGTTGGCCGCGGTTTCCGCCTTCGCGGTGCTCGACTATCACTTCAATCAGGCCGCGCACCGGCTGGTCAAGATCCTGATCGGGGCGGCGGCCTTCGGGGGCGTGCTGGCGTGGCCTCGCGTCGGGCTCCTCGCGATCCCGATCGTCACGCCCTTCCTGCCCTGGCTCCCGATGCTCAGGATCCCGGGGCTCAACCCGCAGAACGTCCTGCTGGGTTCGGTGTTCCTCACCTGGGCGCTGGCCCGGGTCCTGAATCGGCAGGATGTGTTCCGCCCCGGCCGGCTCGGCGCCGTGATCGGCGCGGTGGTGGCGCTCGCCGCCCTCTCGGTGGTGCGCGGGGCCGCGGTCCCGACCGGCTACGAGTATCCGGCGGACCGCACCGCCCTGGTGTGGTTCCGCTCCTCGGTCGCCTTCAGCGTCTACTTCATCACGCTCGCGATGGCGCGCGGGGAACGCGACCGCAGGCGCCTCACCTGGGCCGTCACCCTCGGGCTTCTGGCCGAGGCCGCGTGCACCATCCTCTACGGCAGGAACGGCAGGGGTGGGCGCGCGGTAGGATCGATCGGGCAGTCGAACGAGCTCGGCGCCTTCCTGGCCCTCTACACCGTGATGGTCGCGGCGCTCCTCCCCGCAGTACGGCGCTGGTTCGCGCGTCTCATCCTGCTCGGCATGGTGACCGCCGGGGCCTACGCCACGATCCTGAGCGTCTCGCGCGGCGCCATCGTCGCGATGGTGCTCGGCCTCCTCTACGTCGGGTTCAAGAGCTCGCGAATCCTCACGCTGCTGTTCGTGGCCGTGCTCCTCACCGGCCCGCTCTGGGCGCCGGATTACCTCAAGGAGCGGATGACCGGCACCCAGCGCGCGGTGGAAGGCACCGACGAGGTGGAGCTCGAGAACTCGGCGCAGCTCCGGGTCGACACCTGGAAGGCGACGATGGCGGTGATCGGCGACCACCCGATCGACGGCGTGGGCTTCGCCGGCCTGGCCTACGTGCTGCCCGACGCGGGCGAGGCGCTGGGCCTCGAGGTCAAGGACTCCTCGCACAATACCTTCCTGCGCTTCCTGGCCGAGATGGGCGTCTTCGGCCTGGGGCTCTTCTGCTTCCTGCTGTGGAAGTGCTGGGCCCTGGCGCGGGACGCGGGGCGGGCCGCCCGGACCCCCTTCGACCGGCAGATGTGCGTCGGTCTCTCGGCCGCCGTCCTGGCCCTGGCCGTCTCCTGTCTCTTCGGCGACCGCTTCTTCAACATCGCGATCACCGGGAGCTTCTGGATGATCTGCGCGCTCGCCGACGACATCCTGCTCGGACAGCGTCCCGCCCCGCTATCGCGGGTACCCCAGGAGGCGCGGGCGTGAGCGGGCGCGCGCTGCGATGGCTGCTGAGCCTGGCCCATCGCGCCGCGGTCCAGGAGCCCGGCGGGGCGCGGGGCCGGCTCACCATCATCCGGCACCATCGCGTCTACGCCGCGGGCGCTCGGCCGCTCTACCGGCTGGGCGTCGGCGAGCCGGTGCTCGCCGCTCAGCTCGCGCTCCTGGGAGAGCTGGGGCTCACGCCGGTGACGGTGGCCGAGGGCTGGCGCCGACTCCGGGAGGGGGAGCCCGGGTCATGGGTGGCGCTGACGTTCGACGACGGCTACCTCGACAACGTAGAGCGGGCGCTGCCGCTGCTCGAGGCGAGCGGGGGAAGGGCGACCTTCTACCTCACGGCCGGATTGATCGAGCGCCGTTTGGCGCCCTGGTGGGACTCGCTCGCTCACGCCCTCGAGCACACGCGCCGCGACCTGCTGGAGTGGACCGTGGGCGAGATGCAGCTCGCCCTGCCGCTCCGCACGCGATCGGAGCGCGTGAGCGCTCTCGCGCGCCTCGTGCCCGAGCTGCGGGTCCACCCCGTCGAGCGCGAGCGCCGGCTAGCCGAGATCGCCGGCCGGCTGGAGGTCGGGGAAACTCCCTGCGAGCTCGCCCCGTGGGAGTCGGCCGCGGCCCTGGTTCGATCGGGGATGGAGGTCGGAGCCCACACGCTCGACCATCCGTTCCTGAGCCTCCTCTCGCCCGCCGAGCAGCGCCGCGAGGTCGCGGGCTCGGTGGAGCTGATCGAGCGCCGCCTCGGCGTTCGCCCCACCGGGCTCGCCTATCCCGGGGGAGATCACGACGCCCGCACCCTCGAGATCGTCGAGGCCTCGGGCCTCGATTACGCCGTCACGACCCGCGCGGGAATCAACCGGCCCGACGACCGTCCCTTCGAGCTCAGGCGCCGCGGGCTCTCGGAGGGCGCGTGCCTCGGTCCCTCGGGACGCTTCTCGCGCCGCCTCGCGATCGCCGAGCTGGACGGGGCCTTCGATCGCATGCGCGGCGTGGAGGTGGGGACGTGAAGCCCTCGGGGCGCATCCGCGTTCTCTACGTGGTTGGCAACTTCGTCGCCGGCGGAGCCGAGCGCCACCTGCTCGAGCTCTGGAGCCGCCTCGACCGCGGGGGGTTCGACGTCGCGATCGCCTGCTTCCGCCGCGAAGGCCAGTTCCTGGACGAGGTCCTGGCCCTCGGCTGGCCGGTGCACGATCTCGCGGTGGGGCGGCGTCTGGCGAGCGTTTCCGGCCTGTTCGGCCTCCTGCGCCTCTGCCGCCTGATCCTGGATTTCCGTCCCCACGTCGTCCACGGCTACCTCTTCGGACCGAACCTCTACGCGGCGCTGGCCGGCCGGCTCACCGGAGTGCCGGCGGTCGTGATCGCCAAGCGCAACGTCGACGCCTTCGAGACCCCGCGCCAGGTTGCCGTGCAGCGTCTCTCGCACCGGCTCGCCACCCACGTCACGGCGGTGAGCCACGCCGTGGCGGAGACCGCCGTGGCGCTGGGAGCCGCGCGCGAGCGGGTGACCGTGATCCCGAACGGCGTGGACCTCTCGCGCTTCGCCGCACCGCCCGCCCGCTCGCGGACCGACGCGAACGGGAACGGGGTCGTGGTCGGCACCGTAGGGTGCCTCGCGCCGCGCAAGGATCACGCGACCCTGCTCGAGGCGCTGGCGCTCCTGGCCGGGCGCGGGTGCCACTTCCGCGCCGTGCTCGTGGGCGAGGGTCCGGAGCGTCCCGGGCTCGAGGCACGCGCCCGCGACCTCGGTCTCGAGGGCCGCGTCGGCTTCCTCGGCGAGCGGAACGACGTGGAGCGCTTGCTCCCCGGCATGGACGTGTTCGTCCTCTCCTCGCGCGAGGAAGGAATCCCCAACGCCCTGCTCGAGGCCATGGCGGCCGGCCGCCCCTCGGTGGCCACCGATGTCGGCGGGACCTCCGAGGTGATGACCGGCGGCGAGACCGGATGGCTCGTTCCGCCCGGCTCGCCCGAGCTCCTCGCCGGGGCCCTGGAGGATGCGATCGCCCGTCCCGACGAGGCCCGTCGCCGCGGCGAGGCCGCGCGGCAGCGGGCCTTCGAGTCCTTCGGCATCGATCGGATGGTACGCCGGCACGAGGAGTTCTACCGGCGAGTGACGGAGCCCTGATGGAATCGGTCGCCTACATCACCACCACCTTCCCGACCCTCGCCTGGTTCCTCGAGAACGAGGTTCACCGCCTGGTCCGGCGCGGCGTCCGGGTGCGGGTGCTGACGCTCCGGCCGGTCGGGCGCGAGTACCAGCCCGAGCACGCCCCCCTGGCCTTTCTCACCCGCCGCATCGGGAATCCGCTCTCCCCGGGGGCCTGGGCGGCGCTCGCTTACTGGCTGATACGCCGCCCGCAGGTGCTCGTGCCCGAGGCCGCCCGCATGCTGTGGGCGTCGCGCCGCAGCCTCTACGCGCTGGCGGGGCACCTCGCCTACCTGCCCGCCGCGGCCGAGGCGGCGCTCCTCCTCGAGCGGGAGGATCTCCAGCGGGTCCACGGCGCCTGGGCTCACTTCCCGGGCAGCGTCGCTTACCTGGCGTCGCGCCTCACCGGCCGCCCGCTGAGCCTTGCGGGCCACGCGGGTGGAGATCTCTACCGGACCCAGGCGTTCCTGGCCGAGAAGGTGCGCGCCGCCGAGTTCGTCACCGCCTGCGTCCGGAGCAATGCCGAGATGCTGCAGATCCTCGGCGGCCCGCGGGCGCGCGTGGAGTGGATCTATCACGGCGTGGACCTCGAGCGCTTCGATGGCCAGGGAAGGCGGCGAGACCCGGAGCCGCTGCTGCTCACCGTCGGGCGCCTGGCTCCCACCAAGGGCTTCGGCGACGCGGTGCGCGCTCTCTCGATTCTCGGCCGCCGCGCGCGCGCGCCGCGGCTGGTCCTGGTGGGGGATGGCCCCGAGCGCGGGCGGCTCGAGGCGCTGGCCCGGGAGCTCGGCGTCGAGGCGCGCGTCTGGTTCGCCGGATCGATCACCCGCGAGGAGTTGCTTCCCTTCTACCGGCGAGCGTGGCTCCTGGTGGCGCCGAGCGTCGAGCTCAAGAACGGGCGGCGCGACGGGATCCCCAACGTCGTGACCGAGGCGATGGCGATGGGGCTGCCGTGCGTGGGCACGCGCGCAGCCGGGCTCGAGGAGGCGATCGTGCCGGGCGAGACCGGGGCGCTGTGCGATCCCGGCGACCCCGAGAGCCTGGCCGACGCGCTCGAGCGGCTGCTCGCCCATCCCGAGGAACTCGACGCGATGGGGAGCCGGGCGCGCGCGCGCGTGGCCCAGCGGTTCGACACCGCGCCGAGCTTCGAGCGGCTGCTGTCGCTGTTCAACCAGGACGGGCCGGGGGCGGGCGAGCCCGAGGTCCGGGCGGAAGCCGGATGAGCGCGCTCCGCGTCCTGCACGTGGTGGAGGCGATGCACCAGGGAGGCGCCGAGACCCTGGTGGTGGAGCACGTCCGGCACGCGGGGGCGGGGGTCGAAAGCCTGGTCTGCGCGCTGAATCGCGGCGGCCCGGCGATGGAGGCCGCCGAGGCACTCGGCGCGCGCACCTTCGTGCTCGGCGACGCCCCGGACCGGCTGAGCCGCCTGATCCAGCTCGCGCGCCTGATGAGGTCCGAGCGCGTGGCGGTGGCGAACGGCCACAACCCGACCGGGGGCCTCTACGCGGCCCTGGCCGGGAAGCTCGCGGGAGTCCCGGTCGTCGTCCGCACCGAGCACAGCATCCACTACCGCGGCCGGCACTCGGCGCTCTATCCGTCGCTCATCGAGCCGCTCGTGACGCTCCTCACCCGGCGCGTGATCGGTGTGTGCGAGGCGGTGCGAGAGAGCCACGCCGTGCGCCTTCGCTGGGCCGAGTCCCGCTTCGTGACGATCGCGAACGGGATATCGCAGGCGCGGGCCGCGCGGGCGCGCGAGGCGGTGCGGAACGAGCTGGGCATCGCGGAGGGAGATCGCGTGGTGCTCACCATCGCGAGCCTGACCCCGCAGAAGGCGCAGCACGTCCTGATCGACGCGTTCGCCTGGCTCCATCCCCGGGTTCCCGGAGCCCGGCTCCTGATCGCGGGCGAGGGGCCGCTTCAGGCCGCGCTCGAGTCGCGCGCGCGCGCCTCCGGAGCCGGCGACCGGGTGCGTTTCCTCGGCCCCCGCGCGGACGTGGCCGATCTGGTCCAAGCCGCGGACCTCTTCGCGCTGTCGTCGGTTCGAGAGGGGCTGCCGATCACCTTGCTCGAGGCGATGCGAGCCGGCTGTCCGGCGGTGGCGACCCACGTGGGCGGGGCCCGGGAGGCGATCGAGGACGGAGTGACGGGGCGCATCGTCCCGCCCGGCGAGCCCGTGGCGCTGGGCCAGGCGCTCCTGGAGCTGCTCTCGGATCCCGTTCGCGCGCGGGCGCTGGGAGCCGCCGGGCGCGAGCGCTGGGCCCGGTGCTTCACCGCCGAGCGGATGGTGAGCGAGACCGAGGCGCTCTACCGGGCCGAGCTCCGCGCCCGCGGGGCGCGGCTGCCCGCCGGGCGGCGAGCGGGAGAGGGACGTGCGTCGGCTTGATCCAGGTTGGCAGTTCGGCGTTTGGGCGCGCTCTCGGGCGCGGCGCAAAGGAGTGTGCTCGTGACGGTGACGGTCCATGACATGGCGCCGAGGCCCCCGAGGGGGCCGGCGCGAGAGTCGTTCGAGCGGTTCGTCCGGTGGACGATCGAGGAAGAGCTCCCCGCCGCCCCGGGATTCATCCCGCCGGGCGAGCGCGAAGCGTTCCAGGCCTACTACCGCAACCTGCCGGCGGCGGGCGACGAGCCCGCCCTCGCCCGTTACCTGCGCGGGATGTGGCGTGGCGAGGCGGGGTGGACGGCGCGCTGGATCGCCGCGCGGCTGGAGCGGTTCCCCGACGTGCGGGTGCTGGACGCGGGCTCGGGCTTCGGGACCTACTCGATGCTCTACGCGGCGATCGGCGCCGAGGTGATCGGAGTCGACCTGAGGCCCGACCGCCTGAGCGCCGCCGCGCGCCGTCTGGCCTTCCATGCGGCGCGGAGCGGGCAGGCCCTGCCCGTGCGCTACGAGCGAGCGGACCTCACCCGTCGCTGGGAACGCGGTTACGACCTGGTCTGGGTCTACAACGCGCTCTCCCACATCGATCCGCTGGAGGAGTTCCTGGCCGCGGTCCGCGCCCACCTGCGTCCGGGCGGCGTGCTGGTGGTCGGCGACATCAACGGGAGCAACCCGGCCCATCTGAAGAAGCTCGAGAGCGTGCGCACCGCGGTGCACCAGGAGTACGTGGCGCCCGACGGCGAGCGCCACGCCTACGCCGTCGAGCGTCCGTTCCCTCCCGGTGAGCTCAGGCAGATCATGGTGCGCGCGGGATTCCGCGTGTTGCACCACGAGCTCTACTGGGGCGGGCTGGGTGTCGTGCCCGATGCCCTCTACGCGGGGCTCCTCGCTCCGCTCCAGCGTCAGTGGTGGCTGGGGGGCTCCTCGGCGCGGCGGCAACTCATGGTGGCGACTCCGGCCGCGAGTGTTTCGCCAGGCCTGACCCTGGTCCGGCGCGGCTGAGCCTCGCTCGCATCCCGATGCGCGTCCTGTTCGTGACCCAGTACTTCCCGCCCGAGTCGGGGGCCGCTCCGGCGCGCGCGGCGCACTTCGCCCGCGCGCTCGAGCGAGCGGGCCACGAGGTGCGGGTGCTGACCGGGCTCCCGAACCATCCCTCGGGAGCGATCCGGCCCGAGTACGCGAGGGTCCGCCGCACCACCGAGCGCCGTGGCGGCATCACGGTCGAGCGCGTCTGGCTCCACGCCACGCCGCGGAAGACCGCGGTGACGAGGCTCTGGAACCACCTCACCTTCGCCTGGTCGGCTCTCCCGGTGGCGCTCTCCGGACCGCGGCCCGACCTCGTGATCGCGAGCACGCCTCCGCTCTTCCTCGGGATCACGGCGTGGCTCGCCGCGCGCCGCCACCGCGCGCCGCTGGTGCTGGACTGCCGCGACGACTGGCCGCGAGCGGCGGTGGCCCTGGGGGAGCTCCGGCCCGGACCGGTGACCTGGGCCCTGGAGGGGCTGTCGTGGTTCCTGCAGCGCCGCGCCGCGCGCGTGATCGCCGTCACGCCGGGCATGCGCCGCCAGCTCGAGGCCCGCGGACTCGACGGCGGGCGCTTGGCACTCATCACCAACGGCGCCGACACCGACCTCTTCCGCCCCGGCCGCGGGCGGAACGGCGCCGCGCGGCGTCCGTTCACGGTGCTCTACGCCGGGACCCACGGCCTGGTCCACGGCATGGAGGCGCTGATCGATGCGGCGGAGAGCCTCAAGGGTCGCGACGACGTGGCGTTCGTCCTGGTGGGGGACGGCGTGGCCAAGCCCGCGCTCGAGCGCCGCGCCGAGGAGGCGGGGCTCTGCCACGTGGCCTTCCGCCCCAGCCTGTCCCCCGAGGGCCTGGTGGACGTGATCCGGGAGGCCGACGTGTGCGTGGCGACCACGCGGGCCGGTGCGTTCTGCGGCGAGACCATCCCGGTCAAGCTGTTCGACTACCTGGCGTGCGGGCGACCGGTGGTGGCGGC
>Ga0066709_100001691_pt1 | contig 14994 bp, 7 predicted proteins | sample GraSoiAngelo_158_FD_79665 | JGI IMG/M metagenome (GOLD analysis project Ga0066709, IMG submission 79665) | Grasslands soil microbial communities from the Angelo Coastal Reserve, California, USA - 14_1009_16_30cm | ecosystem: Environmental > Terrestrial > Soil > Grasslands | place: USA...
CCAGTACAGCGACGCCGCGTTGCATCCCTGTGCCTTCACCGAGCACATCGCGACGTCGGAGTTGCGCATCAGGTCGGCGACCGACAGCCCGTCGCGCGGGAACATCGCGATGCCGACGCTCGCGGTGACGAAGCACTCCTGCCCGCCGACGAAGATCGGCTCGCGCATCAGGTCGAGGATGCGCACCGCGACGCGCTCGGCGTCGCGCTCGTCGACCACTTCGGGCAGCAGCGCGACGAACTCGTCGCCGCCGAGGCGGCCAACGGCCTCGAGCGTGCGATGCGAGCGCGAGCCCATCGCCTCGAGCGAGCTTTCCATCACCTGGTCGGAGTGGCGCACGCAGGAGCGCAGGCGGCGCGCGAGTTCCATCAGCAATTCGTCGCCGGCGCCGTGGCCGAGCGTGTCGTTGATGATCTTGAAGCGGTCGAGGTCGATCAGCAGCAGGCTCACCTGATGGCCGAGCCGGCGTGCGTATTCGAGCGCGCGCTCGGTGCGCCAGATCAGTTGGCGGCGATTCGGCAGGCCGGTCAGCGCGTCGAAGTTGGCGAGGTGGCGGATCTTGTCTTCGGCCATGCGCCGGTCGGTCACGTCCTGCACGATGCCGGTGTAGCCGACGAGGTTGCCGTGCTCGTTGAACTCGGGCTCGGCCTCGGTGTGGATGATGCGCTGGCGGCCATCGGCCAAGGTCACCGGGATGTCGGTCGCGAGCACCGAGCTGTGGCTCATCACGTCGTGCAGCACCGTGATGAAGCCGCTGCGGTCTTCCGGCGGCAGCATGCGCAGCATCTGGCGGAACTCGAGCCGGATCCCCGGCCCGAGGCCGAACACGCGCAGGCCTTCGACCGAGAACACCAGCCCGCCCTGCTCGCGCTTCCAGTCGAAGCTGCCCATGCGCGCCAGGTCTTGTGCGCGTGCGAGCTTGGACTTGCTGCGTTCGAGCTCGAGCCGCGTGCGTGACGAGCGCAGCAGGTAGCGCAGCCGCCCGGCCAAGAGGCTCCAGTGGGTCGACTTGACGAAGAAGTCGGTGGCGCCAGCCTCGTAGGCGCGGTTGATCGACGCGTCGTCGTCGAGGCCGGTGAGCATCAGCACCGGCAGCGATTCGAAGCCCGGCAGACCGCGCAGCTCGCGGCAGGTTTGAAAGCCGTCCATGCCCGGCATCAAGGCGTCGAGAACGACGACGTCGGGCAGCCAGTCGGCGAGCACCTGGATCGCGCGCTCGCCGCTCGTCGCCTCAGTGATCGCAAAGCCGCGCTCGCGCAATGCGATCGACGTCAACAGCAAATTGACCTCGTCGTCATCGACCAGCAGTATCCGTGGCTGACCCGGCGGATCCTCGTCGGTCAGCGCAACGCTTGGATTCATGGCGTAGCGTCCAGCAATCGATTCAGGGCTTGTAGCACGATCTCGATCTCGGCGCATAAGGCGTCGACTCGGGCCTCGAGATTTTCGACCGTTCCGAGGCGGATTTCGGTCTCGACCTCGCCGCACAGTTGCGACAGCGTCATCGCGCCGACGCTCGCCGATGACGACTTCAGCGTGTGGGCCACGTGACGCACCGCCGCCACGTCGTTGGCGCGGCGAGCGTCGACGAGCTGTGGCACGAGTCGCCCCGTCGAGGTCTCGAAGGCCTTGACGACGCGCGCGAGCAGCTGGTTCTTGCCCGTTGGGTCGAGCTCGCGCAAGCGCGACAGCGCGGTCGCGTCGAGCACCCGTGCAGCGTCGCTCGCCGGCGCACTGTCGACGTCGAGCGCGGCGCCGCTGCCGGCGGGCGTTGCGTCGTCGGGCGCAGCGACCGTGGCGTTCGAATCGGCATTCGGGCTCAGGCGTTTGGTCAGCATGGCAAGCAACTGGCTTTGGCGAAACGGTTTGGACAGATAGTCATCGAAGCCCAGCGCAAGAAAGCGATCCTCGTCGCCTCCGAGTGCGTTGGCCGTCACCGCGATGACCGGTGTGTGGCTCGGTGTGATGAAACTGAAGCGCCCGCCGGTCCCGCGGCGGAACCAGCCGAGCGCCTCGACCCCATCCATGCCTGGCATCTGGATGTCCATCAGCACCAGGTCGAAGTGTGCCTCACATAGCGCGCGCAGCCCTTGCAGCGCGCCTGCGGCGACTCGGACCTTCAGGCCGAGGTGCCGCAGCATCTGTCCGATGACCTCCTGGTTCACCGGGTTGTCCTCGATGACAAGGATGGTCCCCTGCAGGCGGGGCGTCAATGGGGACGCGTCGCGGCGTGTCGCGGACACGCCAAGAATCGCTTGGCGCAGCTCGGCCTTGCGGATCGGCTTGGCGACGAAGCGGTGGAAGCCCGCGGTCTGCGCCGCGCGCACGTCGTCGGGCGACGACACGCTGGACAGCAGGATCAGCTTCATCTCGCGGTGCGTGCCGTCGGCCTGCAGCGCGCGCGCCATCGAGATGCCGTCGAGCCGAGGCATTCGCATGTCGACCAGCGCGAGGTCGAAGCCCGACTCCAACACCGTGTGGCCGCGCAGAATCTCGAGCGCCTGCTGGCCGTCTTCGGCGAGCGTCACGTCCATGCCCCACGCGCCGAGCATGTTCTCGAGCACGGTGCGGTTGGTCTCGTGATCCTCGACGACGAGCACGCGCAGCGCGCTCAGGTCGCTCGAATCGAGCTCGGGGGCGACGCTGTCACTGGCCGCGTCGAGCAACGCAAGCTGAAAGCTGAATTTCGATCCGACACCGGGCTGGCTTTGGACCTCGATGCGTCCGCCCATCAACTCGATCAGCTGCTTGGAGATGGCGAGGCCAAGGCCCGTGCCGCCGTAGCGCCGCGACATGCCGCCATGCGCTTGCGTGAAGGAGCTGAACAAGCGCGGCAGCACCTCGCTCTCGATGCCGATGCCGGTGTCGCGAACGCTGAACTCGAGCGTGATGCAGCCGTCGTCGTCGCAAACCTGCGCATGCCGCAGCTCGACGACGACCTCGCCGCGTTCGGTGAACTTGATCGCATTGGCGATCAGGTTGGTCAGCACCTGGCGCAGCCGCAGCGGGTCGCCGTGCACCATTGCAGGCAGGCCGGGCGCTTCGTGAAAGCTCAGCTCGAGGCTCTTCTCGTGGGCCCGCGGCGCGAGCAGCTCGAGCGTGTCTTCGACGACGCCGCGCGGCGAGAAGTCGGTCGGCGCGAGCTCGAGCTTGCCGGCCTCGATCTTCGAGAAGTCGAGGATGTCGTTGATGATCTCGAGCAGCGATTCGCCGGATCGATACACCGCTTTCGCAAAGCGGCGCTGCTTGTCGGTCAGCGGCGTGCCGAGCAGCAGCTCGGTCATGCCGAGGATGCCGTTCATCGGCGTGCGGATCTCGTGGCTCATGTTGGCCATGAACTGGCTCTTGGCCATGCTCGCCGCCTCGGCCTCGTCGCGCGCGCGCTCGAGCTCGACCTCGTGCTCGCGCTCATGCGTCACGTCCGACACGAGGCCGTAGACGCGCAGCGACCCGTCGGGCAGTGCGCGGGTTCGCGAGCGCGAGCGAATCCAGCGGATGCCCTTGGTCGGGTGCTTGATGCGGTAGGTGATGTCTGCCGGCTCGAGGCGGCGCTCGAGCTCGGCGCGCTCGGCCAGCAGCGGCCGGTCTTCGTCGAGCAGGCTGTCGAAGATCACGCTGTGGCGCTGGCCGAACTGATCGGGCGTCATGCCATAGGTCGCGAACGCGCTGCCGGCCAGGAAGTCGAAATGGCTTCGTTCGGGGTTGCTGACGAACAGCGTGTCGTCCATCGTCTCAGCGAGCTCGCGAAAGCGGGCCTGCGACTCCTCGAGCTCGCGCCGGTCGCGCCGCTCGGTGCTGATGTCGCGGCACAGCGCGATCAAGAAGCGCGGTGTGCCGTCGGTATGGCGCAGCACGACGTTGCGCACATTGACGATGTGGCGGCGGCCGCGCCGCCCTTCCCATTCGCAGTCGCAATCGATCGTCTTGTGCTCGCGTATCGCCTGCAGCATGGCCGGCTCGGCGAGCTCGCGCAGCGTCGGCCCGAAGGCTTGTTCGAGCGTCTTGCCGATCACCGCGCCGCGGCGCAATCGAAACTCCTTCTCGGCATGGCGATTGATCGCGAGCAAGCGCCGATCGGCCGGAGCGAAGACGAGCAGGCTGATCGGCAGGTTCTCGACCAGCACGTTGAGGAACTCGCCTTCGTGGCCGAGCGGCGATGGCTGCGGCATGTCGACGCCAGCGGCTTGGGTTGCGTCATCGCGCGTCGCGACCGCATCGAGCTGAACGCGCAGCAGCTCGAGCACGCGCATCAACGCGGCCGGCTCGACGCTGACTTCGGTGCCCTTCAGCTCGATCAGCGCGACATCGCGGCCGTCGCGCGACACCGGAAGCGCATAGCCGGTCTCGGCGCTGCCGACGACGGCGCGCGTCTGCAACGCTTCGCGAATCGGCGTGCGCTGCCGAAAGCGCGCATCGTTCTGCGCTTCGGCGCTCAGGTGATGGATTGCGACGCCGTGCGCGCCGAGCTCGTGAATCAAGTCGTCCTTGACCTCTTGCAGCGCCGCGGCGAGCGATGCCGACTGGGCGACGCTGCGCGTGAGCACGTTGGCCACGTCGAGCATCGCCGCGTCGTCGAGCGCCACCGTCTCGTCGAGCTGGAGCGTCGGCGCGACGACGTTGAAGCGCCGCAACCACAGCGCGCAGCCGAGCGCGACCAGCGCAACGCTCGCAAGCGCCGCGCCGTTGCGACCCGGCGTGAACAGCGACGCCGCCGCGGCCAAGGCCGCGAGCCAGAGCGAAACGCGTGACAGGTAGGGCAGCATGCTGGGTCGGGTGAATGGATTCGCCGTCGGCCACCAAGCGCGACCGCTCGCGGCCCCGCAGGCTTGCCGGCCACGTCGGATTGATTTCGGCTCGGCACGAGCGAACTTGAACGACGACGGCGCGCACCGCGCGTCAGGTTCTTACAATCGCCGCCATGATTCACACGCTTGCAGGGTGGGTCGCCCTGCTCGCGGTGGCGGCAGGGGTCGCCGGCATCGTCTGGCTGTGGCTGCGACAGCGCCGCATCGGCGCCGAAGCGCGCGACACGCGGGTCGCGGCGCAAGGCCTCGTCGACCTGCTCGACGTCTGGCAATGGCGCAGCAGCGCCGACCATCGCCTCACCCAACTGCGCCCGCCGCAAGGCGCGCCGCCCGCAGCGTGGGCGACGCAAGCATCGAACGCGGCGGTGTGGACGCTATTCCGCGTCGCCGATGAAGCGGCGCTGCGCGCCTGCCTCGATGCGCATGCGCCGCTCGTCGACTTGAGCGTGAGCTTTCGCAGCGGCGACGGCGTGATCGCCAACGCGCGCTTGCGCGGCACGGCGCTCAGCGATGCGCAAGGTCGCTTTGCCGGCTACCTCGGCACGCTGCGGGTGCTCGACGCACAGCCCGCGCCGGCGCTGTTAACACCGACGGCGCCGGACAGCGTGCTGCCGTACAACGGCCACGACAACGGGTCGGACAGCGAGAGCGAGTCGTTCAGCTACACCGTGTCGCACGACCTGCGCGCGCCGATCCGCGTCGTCGAAGGCTTCACGAAGATCCTCAAGGAAGACTACGGCCGTCTGCTCGACCGCATCGGCAACGACCACCTCGACCGCGTACTCGGCGCGGCGGCGCGAATGAACAGCATGATCGATGCATTGCTCGCGCTGTCGCAGCTGTCGACGCAGCCGCTCGCGCGCCAGCCGGTGAACCTGTCGCAGCTTGCCGGCTACATCGCCGACGACTTGCGCCGCCAATCACCGGATCGGCAGGTCAAGATCCACATCGAGCCCGACCTGCAAGTGCAGGGCGACCCGACGCTGCTGCGCGTGGTGCTGGAGAACCTGCTCGGCAACGCGTGGAAGTACACGAGCAAATGTCGCGATGCGCAGATCTGGTTCGGCCGCGACCTGCAGCAAAGCGGCCGGCCATTCATCGTCCGCGACAACGGCGCAGGCTTCGACATGCGCTTCGCGGACCGCTTGTTCGGCGTCTTCCAGCGCCTGCACAGCGCCAACGATTTCCCCGGCACCGGCATCGGCCTCGCATCGGTACGCCGCATCGTCCGCCGCCATGGCGGCGAGGTCTGGGCCGAGTCGGAAGTGGATCGGGGGGCGAGCTTTTATTTTTCGCTGGGGACGCAGCCTTCACTCCGTTCGGGCTGAGGTATCGAAGCCCCACCCGTTCGCCCTGAGCCTGTCGAAGGGCCGGTACCAGCACGCAGGCTTCGACAAGCTCAGCCCGAACGGGATTGCAGCCAGCCCTTCGATGCGCCGCAAGGCGCACCCTGTCCTGAGGTATCGAAGGATCAGGGCGAACGGCCTGATTACTGCCCCGGCATCGACAGCAATTCAACCGCTTCGAGCAGCCGCTCGGCCTGCTCGATCACCGTGCGCCCATCCGCTGCCGCCATTCGCTCGAGCCGCTCCAGCGCCACCTGACGCGCGAGCGAATAGCGGTGCATCAACACGCCGACGGCCATCGCGACTTGTTGCGGCATCGGCTCGTGGCTTGGCGATGGAGCGGGCTCTGCCTTGCGGCCACCCGCATGCGCGAATGCGGCTTCGACAGCCGGGACGATCTGGCGGATGTCGAGCGGCTTGACGAGATACGCGACGGCACCGAGCTCCTTCACTTGGCGCAGCGTCTCGTCGTCGGAGAACGCCGACAGAAACATGAACGGCATCTGGCAGTACTCGCGCAGGTACGCAGCGACGTCGAAGCCGCTCTTGCCTTCCATGCGGATGTCGAGCAGCGCGAGGTCGGGCTTGTGCTCGCGCGCGAGCAGGATCGCGTCGTCGCCGTTGTCGGCGTCGATCACTTCGTAGCCGGCTTGCGACAGTCCGTGGGTCAGTGTGGCGAGCACCAGCCGGTCATCGTCGACCACCAGAATCCTGCCCTTGCCCTGCCCCGTGACCATGGCGCGATTCTGCGTCAAATCGGCGCCAGCTTGGTCACGCTGGGCGGCACCAGCGCGACCGTCACGATCACGTCGGCATCGTGCTGCTCGACGCTCAGGCTCGCGCTGCGCCGCGGCAGCAGCGAACGCACGAGCCCGAGCCCGGACACGCCGCCGGGAAAGCGATTCAGGCTGAAGCCGGCCGGCAGCTGCGCGCGATTCGTGATGACGACGCGCACATCCTCGTCACCGCACGCGAGCGTGCACGCGACACCGTTGCCGGGCGCGCTGTGCTTGACCGCATTGGTCAGCAGCTCGTTGAGCGTCAGCGCGATCGGAATCGACTCGGCTTCGGGCAGCGCCCATTGATGCGGCGACGGGCCTTCGACCGACAGCAGAATCGGCTGGCCAAAGCTGCGCTGCACCGAGCCGGTGATCGCCTCGACCACGCTCTTCAAGCGCAGCGGCCCGGTCACGCCGACCTGCAGTCCGTAGACCTGCGCGATCGCCTGCACTTGCGCGACGACCTCGGACATCATCGGCGCGACTTCGGGCTTGCGCGCGCCGATCTGCTGCAGCAAGCCGGCCACGCCCTGCAGATTGTTCTTGATCCGGTGATGGACTTCCTTCACCAGCATCTCGCGCTGCGCCAATGCGGCCTCGAGCTTGGCTTCCTGCGCGGCGCGCTGCTCGCTCACATCGGTCGCGACCATCAACAGCTGGTCGGGCGGCTGGCCGGGTGCAGCGAGCGGCATGTAGCGCGCGTCCCAGACGTGCGTTTCGCCGCCGGCCTCGAAGCGGTACTCGAATTGCGTGACGTGGCCAGCTGCAAGCGCCGTCTCCATGTCGCGCCGCCGCACGCTGGCGGTGGCCGTATCGAAGATGTCTTCGGGCGCGCAGCCGACGATCTGCTCCGACGAGCGCTTCGCGCTCGTCGCCGCGACCGCGTTGGCCTGGACGATGCGCAAGCTGCGCGCATCGAGCAAGGTGATGGCCATCGGCGCGGCTTCGATGATGCGTTGCAGCGAGGCCTGCGCTTGCGCGGTGCGCGCCTCGGCCTCGCGCCGCCGCTCGATGTCGAGCAAGGCGTAGGTGAGCTGTCGACCCGTCGCTCCGCGCCCGGTCGCGACGACGTTGCCGACGACCCAGAACTCGCGCCCGTCGCGCGCCTTGACGCGGCACTCGAAGGTCTCGGCCTGGCCTTCAATCAGCTCGTCGAGGTCGTGCGTGCGGCGAAACGGATGGAGTGCCTCGGGCGTCGCGACGGTGCTGATCGGCTGCGCGATGAAGTCGGCGAGGTCGCCGCCGAACATGCGCCGAGCCGAGCGGTTCATCCACTCGATGCCTTGCGGTCCGACGGTGACGATGCCCACCAGCACCGAGTCGAGGATTGCGCGCGTTCGGTCGGCCTGCAGCGCGACCGCCTGCTCGGCGCGATGCCGAGCATCGACGTTGACATACGACGCGATGATGCCGCCGGCCGGGTCTCCCTCGGTCACCAGCCGCTTGCTGACCTGCACCCACAGCGATCTGCCGTCGCGGCATTGCATCTGCCGCTCGCCGACCCAGCGGCCGAAGTGGCGCAGATCGCTGTCTTCACGCGCCGCCGACTGCGCCTGGTCGGGCAACTCGGGGAATAGCCGCTCGATGCCGAGGCCGACGAGCTCGTTCGCGCCATAGCCCGACATCTGCGCGAGCGCATCGTTGGCGCGCTGCAGCCGGCCGTGGCGCAAGAACGCGATGCCGACCTCGGACAGGCTGAACATCAGCTCGCTGTCGCGTGCCAGCACTTCGAGCTCGGTCTGCTGCGTCTTCAGCCGCGTGATATCGGACAGCACCGCGATCGCTTCCATCGGCCCGCTGCCCGTTCCGGTGCTGCGCACCGACAGTGCGAGCCATTGCCGCGGCGCATTGGCGTTCGGCGGCACCGCCGTTTCGAACTCGGTCTCGTAGACCGCGCCTTCGGCGAGCGCCATCACGATGTCGCCGGCGATGCGATGCGCCTGCTCCGACGCACCGAACAGCTCGTGGATGCTGCTGCCGGCGACGCCGCCGCCTTCGAGCCCGAGCATGATTTCGAAGCGCCGGTTGCAGCGCACCAGCAGGTTGCCGCGCAAGTAGGCGATGCCCGCTGTCGTGCTTTCGAGAATCGTCGTCAGCTCGTGCAGCAGTTGCTCGCTGCGCGCCTGCGTTTGCTGCTGCTCGGTGACGTCGAGCGTCACGACCGACGTGGTTCGCTGACCCGACGCGAGCGTGGCCGGCTCGACCCGCGTCATCAGCCAGCGCTGGCCGAGCTCGGGGTGGCGCACCGCGTAGCGCACCTGCGCGCGCTGCGCGTGTCGCAATGCGTTTTGCAGCCGTTCGTATTCGGGCAGCGACTCGGGCGTCACGATGTCGCGGCTGATCGCCTGCAGCACCGCCGACCCGCTCGCCGCATCGCCCCCGCCGGACGCCGCGCTCTGGCGCTGTCGGACCCAGCCCGACGACTCCTGAAACGTCGCCAGGCCGACGCCGGCGGTGTCCATCAGCGCGCCGATCTGCATTTGCGCGAGGTCGCGCTCTTCTTCGATGCTGCGGTCTTCGACGATCGCCATGAAGCGGCGCTGGCCACTCGGCGTTTCGTAGCAGCGAACAATCGATCGCAGTCGACGCAAGCTGGCATCGGCCTGCGGCAGCCAGCCTTGCGCGACCACCGGAGCGCTGCCCGCCTGCAGCTGTGCCGACGGCGCGCCGTCGCGCCAGAGCAGCAACTGCTGCAGCGCGGGCGACGCGTCCGACAGCAGCGCCGGCATCGCACCGGCCACCGCTTCGAACGCCGGGTTGGTCCGCACCAGCAAGCCGGTCTCGTCGTACAACACCATGCCGAGCGGGCTCAGGTCGAACCAGTCGTCGAGCTCGCGCACTGAGCGGTCGGCGCGCTCGCGCGCGGCGTGCTCGGCGGTCGTGTCCTGCAGCACGACCAAATGCAAGCGCTGGCCGGCGTCGTCGACGAGCGCGCTGCGCGCGGCGCGAAACCAGCGCTCGCGTCCGGCAGCGTCGATCAAGCGGCGCTCGAACAGCGGCGCGACGTCGTCGCGACCGACATTGCTCGAATAGGCAAGGCGCGCCTCACGGCTCTCTTCGCGGTCCTCTTCGGGCTGCAGCTCGAGCGGGTCGATGCCGATCAGCTGCTCACGCGTGAAGCCGCTGAAATCGAGATAGGCCTGGTTGGCGTCGACGATGCGATACGCGGCGTCTTGCAGCGTCGCCGGGAACGGCGACTTCCAGAACACTCGCACGAGCTCGGCGACACCGGGATCGGCGCGAACAGGACCCCCGTTCGAGCTGAGCCTGTGGAAGCCTTGCATGCGTGCGCCCTCGTGTGCCGGGGTCAGCTCACTCCAGCTGCGCCGCCGCCGTCAATGCGCGCAGCTCAGCGCGGTTGATCTCGCTGACGCTCATCATCAAGTTGTCCGCCGCGGCGCGGAAGTCGAACAGCGACTCGGCTTCGACGGCGCGCACGAGCTCGATGAAGGGCTGGTACGGGCCGCTGCCGTCGACCAGCGCCTGATACACGCGCTCGGGGACCGGGATGGTTCGCATCAGCTCGGAGAACGGCTGGCGGAACATGCGATCGAGCAGCGAGAACACGCCGCAGATGAACATCTCGTTGCGCATCTCGTCGTCGCCGCTGGATCGCACCAGCTCTTCCATCAGCAGCCCGCGCCGCACCGCGGCGAACATCACCGGGCGCAGGTTGGTGTCCTTGCTCGCCGTGGCGAGCAGCAGCGCGAGCCAGCGCTTGAGACGCTGGTAGCCGAGCATCATGATCGCGTGGCGAAACGAGCTGATCTCCACCGACAACCCGAAGGCCGGCGAGTTGATGTAGCGCATCAGCTTGAACGCGAGCGAGGGGTCGCGCTTCAAGGTGCCTTCGAGCTTTTCGATCGGCTCCTGCTTGTCGACGCGGTTGATCAGCTCGACGATCACTTGGAGGTCGGTCTGCCCGGCCTTGCGCCCGCCGGCAGCATTGCCGGTCAGCACGTCGTCGATCGGCCAGCCGAGCACCGCGGCAGCACCGCGGTTGAAGCTCGCCTCCATGTCGGCGACGCTCGTCACACCCGACTGCACGTGCGGGATGCTGCGGCTCACACCGGCCGGCGCGCTCGCGCCGTCGGTGAGGCGCCGGTCGTCGGCCAGCTCGATGATCGAGAACTTGAAGCACGGCAGGATCTCGCGCGGCAACTGCTGGACCGGCCGGCCCTTGATCAGCAGCACGCTGCCCTGTCCGTGCAAGGTCGTGATCGCTTCGATGTTGGCCGGATCGCTGGCCATGAAGGCCGGGATCTCGATCATCAAGTTGGTCGACAGCTGCGTCTTCAGCAGGTCCTGCAGCAACGCTTCGCTGACCACGTTGAGCGACACGCGCGCGCCGTCGGCCGGCCACACGCTGCCCACGGCATGCAGCAGTTGCGCGGCGTCGAGAACGGCGTCGGGCTTGAGCGGAAAAACGGTGAGTCGGGTCGCCGTGACGGCGCGGTTGCGATCGATGAACGGCGAGTAACCGAGGGCCACCTGGCCGAGGATGGCATCGCTCAACTGATTTTCTCCCGTGGACGACGAGCTCACGTATTCAAATACTGGAACAGCGAGAGCCGCTGCACCATCGAATACGACTTCAGGGCCGCATCGTAGCCGCTTTGCTTGTTCTGGAAGTCGGAAATCGCCTGCACCATGTCCAGGTCTTCGGCGTTCGAGCGCTCGGTTTGACCTTGCAATTTCTGCGCATCGAGCCTATCGGTCACGCCGTCGATGCGCTCGAGCGTCGCGCCGACATCGGAGCGCGCCGATTGCAACCGGCTCATTGCCGCATCGACGTTGCGCAGGTTCTCGCTGTTGTGCTGCGCCAGCTGGCCGCTGTTGAGTGACGGCGTCGACAGGTCGGCAATCGCCTTGTCGAGCGCGTCGAACACGCTGAGCGTCGGCGTCGACGGTGCGATCTGGTAGGTGTCGCCCACCGCCGGCGCACCGCTGATCGTGAACGACATGCCGTCGACCGTGATGGCCTTGCCCGACGCGTAGGCGACGTTGGTCTGCGCCGTGGCCACGCCGTCTTTCAGAATCGAGTACGTCGTCGAGCCGGCCGTGACGCCGAACACCACGCTGTAGGTCGACCCGGTGATCGCCGACGGGTTGCTGACGCCGCCGGTGTCGATCCATGCGCTGCCGGTGCTGGTGACGGCGCTGGTCTCGAACACGCCGTTGCCGGTCGGTGCCGTGAGCCAGGTCGCGTTGCCGTCGAGCGTGATCGGCAAGGCCTCGTTGCCGGCCGCCTGCGCTTGCCCGCCGACGCCTTGGAATTGGACGCCGCCCGGGGCATCGACAAACGGCGGCTGGTTCGAGCCCTGGCCACCGAACAGATAGCCGTTCGTGCCGTCGCCGCGATTCGCGACCGACAGCAGTTGCGCGCGGATGCCGCTCAACTGCTGCGCGAGGCCTTTGCGCTCGGCGTCGCCATAGCTCGCGTTACCGGCCGCGACGAGCGCCTCGCGCGCCTGCTGCAGTAGCTCGCCGGCGTCGCCGAGCGCGCCTTCGGTCTGCGTCATCAGCGTCTGGCTCGTGTCGACCGCACGCTTCGTGGCGTCGGCGCGCGACACGCTGGCAAGCGCCCGTTCGGCGCGCGCCGCGGCCGTCGGGTCGTCGCTCGCGCGGTTGACGCGCTTGCCGCTGCTGAGCTGCTGCTGCGCGTCGCTCAATTCGCTTTGCCGCTGGACCAAGCGGTCGAGCGTGGAGTCGAAGGCATGGGCGGTGCTGATGCGTGTCATCTCAATGTCCAGTCACTTGCAGCAAGGTGTCGAAGATCGACTGCGCCACCTGCAGCATCTTCGCTGCGGCCTGGTAGCTCTGTTGAAACTGGATCAGCCGCGCGGCCTCTTCGTCGAGGTTGACGCCGGCTTTCGAGCTGCGTGCCGACTCGGCATCGGCCGCAACAGCGGCCGACATCTGCGCTGCGGTGCCAGCGCTTTGCACGCGCACACCAACGTCGGACAGCGCGTTCGCGTACGCGTCGGTGATCGTCGCTCCCGGCACGATCGTTCCATTGGCCAGAGTCTGCTGGCCAACCATGCGAACGTCGCGCAAATCGACGAGCGCGCGCGCGTTGCCGTTGTTGATCGCCGGATAGGCGGTCTTCTCGACCGTCAGCGTGTCGTTGGTCTTGGGCACGCCATTGAGCGCCATCTCCCAGCCGTTGAGGCTGATCGGCTGGCCGGCTTGCCAAGTGCCGGTGCCGCTCGTGGTGGCCAGCGCGCCGGTCGTGTCGACCAGGGTGTAGCTGTAGCCGCCGACGTCGTCGGTGAAAGTGATCGTCGCGGTGAGGTCGGGGTTCAGCGTGTTGCTTACCGCATGCAGGTCGGCGACCGTTGCAGTGCCGGTGTTGCTCGCATCGATCGTGGCCGTCACCGGCGATGCGGCGGCGATGCCTTTCGGATCGTCGAGCACGCGCTGCATGTTGCGCACCGCGTCGCCGACCGGCCGCAACAGGAAGCGGTCGCCGGCCGCCGGCAGCGGCGCGACGACGTCGACGCGAAAGCCATCGACGATCGCACCGGAGGCCACCGTGCGCACGAGCCCGTCGCTCGTGCGCGTCAGCTCGTACGACCCGGCGACGCTCGGTGAATTGCGCAGCGTGTAGTCGCTCGCCTGCAGCTCGGTCGGGTCGGCGATCGTGAGGCTCACCGACGGCACGCGATCGCCGCTGCCGTTGACATACGACGCAACGTCGTTGCCGCTCGCGTCTTTCGCGTTGCCGCTCGCCGGCATGACGCCGGGCAGGCCGACGTTGAAGATCGCTGCGCCGAAGCCGGCCGGCTGACCGAGGTCGAGGCCAAGCGATTGCTGCAGATTGACTTCGCCGGCCAACGCCGACGCCATCTGGCCGAGCAGATTGCGCGCGTCGGGCAGGTCGGTCTTCTGAAAACGCAGCAGGCCGGCGATCGAGCCGCCGGTCATCAAGTCATCGGGAAACGCATGGTCGCCGCTGGCGTCGGTCACGCCGAGGTGCACGACGCCGGGATCGAACGGGTCGGCAACAGCGGCCAGCGTGACGGCGTTGTTGCCCAGCACCAGGCTCTGCCCACCCCCCATGAACACGCTCATGCTGCCGTCGTCGGCAGGGATCGTGCTCACCTGAACGTACTGGCTGATCTGGCTGATCAACTGGTCGCGCTGATCGAGCAGATCGTTGGGCTGGTGGCCGCTGCCGGCAAGCGCGGCGATCTGGTTGTTCAACGCAGCGACGCGTTGCGCGAGCGAGTTCACCGTGTCGATCGACGCCTTCAGGTCCGAGGTGACGCCGGCCTGGATCGCGTCGATCTGCTCGCCGGCGCTGCGAAAGCGCGAGGCCAGGTCGGCGGCGCGCGCAAGAACGACCTGGCGCGCCGACGCGTCGGTCGGCCGGCTCGCGACGTCGACGAACGCATTGAGGAACTGGCCGGCCGCATAGCCGATGCCGGCCTCGCCGGTCGCGAAGACTTTTTCGAGCTGCTGCAGCTGGGTCGACCGCGCCTCGTCGGCCGACGCCATCGCTTGCGAGCCCGCCGCTTCGCGAGTCAGCAGTTCGTCGTGCGCGCGCGCGACCGTCGTCACGTTGACGCCCTTGCCGAAGAAGCCGGCGCCGGTGAACTGGCCGCCCGCCGTCTCGAGCTCGACCGACTGGCGCGAATACCCAGCGGTGTTGACGTTGGCGATGTTGTTGCCGGTCGTCTGCAGCGCCGCGTAGTTGGCGAACATCGCTCGCGTTCCGAGTGACAGCAGGGCGGAACTGGACATGGTTAAACCTCGGTGCGAAGGACTGTGGACTCGGAGCGCCGCAAGCCGGCCTCTGGCCGGCTTGCGGCCGTCGACTGACTCTGCGGTCTCATGTTTTTCATCCCACGCCCCGCTGAATCTGAAGCGTCGTGTTGATCACGCGGGTAAGCTTGTCTGCATAGGCCGGGTCGGTGGCGTAGCCGGCGCGCTGCAGGCCCCGTGCGAAGCCCTGAGCCGAATCGGCGTTCGCGACCACGTTGGCGTAGCGCGGGCTCGACTTCATCAGCTTCGCGTAGTCGCCGAACGATTCCGCGTACGACGCATAGGCGCGGAACTTCG
>Ga0066709_100001692_pt1 | contig 14993 bp, 13 predicted proteins | sample GraSoiAngelo_158_FD_79665 | JGI IMG/M metagenome (GOLD analysis project Ga0066709, IMG submission 79665) | Grasslands soil microbial communities from the Angelo Coastal Reserve, California, USA - 14_1009_16_30cm | ecosystem: Environmental > Terrestrial > Soil > Grasslands | place: USA...
CGATCCGCGGCCTCTTCACGCGGGGCCCATCGCCTGATGATCAGGTGATCCGGTGCGTTGCCTCAGCGACGGGGCGCTGGCCTCCGAATCCGTTCGCTGGTGAGAGAAAGCTGCGCCGTTGGCGCGCGCCCACTTCGAATTCCGTTCGCTGGTGGGAGAAAGGCGGGGGCTCTCGCTGAAGAAAGCTCAGCCGAAGACGGCCGCGCTTGCCTTGGCGATCGACGGGACGCCGCGGACGTCCGAATCGAACAGCGGGACGACGGCCCGGACCTGGCCGGGGAACCGCTCGGCGATCTCGTCGAGGTAGCCGGACTGCATCTCGATCCGGTTCCGAACGAAGTCCGGCGACGCCTCGCCGGCCTCGGGCCGGATCACCATGTTCACGACGACGCCGCCGACCGGGATCCCGAAGTCGGTGAACCAGTCGATGAACCGGCGGATGACCGCGATCGGCAAGGCCTCCGGCAAGGTCACGAAGAAGAACGCCGTCCGCTCCGCATCGGTCAGGAGCTCCCGGGCGTGCCGGATCCGCTCCCGGAACTCGACGAGATAGAGCATCAGCGGGTCGTCTTCCTGCTTCTTCGTGAAGGACAGGGCCTCCCGCAGGGTCTGCGCTTCCTCGCGGGACTTCAGCATCTTCTCGACCCACAGGCCATATACCTTCGACATGCCGAGCAGGCGTCGGGCGTTGGCCGTCGGGGCGGTGTCGAAGACGTAGACGTCGTAGGCGTCCTCGAACATGAGGTCGACCATGTTCTCGAACATCGCCGACTCCTCGAACGCCGGGTTCATCGTGGCCGCCTCGACGAACTCGTCGGCCTTGGTGGAGATCTCGGCGAACTTCAGGAACCACTGGATCTTCTCGCGGATCTCGCGTTTCGAGCGCTCGATCGCGTCGCGCGTGTCGATCTCGTAGGCCCACAGGTTGTCGATGCCGGTCACGGCCGTCGGCTTGCCGAAGACGTCCTGGCCGAGCAGGCCCGACAGCGAGTGAACGGGGTTCGTCGAGGCGAGCAGGGTCCGCTTGCCGGATCGGGCCAGGTGGACCGCATTCATCCCCGCCATGACGGTCTTGCCGACGCCCCCCTTGCCGCCGAAGAAGACGTAGCGGAGGCCGGGGTGGCCGGTCACGAAGTCGGCCATCGATGTCTCGACCAGGTCGGCGGTCGGGCGATCGGAGGTCGTCGTCATCGGGCGCTCCTCATGACCCGTAGAGCAGGCCGGCGACGCGCTCGATCATCGGCAGCCCGGTGACGTCGCGCTCCAGCTCGGGCACGTAGCCGAGGACCTGGTTCCCGAACGCTCCCCGGATCTGGTCCAGCTCTCTCTTCTGCATGGCGATCCGGTTGCGGAGATAGGCCGGGATCTGCTGCTCGCCGAGCTCCTCGGGGATGACCCGGTTGACGACATAGCCGCCGATCGGGACGTCGAACCGGGCGAACAGCTCGGCCGCCTTCTTCGTGTCGATCAGGATCATCTGCTCGGGGATGACGACGAAGTAGAAGGCGGTCTTCGTCCGGTCGGTCAGGATCCGCGACGCGCTGTTGATCCGGCCTCGGATGAACTGGAGCTCCTTGAGGATCTCGTCCTCGTCGACCTCCTTCTGGCGCTTCATCCGCGCGGCGACTTCTTCGTACTCCCGCATCTGCTCGCGGAGCTTCGTGATCTTGCCGATCCACTCGTCGTAGACCTTGGCCATCGACAGGTAGTAGAGGGCGTGGCCGAGCGGGACGAGGTCGTAGATGTAGTAGTCGTAGTCGCCCTGGTTGACGATGTCGACGACCGAGTCGAAGATCGCCGACTCCTCCATTGCCGGCTCTGCCGAGGTGGCCTGGATGTAATCCTCGATCTCGGGCGGGACCTCGTCCAGGCCGTACATGTCGCGGATCTTCTGGCGGACCTCGTCCTGGTATTCGCGGATGTGGCGGTCGGCGTCGATCTCCTGGGCCCACAGGTTGTCGGTGATCTTGATCGGGCCCTTGCCGAAGATGTCCTGCTGGAAGATGTCGGACAGGCTCGCCTGCGGGTCGACCGAGAACACGAGGACCTTCTTGCCCTGCTGGGCCAGCCACCACGCGGTGGCGGCCGAGAAGGTCGTCTTCCCGAGGCCGCCCTTGCCGCCGAACATCACGTACTGCCGCTCGGGGTGGTCGCGGAACGTGGCCGCCAGCTGGGTCGAGCCGGTCGCCGCCGGGCGGTCGGGTGAGCCCACGGCCGGTTGCGTCGCCACGATCAGAACATCGCGTCCGTGAGGTCCTTCTCACGGAGCATCCGGCGCTTCCAGGTCGCGATCTGGGGGACGGCGTACGGGAGCAGGCGGAGCGAATAGTAGGGCGGCAGGATCGGCACGCCCAGCATGTCGCCCATCGTCGTCAGGATGAAGAGGTGCTCCATGCTGGCCCGCGTCCGGAGCGCGTGGCGAGTCATGTCATGGGCGGCCATCCCGTAGGTCACCTCGCGGAGGTGACCGAGCATGCCCTTGAGGCGGCCGGGCTCCTTGGGCTCCTTCGCCCCGGGCTCGGCGGGTCGGGGATCGTCGGGCATGGGAGCTCCTTCCTGGGTCCTCAGACCCCGTGCAGGTGATGGTCGTGGAGATCGGTGAAGTCGCGCTCGCGGAGGACGCGCCGCTTCCACCGGACGATGTCGGGCGTCACGAGGGGCAGCAGGCGCAGCGAGTAGTACGGCGGGATGACCGGCACGCCGATCATGTCGCCGACGACGACGACCATGAACAGGTTCTCGAGCGCCGCCCGGGTCTCGATGGCATGCCGGGCGAACTCGTAGCCCGTCATCCCGTAGGCGAACTCGCGGAGGGCGGCGCGAAGGCCGGATGAGCGTTGACCGCGAACCTGCTCGTTCATACCGTTCTTGTATGCCCCCGCTCGAGGCGTTCGGACCGTCGATCGCGATCGGCTTGATCCTGTTCGTGATGTTGTGGTTCGCGCTGGGGACGCAACGCAACATCCGGATCGGCAACGACCTGCTGCGCTGGCTGCAGCGCGGCCTGCCGCTCCTTGGCCGCCGGACGACGCTCCGCTGGCTCGGCAGCTCCGCGGTGGAGCTCCGGATCGTCGAGCCGGCGGAGCCATTCCGGGAGGCGACCGTCCTGGCCGTGCTCGAGCCGCGCGACGTCAGCCTGCTGTGGGCGTTTGCTCGCTGGCGCGGCCGGCGCGACTTCCTGATCGTCCGCGCCAGCCTCGTCCGGCCCCCGCGGTTCAGCATGGAGGTCCGGGACCCGCGCACTTGGACAGGTCGGGCGGACGGGCACGATCAGGCGACGAACGGCGGCGGGGAGACCGGCTGGCACCGCCTCGACTGGCCAGGAGGATGCGTCGCCGTCGCCGGCCCGGGTGCGGACGAGGCGGCCATCCGCTCGACGTGGGAGGCGCTCGGCGCAGCGAGCGGTGGCGTCTGGAAGCTGACCGTCCAGCCGGTCGTGCCGCACCTGGAGGTTCATGTCCGCCCCGCCGGCGACAGGCCCGTCGGCGCCGACGCGCTCCTGACCCCGATCCGGCAGCTCGCCGCGACCCTCACCCAGCGCTGATCTCGGCCCGGAGCCCGCTCGATGCGGGCTCCGGGCGATCGAATGCAGCAACGGACGTCAGGCCGCGGTCGGGACGCGCGCCTCCTCCGGCGGCGCCGTCCGATAGCGGTTCCACGCCTTCCACGCGTCCCACGCGATCAACGCCGCGGCGACGAGCAGCAGGATCGAGACGGCGACCATCGCCCAGGCGCCGAGCACGGAGATCAGCGCCTGGCCGGGGCGGGTCGCGATCGTCACGAAGAGGTTGTACGCGGTGACGACCGTGGCGGCCATCGTGGTCACGTACATGAACACCATCGGGATGCCGGCGTAGGCCGGGTTCTTTCCGACCGACCGCAGCCAGACCGTTACGAGGAGCAGGCTGAGAGCGGCCAGCAGCTGGTTGGACGCGCCGAACAGCTGCCACAGGTAGACCCACGTCCCCGAGAGAACCAGCGCCATCGACAGCACCATGCCGGTCACCGACGCGACGTGCTGGTTCTTGAAGCCGACCCAGCGATCGCCGAGCCACTCGCCGAGCGTGACGCGCATGACGCGGAAGACCAGCTGCACGACCGTCAGCACGATCACGACGAACGCGCCGAAGCCGAGCGCGGTTCCGAACGGGACGCCGATCGCCCCGAACGAGGCGACGTTGATCAGGTTCCCGACGCCCGCGGCGAACGCACCCGCGCCTGCGCCGCCGGCGATCGCAACGGCCGTCAGCGACAAGAGCCCCAGCGTGTTCTCCGAGAACATCGCCCCGCCGCCGACCGGCAACGCGTCGGTTTCGTATTCGAGCTGGCGGGCGGTCCCGACCGAGCCGAACAGGGCATGCCAGCCCGAGATGGCGCCGCAGGCGATGGTCACAAACAGCATCGGCCAGAGCGGCTGGAGGGCGCCTCCCGCGATCGTCGGCGCGAAGCCCTTGAACGCATCGACCTTGAACGCCGCGACGCTCGCGTTCGTGAACGGCGCCAGGACGGCGCCGACCGCGCTGACCAGGATGACGATCGCCGTGATCCAGAACCCGATGTAGTTGACCGGTTGGGCGAACCTCCAGATCGCCGTGTTCGCGCCGATGTAACTGAAGATCAGCAGGAGCAGCGACGCGAGCAGGAAGCTCGGCAGGATGTTGATCTCCCCGCTCGCTGCGTTGTACGCGGGCGTGGTTGGCCTCTTGCCGTCGGCTCCGGGCGCCGGGATCCGCGGATCGGCATTCGTCGGGTCGATCGTGGTCCAGAGCGGACCGGCATTGATCGACGTGTTGAACGAGTTGACGGCCCCGGCGATCGGCGCCGTCGACCAGTTCGGCGCCTTGCCCGTCTCGAACGTCGCCCCGAGCGGCCCGAGCGCCATGGCCGCGATCGTCAGCCCGACGGTCAGGATCGTGACCCCGATGATGCTCATCCGCATCCGGTAGATCGCGTATCCCCCGAACAAGCCCATGATCGCGAGCACGAGGATGCCGAACGGCACGTCCGGCCGCGAGGCGAGGATTGCCGCCATGATCCCGACGAAGGCGCCGGCGATCAGCAGCAGGTAGAAGAAGATGAACACGAACAGGATCCGCCGCGTCCGCGGCGAGATCAGCCGGTGGGCGATCGCGCTGAGCGAGTTCCCGTCGTTCCGGACGGCCATCATGATCGCGCTGTAGTCGCTCGCCCAGCCGATGAAGCTGACCCCGATCATCAGCCACAGGATCGACGGCAGCCAGCCCCACAGGTTTGCCGCGGTGATCACCCCGACGATCGGCCCGGCTGCGGCGATCGACTTGAAGTGGTAGCCGTACAGCACGAACCGGCTCGTCGGCATGAAGTCGGCGCCGTCCATGTACATTCGGGCCGGCGTCGATTTGTTGGGATCCGATGCGATCACCGTGCGGTCGATCCGCCGGGCGTACAACGTGTACGCCGCGTAGATGACGACGACACCGATGACCACGATCCACAGGGAGCTCATGGGCACCTCCAGTCAGGGAGCGCTCGGTACGACCGGCCCGCGGTCTGCCGCCCCGACCCTCCGGTCGATCGCGGCATCCGGAGCATCGAAGTCAAGGCCGGTCCAGGTCTCGCGGCCGTCGACAACGACGGCCGGGTAGCGCCCGACGCGATGACGGAGTGACGCGGCGAATCCGCGGATGGACGCGGCGTCGAGGACGTCCACGCGGATCCTCGAGCCGTGCCGGTCGATGAGCCGGTGGACCCAGTCGGAGACGACCTGGTACTCCTCCCGCAGGTCGTCGGGCAGGGCCTCCGCCGCCTCGCGCTGGCGCAGGCGTTCGCCGATCCCCATCTCCGAGAACGCCAGCTCGCAATGCTGGCAATGGGCGAAGATGGTCGGCGCGTATGTGATGACCTGGACGGAGACCGGCTTCATCGTTGTCGGCCGATTCAGCTCCGCGCACACCAAATTGCCGCACGTTCGGCGGGCCCCAGCATAGGTCGGCCCAGGGCGACCCTCAATGGCAGGAAGCGTTGCAAATCCGGCCGTTCGCCCTTCGCCCCGGACGGGAACGTCGTTGACCGATTGGGTCGCCGGCGCCTACCATCCGCATCACAACTGAAGACTCTTATCAAGAGTGGCGGAGGGACCGGCCCTGTGAAGCCCGACAACCGACCGGCAGCGATGCCGGCACGGTGCCAAATCCGGGCAGGTCCTCCTGCGAGATAAGGGATCCCTCCCAGGCCCTTCCTCCGGGAAGGGTCTCTCGGTTTCCAGGGGCCCCGGCGATCGACCTCCGCAAACGGAGACGACGATCGACATGACCCTCGAGACAGCGATCCGACCAGTGCAATCCACGCCGCCCGCCGAACCGGCTGCCCCGCCGGATGCCGCACCGGCCGACGCGCTGCCCCAGCGGCGATCCCACGTCCGCGGCCTGCGCTGTCGCGCCTGCGGCCGGCCGGAGGCGCTCGGCCCGAGCTTCATCTGTCCGGCCTGTTTCGGACCGCTCGAGGTCGAGTACGACCACGACATCGCTCGCGCCACCCTCACCCGCGATGCGATCGCACGGCGGGCCCCGGGAATCTGGCGCTACCTGGAGCTGCTCCCCGTCGAACGCGCTCCGGAGCGCGGCCTCGCCGTCGGGTCGACCGCGCTCGTCCGAGCTGAGCGCCTCGCCGGAGAGCTGGGCCTGGGCGCCGGCACGACGCTCCACCTCAAGGACGACACCCGCAACCCGACGCTCAGCTTCAAGGACCGCGTCGTCGCGGTCGCCACGGCCCGTGCTGTCGAGTTCGGCTTCGACACGCTCGCCTGCGCCTCGACCGGCAACCTGGCTGGGGCCACCGCCGCGGCCGCGGCTGCCGCCGGGCTGCGCGCCTTCGTCTTCGTCCCGGCCGATCTCGAGTCGGCCAAGGTCGAACACGCCCTGAGCTACGGCGCGACCGTCGTCCGCGTCGAGGGGACCTACGACGAGATCAATCGGCTGAGCCTCGAGATCGCCGACGAGGAGGGCTGGGCGTTCGTCAACGTCAACCTCCGGCCGTTCTACGCCGAGGGCAGCAAGTCGATCGCCTTCGAGGTTGCCGAGCAGCTCGGCTGGCGCCTGCCGGACGTCCTCGTCGGGCCGATCGCGTCCGGATCGATGTTCACGAAGATCGCCAAGGGCTTCGACGAGCTCGTCGAGATCGGCCTGGTCGAGCCAGGGGTCGTCCGATTCGTCGGCGGACAGCCCGAGGGCTGCGCGCCGGTCGCGACGGCGTTCGCCGAGGGCGTCGACGAGATCCGGCCCGTTCGAACGCCGGACACGATCGTGCGCTCGCTCGCGATCGGGTCGCCGGCGGACGGAGGCGGGGCGCTCGAGCTGGCGCGCCGCACCGGCGGATCGATCGAGGCGGTCCCGGATGCCGTGACGGCGTCGGCGATCCGGCGGACGGCGGCGGCCGAGGGGATCTTCGTCGAGACGGCCGGCGGGGTGACCGTCGGGGCGATCGAGGCGGCCCGGGCGCGCGGCGTGATCCGCGACGGCGACGAGGTCGTGGCGATCCTGTCGGGCAACGGCGTCAAGACGCCCGATGCCCGACGGTTCGCGCTCGGCGACGAGGGCGCCGGCAGTGACGGCCTCGGTGTGCCGATCGAACCGAATTACTCGGCGTTCGCGGCGGCGTTCGGGAGTTAGGGGCCGACGATGGATTCCGAACGGCAACCGAGCTGCCGCTTGCATATTTGCGGATCGGGCTGCAAAGTATTCACATGCGCCGCATCTTCCTGACCGACGAGGCCAAGAAGAAGCTCTGGCGGCCCTGCCGGGAGGCACGGGCCCTGGGGCTCTGAACGGCGCGCAAGCGAACGACCGAACAGGAGCCTCCGGGCACGGAGGCTCCAGGGGCCGCGGACACCAACCAGGTGACCGCGGCTCGTTGATTCCTGGCTCCTTCGATCCCGCCGGCTCCTCGATGACGAGGAGGCCGAACCGATGTCGACGATCATCCTGGGTGACGGCCCGCTGGGCACGGCGATCGAGGCTGCGCTCCGGGCGCGCGGCGAACCGGCCACGATCCGCGGCCGGCCACGGAGCGGTCGGCACGATCCGCGCAACCTGACCCGGACGGAGCCGACCGTCGACGTGATCGTCGACGCGTCGCGCGCCGAGGCGGTCCTGGCGAACGTCGAGGCGGGCCTGGCTGCCGGCTGCCGGCGGTTCGTCATCGCGACGACGGGCTGGGCGGACGACCGCGCGGCGGTCGCGTCGCGACTCCGGGGCAGCGCCGCGGCGGCCGTCGTCGCTCCGAACCTCGCCATGGGCGCGGCGGTCTTCCTGCGCCTGGTCGAGGAGGCGTCGTCGTTGGCGGCGGCGATCGGCGGCTTCGATCCCTCGGTCGTCGAATGGCATCGCCGGGCCAAGGCGGATCGGCCGTCGGGGACAGCCCGTGAGCTCGTCCGCCGGATCGCGCCCCATCTGCCGATCGCCGTGGTCGAGGTCGCCGTCGTTCGATCGGGGGCGATGCCGGGCCTCCATCTCGTTGGCCTCGACTCGCCGAGCGAGACGATCGAGCTCCGCCTCACCGCCCGTGACCGGTCCGGCTATGCGGCCGGAGCGCTCGCGGCCATCGACTGGCTGCGGGCCCAACCGCGTCAGCCCGGGCTCCACCCGTTCGACACCGTCGTCGACGACTTGATCGCCGCACGCCGGCACGCCGCCCCCGAGTCGCCGGCGCAGCCGGCGGCCTGACCTCTCGAAGTCACAGGAAGGAGAACGCTCCCCATGGGCATCCTCGATCGGACCTCGCCCGGTCCTCGTCCGGTCCTCCGCGGTGCGCTCACCGCGCTCGTCACGCCGTTCGCCGCCGACGGGACGATCGATGACGACGGCCTCCGCCGACTCGTCCGCTGGCAGATCCTCGCCGGGATCGACGGCCTCGTCCCGTGCGGGACCACCGGGGAGGCGCCGACGCTGACCGCGGTCGAACGCGACCGGATCATCGCCATGACCGTCGAAACCGCGGCCGAGCGGCCATCCCGCCGGCGCGTCCCGGTCGTCGCCGGGACCGGCACGAACGACACCGCCGCGACGATCGCCGCGACGCGTCGCGCGGCCGCCCTCGGGGCCGACGCCGCGCTCGTCGTCGCGCCCTACTACAACCGGCCGGACGGCCGAATGCTGGAGGCCCATTTCCGGGCGATCGCCGACGACGGCGACCTTCCGATCGTCGTCTACAACGTCCCGTCGCGGACGGGCACGAACGTCCCGGCCGACGTCTTCCTCCGGCTCGCCGAGCACCCCCGGGTGATCGCGATCAAGGAGGCCAGCGGGACCCTCGATCAGATCGCCCGGATCTGCCGCGATCGCCCGCGCGACGTCGCCGTGCTGGCGGGCGACGATGCCTGGACGCTGCCCGTGCTCGCCCTCGGAGGCGACGGGGTCGTGTCCGTGGCGAGCAACGAGATCCCGGGCGAGCTCGTCGCGCTGTGCTCGGCCGCGGCGGCTGGCGACTGGGACGGCGCGCGTCGGATCCACGAGCGCTGGCTGCCGCTGTTCCTCGCGAACTTCGCCGGCGGCCCGAACCCGGTCCCGGTCAAGGCTGCCCTGGCGCTGATGGGCCTGCTGGACGCGGACTCCGTCCGACTCCCGCTCCTGCCCCTGGCGCCGTCCTCCCGGGTGGAGCTGCTGGGGGCGCTCCGGGCGCTCGGCCTCGCCGAGGCAGCCGGCGGCCGGATCAACGCTCGCGACGAGGTCCCGGCATGAGCCTCGCGAGCGCGGTCGTGGACCCGGTGGCCGGGCCCGAGGTCCTCGTCGGTCTGGCGGCCGGCCGGGTCCGCGCGGCCGAGCCCGACACCGCGTCGCCCGATGGCTGGCGGGTGAACCCCGAGGCCAAGGAGGCGATCCTGGCGGCATTCGCGGATCGGACGACGACGACCTGGAACGTCGGGCCGCTGGTCTTCCGCGACCGCGCGGCGCTGCCCCCGATCGACCCGGGTCCGGATCGCCGGATCGTGCCCGGTGGGACGGCCATCCGGCACGGGGCGTACCTGGCCCCGGGCGTCGTCGTGATGCCGCCGTCGTACGTCAACGTCGGCGCCTGGGTCGGAGCCGGGACGATGGTCGACTCGCATGTCCTGGTGGGCTCGTGCGCCCAGATCGGCGAGCGGGTCCATCTCGCAGCGGGGGTCACGATCGGCGGCGTGCTCGAGCCGGCCGGGGCGCGCCCGGTGATCGTCGAGGACGACGTCTTCGTCGGCGCAGGGTCGCAGCTGCTCGAGGGCGTCCTGGTCGGCCGGGGCGCGGTCATCGGGGCCGGCGTCACGCTCACCGGGACGTCGCGCCTGTTCGACCTCGTCCGCCGGCGCGAGCTCGTCGGGACGCGCGAGCAGCCGCTCGTCGTCCCGCCGGGCTGCATCGTCGTCCCGGGCTCGCGCCCGGCGCCCGGGCCGTGGGCCGCGGCGCGCGGGCTGTCGATCGCGACGGCCCTGATCGTGAAGGACCGCGATCCCGGTACCGACGCGCGGGTGGCACTGGAGGGCGCGCTGCGCTGAGGACCTTGACGGGCGCGGGGATCTGACCTCGGAACGCAGGTTTCTCTCTTCACCGAACAGAAATGGGGAATTCGAGGCTTGTCGGACCTCGGGATACCGCTGGCAAGGGCCATCCCGCGGCCTCGATGACCAGCGTGAACCCGCCTGCTCCTTCCCAGGATGCCCTCGTCCCCTCGAACGGAGCCGTGACGCGGATTCCTGTTCGGTCAGCAGAGAAAACCGCTCAGGTTCGCCCACCCGTGGCGGTGCGGTCCGGTCAGGTGGCGAAGGGCTACGAGCGGTCCGCTGACCTCCGCCGAGGAGCGGTGCGAATCCTGGTACCCGTGACCCGCCGCGCCGGGACCATCGCGCCGCGGACGCCGCGGCGGGCTCGGCCTACGGTCGAACGACCCCGGACCCCCCACCCGGCGACCGAACGAGACCAGACCGTCGATGATCCCCGGCCCTGCCGTCCAGCCGCACCTGTTCCCGGAGCCTCGCGTCCTCGGTCGACGCGGAGCGCGACGCCTGGCGGTCATGCTGGCCGTCGCCTTCGGGCTGACGTCGATCGGTCTCCTCGCCCTGCCGAAGACGACGCTCGCCTGGGACGTCAACGCGTTCAGCTCCGCCTCCGAGCGCCAGCTCCTGACCCTGACGAATCAGGCCCGCGCATCGGCCGGTCTCCGCGCGCTGAGGGTGGACTCCACCCTCGCTTCGGTCGCCCGCTGGCGAAGCAAGGACATGATCGTCCGGAACTACTTCGGCCACACGATCCTCGGACACAGCTACAACGTCTTCCACGTGCTCGACCAGAAGGGCTACTGCTACAAGATCGCCGGCGAGAACATCGGCTGGAACAACTACCCGGACGACGTCGCGACCACGACGATCCAGCGCCAGTTCATGGACTCGCCCGGCCATCGCGCGAACATCCTCGGCAAGTCGTGGGACGTGATCGGGATCGGCGCGTACAAGGGGCCGACCGGGAAGAAGATGTGGACGGTGATCTTCGCCGACCGGTGCGGCTCGACGAGCACCTCCCCGAAGCCGACCCCGAAGCCCACGCCGAAGCCGACAGCCAAGCCTCGCCCCGTTGCGACGCCGAAACCGACGCCGAAGCCCACGCCCAAGCCGACGCCGACGCCGGCGCCGGAGGTCGTGCCCGCCGCGACGGTCAGGATCGACCCGGACCGGGCCGATCAAGGCCTGGGGTTCGGGCCGGGCGGCCGGGACGACTCCGGCAATGGCAACGGAGCCGAGAACGGCAACGGTGGCGCGAGCGGCAACGGGCCGCCGCCCGGGACGGTCCGTGACGCGACCCCCGGGACCGCCGAGGCGAGCCTCCGGGTCGTCGACCCGTCGACGCCGCCCGGCCTGTTCGAGGCGGTCGTGGCCGGGGTGACGGGCTTCTTCCTCGGCAACTGACGGCTCCGGCCGCCAGGACAGCGCCGGGCCGGCCCGTCCTCGCCGGCCCACCCCGCCCGGCTACACTCGGGCGGATGGCCGCGATCCTCGAGGCACACGACCTCGCCAAGCGCTATCGGCTCGGGGCAACCACGGTCGACGCGCTGCGCGGCGTCTCCCTCAGCGTCGACGAGGGCGAGTTCGTCGCCCTGATGGGCCCGTCGGGCTCGGGCAAGTCGACGCTCCTCCAGCTGCTCGGAGGGCTCGACCGACCGACCGCCGGGGAGGTCGTCCTCCAGGGCGAGACGATCAGCCAGCTGGGCGATGACGCCGCCACGAAGCTGCGACGCGATCGGACGGGGTTCGTCTTCCAGTCGTTCAACCTGATCCCGCTGCTGGACGTGGCCGAGAACGTCGCGCTGCCATTCACGATCGCCGGGTCCGACGCCAGCGACGGCGAGCTGGCCGACCGGATCCGCGACGTCATCGTCCTCGTCGACCTGGCCGGCAAGGAGCACCACAAGCCCGATCAGCTGTCGGCCGGCGAGCAGCAGCGCGTCGCGATCGCCCGGGCGCTCGTCACCCGGCCGGCGCTCCTCTTCGCCGATGAGCCGACCGGCAACCTCGACTACACGACCGGGACCGAGATCCTCGAGGCGCTCTGGCGGTCGTGCGTCGAGCGACACCAGACCGTTGTCCTGGTGACCCACGACTCGAAGGCCGCGGCCTACTCCGACCGCGTCCTCGTCATCAGCGACGGCCGGATCCGCGACGAGATCGTCCTCGGCCGCCGCGACGATCACGACACGGCGCCGCTCGTCAGCCGCCTCGCCGAGCTCGGGCTCTGAGCTGTGAGCGGGTTGACCTCGCTCGCCTTCCGGAGCCTCGCCGCCCGTCGCGGCCGGACCTTCCTGTCGATCGTTGGTGTCGCGCTGGGCGTCGGTGTGCTGTATGCGTCGCTCGCGACGGACGCCGGGATCACCGCGTCGATCGACCGGACCGTCCGCGACCTCGTCGGCCGCGCCGATCTCCGGGTCGAGGCCTTCGGCCCGACCGGCCTCTCGGCCGACAGCCTGTCGGCCGTCGAGGGCGCACCAGGCGTCGTCGTCGCCGCGCCGGCGCTCGAGAGGCGGACGTATCTCACGCCGGGCGTCGATCAGACGGCGCCATCGGCGCCGGTCACGGCGCTCGGGATCGAGCCGGACTCCGAGGCGAGGGTCCGTGACCTCGTCCTGGCCTCCGGGGCGGGGCTGGCCGGGAACGACAGCCTGGATGCCCTCGTGACCCAGACCCTCGCGGCGAGCGACGGGTACGACCTCGGCGACACGGTGACCTTCCTGGGCCCCGACGGCCCGGTCGACCTGACCGTCCGCGGCATCCTGGCGGGCGACGGTCCGCTCGTCGGCACCGCCGGCCGGACGGTCGTCCTCCCGCTCGCGACGATGCAGCGCGCCTTCGCCGACCCGACGGTCAGCCGCATCGACATCATCGCCGGGGAGGGCGCGACCCCGGTCGAGACCGCCAACGCGATCGGCGTCGCCCTGACGGGTCAGCCGTACGTCCTGTCGTCGCCCGCGGACGTGGCCGCCTCGCTCAGCTCGTCGACGGCCGACTTCCGCTCGACGACGGCGTTGATCGCGGCCGTCGCCCTGTTCGTCGGCGCCTTCCTGATCTTCAACACCCTTTCGATGACGGTCACGGAGCGCATCCGGGAGCTCGGCTTGCTGCGCGCCGCGGGGGCGATGCGCCGCCAGCTCGTGGCGTTCGTCCTGGCCCAGGCCGTGGCGATCGGCGCGCTGGGCGCGCTCCTCGGGCTGGCGGCCGGAGTCTTCCTCGCCGAGCTCATGGCCCAGGAGCTGCGAACCGTCCAGTCGATCCCGTTCGAGCGGGTCGACCCGCGATCGGCCTCGATCGTGGCGGTCATCGTCATCGGCCTCGGTGTGACGATCGCCGCAGCCATCGAACCGGCTCGTCGTGCCGGCGCGATCCCGCCGGTCGAGGCGCTTCGCGAGCGGCTCGACCCGGCCGCCGCACGGCGGGCTCGGCTCCGCTGGCTGATCGTGGTCTTCGTCGCCGTCGGGATCGGCGGGCTGGTCGTCTGGCCGCGCGACATCGGACCCGAAGGTCTCGTCCGATCGGCGATCGTCTACCTGGTGCTGCTCGCCGCCGTCCTCGCCACCCGGCCGGCCCTCGGCGCGCTCGGCCGCATCGCCGGGCTGCCGTTCCGCGCCGGCTACCGGCTCGAGGAACGGCTGGCCCGCGCGTCGATCGTCCGCGACCGCAGCCGGACGACGCTCACCGTCGGGGCCCTGGCGATCGGTCTGGCGATGGTCGTGGCGGTGGGCACGGTCGCTCACCAGTCGCGGCTGGCCGCGTCGGCCTGGCTGCGCGAGGTCATCCCCGGCGACGAGCTCCTGACCTCGATCCGTCCGGTCTCGCTCGACGAGGACGTGATCGCCGAGGTGGCGGCCACCGATGGCGTCGCGAGGGTCAGCCCGATCGCGTCGTTCGAGGTTGCCCAGAACGGCGTCCGGATGGACGCCGCGGCCGTCCGGGGCGGGGATCTGCTCGACGACGGCCGGCTGCGGTTCGTCGCGGGTGACCGATCCGCGGCGCTGACGGCGCTGGACGGGGGCGGGGTCGCGATCCTGCCGCGGGCGATCGCCGACCGGACGAGTCTGGGCCTCGGCTCGACGCTGACCCTGGCGGTCGGGGGCGGCAAGGTCGTCGACCTGCGGGTCGTGGGGGTGGTCGAGCGGTCGCTGCCGGGCACCGTCGGCGAAGCGGTGCTGATCGGCTGGCCCGATGCCAGCGCGACTTTCGGGGTCGAGGGTGCGGACGTCCTGGCGGTCCGCTACGACCCCGGAGCGGAGGCGACGGCACGACCCGTCGTCGACCAGCTGGCCCGCGACTCGGCCCTCGAGCCGAACCCGCTGGAGCGGGTCGCCGGGGCGGTCGACGTCGCGCTCGGCCAGGTGTTCGGCCTGTTCGATGCGCTGGCGATCGTCGCCGTCATCGTCGCCGCGCTCGGCATCGTCAACACCCTGACCGTCAGCGTCCTCGAGCGCGTCCGGGAGCTCGGCGTCCTCCGGGCGGCCGGCATGACCCG
>Ga0066709_100001694_pt1 | contig 14992 bp, 11 predicted proteins | sample GraSoiAngelo_158_FD_79665 | JGI IMG/M metagenome (GOLD analysis project Ga0066709, IMG submission 79665) | Grasslands soil microbial communities from the Angelo Coastal Reserve, California, USA - 14_1009_16_30cm | ecosystem: Environmental > Terrestrial > Soil > Grasslands | place: USA...
CAGCCGTTTCGGAAGGGCGGGCGGCTGATCGGCACCACCCAGGACGCGTGATATCGAGTCAATTCGGGATGACGCGCAGCTGCTTGCCGGCGCGGCTTCTCGCTTCGTACTGACTCAACTCGGCTGGAATGTGTCCGGCGCCGTCTTCTCTGGCCGTGGCCAGCTCGATCATCCGCGGAACATCGATTGCCCGGAAGACTGGATCGCCGAGCACCTCGTAGTGCATATTGCGGCGCTTGGCGATGAACCCGGCATCCTCGACGTTGCGGACGATTTCCGCTTCGTCCATGCAGTAGCTGGCGCCAGCGGCACGGACGACGTTTTCTTCGATCATCACGCTGCCCATGTCATTCGCGCCGTACGCGAGGCTGAGCTGACCGACCTTTCCGCCTTGCGTCACCCACGAGGCCTGCAGGTTGTCGAAGTTGTCGAGCACAATCCGCGAGAGCGCCAGCGTTCTCAGGTAGTCGATCCCCGTCGCCTCCGCACCGCCCAGCTCGGTATGGCTTGGCTGGTAGCTCCAGGTGATGAACGCCGTGAACCCACCGGTTTCGTCCTGCAGCTGCCGGAGCTTCAGCAGGTGCTCCAGGCGCTCCTCATCGGTCTCGACGGTCCCGTACATCATCGTCGCCGTCGTCCTCAGGCCTGCAAGATGCGCGTGGCGCATCACGTCGAGCTATTCCTCCGCGGAAGCCTTCGAGTAGCAATGCAGGAGCTTGCGGACTCTATCGACCAGGATCTCGGCCCCCCCACCGGGCACGCTATCGAGCCCGGCGTCTATCAACCGCCTGAGCACCTCGGGAACCGACAGCTGAGAGAGCCTCGACAGGTGGATCACCTCGGGAGGCGACAGCGCGTGGAGCTTGAATGCGGGATACCGCTCCTTGACTGCGCGGAACAAATCTTCGTACCACGCGAGCGGCAGGTCGGGGTTGTGCCCACCCTGCAGGAGAAGCTGTACACCTCCGACCGCAATGGTCTCGTCGATCTTGTGAAAGAGCTCGTCGAAGCCGAGCACGTAGCCGTCCGCCGATCCGACGGGCCGGTAGAACGCACAGAACGCGCACTTGGCTACACAGACGTTCGTGTAGTTGACGTTCCGGTCGATGATGTAGGTGACGATCCGGTCCGGGTGCTTGCGCGCGCGGACGGCGTCGGCCAGCCGGCCCAGGAGCGGTGTTGGCGCCTTACGATAGAGCGCGAGGGCCTCGTCTCCGGCGAGCCGGAGTCCTGCGAGCACTTTGTCCGCAACTTGGTTGATGGCGGTCATCAATAGAAGCGCAACCCACGCGTTCCCGTGACGGCTCCCACCTCGCCGGCGTAGCGATAGAAGAGCTCCAGGCCGCTTCGCTCGTCCTCGCCGAGAAGATACTGGATATTATCTCGCAGGTATCGCGCACCCAGGGCGACATGCTCGGACGAGGGGCCGAGGTAGGCGGCCGCAATCTCGTCAGCGTGCTCGACACCGCGATCGCGGGCCTCCTGCAGCGCGCGAACATCGGCCGATTGGAGCACGCCTGGCCGTCCGGCCCAGAAGGCCCAGACAAACGGCAGGCCTGTCGCCCGCGTCCAGACCTCGCCAAGGTCGATTTTCTCGAGCTTCTCAACCCGTTGCGGCCTCGTGGTCGGCTGCAACAGAGCGCTGTCGCCGATGACGAGGGCTGCGTCAGCCCGCGACAGCATGTCGTCGAGGTCGGGCGCAAGGCCCTCGAATCCAGGTTGAATGTGCCAGACACGTGCACACAACACTCGGACGAGTGCAACCGACGTCCGCGAGCTCGTGTCGAGGGCGATCGATCGCAGGTCCGAGACCGGGCGACGGGCAAACAGGGCGACCGACGCCACGGGACCGCGCGAGCTGATGGCGAGCTCGGGGACGACGCGGTAATCACCGCGCAGGTACTCGATCGAAGGGATCAGACCCACGTCGATCGTGCCGGCGTGCAGATGATCAGCGCAGCGGGCCGGCACGTCGAACCGCAGCGAGAACCGGGGCGAGCGGTCGAGGCCGTAGACGAGTGGTCGCGCGTTGAGATAGCCGACGGCGCCGAGCGCTATCAGACCTGGCGCCGGTGTCATCGGATGATCGAATCGAATCGGCCGTCGCGCTCGGCAGGCTCCTGCCCGGCCACCCTGATATTTCGACACACCTCTTCGACCGGAGCCCGCCGCCTGCCCAGCGTGTCGTCGTCAACCGGCGATACGGCGTCCACATCGTCTGCACCCACGGTCAGGGCGACTTGAGCGAGCTTGGGACCGTACAGCGTCCAGTCCACCTGAATCGAGGGCACATTCTCGACCAGCAGCCGTGCCAACGCCACCCGTCTGACGTCGTCGTACCCCGTAGTCGGCGCCAGACGGTTCAGTCGACGTGGAAGCGGTGCAAACGCACGAACGACGCTGACCTCGCGCTGCAGGGCGGCGACCCGTTGGTACCAGGCTACGGCGTCGGCCGCCGGCATCTCGTACACCGTCAGGCGCGCCAGCGAAAGCCCGGCGATGTTGACCTCCTCGATCGAGCGACGCGGGTCTTGCAGGAGGTCGACAGGCGCCTCGGCCACGAGCTCGAGTCCCGCGGACTGAAGCTCTTCGAGCAGCGAACGCAGAGTAACGTGCTCCCGGGCGGCCAGTCCTTCCAGGTCGGCCAGCGAGAACCCGGAGACGGGAACCTTCCCGGCTGCTGCCACGACCTCCCGGGCGCGTTCGATCGCGGACGCGCGTGACGCCGGCACGCCGACAATCTGCACTTCGCCAGCAGCGCGGGGGATTTCGACGGGCAAGCCCGAATCCCCGGCAACCGTCGCGACCCGGACGAAGGTTGTCCTGGAGCCGTGACGGCTCCGCCGGACTTCGTCGGCCTTCATGCCGATCGTGATGATGTCGTGGCTGCTTGCGAGCGTGGAGAGTTCCGCGTCAGTAACCGGCACGACTCAAAGCTTGGAGCCCCCGATCATACTGCAAACCGGTCCGAACGTCGGGCGCGCGCCAAAGTGGCCGCCGCCCTCTTCCCGGCGTCCTCCGCCGTGCGGATCCGTTCGGGCCAGCTGCGTGAGTAGCCCTCCGATGCCCACTTTCTCGTCGCATCGATCCCCATCTTCCCACCGTACGCCGGAAGGTCGCAGGCATCGTCGAGGTCGTCGAGCGGGCCCTTGATCATCTGGACGTCTCGAAGAGGGTCCATGTGGGTCCCGACGATCCACGCCACCTCACGGGTGTCGTGCACGTTGACATCCTTGTCGACGATCAGAATGGTCTTCGAGAACATCAACTGCCCCAGCCCCCAGACGGCGTTCATGATCTTCCGGGCGTGGCCGGGAAAACGCTTGTCGATGGAGATGATGACCAGATTGTGGAAGATGCCCTCGGCCGGGAAGTACATGTCGACGATTTCAGGATGCGTCTTCTGAATGAGCGGCAGGAAGATCCGCTCGCTCGCCATTCCGAGATAGTAGTCCTCCATGGGAGGCCGGCCGACGATCGTGGTCAGGTAGGTAGGCCGCCTGCGCCGGGTCACGCAGGTCAAGTGAAACACCGGAAAATCGTCTGGACGCGAGTAGAAGCCGGTGTGGTCGCCAAACGGGCCCTCCCGGCGACGCTCGCCCGGCTCGACATAGCCTTCGAGGACAATGTGGGCGCTCGCCGGGACTTCCAGATCAACCGTTATGCACTTCACGAGCTCGATCCGGCGACGCGCGAGGAAGCCGCCGAGGATCAGCTCGTCGAGGCCCTCGGGCATCGGCGCCGTCGCGCAGTAGGTCAGGACCGGCTCCGGGCTGAGCGCCACGGCAACGTCGAGGCGGCGGCCCAGACGCTCGGCCACGCGATGATGCTGGGCCCCACCCTTGTGCTGCTGCCAGTGCATGCCCGTTGTCCGCCCGTCGAACACCTGCATCCGGTACGTCCCGATGTTCCGCACGCCCGTTTCGGTGTCCTTCGTGAACACGAGGGGAAGCGTGATGTAACGCCCCCCGTCACCGGGCCAGCACTTGAGGATCGGGAACTCGTCGAGCGTCGCCTCCCTGCTCACGACCTCCTGACACGGGGCGCTCTTGACGACCTTTGGCATGAGATCCCGGAGCCGACCGACCATCGGCAGCATCTTCAGCGCATCGACGAGACCTTCGGGGACCTGCGGCGTCAGCAGTTCGTTGATTTCGCGTGCGAGGGCGTCGAGTGACGGGACGCCGAGCGCCAGACACATCCGCTCGAGCGACCCGAACACGTTGCTCGCGACCGGCATCTCGAAGCCCGTGGGCCGCTCGAATACCAGCGCGGGACCCCCGCCCGCCATTTTGCACGCGTGGTCGGTGACGGCCGCAATCTCCAGTTCGGGACTGACCGGCTCCTCGATGTGACTGAGCAGGCCGCGCTTGTCCAGATCGGTCAGAAAGTCAGAGAGATCGGAGTACATCGCGGTTCAACCGCTGGACGCCGCCCGGCCGAGCCTTCAGCGCCCGCCCGTCGTGGAGGTGACGGGCGACCACACATAGTCCCAGTGGCGACCGGCAGCCTGCGAAATGCCCGACACGTCCTCGCCGAGCAGGAAGCCCTCGCCGACCAGGCGCTGCGCAGCGGCCTTCACCAGCGCGAGGTACTGATCCTTGTCGCGATAGCGCTCCTGGACTGAGAGTCGCGGGTCGTTGGCTTGCTTGCGCTCCGCGCTGGTTCGCGGGAATGGGACGTAGGAGCCCTGCATGGCCGCGAGGGCATCGCGCGGGCCCGAGCGGGGGTTGAAGAGGTTCCATCCTGTGTAGGTCGCGAGCGGCACGGCCAGCTCCGGCATCCGAACGCCGGCCAGCCCGTTTCCGTCTGCATCCACCTGGGGCACGAGAATCGGAAATGCCGCGCCCACGCGCGGCGGCTCCTGTGTGATCACGCCATCCTTCGCGAACCCCGATCCGTAATCCACGCGGTAGGCCCCTTTCACAGCCGTGGACGTGGTCACCCCCGGCACTTTGGGGAACCGCAGACGGTCCGGGGGCACCAATGTGCCGTCTGCCACGCGGGGATAACGGCTGGGCGGCGGGACCGCCCCCGTTGCCGCCCACCGATCCATCGCAAGCAACAGCGCTCGCATCGTCCAGCGGTAGTCGAGAGGGTTGCTCTTCTGTTGCCCAAGGGTCTGCACCGGAGGAAACGCCCCGGGGCCGTGTTGACCCGCAGTCAGCAGGTAGATCCTGACGTTGTCCATGAGCGGTGCGTCGGCGGATCCGTCGACCGTCGTGTGAATGAGCGACGCGGCCCGTCCCCAATACTCGTACTCGGAATTCGTGTAGAAGACCTTCGGTAGAAGCTCCCGCTGCCCGGCATGCGTGAGAAGGCCATCGGTGACACCTGTTTCGGGGTCTGTTTGCGGGAGGTCGGTGAACGGAAAAATGTCCGTGGGATAGAAGAGGTTCAGGTACGGGTGCCCGTCTCTCGAGGGCTGCGCAAACCGGTGGTTGAAGCTTCCCCGCCCGCCACCGGCGACATGTGCAATCACGCCGTCGAAGACCTTCCGGTCTTTCTCGTCACGGTTGAAGCCGTCGTAGAGGTAGGTCCGGAGGAAGCGCCCGCTCTGCGACACGCCAAACGCCAGCGCCCGGTCGATGGACGCACGTGGCACCGACCAGGTCTCCGCGGACCCGTACTTCAGCATCGACACGACGTCCCTGACGGCCGCGGCACCCAGCCCCGCTACCGGCGAGTCCTGGGCCACAAAAACGACTTCGTAGATCTTCTGCGGCTCGAAACCTGCCGACATATGCAGGTGGGCGGCACCGGCCGCCCCCCCGTCGGGGACGAACTGCCACGCGGATCGGGGGACCACGCGGCGCGGCCCGTCGGCGGTGTCTCGGACGGTCACGACATTGTCGGGCGAGTCGGGATCGGCGACGGCATAAGGGACATGGTCCCGATCGGCGAGCGAGTGATCGGTCTCTCGTTCGGTGACGATGATCTCGCTTCGGACCAGCCCGCGAATCGGCCGGCCATTTTCCATCGCGGGCGGTGCGGACAGGCGCATGAGGCCCGATCGGTGCGGGACGTCGAACTGCCAGCCGACCCAGAGCAGGGTAAAGCCCTGCTTCATCAGGAAGCCGTCACCAATCTGAGCGGCCGACACCGGATCGAGACTGCCTGCAGCACGGTTGAAGAAGCCGAGCATGCCTTTGCCGCCGCGATTGGACACTTCGAAGAGCACAGCACGGTTGCCGCGCTCGATGTTCTTCGGCTTGATCAGGTAGAAATCGGCGGAGAACTCAACTCTCCCCTTGTCGTTCCGCGTGGCTTTCTCGAGGTCCTTGACACTGCGATTCGCCGGAAGGGCCGGATCGACTGAGAAGTGTATGGTGCCCGATAACTTCTCGTAGGGTCCCGCCGAGCCGAACGTCTGCCCACCGAGCAGGTCGGCACGCGACTGCACATCGATGCGCACGACCTCGGCGCCAAGAGGCGTGGCTGTCACGGCAACCAGCACGACGGTCTGCGCCACCCTTCTGAAAATGGCCATCGGATGCCCCTCCAAACGCCTGATCAGGGTATCAGACGTCAGCCTCATCGAGATTCCATTCTCTCGGTAATGCGTTGCGCCAGTTCCAGGGCCCGGCGGCCCTGACGACCGTCAACGAGCGGAGGCCTCCGGGTTCTGACGGCCGAGGCGAAATCGGCCAGTTCCCGCTTGAGCGGCTCCTGGCTTGTCACGGGCAGCTCTCCGCCCTCAATAGTGGGCTTCGGTCCCGCACCCGTCACGAGCCGCCACACCTCGACTTTCTGCGCTGCATAATCAATCGACAGATAGATCGCCGGCTGAAAGAATCGAATCTTCCGGACGCGGTCCCGACTGATCCGACTCGCCGTAAGATTCGCGATGCACCCGTTTGCGAAGCGGATGCGCACGTTGGCGATGTCGACCTTCGGCGTCAGCACGGGCACCCCAACGGCCTCGATAGACTCCACCTCGGAGGCCGTCAACGACAGCACTACGTCAAGGTCGTGAATCATCAGGTCGAACACGACGTCGATGTCCAGGCTGCGATCCGGGAACGTGCCGAGACGGTGGACTTCGATGAAACGCGGGTTGACGAGAAGGGGCCGTGCCACATCGACGGCCGGGTTGAACCGCTCGGTGTGTCCAACTGCCAGCGCGACGTTCATGTGCCCGGCCACGGCAATCATCTCGTCGGCTTCAGCAAGCGATCGAGCCATCGGTTTCTCGACGAGCACCGGGATGCCCGCCCGTAGAAAAGGGAGCGCAATCTCGCGGTGCAGCTCCGTTGGCACGGCGACGCACACGGCGTCCACTTCGCCGTCGAGCGCTGCGGCGTCGAACAGGGGCCGGGTCCGGGCCTGCGATGCCACCTCCTGCGCACGCGACCGATTGGTGTCGACCACGGCAACGAGCGTGACGCCTTCGAGATCCGAGAGAATCCGGGCGTGGTGCCGGCCGAGGTGACCCACGCCGACGACTGCCATTCGCAGCGACGGAGAGGCCACTAGGGAAGCGCGAGAGCGACCATCTCGGGAACCGATGACGGCCCGCCCTGAACGGTGAGGGCGATGTACTGCTTGCCGTCAACGAGGTACGTCATCGGTGTGCCGATGGCGGCACCCGGCAGGTCCGCCGATCCAAGCTCCTTCCCGGAGGCCTTGTCGTAGGCCACGAGCCTCGGACCGTTGCGCGCGCCGCCTGTCGTCAGCGCGTAGATCAGCAGCGTTTTCGTAAGCACTGGCCCGCTCATCGTCACGTCGCCGCCGAGGGGAGGAAGGTTCAATCCCTTCAGCATCGGATTGTTCCGGATGCGATCGCCATTGCCGGTCGGAACCATCCAGACGTGCTCGCCGGTGTTCATGTTGATGGCGGTCATGCGCGAGTAGGGCGGCTTGAACAGCGGCAGTCCCTGCGGCATGGCCGGTCCCGGCCCCAGCCCCTGCATGTAGCGCAGATTGCCCTTGAGAGCCGGATCAGGATCAACGAGACGATGCAGGCTGTACGCGTTCCGCGACGGCACGTAGAGCATGCCGGTTTCCGGATCCACGGCGGCACCCGACCAGTTTCCGCCGCCGCTGGCGCTCGGGCGCGCGAGGGTTCCCTGCAGCGACGGCGGGGTGAAGAGCGGACCAAACCGGTACGCCTTGGTCGCCTCCACGGCCATCGCGCGAAGCTCGGGGGTGAAGTCCACCAGATCCTCGGGTGCCGCTCCCTGGTATTCATAGGGCGCAGGCCTCGTGGGGAACGGCTGCGTTCGGGCGGCCTTCTCGCCGGGCACATCCGAGGGGGGCACCGCGCGCTCTTCGATTGGCCAGATCGGCTTGCCGGTTTCACGGTCAAACGCAAAAAGGAACCCCTGCTTGGTCACCTGCGCCAGCGCCTTGATTCGGCGACCGGCAACGGTCACATCCAGAAGGTTCGGCGCGGCCGGATTGTCGTAGTCCCAGAGCCCGTGATGGACCGCCTGGAAATGCCAGATTCGCTTCCCCGTTTCGAGATCGAGGCAGAGGATGCTCTCGGCAAACAGGTTGTCCCCGTGCCGATGGCCGCCGTAGTAGTCGGGCGCGGTGGTGTTGGTGGGGATGTAGACCCGGCCGAGTTCCTCGTCGGCGCTCATCATCGACCACGGCGTCACCTTCCCGGCGTACGACCACGCGTCGTTCTCCCAGCTGTCGTTGCCGTACTCGCCTGGTGAAGGCACCGTGTGGAAGGTCCATTTGAGCGTGCCGGTCCGGGCGTCGAATGCCCGGATCCACCCCGGAATCTGCTCCTTGTTGATAATCAGCGACGAGATCGAGGCCGGGGTGATGACCACGTCCCTGGCGACGATCGGCGGGGACTGGACCGAGTAGGTCAGGGCATTCAGGTAGTCGCGTGTGCCGCGCCTGGCCCTGGGCAGCCCGTCCATCAGGTCAACCCGGCCGTTGGTCCCGAACTCGGGCACGGGACGCCCGGTCTTCGCGTCCACGGCGACGAGATAGCCGTCCCCCGTGCCCCAGAAGATCCGCTCGATCTTGCCGTCGGTCCAGTACGCAACGCCACGCTGATTCCACCGCGCGCTCATGGTAGTCGTGCCGGCTTCGTAGCTCCTGGGGTTGTAGACCCACTTGAGCGTACCGGTCTTTGCATCCGCGGCACCACCCGCCGACGTCGGCATGTTGAAATACAGCGTCCCGCCCACCATCAGGGGCGTGGCTTTGAAATTGGTGAGAATCGGGGGATCGCCGTCGCGCCACCGTTTCGGATCGAGGCGTCTGAGCTCGTCGAAGATCAACCGTGATTCCGCCGACCACTCCGCGCCGCCGGGCAGCGTCATGCTCAGAAACCCGTCGGGGGACTTCAGCCGCCAGGCGATCTTCAGCGTGGAAAAGTTGTCCCGATTGATTTGATCGAGCGGTGAGTACTTGGTGGCCGAAAGATCGCCACCGTAGGTCGGCCACTCGCCCGTCGCCGTCGAATGGCGGGCTGGCGACTGGGCCGTGAGCGACGTCAGCGTCAGCGCGACGATCGCGCTCCCGACGATCCGAGTCACAAGACGACGGAAAGTACCCGGCATGCCGGTCTCCTTGCAGCGGGCTGGGGCCCGGGGGCGGATTATACAGCGGACGTTTGCGTTGGTCGGCCTACGATTGCAATCCCGGCTTCGTCGGCGGCCGTGACGATGGCCGCGCCGTCGATCATCAGTGTTTTGCCCGCATCCACCGACAACGCCGTCGCACCGGCGGCCTTCATCGTCTCGATGGTCGAGACGCCGACAACGGGCACGTCGAACCGCATATCCTGGTTGGGCTTGGCGACCTTGACCACGCGCACGCCTCGGCCGGCCAGCTGGCCGGCCCGCGCGATGACGAGATCGGTGCCCTCCATCGCCTCCACGGCGACCACGGCGGCTGACTTCACCGCAATCGTCTGGCCGATGTCCAGACCGGCGATGGCGTCGGCCACACCGTAGCCAAACTCCAGATCGCGACGCTCATCGTCGGACGGCGACCGGGCCGTCAGGCACCCCTCGCGGGCGAGAAGGGGGGCGAGGAAGGCCGTCGAGTCGAGGAGTTCGATGCCGTGCTCGCGAAGGACATCGGCCACGGCCGAGATGAGCGCGTCGGTGTTCCTCGTCTTGAGACGTCTCAACACACCGAGGAGCGTCAGGTCCGGCACGATATCGGAGAAAAGCTTCGTGTGTTTGACCTGGCCCGCCATGACCGCCTGGCTCACCCGCGCGCCCTCGAGCAGCCGAATGCATTTGCCCAGCTGCCCGAGCGAGACCCAGTGAAACGCAGCCTGCGGCGGCCGTGTGGAGGCGGCTTCCAGGTTGGGGAACGCCTCTTCCTTGATCGCCACGACGGTAACCGCGTAGCCGGCGCGGCGGGCGGCTTCCAGGACGAGGAACGGAAATCGTCCGTTGCCGGCGATCAGGCCCAGGCGCGGGGGTGCCGCAGTCACAGGGAACGCTCCTATTCGTCGGCCAGCACTTCCCCCGTTCGGCGGCTGGCACGGCGAAGGATCACACCACGTTCGGAGGTCCGGATGAAGTCCACGAGGTAACGCACTTCAGAGCAGGCCAGCGAACGATCGAGCTCGATCTGGCGAAGAGCGCTTGTGGTATTCAATCTGGACTGCAGCAGGTACCGGAATGCGCCCTTCAACTTCGCAATGGTGTCAGGCGGCAAGCCACGCCGCACAAGGCCTATGGAATTCAGGTCGTAGATGCGCGCCCGATTGCCGACCGTCCGGGCGTACGGCACGGCATCCTTGGTGACCACCGAATAGCCACCGATGAAGGCATGGCGACCCACCCGGCAGAACTGGTGCACGCCGCAGCCGGCGCTGATGTTCGCGAAGTCCTCGACGGTCACGTGGCCACCGAGCGTCGCCATGTTGCCGAAGATGGTGTCGTGCCCGATCCGGCAGTCGTGGGCCACGTGCACGTAGGCCATGAAGACGTTCCGGTCGCCGATCTGGGTCACCCCACCGCCACCGTCGGTTCCCCGATGGATCGTCACGAACTCGCGAAAGATGTTGCGCTTGCCGATCACGAGCCGCGTACGCTCGCCGCGGTACTTCAGGTCCTGGGGCGCCAGGCCAATCGACGCAAATGGATAGATCTCCGACCCCTCGCCGACCTCGGTCCACCCATCGACGACAGCCGAGGCGCCCACACGGCAATGGCTCCCGATCTTCACGTGCGCTCCGATCGTCGCGTGGGGTCCGATGCGGCTGCCCTCGCCAATCTGCGCCGTGGGATGGACGAGCGCCGTCGGGTGAATCTCGGTCTGCACCGGCACCAGCCCGAGCAAAAGCTGACACTCGGCGACGAGCTGCCCACCGACATACGCCGTCGCCTGAGCACGCGCTAGCGTCGTTCGCCGCCGACCGAGCGTGATCTCGAGGCGAAGTCGATCGCCCGGAAACACCTGTTTGCGGAACTTGGCGTCGTTCACGCCGCGCAGATACACTCGCTGGCCCGACTGCGCCGCTGTCCCCTGCAGAAGCAGGATCGCTGCGACCTGCGACAGCGACTCCAGGATGAGCACGCCCGGCATCAACGGCCGGCCGGGAAAGTGCCCCTGAAAAAACTCTTCGTTCACCGTAACGTTCTTGACCGCGACGAGACGCCGCCCGGGTTCGTACTCGGCGATCACATCGACGAGCAACGAGGGATAGCGGTGGCAGAGGCGGTCGAGCGCCTGGGGAATGTCGCTCAACACCGGTTCAGTCTATCAGAACGGTCGAGCCATTCTCGGTGTCGGTCAGGGCTCGCGCGGACTGTTCGGGTGCGTGTGCGAGAATGGAGAGATAGGGAGAACAATGTTCCGACTGTATTCCGTTCTGCTGCTCGCCGCGGCGGCTTCAGCGTGTGGGAGTTCGACGACAGCGCCGACGACGACGACACCGCCCCCAACCATCCAGGAGACCTTCAATGGCACGCTCACGAAGAGCGGCGGGGCGACGCATCCGTTCGCCGTCAGCCGATCCGGCGCGGTGAATGTCGTGCTGACGAGCATCGCACCCGATAGCGCCCTCGTGGTTGGACTGAGCCTGGGAACGTGGAACGGCACGGCATGCCAGGCCGTGCTGGTCAAGGACCACGCGACGCAGGGCTCCACTCTCCTCGGCTCTGCGTCATCGACCGGCAATTTGTGCGTGCGGATTTACGACGTCGGAAACCTCGTCGGCTCGATCACCTACCAGATCGACGTCGTCCACCCGTAAGAGCGTCAGCCGGAATCAATCGCGTCGCGCGCTTACGGCTTCCGCTGCGTGCCAGCTCCGGGTGCGGCACCAGGGGGGGCTGGCGCGGGGGCTGCCGGCGCGGGGGCTGCTGGCGGCAGTGCCGGTGCAGCGGCCGCTGGTGGTGCCGCGGCCGGCGGCGCTGCGGCGGCCGGAGCAGCGGCGCCCGACTTTGCGCTGTCAAGACGCTTGACCGCGTCCAATGTGAGATCGAGACCCGCTTCCGCCCAAATCAGTCCGGCATCGGCGGCGCTGAAGAGCGCGTGCAGCCCCTTTTCCTTCGCTATCTGCTGAAGGACGGGCATCAGCTTCTTCTGAAAATCCTGCTGCAGCTCCTGCTGCAGCTCGTTCAGCTCCGACTGCGCATCCTGCTCGAAGCGCTCGCCGTCACGCTGTTGCCGTTCGATCTCCTTCTCGAGTTGGGCACGCGCCGTCTCGCTCATGACGCTGCCACTCGTCTGCAGCTTCTGCTGATTCGCCTGAAGGGCCTTGGCCTTCTCCTCGCCTTCCTTCTGCTTCTTCTGCTGAAGCGCCTGCACTCGGGCGGCCGCGGCTTTGCCGTCGGCCGAGAGCTGCGCGATCGCCTGAACATTCACGTAGGCCACTCGTGCGCCCTGGGGAAACGGCGCGGGCGGTTGAAGCGGCGGCTGGGCCGGCGGCGGCGCTGCGGGCTGCGCGGGGGGGACCGGACGTGCCGGCGGCCGAGCGGGAGCTTGGCCGGCCTGCCCAAAGGCAGGCGACGCGCACAGGAGGAGCCCAAGCAGCGCGGCGAAAACAGGACCGTTCATCCCGTAAATCCTTTCGAAAGTCGTGTTTGGGAATCTTATCAGAACGTCGTGCCGACGGCGAAGCGGAACTGGAACGCGCTCTGGGGTTGCAGGTTGTGGTTGAGAACGCCGTCTCGTTGCGGGTTATACGCAAAAATCAGGCGGAACGGGACGTTCAAGACCGGCATGAAGAAGCGGATCTCGGCGCCTGTGGACGTCTTGAACGCGCTGCGCTTGCCAGTTGTCACGATGACCGGCTTGACCAGGGGATCGGAGATTCCGATGGTGGCGAGCGGGTCGGTCAGAAGCGGCGTGGGCAGCGGAATCACGTGTGTGATGTCCTCCCACCATGAGAAGGGCTGGCCCATGTCTCGGACCTGGCCGGCGTCGTCGAGCGGAATCAGCCGGACCGGTCCAGCGGTGTGGATGATCTGCTCGCCGTTGACCAGCAGGCTCTTGCTGCCACCAAGGACGAGCCCCGTGTACGGATGCTGAGGGCCGAGCGGCCGCAGATCGAAGCCCCGTACTGTGTATTCGCCGCCGAGGAACAGCTTCTCGAAAATCGGAAGATCGATCGACGACCCGTACGGAGTGACGTACACGACCTGACCGCGGAAGCCGACCGACATGCGGCTGTTCTGCTTGAAGAACGAGACGAACTCCGCCGTCGGCTTGTAGAACTTCGTGTTGCCGCCCAGGCCGGCGATATCCATGGAGAGCGTGATGCGCTTGCCGGTCGTCGGAAAGATTGGCTGATCGACGGTGTTGTGGACGATGCTCGGCACCACCTTGCTGATCCGGCGCTCGCCTCCGCCGGCCACTTCGACGGTGCTGCCTGGCGTCGCTGTCAGACAGCCGGTGCCGCCAAGCAGGAGCGAGTCACGCAGGAACGGGTTGCGCGCGAGCAGCAGCGGATCGCAGTAGGCGCTATTGATCTCGCTCACGTGCACCCGCTCGTAGCTGTAATTGGTGAACATGCGCGTGAACCCGTTGCCGAGCGGGAATCCGAAGGTGACCACACCCCCCGTGGACTGCTGCGTGAACTGGCTGATATACCGGACGTTGCTCCTGAACAGGTTGAACCCGCCGGTGATGTTTCGATCGAAGAGGAACGGCTCGGTAAACGCCAGCGAGTAGTTCTGCGCGCGCTGACCGCCCTGGAGCGAGAGGGTGAGGCTCTCACCGCGACCGAGGAAATTCGAGGTCTGGAACGACAGCTGCCCGAAAAAGCCCTCGAACTGCGACACGCCCGCGCCAAACGTCAGCTGGTTGCGGTTCTGTTCCTCCAGCTTCATCCGCACGTCGACCTTGTTGTCGGTGTTGGGCGTTTTATCGACGTTGACGTCTTTGCCCGGTCCCTCCAGCGCCTTGAAGTATCCGAGCTGGTTCAGCCGCTTGATGCTGAACTTGAGGGCCTCCGTGTTGAAGACGCCATCTTCGTACAGCCGTAGCTCGCGCCGAATCACGCTGTCCCTGGTCGTCGTATTGCCGCTGAAGGTGATGCGGTTCACGAAGTACTGCTTGCCTTCCTGAATGCGCAGGGTGACATCGACGCTCGGCGGGCCTTTGTGACCTTCGGCAGGTGTCGGAAGAGGCGCTTCGGGGACGGGCGCCGCGTCGCCCGCCCGGTTCGTCCCCGACTCGGGCTCGACCGGCTCGTCGCTGAACTTGTAATCCGGGTAGCCGCTGAACTCCATGTAACCGGCCGCCCCGTAGATCTCCTGTGCCTTCTGGAAGCCCTTGCGGACGTTCTTCTGGCTGTAATACTCCCCCTTTTTCAGCTTGAACAGGGGCGCCAGGAGCTCGCTTTTGACCACGGTATTCCCGGTGACATCGAACGACCCCACTACATATCGCTGCCCTTCGGTCACAGGAATCCGAAGCTCGATGTAGCGGGTTTTCTTGTCGGACGTGTCCTCGAGCACCTTCACCTCGGGCTCTCCGACCTGCGCTCGGACATAGCCCTCGTTGCGGTAGTACTCGGTCACCCGCTCCGCGTCCTCTTCGAACTTGGTTTCCTGGTAGG
>Ga0066709_100001695_pt1 | contig 14989 bp, 12 predicted proteins | sample GraSoiAngelo_158_FD_79665 | JGI IMG/M metagenome (GOLD analysis project Ga0066709, IMG submission 79665) | Grasslands soil microbial communities from the Angelo Coastal Reserve, California, USA - 14_1009_16_30cm | ecosystem: Environmental > Terrestrial > Soil > Grasslands | place: USA...
CGCCGCGCTGCTCGCGTACGCCGACGAGGTCTCCGGGTGCACCCGCTGCCGGCTCGCGCAGGGTCGAACCCAGGTCGTGTTCGGTGCGGGGAGCCCGTCGGCCGACCTGATGTTCGTCGGCGAGGCGCCCGGCTTCCACGAGGACAAGCAGGGCATCCCGTTCGTCGGCCAGGCAGGCAAGCTGCTCGAGACGCTCCTGGCCGGCATCGGCCTGGCCCGGCAGGACGTGTACATCGCGAACACGTTGAAATGCCGACCTCCCGGCAACCGCGACCCGCAGCCGGACGAGGTCGAGGCCTGCGAGCCGTACCTCTTCCGGCAGATCGAGCTGATCGAGCCGATCGTGATCGCGACGCTCGGCAACTTCGCGACGAAGCTCCTCTCCGGGCGCCCGACCGGGATCACGCGCGTCCACGGGCAGGAGCAGGAGGCCGTCCTCGGCGGCCGCAAGGTGCTGCTCTACCCGCTCTACCATCCGGCGGCCGCGCTGTACACGCCGGCGATGCTGAAGGTGCTCGAATCGGACTTCGCCCGTCTCCCCGAGCTGCTCGGCCGCGAGCTCGTTCCGCCGTCGCCGCCCGCGCCGAGCTTCGCCGAGTTCGCGCCGGCGCAGCCGGCCGTGCAGCTCGGCCTGTTCTAGACTCCTTCGACCGCGAGCATCTTCGTTCGCGCGGACTCTACGCTTCGCCGGTGGAGAGCGAGACGTCCTCGCCGGAGGAGACTGAGGCGCTGGCCGGGCGGCTGGCGGCCACGCTGCGCGCCGGAGACGTCGTCACGGTCTCCGGCGAGCTCGGCTCGGGCAAGACGACGTTCGTCCGGGGCGCATGCCGCGCGCTCGGCGTCTCCGGCGCGGTCACGAGCCCCACGTACACGATCGGCCACCGCTACCACGGCGACGGCGTGGACGTCGCCCATCTGGACCTGTACCGCTTCCAGGGCGTCTCGGCGGCGGAGTGGGGCGACCTCGAGCCGTACTTCGACGAGACGATCGCGTTCGTCGAGTGGCCGGAGGCGGGCGAGGGGGTGCTTCCGGCTCCGCGGGCGGTCGTCCGCTTGCGGCATGCTGACGAGGGGCGCAGGCTGATCTCGATCCACGGTGCTGACACTCGCCTTTGACACAGCGACGGACGTCGCCACGAGCGCGCTCGTGGACGACGGCGAGGTGCTGGGCGAGCGCGCGTCCCGTGCGGTGATGCTGCTCGAGGACGTCGACGCGCTGCTGCGGCAGGGCGGCGCGTCCGCGGGCGACCTCGACGCGCTTGCGGTCGGGATCGGGCCCGGCAGCTTCACCGGCGTCCGGATCGGGCTCGCGACCGCGCGCGGGCTCGGGCTCGCTCTGGATCTGCGCGCCGCCGGCGTCTCGACGCTCGACGCGCTGGCGGCCGGCGCCCCCGGCGCCGTCCCGGTGATCGACGCGAAGCGGCGGGAGATCTTCACGCTCGCCGCCGGCGAGCCGGTGGTGCTCGCGCCGGCCGAGCTCGAGGTTGGGCCCGGCGACGTGTGCGTCGGCGACGGCGCGGTCCGGTATCGCGCGGTGCTCGAGGCGAAGGGAGCCGAGGTTCCGCCCGACCGCGACGAGCGCCATCTCCCGCGCGCGCGGTTCCACGCCGCGCTGGCCGGCGAGCTCGGTCCGGTGGAGGCGCTCCAGCCGCTCTACTTGCGCTCCCCGGACGCGGAGAGGAACGTCGCGCGGTGACGACCGTCCAGCTCCGAGAGCTCGTCCTCGCGGATCTGGCCGCGATCGAGGTGATCGAGCGGCGGTCGTATCCGACGCCGTGGTCGCGATCGATGTTCGCCGGCGAGCTCGCGAAGCCGTCGTCGATCTGCCTCGGCGCGTTCGACGCCGACGGCGAGGAGGGCGTGCTCGTCGGCTACCTGGTCGTCTCGCGCTACGTCGACGCGTGGCACGTGATGAACGTCGCGGTCGACCCGGAGCACCGCAGCCGCGGCATCGCGGCGATGATGATCGAGCGGCTGTTCGAGCTGACGGCCGACGACGCCCGCCGCGGCTACACCCTCGAGGTGCGGGTGTCGAACGCGACCGCGATCCGCCTCTACGAGCGCCTCGGCTTCAAGTCGCGGGGGATTCGCCGCGGCTACTACACCGACAACCGCGAGGACGCCCTGATCATGTGGAAGGACCCCGTCCGTTCGAACGGGTCCCAAACCGCGACTTGACAAACCCCCGGCCACGTCCGAGCGAGCCAATGTCCAAGCAGTCCAAGCCCGGTGCCAGGCACGTGGCATGGCCGCAGGAGCCATGACCCGGGACCTGCCCCGGTCCAGGTCCCCGGACGGGCGCGAGAGGGACGCCGCTGGGAGAGCGTGGTCCGGGCCGGACATGCCAGATGCGGCCGACCCGGCCACACAGCCACCGGCCGTCGGCCCTGGTGCCGGTCGGCGCAATCGCCCGGACCACTCGAGGCTGCTTCGTCCCTGCCTGAGGTGGCATGTGCCGACGGGGCACGCCCCGGGACCTGGACCGGGGTAGGCCCCGGGACGTGGGCGCGCGGGACGTGATTCTCGGGATCGAGACCTCTTGCGACGAGACTGCTTCGGCCCTGGTTTCCGCGGACGGAGAGGTGCTCGCGAGTGTCGTCTCTTCGCAGGCGGACCTGCACGCGCGCTTCGGCGGCGTCGTGCCGGAGATCGCGTCGCGGCGGCACCTCGAGCTCGTCACGCCCGTCGTCCGCGAGGCGCTGGCAGAGGCCGGCGCGACGCTCGCCGACGTCGACAGGATCGCGGTTACGCAAGGACCGGGGCTCGTCGGCGCGCTGCTCGTCGGGCTCGCGGCGGCGAAGGGGATGGCCTGGGCCCGCAGGCTTCCGCTCGTGCCGGTCGATCATCTGCGCGGCCACGTTGCCTCGCTCTACCTCCAACCCGATCCGCTCGAGCCGCCGTTCCTCTGCCTGCTCGCGAGCGGCGGGCACACACTGCTGCTCGACATCCGCGACCACGCGAGCCACGCCATCCTCGGCACGACGATCGACGACGCCGCCGGCGAGGCCTTCGACAAGGGCGCCCGCCTGCTCGGCCTCGGCTACCCGGGGGGCGCCGAGCTCGACCGGCTCGCCGCCCACGGCGACCCGACGGCGTACGAATTCCCGGTCGCCCGCGTCCCCGGCCTCGACTTCTCCTTCTCCGGGGTCAAGACCGCGCTCCTGTACGCGACGAAGGAGCTCTCCGAGGACGAGCTCGCCGCCCGCCGCGCCGACCTCGCGGCGAGCTACCAGCGCGCGATCGTCCGCGCCCTCGTCGAGCGCGTCAGCGAGGCGGCCGCCCAGACGGGCGCGAAGCGGATCGCGATCGTCGGCGGCGTCGCCGCGAACTCGGCCCTCCGGGCGGCCCTCCCGGAGGCGAAGGCCGCCGCCCTCGAGTACTGCACCGACAACGCGGCGATGATCGCGTCCGCCGGCCGCTACGTCGAGGCCGTCCCGTATCCTCGTTACCTTGCCCTGGATGCGTACGCCTCGGCTGAGGTCTGACGGACACACCGGGCCGCTCACCCTCCTCGCGATCGCCGCCACGCTCGCACTCGTGGCGGCAGGAAGCCAGACCGCCGGACAGGCGACGCCGACCTCCGCAGCCACGAGCGCGTCGAGCTGGCGCGGTCTCGTCGGCTCGCGCCCGCGCGTCACCGTCGGACAGCGGGTGATCGTCGTCCTGAAGACGCCGTCGCTCGCCCAGCGCGTCGCCGCCGCCGGCGGCCGGGCGACCGACCGGCACGAGCGGTCCTGGTCGACCGCGGTCGTCGCGTCGCAGCGGCTCCTGATCGCCCGCCTCGCGGTGCAGGGTGTCGCGATCAAGCCGGAATACAGCTACACGCGAACGCTGAACGGCTTCTCCGCGGCCGTCGACCCGGCGGCGATCCCGCTGCTCGAGCGCGACTCGGACGTCGCCGGCGTCTTCCCGGTGCGGCCGGCCTACCCAGCCTCGATCTCGAGCGAAGTGCTCGCGCGGCCGGACTTCGCGCCCGACCAGGGCCACCGCGCCGACATCGGCCTCTCCGGAGTCGACGGCCGCGGCGTGACGATCGCGCTGCTCGACACCGGAGTGGACAAGGCGACGCCATACCTGCGCGGACGAATCAGCCCCGGGATCGACATCGTCGGCGGCGATCCCGGCGCCCTCGCCGCCCGCAAGCCGGACGAGCCCGCGCAGCGCGAGCGCCACGGGACGCAGATGGCCGGCCTGCTCGTCGGCGCCGGCGGACCGTCGGGACTGTCCGGCGTCGCGACGGGCGCGGCGATCCTGCCGATCCGCGTCGCCGGCTGGCAGCTCGACGCGACCGGACGCTGGGCGCTGTACTCCAGCAGCGACCAGATCCTCGCCGGTCTCGAGCGCGCGGTCGACCCGAACGACGACGGCGACGCCCACGATGCCGCGCGCGTCGCGCTCGTCGCGCTCGCGGAGCCGTACGCCGCCTTCACCGACGGGCCCGAGGCGCGCGCCGCCGCCGGCGCGATGGCGCTCGACACGCTCGTCGTGGCCGCGGCCGGGAACGACGGCGCGACGGGCCCGGGCTACGGCAGCATCTCCGGGCCGGGCGGCTCGCCTGCCGCGCTCACCGTCGGCGCCGCGGACACGCGCAGCAGCACGGAGACGGTCCACGCCGTCGTCCGCAGCGGCCTACGCGTCATGCTCGACCGGACGCTGCCGCTCGCCGGGGTCGTTCGCCCGCGCGACCGCCTCGACCTGGAGATCTCGACGGCGCGCGGCGGCCTCGGCCCGAGCGCCGGCAGCCCCCGCCTGCTCGACTTCTTCGCCCGCAACGGGACGAGCCGGGTCGCCGGCCGCGCCGCGCTCGTCGCCGGCGGCGCGTCGCCGGTACCTGCGGCCGAGCACGCCGCCCAGGCCGGCGCCTCCGCAGTCCTCCTGTACGGAAGCCGGATGCCCTCCGGCGGCCTCGGGCTCGACGAGCTCGTGCCGGTGCCGGTCGTGCCGCTCCCAGCCGGAACCGCCCAGGAGCTCGTCGCGCGCATGCGCAGCGGCGCCGCCGCGACGATCTCGATCGGCGGGATGCGCGTCGAGCCGAACGGCGACCGCGGCCGCGTCGCCGCCTTCTCCTCCGCCGGCCTCGCCTTCGACGGCCGCGTGAAGCCGGACGTCGTCGCGCCGGGCGTCGGGCTTGCGACCGCCGATCCCGGCACGAACGCCGACGGCTCGCCGCGCTACGCCACCGTCAACGGCTCGAGCGCCGCCGCTGCGGTCGCGGCGGGCGCAGCGGCGTTGCTGGCCCAGGCGCGGCCCGGGCTCGACGCGCCCTCGCTCAAGGGCCTCCTCGTCGGAACGGCCACCCCGCTGGACGAGGGCAGCGTCACCTCTCAGGGCGCCGGCACGATCGATGTCGGTGCCGCGGCAGCTGGGGAGGCCGCCGCCACCCCCGCGACGCTCGCGCTCGGCCGCTCCACGGGCGCCGGCTGGAGGACGCGCCGCACGTTCACGATCCAGAACCTCTCGACGCGGACGATCGACGTCCGCCTCGCGGTCGACCAGACCCGCGAGGGCGCGGCGGCCGTCGACTTCCTCCTTCGGCCGGCGAGGCTGCTGCTCCCGCGCGGCCACACGGCGACGGTCGTCGTCCGCGCCGTGACCGGCTCGAACCCGACCGGCTCGACCCCCGCGGAAGGCGCCGTCGCCGTCCGCGTCGCGGGCGGCGGCAGCATTCGCGTTCCCTGGACGATCGCGTTCGGCCCGCCGGCGGTCGACCTGCTCGGCGGAGTGCACCTCTCATCGCGCGCGTTCAAGCCGTCCGACACTCCGCCGGCCCTGCTCCTGTTCGAGGCGGGCGGGCTGCTCCAGGTCGACGGGCGCTCGGAGATCCGCCCCGTCGCTCGCCTCGACGTCGAGCTCTTCAACGCGGCCAACGACAACCTCGGTCTCCTGGCGCGTCTGCGCGACGTGCTGCCCGGCCGCGTCGCCCTCGGATTGACCGGCCGCGACCCCGGCGGTGCGACGCTCCCGCCCGGGAAGTACCGGCTGCGCGTCCGCGCCTGGCCGACGGACGGCGGGCCCGCGACGCGTCGCCAGGTGCCGTTCGCGGTCCTCGGTCGCTAGCTAGAGTCCTCCCTCGGGTTCGACGTTGACGACGATCGAGACACCGACCCATCTGCGCGAGAACCCGCTTGAGATCGCCCGCGAGCAGCTGCGGCGCATCGCGGGCCCGTTCGACATCGACGACAACCTCGTCCAGGTCCTCTCGGAGTGCAAGAAGTCGATCGAGGTCTCGGTGCCCGTGAACATGGACGACGGCTCGACGCGCGTCTTCACCGGCTACCGCGTCACGCATAACGTCGCGCGCGGCCCGTCGAAGGGCGGCATCCGCTACCACCCCGACGTCACCGCCGACGAGGTCAAGGCGCTCGCGATGTGGATGACGTGGAAGTGCGCGCTGATGGGGATCCCGTTCGGCGGCGCGAAGGGCGGCGTGATCGTCAACCCGAAGGAGCTCTCGCGCCGCGAGCTCGAGCGGATGACGCGCCGCTACACGACGGAGATCATCAACGAGATCGGCCCGGAGAAGGACATCCCTGCCCCCGACGTCGGCACCGACTCGAGCGTCATGGCCTGGATCTTCGACACTTATTCGATGAACAAGGGCCACTCGGTGCTCGGCGTCGTCACCGGCAAGCCGCTCGAGATCGGCGGTTCACTCGGGCGCGAGGAGGCGACCGCGCGGAGCGCGCTGTACGTCCTGCGCGACGCGCTGATGTACGAGAGCCGCTCGCTCGACGGGCTGCGCGTCGCCGTTCAGGGCTTCGGCAAGGTCGGCAGCTTCCTCGCACGCTTCCTCGCCGAGGATGGCGCCCGCGTCACCGCGATCTCCGATTCGACCACGGCGCTCTACAACCCGAACGGGATCGACGTGCCCGCGGCGTTCGCGCACAAGCGCGAGACGGGCTCGCTCGCAGGGCTGAAGGAGGCCGATCGGATCCCGCACGAGGACCTGCTCCTGCTCGACTGCGACGTTCTCGCTCCGTGCGCGCTCGAGCAGGTGATCACTGCCGAGAACGCCGACAAGATCAAGGCGCGCATCATCCTCGAGGGCTCGAATGCCCCGACGACGCCCACCGCGGACGAGATCCTCGACGCGAACGGCGTCCTCGTGCTGCCGGACGTGCTCGCGAACGCGGGCGGCGTCGTCGTGTCGTACTTCGAGTGGGTGCAGGGTCTCCAGGAGTACTTCTGGAAGGAGGCCGAGGTGAACGCCAAGCTGAACGACATCGTCACGCGCGCCTTCGAGGAGACATGGGAGTGCGCGCAGTCGCGCAGCCTCTCGATGCGGCACGCGGCCTACGGCCTCGCCGTCCGGCGGGTCGCGGAGGCGACGACCACACGCGGGATCTACCCGTAGACCGCGCCGAGGTCGTCCTGTACACGGCCCAGGGTTGCCATCTGTGCGACCGCGCACGCCACGTCCTCGCAGGATTGCGACAGGAGTTGGACTTCGACCTGCGTGAAGTCGACATCGCCGGTGACGAGGGGCTCGAGGCGGCGTATCGTGAATCGATCCCGGTGGTCGAGATCGACGGGAGGCGGCGTTTCACGTACTTCGTCCAGCCCGACGCCTTCCGCGCGGCGGTTGCACAAGCACCGGACTGAGGCGGCCTGCTACAACTGCCCGCGCTGTCACAAACGACGAAGGAGTCCGTGTGCCGGATCGCTTGACGGTAGGGGTTGCGGCCCGCCTGTCCCGGTACCTCCAGGTGCTGACGCAGGCGAAGAAGATGGGGAAGGACAGGATCTCGTCCCAGGAGATCTCGGACTACACCAACATCAACGCGACCCAGATCCGGCGCGATCTGTCGGCGTTCGGGAAATTCGGCAAGCGCGGAGTCGGCTACAACATCGACTCGCTGCTCGGCGAGATCCGGAAGATCCTGCGGACGCAGGGGCAGCACAACATCGCGCTCGTCGGCGCGGGCCGGCTCGGCCAGGCGATCGCGAGCTCGCCGATCTTCGCGGAGCACGGGATCAACATCGCCGCCGTCTTCGACACGGATCCGGACAAGGTGGGACGGACCGTCGGCAACGTGCCGGTCACCGAGTACTCGCGGCTGAAGGAGACGGTGCGCGAGAAGAACATCATCGTCGGCGTGCTCGCCGTCCCGGCAGACAACGCGCAGCAGGCAGCCGACGACCTGGTCGACGCGGGCCTGAAGATCATCTTCAACTACTCCGAGGCGCTGCTCGACGTCCCCTCCGACGTCCAGGTGCACACGTCGAATCCGGCCGTCGAGCTGCTGCACGCCCTGTACTTCCACCTGACCTAACAGGTCGTGCCGCCGGCGGCCGCCCCCGTCCGGCGCGGCCACGACCCGGGACCTGGACCGGGGTGGGTCCCGGGTCAGGGGCCGTCGGGACACGATCGGCCGTGGACGTTGGCGCGGCGTCGCGGAGTGATCCGCGGTACCCGCGCACCCGACATGGCCAACCTAGCCACGACCCGGGACCTGGACCGGGGGAGGTCCCGGGTCGTGGCCGAACGAGACACCGGCGCCCGAGCCGTGGATCGGGGAGTAGCGTCCCGCTCGTGCGGATCCTCCTCTGGCACGGCTACCTGCTCGGCGGGACGGGGTCCAACGTCTACACACGCGCGCTCGCGCGCGTGTGGTCCAGAGCGGGGCACGACGTCACCGTCCTCTGCCAGGAGCCGCACCCGGAACGCCACGACGTCGGCTCGGCTGAAGTCGTGCGCCCGGAGATCGGCGGCAAGCTGCCTGTCTTCGTCCTCGACCGCTACGAGGGCGTCGAGGCTTCGCTGTTGCAAGACCTGACCCCGGCGGAGCGACAGCGGTACGTGGAGCTGAACGCGCGCGCGCTGCGCGAGCGGTTGCCCGCGGATGCGGTGTTCACCAATCACGTGCTGCTCGGCGGGCCGGTGGGCGCGGCGGTCGGCGTGCCATTCGCCGTCAAAGCACACGGCTCCGAGCTCGAGTACTCGATGCGCGGCCGGCCGGAGCTCGAGTGCTGGGGAGCCGAGTCGCTCGCACGCGCGGAGTCCGTGTTCGTCGGCTCCGCGCACATCAGGGCCGTCCTGGAGGACGTCGTCGGGCACGTCGACCGCGTCCACGAGGTGCCGCCGGGCGTCGACGTCGAGGAGTTCGTGCCGCAGTCCCGCGACGAGGCGCTGGCGGACTTGCTGGACGAGGCGCGCGCCGATCATCCGAACCCGGGCTCGGCGAACGAGCGGCTGCCGGACGAGGGGAATGCCGACCGGCTCGCCGCGTTCTTCGCCGAGGATGCGCCGACGGTCGTCTACTTCGGGAAGCTGATCTTCAACAAGGGCGTGCACGTCCTGCTCGAGGCGCTGCGCGAGGTCGGCGCACGCGCAGTCGTCGTCGGCTTCGGCGACTACCGCGCCGAGCTCGAGGCCGCCGCACCGCCGGGGGCGCTCTTCACCGGGCCGCTCGAGCACCGGCACCTCGTCCACCTGCTGCCGCTCGCCGACGTCGCCGTCGTCCCGTCGATCTTCCCCGAGGCCTTCGGCATGGTCGCCGCGGAGGCCGCCGCCGCCGGGACCCCGCCGCTCGTCTCGCGCCATTCCGGCCTCGCCGAGGTCGCCGCCGGGATCGAAACAGAGTACCCGCCGGAGTTGCGTCACCTCGTCGGCTTCGAGGCCGGAAACGCGCCGGAGCTGGCGGCGAAGTTGAAGGAACTGCTCGCGCTGTCGCCGGAGACGCGGCGCGAGCTCGGTCTCGCCGCCCGGCGCGCGGTGCAGCGCAACTGGAGCTGGGCGGCGATCGGCGAGCGCCTCCTCGAGCCGTTTACGAGGTAACGGATGGCCGAGCGCGAGCCCGTCTTCAGGATCAGCCCGAAGAAGGCCGTGCTCTGGGGCATCGTAGGGATGATTCTCATCGTCGGCGCGGTGGCGGGCATCGGCCAGCTAGCGGACTACCACAAGATGCTCCGCGCGCTCGAGAATGCGCACAAGGGCTGGTTCGCGCTCGGCCTCGCCGGCGAGATCGCCGCGTACGTGGGCTACGTCGTCGCCTACCGCGACGTCGCGCGCGCGTTCGGCGGCCCCCGCTTCGACTACTGGACGTCGACGCGCGTCGTGATCATGGGTTTCGGCGCGTTCATCGCCGGCTCGTCGTTCGGCACGCTCGGAGTCGACTACTGGGCGCTGTCGCGCGCCGGCGAGAAGCCGCACCAGGCCGTCCGCCGGGTGCTCGCGCTGAACACGCTGGAGTGGGGGATCCTGGCCGTCCTCGCGATGCTCGCCGGCGCACTGACGCTCGCCGGCTGGGGCGAAGGCGCGCCGGACGGAATGGAGATCGGCTGGCTCGCCACGGTGCCGCTCTGCATCGTCGCGGCGGTCTGGGTCAGCCAGCCGGACCGTGCCGAGCGGCTTGTCGCGCTGCCGCGCGAGCGCGGCGTGCTGAGGCGCGACCCCCGAACCTGGCCCGGCTGGTTCTGGCGCGTCTTCCGCGCGGCGTTCGCCGACGCGATCGGCGGAGTCGTGCTCGTCCGCAGGCTCGTCACCCACCCGCATGAGCACGGGGCCGCGGTGAGCGGCTTCCTGATCTTCTGGGCGGGCGACATCTTCACCATGTGGACGGCGCTGATGGCGTTCCACATTCACGTCGCGCTGGCGCCGCTCGTCCTCGCGTACACCACTGCATACGTCGTCACGTCGCTGCCGCTGCCGGCCGGGGGCTCCGGCGGCGTCGAGGCCGGCCTCGCGTTCACGCTGACCGCGGTCGGCGTCCCGCTCGCGCCCGCGCTGCTCGCAACGCTCGTCTACCGCTTCTACACGCTCTGGCTGCCGATCCTGATCGCGGCGATCTTTCTGCCGCAGGTGCCGAAGCTCAACGAGGAGCTTCCGCAGACGAAGTACGAGTACGCTTGAGCCCCGATGGGAGACGCGCAGCGACTGAGCCCGGAAGAGCAGCTCCGCTACGCGCGTGAGCAGTTCGAGACCGGCTCCGACCTTTCCGTCGCGGTCGAGGAGGAGTTCGCGATCCTCGACCCCGAGACACTCGAGCTCTCGAACCGGTTCGAGGACATGCAGGCGGCCGCGCTCGGCACCGAGGTCGAAGAGCACCTCGTCGGCGAGCTGATCGCTTCGGAGGTCGAGGTGAGGACGGGTCGCTGCGAGACGTTCGCGGAGGCGTACGCGCTGATGGGCGAGCGCCGTGCGCAGCTGCGGGCGATCGCCGCGCAGGTCGACGTCGGGCTCTCGTCCTGCGGCACACATCCGTGGAGCCGCTGGCAGGACCAGCGGATCATCGACACGCCGCACTACCACCGCAACGACGAGATCCTCGGCTACGTCGTCTGGCGCAACAACACGTTCGGCCTGCACGTGCACATCGGTATCAACGGGCCCGATCGCGCGATCGCCGTCAACGACGCGCTGCGCAACTTCCTGCCTGAGCTGCTCGCGCTCTCGGCGAGCTCGCCGTTCGTCGAGGGCGTCAACACGCGTCTCCACTCTGCGCGGACGGAGATCTTCACGCGGATGTTCCCGCGCTGCGGGATCCCGGACCCGTACGGCGACTGGCAGACGTTCGAGGACTACGTGCGGTTCCTCTACGACACGAAATCGATCGACGAGCACACGCAGCTCTGGTGGAGCGTGCGGCCGCATCTCGCGTTCCCGACGGTCGAGATCCGGATCATGGACGCGCAGCCCGAGCTCGGCGAGTCGCGTTCGCTCGCCGCACTCGCGTACTCGCTCGCGGCGCGGGTTGCGCGCGCGGTCGACGAGGGAGAGCCGCTCCCCTCGTGGCCGCGGCGGCTGCTCGAGGAGAACTTCTGGCGCGCGACGCGGTACGGACTCTCCGGTGAGCTGCTCGACCTCGAGCGCGGCGTGCCGGTGCCGGCGCGGGCGCGACTGGAGCAACTCGTCGAATGGGTGCAGCCCGTCGCCGAGGAGCTCGGCGCTGCGCAGTGGCTCGCGGTGCCGGACCGGAACGGCGCCGAGCGGCAGATCGCGCGCCACGAGGAGGGCGCCTCGCTGGAGGAGATCTTCGTCGAGCAGGTCCGCGCGGGCGAACGTGTCCGAGGCTGAAACTCCCAGCGCAGAAGAGCTCGTCGAGGAGTTCCGCAAGGCGAAGGTCGACGAGTTCCTCGTCCACACCTGCTCGTTGCTCGCGTCGCTCGCGTACGGCAAGCTCGAGGCGAAGGAACTCGACCAGGCGCGGCTCGCGATCGACGCGCTGAAGGCGCTCCAGCCGCTCGTGCCGGAGGCGGCCGGACGTGAGCTCCAGGGCGTCGTCGCGAGCCTGCAGCTCGCGTTCGCCGACGCCGCGAAGTGATTCCGGTCACGCTCGCGGACGCGCACGGCGCCGAGCTCGCCGCCGCCGCGCGGTGGAACGGCGCGGGCGCGGTCCCCCGCGCGCTCGCCGTCGCGGCACTGGCCGAGCAGCGCCTGGAGCTCCGGCTCGCCGGCGACCCGGCACGCTTCCGCGCGGCGCGGCGTGCGCTTCCGCCCGGAGTGGCCGCCGACGTCGTCGACGACGCGACCGCCCACCCGGAGCGCGCGGCGCTGACGCCGCCGCGTCCAGCCTCGGCGTTCCGCGTCGGACGCGCCGCGGCGGCCGCGACTCTGCTCCGCTTCTACCGCGAGGCCGAGCGGCGCTCGGGAGTCGCGTGGCAGCTCCTCGCCGCCGTCAACTACGTCGAGTCCGATTTCGGCCGCGTGCGCAACGAGAGCGCATCCGGCGCACAGGGCCCGATGCAGTTCATCCCACCGACGTGGCGCACGTACGGCCGCGGCGACGTCCACGACCCTCATGCCGCGATTCTCGGCGCCGCGCGCTTCCTGCGCGCCGCCGGCGCGCCCGGGGACGTCCGCGGTGCCCTCTACCGCTACAACCCGTCCCGGGCCTACGTCGACGCCATCCTCCGCTTCGCCGCCCGGATCCGCCGCGACAGGCGTGCATATCTCGTCTTCTACGCCCGCGAGCTGATCGTCCGGACGCCGTCCGGCTACCGGCAGCTGACGCGTTTCGGTCTGCCTCTCAGGTAGGCTGCCGCGTCCGAATCTCGGACGAAAACTGGCCGCGCCGGCAGCACTCGGCGCGTTTGACTTTGTGACGAAGGAGAGCCCCGGTCAATGGATTGGTTCAGGCATCACGCAGTGCTCTTTGCGCTCCTGTGCGCGGGAGCGGCTGTCGCCTACGGCATCTGGCTGACGACGTGGCTGCTCGGCCGCCCTGCGGGCAACGAGCGCATGCAGGAGATCGCGCGCGCCGTCCAGGAGGGCGCGGCGGCGTATCTCCGGCGCCAGTACATGACGATCGCGGTCGTCTCGATCGTCCCGTTCCTGCTGCTCGGCTTCTACCACAAGCTCGGCTGGGGAACGGCGATCGGCTTCCTGATCGGCGCCACGCTCTCCGCAGCCGCCGGTTTCATCGGAATGAACGTCGCCGTGCGCTCGAACGTCCGTACCGCCGAAGCCGCGCGTAGCGGCCTTTCACCGGCACTCAACGTTGCGTTCCGCGCCGGCTCGGTGACGGGGCTGCTCGTCGTCGGGCTCGGGCTGTTCGGCGTCGCCGGCTACTACTGGGTGCTCACCGACTGGTTCAACCACACGCCGCGCTCCGCGATCGACGACCTCGTCGGGCTCGCGTTCGGCGGCTCGCTCATCTCGGTGTTCGCGCGTCTCGGCGGCGGCATCTACACGAAGGCCGCCGACGTCGGCGCGGACCTCGTCGGCAAGATCGAGGCGGGAATTCCGGAGGACGACCCGCGCAATCCGGCCGTGATCGCGGACAACGTCGGCGACAACGTCGGCGACTGCGCCGGCATGGCGGCCGATCTCTTCGAGACCTATGCGGTGACGGCGGTCGCCGTGATGCTGCTCGGCATCACGGGCGGTGCGGCGACGACGGGCACGCACATCTGGCTCTTTCCGCTCGCGATCGGCGGCGTCTCGATCATCTCGTCGATCATCGGCGTCCAGTTCGCGCGCGTGCGCGAGGGCGGCAACGTGATGAACGCGCTCTATCGTGCGGTGCTCGTCGCGACCGCGATCTCGGCGCTCGCCTTCTGGCCGATCACGACGGCGTTCGACTCGAGCGGTAGGTTCGGCTTCGACAACCTCTACGGCTCGGCGCTCGTCGGCCTCGCGATCACGGCGCTGCTCGTCGGGATCACCGAGTTCTATACCGGTACGCGCTGGGGGCCTGTGAAGTCGATCTCGCGTGCGTCGCAGACCGGGCACGCGACGAACATCATCGAGGGACTCGCCGTCGGCATGCAGGCGACGGCGCTGCCGGTGATCGTGATCGCGATCGGCATCCTGCTCGCGAACCACTTCGCGGGCCTGTTCGGCATCGGCGTCGCCGTGATGGCGCAGCTCTCGATGACGGGCTTGATCGTCGCGCTCGACGCGTACGGTCCCGTCACCGACAACGCGGGCGGCATCGCCGAGATGGCCGACCTGCCGCCGGAGGTGCGTGCGATCACCGATCCGCTCGACGCCGTCGGCAACACGACGAAGGCGGTCACGAAGGGCTACGCGATCGGCTCGGCTGCGCTCGCCGCGCTCGTCCTCTTCGGCTCCTATGCGGACGGGCTCCGCGAGCAGGGCACGGGGACGCATCTCGCCGGGATCACGTTCGACCTCTCGGACGCGTGGGTGATCGCCGGCCTCTTCATCGGCGGCCTGATGCCGTTCCTGTTCGCGTCGCTCGCGATGCAGGCGGTCGGCCGCGTCGGCGGGGAGGTCGTCGAGGAGGTGCGCCGGCAGTTCCGCGAGAACCCCGGAATCATGGAAGGCACGCAGCGGCCCGAGTACGGCCGCGCGATCGACATCGTCACCGGCTCGGCGATCAAGTCGATGATCCTGCCGGCGATCGTGCCGATCGCGTTCCCGATCATCGTCGGCGCGATCAGCGCGAAGATGCTCGGCGGCCTGCTGATCGGGACGATCGTCACCGGGCTCTTCCTCGCGATCGCGATGACATCCGGCGGCGGCGCGTGGGACAACGCCAAGAAGCTGATCGAGGACGGCGCCTACGGCGGCAAGGGCTCGGAG
>Ga0066709_100001697_pt1 | contig 14985 bp, 14 predicted proteins | sample GraSoiAngelo_158_FD_79665 | JGI IMG/M metagenome (GOLD analysis project Ga0066709, IMG submission 79665) | Grasslands soil microbial communities from the Angelo Coastal Reserve, California, USA - 14_1009_16_30cm | ecosystem: Environmental > Terrestrial > Soil > Grasslands | place: USA...
GGCCTCGAAGTGATCGGCGCGGGCTCGATCCAGACGTCCTTCGAGCGCGCCCTCGAGACGGTGAACGCCGGCGTGTTCTTCGAGGAGCAGCTGGGCTACAAGGATTTCGCCTTCCTGACGACCGGCGGGCGCTACGACCGCAACAGCGCCTTCGGCAAGACTTCCGCCGGTGTCTTCTACCCGAAGGCCGGTATCTCGGTGGTCCCGAGCGCCTTCCCGGGGTGGCTGAACTCGGCGCTCACCTCACGCATCTCCACGTTCCGCGTGCGGACCGCGATCGGACAGTCGGGCCTGCAACCCGGGGCGTTCGACAAGCTCACGACATACGCGCCGCTCGCCTCGGACTTGGGCCCCGGGCTAGCCCCGGCCAACCTGGGGAATCCGGACCTGAAGCCCGAAATCAGCACCGAGTTGGAGTTGGGCACTGAGATCGGCGTGCTGAACGACCGGGCGGCGCTCGACTTCACGTACTGGAAGCGGGTCACCCGGGACGCCTTGTATCCCCGCCAGTTCGCGCCATCAGGAGGCTTCCGCGCCCCCCAGCTGTCGAACATCGGCCGCATCGATTCGCACGGCCTGGAGATCAACCTCACGGGGCTGCCGGTGAATCGCCCGTCGTTTTCGCTCAAGCTGTTCGCCAACGCCGCCTACCTGCACCAGATCGTGACGAGCTTGGGTGGCGCCCCGCCGCTCAAAGTGGGCGGTAGTTATCCGCGTTACCGCAACTTCGTGAAGGAAGGCTATGCGCCGGGCGCGCTGTTCGGCGCCAAGCTCGTGCAGCCGTGCAGTCAACGCCCCGCAGGCGCGACGTACGCGTGCCTCGCCCCCGGGCAGTATCCCTACGACCTCAACAAGGACGGTAACTTCGACACCGAGGCCGACCTGCTGGCGTTCTTCGCGGTCCCCCGCGACCTCAGCAGCGTGTCGCCGAAAATGGTGGACGAAGACGGCGACGGCGATTTCCTCGATCACTACCTCGGGAAGTCCACGCCGGACTGGACCGGCGCGTTTGGCCTGCGGGCCACGGTGTTCCGGAACTTCGAGCTGAACAGCCTGTTCGAGTACAAGACCGGCAACTACACGATCACGAACCTGACCGACGCGTTCCGCAACTCGAACGCGGTGATCGGGCGCAACACGCAGCGCGCCGCGACGGTCGAAGCCACGATGCTGAACCCGGTGAGCACGGCGCAGCAGCGGACCGACGCCGCCAAGGAATGGCTCCGCCTGCGGGCGCTCTCCCCCTATGACGGCCTCAACCAGAACGAGAACGGGAAGTTCCTGCGGTGGCGGGAGCTGTCGCTCACCTACAATGTGCCGGGGTCATGGGCGGAGCGGCGCTTTGGCCTGCAGCACCTCTCCTTCAACGTCGCCGTCCGCAACGTGATGATGTGGACCGGCTACACCGGCATCGACCCCGAGCTGAACGAGTTCGGGCGCGGGGGCGCCGGTTCGGACCTCGGTGGGATCGACAACAACTTCGGTGACGGCATCGACGCGTTCGGCCTGGCGCTGCCGCGCCGCGTCACGTTCTCCGTGCGCTTGGGCTTCTGACCCGTGCCTGGAAAGGAGAGGGATGCCATGAACACCACGCGGGTCGCCGCGCTGCTCCTCGTCGCCGGAGCGGCAGCATGCTCGAGCTTGTTGGACGTGAAGAACCCCAACAACGTCAATGAAAGCGACTTGAGCAACCCCGCCTCCGCCGCCACGCAGGCGAACGGGGTGCTCTCGTCTGTCGCCCGGGCGTGGGGCATCGTCCTCACCCCCTACGCGATGGTGACGGATGAACTGACCTGGATCGGCTCGCGGGACGCATGGCAAAGCCTGGACTTGGGCCGGGTGTCCGAGCCGACCAACGAGTTCGTGGACGCTGCCTTTCCGTACGTCGGCGAAGCCCGCTGGTGGTCGAATACGACCATCAAACGCCTCGAGGGATTCGCGGCCGCCAGCGTGTTGCGGGATACGAGCAACCTGACCCGCAGCTACTTGTACGGCGCCATCGCCTACACGATCGTCCCTGACATGTTCAATAATTTTCCGATGGGCTCCGACAAGCAGACCGCATCGCCGCCGCTGGGCCCGGCGAACATGTCCCAGGTGTACGACACCGCGATCGCCTACGCCACGCAAGGCATCGCGCTGGCGCAGGCGCACGGAGACAGTGCCAACCTGCTTCTCCTGAGGGCGGTGCGCGCGCGGGCCCGCTACGCCAAGGCGCTGTGGGTCATGTTCCCGCATCCGGCGGTGGCAGGACCGCCCCCCGTGAACGCGTTCGTGAACGACGCCGGAGCGGTTGCCGACGCCAATGCGGCGCTCGCAATCGACCCGACGGACTGGAAGTATCAGTTCAACTACAGCGCGAACACGGTCACGACGGATATCGGGTTCGAGGTGAATCAGCGGCTGGAGATGCGCATCGGGTCGGTGTACTGTGGGAAGTCCGGATGCGCTTACACCGCCCCCGACGGCAAGCGGGTCGTGGCCGAAGACAGCGTCAGCCTGAAGGATCCGATCAACGGCGTTGCCGATCCTGATTTGAAAACTACGGTCCACGACTTTCTGGCAAACACCAACCACGGTTCCTTGACCGTCGTATCGGCTCGGGAGATGTACTTGATCACCGCGGAGGCCGGGCTCGCGGCAGGCGACACGCTGACGAACGGGGGACAGTTCGTGACCACCGTCAACGCCCTCCGGTCCCTGAGCTCGCTGACCCCGTACGACGTGACGAACGCAGCCCACCCTCGGCCGGTCGCGATGCTCGAATATGAGCGACAGGTGAACCTGTTCCTGCAGGGCCGGCGGCTGCTCGATCACTACCGGTTCAACACGCCGGCAGATCTGTGGCAGGTGGGATCGGAAGCGCTGACCAAACCGGGCATGCTGTTCCCGATCACCATCACGGAGCTGCAGGCGAATCAGTACTGCGTCGCGAACCCGGCGAGCTGTTGACCGTATCGCCGTATGGGCCGTATGGCCGTATCGCCGTCGTACGGCCCATACGGCCTATACGGCCATACGCTCAGTGCAATCCCCCACTCGAGAACTGCTTGACCAGGTCGCCGATGACGGCCTTCGCGTCGCCGAACAACATCCACGTGTTGTCCTGCACGTACAGGGCGTTGTCGATCCCGGCGAACCCGGGGTTCTTGCTGCGCTTGATGGCCAGCACGGTCTTCGCCTTGTCGGCGTCGATGATCGGCATGCCGTAGATCGGTGAGCCCTCCACGGTCCGGGCGGCAGGGTTCACCACGTCGTTGGCGCCGATCACCAGCGCCACATCGCACTGCGGCATCTCCGGATTGATCTCCTCCATCTCCACGAGCGCCGAGTACGGGATGTTGGCCTCGGCGAGCAGCACGTTCATGTGGCCCGGCATCCGGCCGGCCACGGGATGGATCGCGAACCTGACCTCGACGCCGCGCTTGGTGAGCTGATCGTAGAGCTCGCGGACTTTGTGCTGGGCCTGCGCGACCGCCATGCCGTACCCCGGGATGATGACGACCAGCCGCGCCTGCTCGAGCAGCTGTGCCGCCCCTTCGATCGACTCCTGCTTCCACTCCTTCTGCTCGGCGATCACCTTGGTCTTCTGCACGGTGCCGAACGCGCCGAACAATACGTTCGTGAACGAGCGGTTCATGGCGCGGCACATGATGATCGACAGAATCAGGCCGCTCGAGCCGTCGAGGGCCCCGGCCGTCACCAGCAGCCGGTTGTCCAGCACGAAGCCCATCGCCACCGCCGACAGCCCCGCGTAGGCATTCAGGATGGAGATGACGGTCGGCATGTCGGCGCCGCCGATGGGAATGATCAGCAGCACACCGAACAGCGTCGCCAGTCCCATGATCACCGGGAACACTGTGCGCGCCGACGGCGCCGTGGGGTGCAGCACCAGCAGCACCCCCAGGACCACGGCGGCCCCCAACACGCCGAGGTTCACGAAGTTCTGCCCCGGATAGGTGACGGGCCGCTGCGGGATCCAGCGCACTTCCTGCAGCTTGCCGGCGGCCATGAGGCTGCCCGTGAAGGTGAGGAAGCCGAGGATCACTTCGACGACCAGCGCGCTGGTGCGGAACGTCGTGAACTGCCCCGGACCTTCACGCAGCCACAGGGAAAATTCCGCCGCGCCCACGAGCCCCGCCGCCAGCCCGCCGAACGCGTGCGACAGCGCCGTCCGTTGCGGCACCGCCGTGAGCGGCACGCGCGACAGCGGCACGCCCACCACGAACCCGGCGGCGATGGCGGCCAGAACCCAGCCGTGGTGCACGATTTCCGGCTGCACCCAGGTGGCGAGCACCGCGACGGCCATCCCCAGCACGCCCGCGTACACACCGCGGCGGGCGGTCTTCGGGTCGCTCATCCAGTTGAGCGCGAAGATGAACAACGCCGTCGCGGCGATGGCGGCGAACTGCGCGATCGCCTGCGTCATTGCTTTTTGAACATCCGCAGCATGCGGTACGTAATCAGGAACCCGCTCACGATGTTCGTCATCGACGCGAACAGCGCGACCGCGCCGAGGATGCGGATCGACGTCGGGTGGTCGGCGCCCGCCACCGCGAGCGAGCCCACGACTGCGATCGCCGAGATGGCGTTGGTCAACGACATCAGGGGCGTGTACAGGAGCCGCGACACCCGGCGGATCACGCCCAGCCCGATGAACGTCGCCAGGACGAAGACGAACAGCATCGACCAGTAGTCGTTCATGCCAGCAGCACCTTTCCGTCGTGGGTGACGCACGTCGCCTTGGTGATCTCGTCCGTGAAGTCGAGCCGCAGCGCACCGTCCTTCGCGACGTGGCCGAGGAAGCTCGAAATGTTACGGGCGTACATCTGGCTGGCGTGCTGCGGCAGCGTGGCAGGGAGGTTCACGGGCCCCAGGATCGCCACGCCGCGATGCATCACCTGCGTCCCGGCCTGGGTGAGCTCGCAATTCCCGCCCGACTCCGCCGCCAGGTCGACGATGACCGAGCCCGGGTGCATCCCATCGACCGCCGCGCGCGTGACGAGGATGGGCGCGCGCTTGCCCGGGATCGCGGCCGTCGTGACCACGACGTCGGCGTCCTTCACACTGCGGGCGAGGAACTCCAGCTCGCGGCTGTGCTGGTCCGCCGACAGCTCTTTGGCGTAGCCGCCCGCCCCCTCCCCCTCGAGCCGCTCCTCCATGGCGAGGAACTTGGCGCCGAGGCTCTCGACCTGTTCCTTCACTGCGGGGCGCACGTCAAACCCGGACACCACCGCGCCGAGCCGGCGCGCGGTGGCAATCGCCTGCAGCCCGGCCACGCCCGCCCCCAGCACCAGGACGCGCGCGGGCGGCAGCGTCCCGGCGGCCGTGACGAGCATGGGGAAAAACCTCGGCGCCGTATCCGCGGCCAGCAGCACCGCCTTGTAGCCGGCGACCGTCGCCTGTGAGGACAAGACGTCCATCGGCTGGGCGCGGGTGATGCGGGGAAGCAGCTCGAGACTGAACGCGGTGACGCGCCGCTGGGCGAGCAGCCGCAACAGGTCCGCGCTGGTGGCCGCCTGCAGCAGCCCCACCAGGCTCGTCCCTTCCCGCAGCTTCCCGACCTCCACCGTGCTCGGCTTCTGCACGCGGCACACCACGTCGGCAGTCGTGGGATCGCCGGCGCGCGCGCCCGCCGTCGTGTAGGCGTCGTCGGGGAAGCCCGCCTCGCCCCCCGCCCCCACCTCCACGACCACTTCGTGTCCGGCCTTGACCAGGCGGGACACCGCGTCGGGGGTCAGCGCGACGCGCCGCTCGGTCGGCGCCGTCTCCTTGGGAATCCCGATTTTCATCGGCCCGAAACTAACGCCTCGAGGGCGTCCGCGTAGCGCTGTTGCATGCGTTCGAGAGTGAACCGCTCGACCGCCCGCCGGCGCGCGGCGGCGCCCAATCCCTCGCGCCGTGCGGCATCCACGAGGAGCTCGCCGAGCAGCCCCGCGAACGCTCGCAGGTGGTCGCGGGGCGCGATCACCCCGGCATCACCCAGAACTTCGGGAGTGCCGCCGCCTTCCACCGCGAGCACCGGCCGGCCGCACGCTAACGCCTCCGCGAGGGACAGGGGGAAGCCTTCGTCAGGGCGCGCCTGCACGACGACCGTCGCCGCGTTGTAGGCGCCGATCAGCTCGTCGGCGGCGAGATGGCCCGGTAGACGCAGGTCGAGGCCCAGGCGCTGCGCGCGGGCAGCGAGCGCGTCGCGCTCCGCACCCGACCCGCAGATCACGATAGGCGGGGCGCCGGGGTTGAGCAGGGCCACCGCGTCGAGCAGCCATCCCAATCGCTTCTCCGGGTGCAGCGCCGCGACGGCGACCAGCAGCAGCTCGTCCCGGAGGCCGAGGCGCCGCCGGAATGCGGTACCGGCCGCGGGATCGGGCCGGAATTGCGACACGTCCACGCCGTTGTGGATCACCGTGTGGGGCCGGCGTCCCAGGAACGGCTGCCGCTCCAGCAACGACCGCTCCAGCCCCTCGGTGAGGAACACGGTGAGGGCCACGCGACGAAACAGGATCCGCGTCAGGGGATCGTCTGGGGCGGCGGGCGTGCTGATGCAATAGACGATGCGCAGCGGGGAGAGCAACGACGCGAGCGCCGCGAGCCGGACGTCCCGCCCTTTATCCACGAGGGCGACGGCGGCATCGAGCCCGCGCACGGCGCCCCGCAAGCGCCAGGCTTCGGCGAGCCCCGTGTCTCCGATCGCGAGCCGGGTGGCCGGGATGCCGCGGGAGCGGAACCCGTTCTCGAGCTCGGCGTGCGCAACCAGAGCGTGCACGACGTGGCCACGGGCGGCCAGCCCCTGCCCCACGCTCGCGAACACGGTCGCCGACCCGCGCCAGCTGCGTGCGGTCGTCACGAGAGCAACGGCTCGTGCGGAGACCAAATCGGCGCCCGCGGGGAGGAGCCGACTCAGCCCGGGGAGAGCCGGTCGCGGTCGCGCCGCTGTGCGAGCATGCGCTCGGCGAAGTCCATCCGCTCGGCGAGGTCGCCCACTTCGTGGCGCAGCGCTTCGAGCTGGTCGGCAAGCTGGCGCACCTCTCCGGACGCCGCCGCCCTCATCGCCGACGGCTCGGCGACGCCCCAATTGCGCAGCAACCGGTCGTCGCCGTCGCGGAATTCTCCAGCCAGCATCAACACGAGATCGTACATCCACCACAGGCCGATCCCGCCGAAGGTGACGGCGAACAGAATACCCGTCTGCCAGCGGCCCACGTAGAAGCGGTGCAGGCCGAGCGGACCGCCGAGGATCTGGAGGATGAGCGCGACCGCGCGCGAGCGCTCCGAGACCTCCGGGCCGCGCGCCGGAGGTGGCGCGTCCTCATAGTCATAGGGGGTGAGGGAGGAGCCGGTCATGGGCCTCCCAATCTACGCCGTCACGCCGCCTCTGGCGTAGCGGCCACGCAACCCCATCTTGGGGGCCGGGAGGGACGGTGCCGTCCGCTTTGTTTCCTTACTCGCAAGGAGAGCGCCATGAACTGGGGTGATTTCCTGAGTTTTCGCAAGATGATAACGCCCGTCATCATTCAAGTGGTTTTCTGGCTTGGGGTCGTGGGCTGCGTGCTGATGGGTCTCGGCGCGCTGGTCGGGGGTCGGGGGCTGTACGGGTTGGGGCTGATCGTCGTCGGCCCCATCGCGGTGCGCATCGAGTGCGAGCTGCTGATCCTGTTGTTCCGGATGCACGACGCGCTTCAGGACATCCGGTCCGCAAAGCGGATGTAGTCAGCGCGCGCCGATCACCGCTTCCGCCTCGATCTCCACCAGCATCGCCGGGTCCACGAGACCCGACACCTGGACCATGGTCGAGGCGGGGCGGATGGCCCCGAAGACCTCGCCGTGCGCCCGCCCGATCTGCTCCCAGTCCTTGATGTTCATGACGTAAAGCCGCGTGCGCACCACATCGCGGAGGGTCGCGCCGGCACGCACCAGCGCCCGCTCGATGTTGCGGAGCGCCTGCACAGTCTGGGCGTACGGGTCGCCGGCCCCCACGATTTTTCCGGATTCGTCCGTGGCGGTCGTGCCGGCCACGTGCACGACGTCCCCCACGCGCACCGCGCGGGAGTAGCCCACCACCGGCTCCCACGGCGCGCCGCTCGCGATGTTGGTTCGCTTCATGCGCCTCCCCCTCCCCTCAGCAGGTGTCGCAGCGCCGGCTCGAGCGTCGCGAACGAGAAACGGAACCCCGCCTGCCCGGCGCGGGCTGGGAGGACCCGCTGGCCCGTCAGCAGGACTTCGTCCGCCGCCACACCATAGAGGAGCCGCAGCACGAGCGGCGGCACCGGCAGGAACGCGGGGCGGCGCAGCACGCGCCCCAGGGTCCGGGCGAATTCCGCGTTCCGCACGGGGTCGGGGCTGGTGATGTTGACCGGCCCCCGCAGGGCATCGCGTTCCAGGGCGAACGCGAACAGGGCGAGCAGGTCATCCATGGCGATCCAGCTCCACCACTGGCGGCCCCGGCCGATCGGCCCTCCCAGGCCCAGGCGGAAGAACGGCAACAGCTGCCCGAGCGTGCCGCCCGCCGGCGTGAGGACGAGGCCGATGCGCGTCCTAACGACCCGCACCCCCGCCTCGCGCGCAGGCTCCGACGCCGCCTCCCAGTCGCGGCATAGATCGGCGAGGAATCCCGTCCCCGGCGTGCTGTCTTCCGTGACCGGCTCGTCGCCGCGATCGCCGTAATAGCCGATCGCCGACGCCGCCACGAACGTCCGTGGCCGGCGCTCGAGCCCGGCGATCGTCTCGGCAAGGAAGCGCGTGGTGTCGACGCGGCTCGACCGGATCGCCGCCCGCTTCGCGGCCGTCCAGCGGCCGATGACCCGCTCCCCGGAGAGATGCACGACGGCGTCGGCGCGCTCGAGCGCCGCGCGATCGATGTGGCGGGCGGAGGGATCCCAGCGCGCGTCCCCGGCCGCCGGCGCGCGCCGCACCAGCCGGACGACGTCGTGCCCGCGCGCTGCGAAAAACGGGGCGAGCGCCGAGCCGACGAGGCCCGACGCGCCGCTCAGGATGATGCGCACGACGGGAAACCTACTGGATCGCAGGAGCTTCGCCGAACTTTTTGGCCAGCGCGGTGAGATAGCTCTTGATCGTGGCGTCCAGGCCCATGAGGTGCGCTATCACACGGAACGGCGGCACGGCGATCCAGCCGCGCTCGGTCACCGTGAGACGCGAGCCACCCGGCGTGGGCTGAAGCTCGTAGGTCCAGGTGCCGCCGAAGGGAGCCCGTGGCTCCGGGACGATGCGGGTGACGAGCCTCGCCGACCGCCGATCCTCCACGACCTCCACTTTCACGCGTGCCCCCTCCGGAAACCACGCCGCCGTCCCTTCCAGATTCCGGATCGTCGCCCATACTCTCTCGAGTGGTTGTTGCAGCACGATGGCGCGCGACGCGGTATGGTCCCGCGGCAGGAACGCGCCGATCACCGTCACGAGGACAATGAGTCCGACAACCACCGCGAGACCGATCAGGATCCACCTCATGACTCCTCCTCTCGGCCCGTGCTGCGTCCGCGCCTCAGGTCGGCGTGGGCATCGCTCGGGGCAGCCGCAACGCGGCGCCGGGGCGCTGTGTCGAAGGTTTCGGGACTGGACATTCCGCGGTTGGGCCGATATTAACGCCCGGGTCTTGCCGCCGCGAACCCGCGCCCCCTCAAGGAGCCCCGATGCGCCCCGTGCTCGCCGCCGTTGGCCTCATGTGCGCGCTGGTCGTCCCCGCCCTCGCGCAGAACCCGCCGGACACGACGCGCAGCGCGCAGGACTCGACACTGCGGGTGTTTTTTGATTGTCCAAACTTTGACCGTGGCTGCGACTTCGATTTCATGCGGACGGAGATTGGATTCGTGAACTGGGTGCGCAACCGTGAAGACGCGGATGTCCACATTCTCATTTCCACCCAACAGACTGGCGGTGGGGGTGACGACTACACCATCACCTTCATTGGGCTCAAGCGGTTCCGGGGAACAACGGACACGCTCCACTACATTTCGAACACGACGGACACGCGAGACGAAATCCGTAAAGGGCTAGCCCACGTTCTCAAGCTCGGGCTGATCCGCTTCGTCGCCACAACGCCACTTTCCTCCCGCATCGAGGTCTCTTACTCGGCGCCGGCCGCGGCCCAGACGTCTGCTGCCGTCCATGACCCGTGGAACTACTGGGTGTTTCGGATCTCACTGAACGGCAGCTACCAGGCCCAGAAGACAAACAACGACTTCAGCGCCTTCACAAACGTCAGCGCCCGACGGGTGACGGAACGGTGGAAGGTGAGCATCGGATTGAGTGGAGGATACCAGGAGAGCAACGTTCATTTCCGGCAGGACTCTGTGACCGCTTTCACCTTTCGCGCCCTCAATCGAAACTACGGCGGGAATGTCTTGGTCGCGCGCAGCCTCGGCTCTCACTGGTCCGCCGGCCTCACGGGTTCGGTCACCCACGCGACCTTCGTGAATCAAGCGCATCAGATCCGCATCACTCCTGCCATCGAGTACGATTTCTTTCCCTACTCGCAGTCAACGCGTGGTTTGATGACGCTGAGATACGCGATAGGCGTGAACCAAGCGGATTACATCGACACGACAGTTTACGACAAGACAAGCGAAGCTCTGCCCATACAGACCTTGACCCTCTCGGTCAGCGCCACTCAGCCCTGGGGCACGATATCCGCCTCGGCGCAGGGCTCGACGTTCCTGCGGAGCGGGACCATCAATAAGAACAGCCTGACGTTCTTTGGAAGCACGTCCCTACGCTTGGTGCGCGGACTGAACGTGAACTTTTTTGGGTTTGCGTCCATCGTTCACGACCAACTATTCCTCCCCAAGGGCGGAGCGGATGAAGTGACCGTGTTGCTCAAGCGCCGCCAGTTCGAGACGAGCTTCTTTTATCAGGCGTTCTTTGGACTCAGTTACAGTTTCGGCTCGATCTACAACAACATCGTCAACCCGCGCTTCGAAGGCGGGGGCGGGGGCGTCTTCTTCATCGACTGAGCACGAATGCCTGGCAACCACGCAGCTGAGCTGCCAGCCGCGGGACTGCGCGGCTGGCAGCATTCGGCCCTAAGGGTCGCAGATGATCTGCGTTCCGCAGCTGCCTGGTGGAGGGGGCGGTACGCCCACATGGAGGGACGCCACCGCACTTTGGAAGCCATCGCTTGAAGTCACCGTCACACGCAAATCGAACGGTCCGTTCGATGTGTAAACGGTCTGCGTCAGCGTCGAGTCGGAAGAACCGACAGGAGACCAATAGCCGCCGAAGTTCTGGTAGCTAATCTCCCAACCATAGGAGAAGGGCGGAATTCCACCGGTTGTCGCTGCAGTCCAGGTATATTGCCCATCTGTATCGATGTAATAAGGACCCTGTATGGTGACCCCAAGTTGATCTTGAAGCGGTTGTGTTAGGTCGACGAACTCCGTCACAACGGTCGTGCTTCCGACCCCAGTGACGATCACCTTCACGTAGAGGTCAGGGTCGTCGCGAGATAGAGACCGAGTGTAGGTTCGTTCGCTGCCAACCTCCGCCCAGTTCACGTTGTCGGTACTGTAGTACCAAGAGTATGAGTAGTGCGACCCATCGCCCCCCGTCGGATAGGCGGTCCACGTGTACGCTCCGACGAGCCTAATCGGCTGAGGCGGTCCGCCGATTGTCGCATGAACCGGCGTCTGAATCATGAATTGCAGTACGGCGTCCTCCGCGCCGTACTTCTTCGTGTAAGTGGCATCGTTCGGATCGTAGAAAACAAATCTGCAGTCAGGGAGACCGCAGCCGTACGAGTTCGCAGGGTAGGACGTGCGCGAGAACATCCAACCGAGACAGCGCAGTGTTGTCGGCCCTTCAGGGTACTGCTGCGTGCCTGCCAAACACTTCCCCCGGAATACGTTCCCCTGATCAGTGTGAAACCTGGCTTCGTAGTACCCTGCCCACGGAGCCGGCGACCACATAGCTGCGATGGCAACATCATTGAGACCATAGAGGTATGCCACCGGCCCGCCCCAGTCCATGAACGCTGGGGAGTCTGAGCCATTGAGAGATGATGCCGTAGCAGGGCGATGCTCGACGAACCGCCCCTTCGTCCATCCATCCTCAAGAAGCACATACTCGTAGACGTCTGCCCCGCCCCTGTTCTCAAACGCCACTAACGCGGATCCTGCTGTTCGATCCAACGCCAGGACGCCCACGATGATTTCGCTGTCTCCCCTCACGGGAACGCTGCGCCACACCTTTTCAAAGAGCGCACCCATCTGGGGATCTAGCCCGGTACCTGACCGGACGAAGGGGTCGTTACCGATCACGGGCTGGTTGACATCTGAGCACGCTGTGAGCCCGACAAAGACGGCGAGAGTGACAGGCATGAGGTAGCGCATCGGTTCCTCCCAGGCTTTGATCAACCCAGAGGACTGCTCGAAGCCTGCAAGTACGCCAGTCGGTTCTGGCCTACTGTATGTGAGAGCCTACCGAATCGGCGGGACAAACGGGAGAGGGTACAAAACGCTACTGCAGGTTGGATTTGATCAAGTGTGGGGTCGACCGTGATGGCAAACCGTCACAGCTCGGCCAGATCGCGCTCCAACTCGGTCAGCGCTACCGCGTTGTCGGTCAGGGCGGAGGCCGCGAGGAACTGCTGTCCGGCGTCCATCGCATACTGCACCAGCATCTCGATCGGAAACAGCGGCTGGGGAAAATCGAACAGCTGCACCGTGGCGAGCGCGGCCGGCAGATAGCGCTCGAACGTGTCGAGCGCGATCTTCCGCAACCGCGGGTCGGGGCTCGCCACGTCCTTGAGAAAATGAATGCCGAACGCCACGTGCCGCCCTTCGTCGCGGCGGATCAGGCGGAACCCCTCGACCAGCCCCGGCAGCCAGCCGCGCGCCGCCAGTACCTCACCGACACCGCGATAGCCGGTACGGGCGAGCATCGATTCGGCCACCCCCATGTAATGGGCCACGCCCTCGACCAGCAGCTCCTTGAGGTGCCACGGCTCGTCCTCTTTGCGCAGCCGGTCGGCGATGTTCTGCAGGCCGTCCACGAGCACCAGGCGCGGCTCCGGCGGGAGCGGCATCTGCGGGTTCGCCCCCGGCAACACCTCGGCGAAGTAACGGCGGAAGAACTCGAAGTGCCGGGCCTCTTCGGCGAGCTGCGAAGTGAGGAACAGCTGCACGTCGGCGCCCAGGCCGAGCCGCGCCGCCGCCGAGAGGTATGGCGTGAGCGTGTAAGTGACCGACTCTTCCCCGTCGTAGAAGAACGTGCACAGCTGGAGGATCTGCCCCGCGAAGTCCTCGGCGGGGAACTCGCGGCGGATGCGCTCCCAATCGGCACCGTCCCGCGAGAGGTCCACCGCCTGGGGGTCCCAGGGGAGCTTGCGCGCGGCGAAGTAAAGCTTCCAGTATACAGAGTCGGGCATACCGCTAATATTGCGGCTCGCCCGACTCCCGCAACCCGCCTCCGGCCCGGCAAGGAGCCCCCATGAGCGAGAAAGAGCAGTTTCTCAAGACGCTGGAGCAGGAAGCCGCCACGACCGTCAAGGTGCTCCGGGCCTTCCCGGGGGCCAAGTCGGACCTCAAGCCGCACGCGAAATCGCGCTCGGCCAAGGACCTCGCCTGGACGTTCGTCTTCGAGGGCTACGGCGGCACGCAGGGCGTGGATGGCGAGCTGCCGTTCCCCCCAAAGGGCATGCCGAAGATGCCCGAGAAGTGGGACGGCGTCGTGGCCGAGTGCGAGCGGGCGTTCAAGACCCTCGCCGACAAGGTCCGCAAGGCTGGAGACGCGGAGCTGAACAAGACGGTGAAGTTCTTCGTCGCTCCCAAGAAGATGGGCGACATCCGCCGCATGGACTTCCTGTGGTTTCTGTTGATGGACATGGTGCACCACCGGGGGCAGTTCTCCGTGTACCTGCGCATGGCGGACGGCAAGGTGCCCTCCATCTACGGGCCCTCGGCGGACGAGCCGTGGAGCTAGGCCTCACCCCCGTAGGGTGAGATTGATGGTCAAAACCGGATAGAAGGCGGCGCTGGGGTGCGCTATGTTCACAGCGTGACCAGCGCCGCTTTGCATTCCCCGCTCTCGCCGGACCGCCAGTGGCGGGCCGTCCTGGACCGCGACCGCCGCTACGACGGGACGTTCGTCTACGCGGTGCGCTCGACCGGGATCTACTGCCGCCCCTCCTGCCCCAGCCGCCGGCCGCGGCGCACGCAGGTGCGGTTTTTCCCGATTCCCGAGGCGGCGGAGGCCCTGGGGTTCCGCGCCTGCCGCCGCTGCAAGCCCGCGAGCCTGACGCCCGACCCCGAAGTGGGCCTGGTGCGCGATCTCTGCCGCGCGCTCGCGGCGCAGCCGGACCGACGGCTCGACCTCGACGCCCTGGCGCGGCTGGCGGGCCGCGGCCCCCAGCAAGTGGCGCGCGCGTTCCGTCGTGTCCTCGGCGTATCTCCGCGACAGTACCAGGTGGCGCTGCAGGTGCGCCGCCTCAAGACCGAACTGAAAGGAAGGCGACACGTGAGCCCTGCGATCTATGAAGCCGGATACAGCTCCAGCAGCCGCGTCTACGAGCGCTCGAACGCCGAGCTGGGGATGACGCCCGCGGCCTACGCGCGCGGCGCCACCGGGATGCGAATCGCGCATGCGATCGTGTCAACCTCGCTGGGGCGGCTGCTGGTGGCGGCCACCGAGCGTGGGGTGTGCCACATCGCCCTAGGCGACGACCCGGTGCAGCTCGAGCGCGGCCTGCGCGCCGAATTCCCGGGCGCCACAAGCGTAGGAGAAGAGGCGCAGCTTGGCGGGTGGGTGCGGGCGGTGGTGCGTTACCTCGAAGGGCGCGAGCCGCATCTCGATCTGCCGCTCGACGTGCGCGCGACGGCGTTCCAGCGACAGGTGTGGAATGCGCTACGGAAGATCCCCTACGGGGAGACCCGGACGTACAGCGAGGTGGCCAGCGCTATCGGGCGCCCACGCGCGGTGCGCGCGGTGGCGCGGGCGTGCGCGATGAATCCGACGGCGTTGATCGTGCCCTGCCAC
>Ga0066709_100001699_pt1 | contig 14981 bp, 12 predicted proteins | sample GraSoiAngelo_158_FD_79665 | JGI IMG/M metagenome (GOLD analysis project Ga0066709, IMG submission 79665) | Grasslands soil microbial communities from the Angelo Coastal Reserve, California, USA - 14_1009_16_30cm | ecosystem: Environmental > Terrestrial > Soil > Grasslands | place: USA...
AGCCGCGAGCGCGGATGGGGCGTGAAGGGCGATACCTTCCTTTGTCTGCAAGCCATGGGGCAGCTAGGCGAGCCAACCTGGTTTCACACCGGAGATCGGGATCTTGCCGTCCACCTGCTGCGCTCGCGGCTGCTGGCGGAAGGCAAGACCCTCTCCGAAGCCACCTCAATCGTCTGCGGCAAACTGGGGGTGAAGGCCTGTATCCTGCCGATGAGCAACTCGCGCGTTGAGACCCGTGTGGATACACCGGTCGGCGAGTTGAGCTTCGAAGAGTATTTCGTGCAGCGCTGGTATCAGGATCCGGTCAACTCAGTCCGCTTCGCCGGCGCCTCCGATGCTGAGGCTGCCCCGGGCGTGATCGATGCCATCGTCTCGGCGGATGCCGTTCTTATCGCTCCAAGCAATCCCGTCACCAGTATCGGCCCGATTCTTGCCGTCCCCGGTATTCGCGAAGCCTTGCACGGAGCTCGCGGTAAGATTGCCGCGGTCAGCCCGATCGTGGGAAGTGCCCCGGTTGCCGGTCCCGCGGGGATTCTGATGGCGGCACAGGGCCTGCCCTGCTCGATAGCAGGTGTAGCCCAGGCCTACGAAGATTTTCTCGATATTCTGGTCTGCGACACTCGCGACGCTCGTGCCGCCGACGCCTTGCGCAAGAGCGGCTTGCGTGTGCAGTGTACGCAAACCATCATGCGCTCTTCCGACGACAAAGCAGCGCTCGCCCGCAACGTGCTGTCCCTTGTGGCAGCAAACGTTGTTTCGGATCAACCCCAAGCTCGCACTGCATCGGATCAGCCGTGATCCTGGTTCCGGTCAAGAATCTCTCTTCCGCCAAGCAGCGTCTGGCTGCGGTGCTGGATCAACCCTCGCGTACAGCCCTCGCACAAGCGATGCTCCACGACGTGGTTTCGACCCTGCTCAACTGGCAGAACCGGCCCGCTGTGGCACTCGTCACCAGCGATCCGTACGCTGCCGAACTCGCCCGCCGCTATGAATTCGAAATCATTCCAGACGTCGAGAATCCCGGCGAAACCGGCGCCATCGAGATGGCCACGCGGATTTGTGAGCAGCGCGGCATCGCCAGCACGCTCGTGATTCCCGCCGACATTCCGCTGATCCAATCGTGGGAACTCGAAGAGATCCTGAAACACGCGCCGGACGAAGGCAGCGTGCTCGTTCCCGCCGCCGACGGACGCGGCACCAACGCCGCCTTCCGCCGACCAGCGAATCTGTTCCCGCTCCGCTTCGGCAACGACAGCTTCAAGCCGCACCATTCCTCAGGCCAGGCAACCGGCAACCCGTGCATCGTATTGCATCTGCCCGGAATCGCAGTGGACGTCGACAATCCCGCCGACCTGCAGGATTTGATCTCCCTCCCCGGCAAGACGCGAGCACAGAGGCTAGCACGAGAATGGGATCTGACAGACCGATTCCAGGCCACCGGATCGCAGTAGTCACAACGAGCGCAAGTTGTGTGTGGCGGGCATGTGGCGCGGGCGCCTCGCCCGCGCAAATGCTTGAGCACTCGACAAGCCTGACGGTGTGGCTGGCTCCGTTAGAATGAAACCGACACTCGCAATACTTAGCGGAGCGCAGTCGAAGGATGTCGAACTCTCATGCCACGCTCTGAACCAAAGCAGAAACGAAATCCAACGCCCGCGCCCCGCGAGATCAAACTCATCCCAATCGCTCTAGCCGATGACATCTCCCCGGGCGACTCCCTAGCCGACAAACTAACAAGCTCTCTCCGCAGATCCAGACGCTCCTTCGACGCCGGAGATATCCTCGTAGTCAAACACAAAATTGTTTCCAAGTCGGAAGGCTGCCTGGTCGACTTGTCAACGATTAAGCCCTCTCCCGACTCCATAGCCTGGGCCAAGAAGTACGATCTCGACGCCCGCGTCATCGAACTGGCTCTGCTCGAGAGCCGCACCGTCATTCGCCGCAAGAATGGTGTGCTCATCACCGAAACCCATCACGGATTCATCTGCGCCAACAGCGGCGTCGACGTCTCGAACGTTAACGGGGGCCGCCACGCCCTGCTGCTCCCCAAGAATCCAGACCGCTCCGCCGCCCGATTGCATCGCGAGCTCAAAAAGCGCACCGGCCACGCGCTTCCTGTCATCATTACGGACAGCTTCGGCCGTCCCTGGCGTGAGGGGCAAACCGAAGCAGCAATCGGCATCGCCGGTATGAAGGCACTGCGGGATGACCGGAGCCGCCGCGATCCCCATGGATACAAGCTGCGTGTGAGCCTCGAGGCCATCGCCGACGAACTGGCCTGCGCCGCCGGCCTAGTCTGCGGCAAGCTCAACCGCACCCCTGCCTGCATCGTGCGTGGGTTTCGTTACGAACCCGGCCGGGGACGCACGCGCGATTTACTCCGTCCTGCAGCGACAGACTTGTTCCGTTAGACTAAAGTGGATTGCTTGACCTGTCGCCTCGCCGAGGCGCTGACAATTTTCCGAGCGCGCTTAGAATCGTAGCGCCGGCATCTTGCCGGCTGTCCCGAGGGCGTCTCGCCCTCGGCGCGGGGAAGCGGACTGGACTCGTCAGTTCCCGTGGCGCTTTCGGCACAGCGGGCGAGACGCCCGCCGGACCGCCGCCGGGACGGCGGCGCTACGGCAAGCATCAGATTTAAGCAAGAAGTATCTCGGAGGAACACCGTGCCCCGCGAACTCTCCCCCTCGGAACTGGAACGTTTTCCATCGCTCGAATGGGCGGAAATCGCGCCATGCATCAGTACTGGCAACCGCTCCGCGCTTGAGAAGATTCTCGAAGCTCAAGACGGCTCCAGCCTCTCTCTCGACGAATCGCTCGCCCTGGCCGATTCCGATGGCGACAACCTTTTGGGCATGCTAGTAGCCGCCAACCTGCTTCGCTCTGAACTGGCCGGCAACCTGGTCACCTACGTCGTCAACCGCAACATCAACTTCACCAACATCTGCTTCGTCGGATGCAAATTCTGTGCCTTCAGCCGCGGCCCGCGCGAATCTGACGCCTACTACCTCCGTCTGGATGAGGTGGCGAAAAAGGCGTCCGAAGCCTGGCAACTCGGCGCCACCGAAGTCTGCATCCAGGGCGGACTCCCGCACGGCCTGACTCCGTTTTACTATCGCGACATTCTGCGAGCCGTGAAGGGCGCTGTGCCGCGCATACACATCCATGCCTTCTCACCGATGGAGATCGTCTACGGCGTAGAGCTCACCGGCATGCCACTCCATGACTATCTATCGATGCTGCGCGACAACGGCCTCGGCACGCTACCCGGCACCGCCGCTGAAATTCTCGATGACGAAATCCGGGATGTCCTCTCGCGCAATAAGCTCTCCACCGCGCAGTGGATCGAAGTCATCAGCACCGCCCACCGCTGCGGCATCCGAACCACCTCCACGATGATGTACGGCCACATGGAGACGCCCGCGCACTGGGTCAGACAGATGCTCCTGTTACGCGAGATCCAGGAAGAAACCGGAGGCTTCACCGAGTTCGTCCCGCTCGGCTTCGTGCATCAAAACACATTGCTCTTTCACCAGGGACTCGCCCGCTCCGGTCCTACGCTCGCCGAGCACCTGAAGGTTCATGCGCTCGCGCGCCTGCTGCTCGCGGGCTCGATCAATAACATTCAAGTCTCGTGGGTGAAGCTGAACCGCCGGCTCTCGCGACTGTGTCTGCACGCTGGCGCCAACGATTACGGCGGAACCCTGATGGAAGAAAACATTTCGCGCGAAGCCGGTGCCACCGCCGGGCAATACACCAGCCCGGAAGACTTTCAATCGCTGATTTTCGAGATGGGCCGCATTCCCGCCGAGCGCAACACAACCTACACGCGCATCAACATCAAACTTCCGCTGGACGAGCTAACTGCGGAAGAAACGGCAGAGCCGGCCTTCGCATGACCACAGAATGCAGCAGGCCACTCCCGTGAACCCCGCCGCCGTTCGCCCCATCGCCATTCTCGGCGGGACCGGTCCCGCAGGCACCGGCCTCGCATTGCGCTGGGCGCGCGCGGGAGAAGCCATCATCATTGGCTCGCGCGACGCTCAACGCGCACAAGCGACCGCCGCGAAAATCAAACAGAGCGCGGGAGAACAAGCAAACGTTTCGGGAATGGAGAATGCCGCGGCCTGCGCCTCCGCCGACCTCCTGATGCTCACCGTCCCCTTCGAGAGCCAAGCCACACTGCTTAAACAACTCAAGCCCGCAATCCGCGCCGGCAGCATCCTGATCGATGCGACCGTCCCTCTCGCCGCCGGAGTGGGCGGACACGCCTCGCGCACTCTCGGCGTCTGGCAAGGCTCAGCCGCGCAGCAGACCGCCGAACTCGTGCCTAAAGGTGTAAGCGTGGTGGCCGCCTTCCATAACGTTTCCGCTGATCTTTTAAATGGAGACGCGCCGCTCGACTGCGACGTCATAGTCTGCAGCGATGATCCCGACGCCGCTCAACTGGCGCGCAAACTCGCGGCGAAGATTCCTGGCGTGCGTGCCATCGACGGAGGCAAACTCGAGAACTCCCGCATCGTCGAGCAGATCACGGCGCTCCTCATCGGCCTCAATATACGACATAAAGGCCATTCCGGAATCCGCATCACCGGACTTCCACCGGAATCGTATCAATAACGATAAGATCGAACGGGGCACGCGCGCACTTACCGGAACCGCGTCGTGCGCCACAAGGCGATCCCACACCACCCCAGCAAAGCGAGCATCGCCGCCGTGATTGTCACCGCCCAGCCCATGTGAATGTTCACGCTCGGCAGGCGGGCAATTGCGGCCAGAGCCATGAAAATTGCGCTCGTGCCGCCAATGAGCAGCCAGTCGAGAAGAGTTCTCCGGGTCGCTTCGACGCCAAACTCCCTGCCTTCCATGCCGGCGCGAACGTAGCCGTTTTCGATCCCGTATCGCTGGCCTTCCCGGTCCGCCGCATCCTGCCACGACGCGTGTTCCCGCTCCGTGGCCGACGACAGCGCAATCGCCACGGCTCCCAGCGCCATCACGATCGAGCCACCGATCACCTCCAGGTACACCCGCTGGCCTGCGCCCCGCAGTTCATGAAAGACCAGCAAACCCCATAGCAAGCCCCACAACTGATTCGTATTGGAAAGCGGAATTCCACGGCTGATGCCGACATACTTCGTCGCATACTGCTGAAACAGATCGCCCAGCACCCAAACGAATCCACCCAGCATCAGCCAGAACAGCACCGACCGGCTGCTCTGCAGTTCATGCCACAGAGGAACCGCTCCCCGATACCCAACCGCCAAAACGGTCATCGTAAGCAGTTCCCCCACCGTGAAGAAAGTAACGAATGAAAGCGGATTCATCCCGGTGAGATAAGCCTTCCGGTACGGGATGTACATCGTTCCCCACAAGACTCCCGCACCGAGGGCCGCCAACACTCCCAGCGTGGCCTTACCCGGCGCGGCCTGGGTTGACGATGCGATGGCTAACAATGTCGCACCGGAGAACATTCCGATCGCGCCGCCCAGCACTCCGAGCCAGCGTTTCCACCCCGCATAGTGCAGTTCATTGAACAGCAGAAATCCCCAGAGGATTCCGAGCAGGCTATTCGAATTCCACAGAGGGAAGGCAATACTCAAACCGACGTCACGAATGGCGTAAATCGTCAGCGTATTCGCGACTGCCCACATGCATCCGGCAAGCACTGCCCAGATCACCAGATGAGGAGCTTGACGTACATCGCTGCGGACGTGCGCCGTTCCGCGCACAAATGCGGGCACGCTCCAGCGTGCGAGAAAAACTCCGCACACCATGATGAGGGAAACTGTGATCGGGGAAACGTCAGGATTCACCAGCTTGATGGGCGCTTCCGCCCCGCCTAGCCACGCCCCTGCGGCAAATCCGCAGAATATTCCCAGGGCTTGTAAACTGCGCAGACGGCCGGGCTGCATGGGACGTTCCACTGCGGCAACTGTGACGTTGTCCACGCTTCCTCCCATTTGTCAGCGCAGTTCATGCAACAACACCAGTCCCGCCACCAGCACAATCAGGGGAATCCAGAAATGAATGTCCGTAACCACCGCGCCAAAAAGGCTTCCAACCCCGGCACGTCCGCTTTCTTCGTTGGCCATGCGCAACTCTCAACTCCTCGCAGAGACTATATGCACAGCCGACCGCCTGTCCACATGTGACTCCAAGCGTTTTTTCTGTTTACTCCAAGACAGCGGAATTGTTGATTCTTGATTCTTGATGAGGACCCCTTACTCCACCTAGTCTTCCACGAGCGGCGCCGTCATCTCCTGCGATGGCCCTCCGCCCGACATAGCCTGCGCCACAATCAACTGACGCGCCTCCACGCGAATCTTGGGCAGTTGGACAGAGAACCACCATGCGCCCGCCAGTGAGGCCAGTCCTCCAATCGCAACGGTGAGCGGCGCTCCCACCCGATCCGACAGCGCCCCACCCAGCAGCGCGCCAATCGGGGCCAGGCCCATAAACATCATCGAATAAACAGCCATCGCGCGCCCGCGCATCGCGTCCGGCACCATCACCTGAATCAGCGTGTTCGACGATGCCATCTGCAACATGATGAAGTACCCCACCGGCAGAAGCAGGACCACTGACAGCCAGAACGACCGTGACAGCGCAAACAGCATCATGCTCACCCCAAACCCCGCGCAACACACCGTCACCCATCGCCCCAGCCCTTTCACTCCCGAGCGCACAGCCAAAGTCAGCGCACCCAGCAACGCTCCCACACCCGTGGCACCCATGAGGATGCCCAGCCGCACGGCCCCCAAATCCCGCGACCCGATCAGCGAGGCAAACTCCTGCCCGCCACTGTGCAGAATGCGGTCCGCAAAAATCGGCATCAGCACCACGTACGGCATCCCGGTGATGCTGACCAGCCCCAGCAGCAGCAGCAATGCCCGAATGGGCGCCGTGCGGCGGATGAACTGGAATCCCTCAATGATGTGCTCCAGCGGCGACACATGCCGCGAAACTCTGGATGGAGCGTGCACATTCATCATCAGCAGCCCGATAATTACAGCGATATAACTCACGCCATTGGCGAAAAAGCACCACCCTTCTCCTAGTTTGGCCACCAGAATTCCCGCGACCGCGGGCCCGATTACGCGTGCCCCATTGAACATGGAAGAATTGAGCGCGATCGCATTCATCAGGTCTTCCTTGCCCACCATGTCGACCAGAAAAGCCTGGCGTGCCGGAATATCGAACGCGTTTACAACACCGAGCAGCGCGGCCAGTACGAAAATCAGCCAGACCCGACCTTCAATCTCGTGAGAAAGAGTGAGAGCCGCCAGGACAAACGCCAGCAACATCGAGGCAACTTGCGTGCCGATGACCACCCGCTGCCGGTTAAAACGATCGGCAATGATCCCTCCAATGGGCGCAAACAAGAAAACCGGAATCTGGCTGGCAAAACCCACAGCCCCAAGCTTCAAACCCGACCCGGTCAGCCGGTAGACGAGCCACGACTGCGCCACGGTTTGCATCCACGTGCCGACCAGGGAGATCAGTTGTCCACTGAAGAAAAGCTGGAAGTTACGGTGCCGAAGCGCCCGTCCCGCCGTCTGCCACCGCGACGCGCGGCCAAAGGCCGTCGTCGGGCCAGCATCCGCGGGCGCCATACCATTCTCAGGAATCTTCGATTCAGCCACTTTCGGTTATTGGATGACACCGGATAGACTACGTACCACTATAACGTGGCCATCCTCTGAGCCGGACTCCCGACCCCGGACACCCCAATCAGCGGGGGGTCTCTGACCCATCCGGGTCGGGTGAAACATGTATTACTAACTTTGAACTTCTCCTGCAGCGTAAGTTCAGGTACAGTTGCCGTGCGCTCCCCCGGCGACTCAGGAACGACCCGTTATGACCACTTCTCCAGTTCAGGTTGAACGCCGCGTCGGTCAAAGATTCCAGTTCCTTCTTCCGGTCTCCTTGCGCGAGTGTTCGAGCGGAGCCGAAGGTCTGGGCTTCACCCAGGACCTCAGTTCCCGCGGAATTTTTTTCTTTACGGAGGCCGCATTACACGAGGGAGCCGAGATCGAACTCACTCTCAACATGCCTTCCGAGATCACGCTCGGCGAGACCATGCGCGTGCGTTGCCGCGGCCGGATCTTGCGAGTGGTCAAGCGGTCTGACCCGGGCTTGCCGGAAGTTCCCGCTCAGAGCGAAACCCAGGTCGGAGTCGCGGTTCGCTTCGACGGATACGAGTACCTTTCCGAGTCCGCCGAAGTACCAACCACGTTCCAGCGTGTCGCTTCTCTGCACAGTCATAGCGAAGAAGAGCGTCCCTTACGAGGGCCAGTGCATGCTCCACCGGTCCCGAGTTAAGACCGTTTTCTGTAATCCCCCGGTGCCCCGGCCCGGCCTGCGGTTGGCAGGCTTTTGAGTCTTTTCAAAAACGGTGGTTTGCCTTACAATGTTGCCTAATTTCGGGGCCTGGTCCCTTCAGGATTCTTCTTTGTGCGCCTCTCGTCAGTGTCGATAACCTTCGAGGCTTCGTGTCCGGAATTTTCGCGTGAATCGCGCGCAGGGATTGATGTGCTCGATTACCTAAGTCATTTGGCGGGAAGTAGGTTCTCTTTCTAACATGCAAACACCGAGAGAAATCAGCGAGAACCGCGCAATGCATGGGATCGCCGTAGCCCTCCTCTCCGAGGACGGAGAGCATTTATCCGCGCTGCAGAACCGCCTGGAAGCTACACGCCTGGGGCATTCCGTATTCAGTCATGCCGGTTTTCCGGTTAGTCCGACCGACTCAATTCTCCGTCAGGTTCAGGAATCCCGCGCCGAAGTTGTCATCGTCGACATATCCGCGAAAGATCCAAAGCGCGCCATCACTGCCATCGAACTGATTCGCGCCACAACCCTTCAGATCGCTATTTTCGCCAACGGCGAGATGACTCAGCCCGCTTCCATTGTCGCCAGCATGCGCGCCGGAGCCGGCGAGTATTTGGACAATAACGGCGGATCCGAAGCCCTGCTGGAGGCTCTCACGCGCTTCAGCTCAACTCGCACGCGCGCCCGTGGCACCGCCGGGAAAGCTCGCATTTTCACTTTCTTAAGCGCCAAAGGAGGCGCCGGTTCGACCACGGCCGCCGTGAATACCGCGCTCGCCCTGCAACAGGCTCACGGCGACGTGGTACTCGTGGATTTCGCTCCCATTGGCCACGCTTCTTTGCATCTGAATCTTCGCCCTCAGTTCGGCGTGCTCGATGCCCTGCAGAACCTTCACCGCCTCGATGTCTCTCTTCTCGATGGTTTGATGACCACTACGAAAGAAGGCCTGCACCTTCTCGCCGGCCCGCAGCAGCCCTACCAGACTGAGCCAACGCCGGCTGAACTCGCGCGGCTTTTCGATCTGCTGGTGAACCACTACCGCTTCGTCATCGTCGACGCCTCCAGCCGCCTGGATCCCACGACGCACTTGCTCTCCGACCTGTCGAATGCCGTGCTCGTGGTGACCCAAACCGACCTGGTGTCGCTATGGAGCGCTAGCCGCATCCACGCCTTCCTGGAGGAAGGCACAGGGCGCAACCGCATGCGGATGATTTTGAATCGGTACAAGAAGATTCCCGGCTTCAGCGACGAAGACATCGAGAAAGCCACCAGTTGCAAGGTTTTGTGGAAGGTTCCAAACGCCTATAACGTGGTCTCGCCGGCAATCGATCACGGTGCGCCGGTCGTCCTGCAGGAAGGTCCTGAGATCAGCCGCTCATTCCACGCCTTAGCCGCCGCTTTTGCTGAGGCCGTTGCCAATCCCGATGGAAGTCTCGATCTGGTTTACAGTCAGGAAAAATCCGAAGCCAAGAAGAAACCGCTGGCTCGCCCCAACCTCTCGCCCCTTCGTGCCGGTCAGTAATCACCCAATCCGAAAGTCCCTTGTCATTCCGAACCGCGCAGCGGAGAGGAATCTCTTACCTCAAAGCGGATTCTTGCCCGTACGCGGTTGCTAGTTCCTCGCCGCCGGCGCCGGCCCTGCATCCTGAGGAAACACTTTGAACAGTACGTCGCGTGTCTGGGAGCTGACTTTCTTGTCGACATCGGTTGAATTTTGGGTCAAAGTGCCCTTCAGCACGTAGTAAGCCTCGTCGCCCGGATTCTTTCCTTCCCCCCGCTCGATCGTCCCTTTGAACTCAAACCAAACGCCATGCACCGTGTCGGTGGTAAAGCTCAGTTTGTTCCCGTCGAGTTTCCCCGACTTGAAAAACTGATCGAGAAATGCCCCCTTGTCGCTCTGTCCCTCGCCATAACGCGAGATGAATCCCGTGACATGCCCGTCGTCCTCCACGGTCACCTGGACGAACTCACCATCCTTAAGAAAGCTGTACATACCGGAGAAGGCACGTCCGTCTTTAGGATCCGCTGCGGATCTGGATGCATTCTGATCGTTGGCACGGGGGGCCGGTGTGCCATCCTGCGCATAGAGCGTCAGATAGAACGCCGCAACGAACACAACCAGAATCCCAACGATGGCGCGCAAGTTACGCATAATGAATCGCCTCGCTCTCCATCGTACTACCACGCCCCTACTCACACGTCCGGCGGCGTGGTGCCGTGCCCTTTCCCGTGCCCTCCCGGCTACCCCGCAGCGCCGTTTCCCATCTAACATAGGATGATGCACGCTCCGGGCTCGGTCCAAGTGGAAGAAGCATCGTCGCAGACCTGGGTGCCCAACGTGCGCCTCCAGGTCGAACTCCCCCACTGGCATCAAACGTTCTTCAGCAACCTTCGGGATCTGATCACACCGTCTGAACTTCCTCCGCTCGAACTCAACTCTGCTCCCGCACCATTTTGGCACGACGTATTCGTGAAGCGCGGGCTGCCCTGGCGACGATTCGTGGAGTCGGCTGGATATCACGTTGTGGCGTTCGCCGTGCTCGTGTCGTTTACTCGGTTTCTCGAACTGCACCCGCAGCCCAGGGTGAATCCCACGTTCGAGCGTGCGCAGGTCATCTACTACCAACCCGCGGAATATCTGCCGCCACTCGATACGAGGCCGGCCGATCCTGCTCCGACCCAAAAGACCGATCCCGAATTCTCGCGACAGCCAATCATTTCGCTGCCGCCCGAGGCTGACAATCGATCGCAGACGGTCGTGACTCCACCAAACGTCAAGCTGAGGCAAGACGTGCCCTTACCGAACATGGTCGCCTGGTCGGATAAGCCCGAACTGCCAATCGCTCCAGCCCCGCTGGTTCCGGCGGCGAGCATCTCGCGCATCAGTCCCAAGCTGGAAACGTCGGTGGTTGCTCCGCCGCCCGACCTTCCCGCTACATCGAGGACGGCATTTCAAGCACCCGAGCCCGCCGTCATTGAACCGCCGCCGAGCGTCGCCATCACCTCAACCCGCCCGCCTGGAGAACTCAACATCGCCCGCACCAACGTGATTGCTCCAGCTCCGCAGCTCGCAATCGGCGAACAGCGCACCTTCCCCGGAGCCGCAACCGGACGGCGTGGGCTGGCGCCGCAAGTCGTTCCGCCGCCGCCCTCGCTCGCGGGATCATCATCTTCCACAGCCGGAGGACGAGTGATCGCCCTCAATCTGCATCCCGCTGTGGGTGCCCCGGCAATCGCACCGCCAGGAAATCGCCGCGGCGCATTCGCAGCTACGCCCGAGGGCCATCCCGGAGCTTCAGGCAATCCAGGGTCTTCGTGGGAAAGCACTTCAGCGGGAACGAACGGCGCTGGCACGGGGAAGGGAAAAGGAGCTGGAAACAGAGGCGGATCGGGAAATGCAAGTAGCGGCCTTCCCGCGGGGCTCTACGTGGGCAGCGCAGCCGATCCTGCGGGGAGTGGACCGGTAGCCGGCAATCCAGTTCCGAAAAGTTCCGCCCCTGCGCCGTCGGTGAATCCCAAGCTGATGGCGAGCGTCCCACCGCCACGAGTCTCCAAGCTCCCGTCGCGCTCTCTACAGCCCGAAACTGACACGAAGCTCTCCGAACCCGAGCGCGCCGTCTTTGGCACTCGCAAGTTCTACTCACTCACTCTAAACATGCCGAACCTGAACTCATCAGGCGGAAGCTGGGTCATCCGTTTCGCGGAGCTGATGCAAAATTCGACCACCGATCCCGGCAGTCTCTCCGCCCCCGCCGCAACTCGGAAAGTCGATCCCGCATATCCGCTAGAGCTGATGCGCCAGAATGTCGCCGGGGTAGTAATTCTTTACGCAGTGATTCACGCTGACGGCAGGGTAGGAAATGTCCGGGTTTTGCGCGGCGTCGACGATCGCTTGGACCAGTTCGCCAGCCAAGCCCTTTCCCGATGGCAATTCGATCCCGCCACCAAGAACGGCTCTCCCGTCGACGTAGAGGCCACCTTTCAGATTCCGTTCCGGTCGGTGCGGCCGAACTTCTGATCCAGATCCAGAATGGACTCCAACCAGCTGGAGAGATCCCGCATCCGAGAGCTGAGAGCTGAGAGCTGAGAGCTGAGAGCTGAGAGCTGAGAGCTGAGAGCTGAGAGCTGAGAGCTGAGAGCTGAGAGCTGAGAACCTACCGCTTCGCCGCTTTCCCCTTCTCCAGCGCCGCATAAATCGCCGGATCAGCGCACACCTCGTAATATGATCGCTCCGTCCAGCCCTGTACGGAGAAGTCCGCAGGATCAACGCGCGGTACGCGGCTTTCCCGCACCACGATTTTCCGGAAGATATCTCGATCCACGGGCACCGTTCCGCTGAATAGCCGGTACTCGCCCTTGTCCGAGGAGGCGAACGAGGCCGGCAGCTTTACCTTGAGCGGCTCCAGCGAAATCTCCTGCTGCAACTTGCGGAACGCGGCGTCGTTCATGCGAATGCCGCTCAGGTTAAAGCTGAGAACCACGTCTTCGGGATTCCCGCCCGGCTCCGGATCTGCCGCCTGAAAGGCGTACACGTGGAATGGACCCGCTTGCGACTCCATCACCATGCGCGCGCGTTTGTTGCAGGAGGACAGGCGGTCACTCTCGTTTAACGCTTCGGAAATCATGATCTTGTGCTCGCCATCCATCAGATACAGAGGCGCGCTTTCCTGCAAAGTAATTCCAATCCCCAACTCCAGCGGAGGCATCCCGGAGCGCTGCACCAGTTCGTTATAGCCGCGCACGATCTCGATAATTTCCCGCGCCAGCACGCACGCCCGGCTGACACCCAGCCCAGGCTCACCTTCGCGCTCGAGAATCGCCAGGATGATAGCGTCCCCCTCCAGAAAAACCTTCTGAGCGCTGTACTTGCCCAGCAACTTGTTCACTGGATCGTAAAAATTCAAGCTGAAATACGACGCGGGATTCAACCCTTTATCCGTCAAGGTTCGCGTCAAACGGGTGGAATCCCTCACATCCGCCTTCAGAACCACGTGGCGCAAGACCCGCTCTGCCTCGGGCTCCTGCTGCTCCTCCGGCAACACAAACTCGTAGAGAGTACCGTTCACCCGCGATAGTTCCCGCAACCGTTCGTTCCCGACCAGGTTTACCGCGTCGAGTGCGGCGTTAAGGGTCTCCAGCCGCCGCAAATCACGGTGATAAAGAAAGAAGTCGTGCAGGAACCGCGCCGCTATTTTTGCTCTCTCCGTCCCGCGGCAGGCCGCCACCTTGGCCACCGCCGTGTAAAGACTGGTGGGCGAAAGGCGCCCGTGCTCCTGAACCATGCGCTCAACCCGATCGCATTCCGCCCGGTCGATCAGAGCGTTCTTCAGCTGCTGGGGATTGATGCGCGGTGCGTACTCGCCGAGCAGCGGCACCACGTGATACGAAGCGATCACATTTTCCATCACGGCTTCATCTTCCAGCAGCCGCACCCATGTCGCCAGCCGCTCTTGTTGAGCGAAGCCTTCGTCGCTGGATTCGTCCGGTGTTCCACTGCCCACGATGGCCCGGGCATTCTCGGGCACGGTCATCCAGCCATCAATCGCCTCGCCCGACGTTTCTTCTCCATAGACCGAGCGCAGAAATACCGAGACGATCTCGCGCAACCTTCCGTACCGGTCGGAATCGCGGTCCCAGTTGCCCAGCATCACGTAGTGCTCGGCACACAGGTAGTCGTCGCGCCCGTCGTCGGAAAACGCGAGCCGGTTCACAAACAAGGCATACGTATCCGCATCCGGCCCAGCTTCACGTCCGCCAAAAAGAGACCGGCGCGTCCGCGCCAGCGTTCCCTTTTCGACCTCGCGCAGCGTCTCGAACAGGTCCTGCCCGGTCTTGCGCAGGATGATCTTCTTGCGTACCTGGAACGTTCCCAGACGTTCCCCATGTTCCAGTGCTTTTTGCTGGCGGCTGCCGTCGTAGCCCTTGAGCTGGACGCGACAGCGCTCCAGCACCTGCGCGAACTGCTGGTTCATCTCCGTGCGCAGAAACTTCATGACCGCGAGCCGTGCCAGCAAATCGACCGCGACCTTCCCTTCCCTCTTTGCCCGGTTCAGCGCAGCCACGTGCAGTTCGCCGAGCACGGCCTTCCACTCGGCGGGCTCGCTCTTCGCGCGGGCTGTTCCCGCTTGTTGCCTCATCCATGACGGGGCTCGTGAAGCGGCTGCGCTGGCCGCTTCTGCGGCAAGCAAGCCTTCCAACTCTCCATGCCGTGCAATCAATTTCGCAATTTGTACCCGGGCCGCCTCGGCAAAACGACTACTCAAGACGACGTCATGCCGCAGGTTGTCTACACCAACGGTAAGCCCCTCGAGCGAGACCGATGGCGTCGATGACGACAACTCCGGCGGCGCCGGTTGGTCCGGCGCCCCGCCGAGGCGAAAGATGGGAATTCTTGGCATTCTCTTCGCGAAAGACTTGTCTCGGAAGTCGCTGATTTAAAACGTACATATCGAAGCTAGCATGTCATCAACGGCACACCAAAGTTACGTAGGTTATGGGGGACAAGACGAAGCTGTTGCGCCGCAATAATCGCGCGTTTGGATGGCTCTTGCCAAACTTCCTGCTTGTATTGTGACACAATTTGTGTCACAGCCAATAGCAATGCCTTCCATCAACATGCGCGAACTGCGCGACACACGCCGTCTGAAGGCTTG
>Ga0066709_100001700_pt1 | contig 14980 bp, 12 predicted proteins | sample GraSoiAngelo_158_FD_79665 | JGI IMG/M metagenome (GOLD analysis project Ga0066709, IMG submission 79665) | Grasslands soil microbial communities from the Angelo Coastal Reserve, California, USA - 14_1009_16_30cm | ecosystem: Environmental > Terrestrial > Soil > Grasslands | place: USA...
GATCGCCTGCTGCAGCTTGCCCTTGCGCACGTAGGCCTCGTACAGCAGGTCCTTGGCGACCTCGAGCATGATCCCGGCCTCGTAGCCGTCGAGCAGCGGCAGTGCGGAGCGCGCGTCGAGCTCGGCGCCGAACAGCACGCTCTTCAGCTTCGCGAAGATCTCGGGGGCGATGTCGGCGAGCTCGCGCACCGCGTTGAACTCATCGAACAGGCGCAGCCTGCCGGCCTCGCCCAGGTCCGCAAACATCGCCTGCGCCGTGCGGCGGCACATGGAGGCGAACGCGTTGAACGCGCCCTGCGAGAAACAGGTGAGCGCCTCGCGGAACAGCAGCTCCACGTCTTCCGGGACGTAGGCGAAGCTGAACTTCTCCCGCGCCCGCTCGATCTCGGTGAACTGGGGCGACAGCTCGATGCGCGTCGCGCCATACACGCGCACCTTGAAGCGCAGGAAGATCGGCGCGTGACACGCGTCGCACAGGTACACCAGACCCACCTGGCTCGGGCGGTACAGCTGCAGGTCCTCGAAGCGCGGCACGGCGGTCGGGGTGATGTGGGCAACCGCCTGGCAATGCGGGCACGTCACGACCAGGTTCTTCTCCAGGTCGTGGTGCAGATGGCTCGCGGAATCGATGTACAAGGACATTGCGGTGCGCGGCGGCTCGTGTTGTTGTGTGTGCCGCGTCCAGTGCATGTTACCTCAGCGCGCGCCCGAGTGCCCGTCGATCGCCGTGCAGGGTTTTACCCATCCCGGCCCCCTTATGTCACGGGCGCGCGCTGCGCGCAACGGCGAGGATGCGGTCGGCGAGCGTCGCGTACTCGCCGCTGAAGTGATGGCCCCTGCCGATCTGCTCGCGTGCGATGCCGGCCGCTGACAACTGCGGGCAGATCGAGTCGCTCTCGCCCTCGCCGTAGATGCACAGCACCGGCACGTGAGTGAGCGCCGCCAGCTCCGGCCGGGTCGGCGGACCGCCGCCCTCGCTCCCCACCCAGTCACTGATGCGCACCTCGAAGGAGGCGTTGGCGTCGATCCCCAGCAGGCTGACGCTCGCCACGCGCTCACGCAGGTCGGCCGGCAGGCGGTTCACCACGAACGGCAGCACGTCGGCGCCGAACGAGTAGCCGATGAGCAGCACGCGCTGAGCGTTCCAGGCCGCGAAGTAGTGGCGCAGCACGCGCGCCACGTCGCGCGCGGTCGCATCCGGGGTGCGCTCGGTCCAGAAATACTTCAGCGAGTTCAGTCCCACGGTCGGCACGCCGCTCGCTGCCAGGCGCGCGGCGAGCTCCTGATCGAGCCCCGCCCAGCCGCCATCCCCGGTGAGCAGCAGCGCGAATTCGTCCGAGTCGCCGCGGGCGTGCACTTCGATCACCGGCAGGTCCTCGATGTCGGGCGCGAGCTGCGGCGGGGCCTGTGCGCGCGCCGTGAGGCCCGCGTAGGCGTCGCGAAACTGCGGCATCCAATTGCGCTCGACCGCGAAGCCGTGGCCGACGAGCGGCAGTTTGACCACCCGTGCCTGCGGCACCTGCGCCGCGAACTCATCGACCGCCTGCGGGCTGCACACCTGGTCCTTGCGTCCCTGCAACGCGATCCACGGCTCCTTGAGGCTGCCGGCGGGCTCGAACACCAGCTCGTGCTGCGGGTTGCGGGTGTAGTGAAGCCCGGCGCCCGGACACAGCGACGCTGCGGCGAAATCCTGATCGGCGCAGAAGCCGAGACTCAGCGCGCCGGCGAAGGTCCCGGGTGGCGATTGCACCAATGCTGCGTACACCACGGTCGCGCCGGAGGAGTACCCGATCAGCACCGGCACATGGTACTCGCTCATGCCGATTTCCTTCTGCACCTGGTGGCTCAGGGCTTCGAAATCCGCCGCGATCATCTGACAGGGCGCGCCGGCGCGCTGCGCCGCTTGCTTCAGGCTGCCGAGGTAGCGGCGGATGTCGGCTCCGATCACGACCGCACCCAGTCCGGTGAGCGCGCGCGCCATGCTGATCACGCCCAGCTCCCAGCCGCCATCACCGGAGAGGAAGATCGCGACGCTGCGCGGCTGCCCTTCCGGGATGTAGACGGTGACGGTGCCGAAGCGCCCGGCCGGCAGGCGCGTGGCGTAGCCGCGGTCGGCGGCCCTCGGGTGCGGGCGCGCGCCGACCGGGGGCGGGGTGGTGGCGGCGCTCGCGCAGGCGCCGTGCGCCGCGCCGCAGGCCAGCAGCCCCAGCGCAAGCAGGCCGGCGGACAGCGCGCCCGCACGGCACGCGCGCGCGGCGACCGGCGCCGGTGCGATCATCTGGCGAACAACTCCTTCATGCCACCGGCGATCAGCACCGACACATCGATGAGCACCCTCGGTAAGGCGATGCCGCCCCGCGCCACCAGGTAGCGCGGTTCCCAGGTCGGATCGAATTTCGCCTTGTAGCGCCGCAGGCCTTCGAAGTTATAGAAGTGCTCACCGTGGCGGAAGATGAAGTTGCCGACCCGGTGCCACGCGGGTGCGAGCGGATGGGCTTCGAGGCCCGACAACGGCGCCATACCGAGATTGAATGAGCGGAAGCCCGCCTGTCGCCCCCACAGCATCAGCTCGATGAACAGGTAATCCATGGCACCGCGCGGCGCGTCGGGCCCGAAGCGCATCAGGTCCACCGACAGCTCGGCCCTGGTTCCCGTGGTCCACAGGTTCGCGAACGCCGCCGGAGCTTCGGCGCAGCGCACCACGGCCACCGGGAACTGCCGCAGGTACTGCGGTGAGAACGCCCCCACGGAAAAGCGCTTCTCGCCGGTCGATTTGCTCGCGAGCCAGGCAGCCGATATCCGCTGCAGTGCCGGCATGAGCGCCGCGGTTCCCTCCGGCGGCAGCACCTCGAAGGTGGCGCCGTCGCGCTGCGCGCGGCGGTGCGCTTGCCGCAGCTCGGCGCGCGCCGCACCCTCGAGCGAGAACTCCTCGAGCGACACGCGCGCCTCCTCGCCGATCTTCAGCGCCGCGAGCCCGAGGTCCACGTACAGCGCCAGCCGCTCGGCGCCCACCTGGTAGAACACGGTCTGGCCGCCGTGGTGGTCGGAGATCTCGCGCAGGCGCCACACCAGCTCCTCGGCGCCGGCCTTCGAGCCCACCGGATCGCCGAGCGCGATCCAGCTGCGGCCGGCGATCTGGTACATCACGAAGGCATCGCCGGCGTCGCTGAACAGCAGGCGCTTGTCGCCGGTCAGCGCGGCGTTCGCCAGCGTGGCATCCGCGCCGGCGATCAGTGCGCGCGCCCGCGCCAGTTCCTCGGGTCCCGCGACCGCGGGCTCGGGGCGCGCCGGGCGCAGCATGTTGAGCAGCACGTAGGCGCTGCCCAGCACGATCACCGTGAGCGAGGCGCGCAGCATGCGCGGCGCGTTTCCGTACAGCGCGAAGGTCCACCACAGCTCATCGGAGTAGCCCACGTGCCGGTGCGAGACGATGCCGATCCACACCGCCATGACGATCACGCCGGCGATGCTCACCACCCACACCGGGGTGAAGCGCTCGGAGAGAATCGCGGTAGGGCGGTAGAAGGCGCGGCGCCCGAGCATGAGCACGCCGAGGACCGGGGCGAGCAGGATCGCTTCCTCGAAATCGAGCCCCTTCAGGAGCGAGGCGAACATGCCCGCGAGCAGCAACCACACCGAAATGTGGTAGGCCGCCTGCACGCGGCGGAACAGCGCGCGCGACAGCACCAGCAGCCCCAGGCCCACGAGACTCGCGCCGAGGTGCGACACCTCCAGCACCGCGAGCGGCAGGAACCGGTCGAGGAACGCGAGCCGCTCGTCGATCGCCGGCGTGGCGCCGGAGAACAGCAGCAGCGCCCCGGCGAGGAACGTGAGGGCGCCGGCGATCTGCGGCACCACGGGTGCGATGTACAGGCTCGCCAGCTCCTGCGCCCGGGCGAGCGCCGGGCGCTGCGCCGACAGTTCCTTGCTGGCGAACAGCAGCGTGCCGCACAGCAGCGGCACCAGGTAGTACACGCCGCGGTAGGCGAGCAGCGAGCCGAGCAGCGCGTCCGCGGGCACGCCGGGCAGGGCGAACAGCATCACGGCCTCGAAGACGCCCACCCCACCGGGCACGTGGCTCACGATGCCGGCGATCACCGCGGCGGCGTACACGCCGAGGAAGGTGACGAAGCCGATGTGCGTCTGCGGCGGCAGCAGCCACCACAACACCGCCGAGGACAGCGACAGGTCCATGACCGAGAGTGCGATCTGCGTGAGTCCGATCGCCGCTCCCGGGGCGCGCAGCGCCCAGCCGCGGATCTCGAGCGTGCCGCGCGCGCGACACCCCCACAGTGCATAGGCGCCCACCGCACCCAGCAGCAGCGTGCCCACCAGCACCGACCAGTCGTGATGCAGGTGCAGCAACCTGGCGGCGTACGCGGGCGCGAAGAACAGCGACAGGCCGCCGACCGTCGCCAGCCCGATTCCGAGCGACAGACTGCAGAATGCGGAGATGGTCGCCACGTCGACGGCGGTAATGCCGGCGGTCGCGTAGAGGCGGAAGCGGATCGCCGCTCCGGTGAAGGCGGCGAACCCGAGCGTGTGCCCGAAGGAGTAGGCGATGAACGAGGTGAACAGGATGCGTGAGTAGGGGAGCGCCCGCCGCAGGTAGCGCAGCGCCAGCACTTCGTAAGTGGTCAGCAGCCAGTAGCTGAGCGCCGTGAACCCGAGCGCGGCCAGCACCTGCGCACGCGGGATGGCGTGCAGGTGCTCCAATACCTTGCTGACGTGCAGCCGTGCCAGCTGGTGATGCAGCACCAGCACCACGCCGGCAAACACCAGCAGCGTCGCGAGCGGCCCGACCCAGCGCCACAGCGTTCGCTCCTCGCGAGCTGGCGTCGGCGCTGCGGTCGTGGCAGACAAGGCTCGGGCGTCCGTTCAGCGTGTCAGCGGCTTGTACCTGATGCGATGCGGTTGCAGGGCGTCTTCGCCCTTGCGTCGCCGGTAGTCCTCGACGTACTCCTGATAATTGCCTTCGAACCACATCACCTGCGAGTCGCTCTCGAAGGCGAGGATGTGGGTGGCGATGCGGTCGAGGAACCAGCGGTCGTGGGAGATCACCACCGCGCAGCCGGGAAAGTTCAGCAGCGCCTCCTCGAGCGCGCGCAGCGTCTCGACGTCAAGGTCATTGGTAGGCTCATCCAGCAGCAGCAGGTTGCCGCCCGAGCGCAGTACCTTGGCGAGGTGCACGCGGTTGCGCTCGCCGCCGGAGAGCTCGCCGATCAGCTGCTGTTGCTGCGTGCCCCGGAAGTTGAAGCGTCCCACGTAGGCGCGCGAGGGCGTCTCGTAGGCGCCGACCTTGATCATGTCGAGCCCGCCGGAGATCTCCTGCCACACGCTCTTGCGGTCATCGAGCGTCTGGCGCGACTGATCGACGTACGCCAGGCGCACGCTCCCGCCCAGGCGGATCTCGCCGGCGTCGGGCTTCTCGGCGCCGGTGAGCATGCGGAACAGGGTGGTCTTGCCGGCCCCGTTCGGGCCGATGATGCCGACGATGCCGCCGCGCGGCAGGCTGAAGCTGAGGTCATCGATCAACAGCCGATCGCCGTAGCCCTTGCGCAGGCCGGACACCGCGATCACCAGATCCCCGAGACGCTCCCCGGGCGGAATGTAGATCTCGTTGGTTTCGTGGCGCTCCTGGAATTCGCGCGAGGCGAGCTCCTCGTAGCGCTCAAGCCGGGCCTTGCTCTTGGCCTGGCGCGCCTTCGGGTTCTGCCGCACCCACTCCAGCTCGTGGGCGAGGGTCTTGCGCAGCGCCTCGCGCTCACGCTCCTCGAGCGCCAGGCGCTGCTCCTTCTGCTCGAGCCACGAGGAGTAGTTGCCGTGCCACGGGATACCGTAGCCGCGGTCCAGCTCGAGGATCCATTGCGCGACGTTATCGAGGAAGTAGCGATCATGCGTGACCGCGATCACCGTGCTCGGGTACTCCTCCAGGTAGCGCTCGAGCCAGGCGATCGACTCCGCATCCAGATGATTGGTGGGCTCATCGAGCAGCAGCATGTCCGGCGCCGACAGCAGCAGCCGGCACAGCGCCACGCGCCGCCGCTCCCCGCCCGAGAGCGTGGCGATGCGCGCCTCCCAGGGCGGCAGGCGCAGCGCGTCCGCGGCGATCTCGAGCTTGCGCTCCAGTTCCCACCCCTGCGCGGCATCAATCGCGTCCTGCAGCTGCGCCTGGCGCGCCAGCAGCGCGTTCATTTCCTCGTCCGCCATGGGCTGTGCGAACCGCTCGCTGATGTGGTTGAACTCCTGCAGCTGCCGGAAGGTCTCCCCGACGCCCTCCATCACGGTGCTGCGCACGTCGAGCGCCGCGTCCAGCTGCGGCTCCTGCGGCAGGAAGCCGATGCGGATGCCGCCCTGCGGGCGCGCTTCGCCGTCGAAGCTCGTGTCGATGCCGCCCATGATCTTCAGCAGCGAGGATTTTCCCGAGCCGTTCAGCCCCAGCACGCCGATCTTCGCGCCCGGAAAGAACGACAGGCTGATGTCGCGCAGGATGACCCGCTTGGGCGGCACCACCTTCGACACACGGTTCATGGTGTAGATGTATTGAGCCATGCAATTGATTATGGTCGAGGGCGGCGCCGATGGCGATGCCTCGCCGGCCGCATCAAGCGGCGCTGTGTTAGGCTTGCCGACACACCTTTCAGGGAGCCTCACGACCGACATGAGCAGCGTGGCTGTGGTCGTCAGCGAGCGCCTGGCTCGCTACGGATTCGGCGACGGCCATCCATTCGGGCCGGACCGTCTCGCGGCCTTTGTGCGCGAGTACCAGGCACGCGGTCTGGACAAGCGCGTGCAGCAGCTCGAGCCGCGCATGGCCTCGGACGAGGAACTGTGCGCGTTCCACAGCCCCGCGTATCTCGAGTTCGTGCGGGAGCGCTCGCAGAGCGGGTGCGGCTTTCTCGATGCCGGCGACACGCCGGCGTTCCGCGGCGTGTACGAAGCGGCCGCGTGCGTGGTCGGCGCCACCTTGAGCGCCATGGATGCGATCATGCAGGGCGAATGCCGGCGCGGCTTCGTGCCCATCGCGGGACTGCACCACGCGGCGCGCGATCGTGCCGCCGGCTTCTGCGTGTTCAATGACTGCGGCGTGGCCATCGAGTTGCTCAAGCGTGCGGGACTGCGGCGCGTCGGCTACGTCGACATCGACGCGCATCACGGCGACGGCGTGTTCTACGCCTTCGAGGAAGATGCCGCGGTGGTGTTCGCCGACCTGCACGAGGACGGGCGCTACCTGTATCCCGGCACCGGCACACTCGAGGAGCGGGGGCGCGGGGCTGCCGAGGGCACCAAGCTCAACGTGCCGCTGCCGCCCGGCGCGGACGACGAGGTGTTCGCCCGCGTCTGGCCGCACGTCACGGCGCACCTGGAGAAGTTCGCGCCGGAATTCATCATCCTGCAGTGCGGCGCCGACAGTCTCGAGGGCGATCCGATCACCCACCTGCGCTTCTCGCCGCGCGTGCACGCGCGCGCGGCCCGTGAGCTCGCCGCGCTCGCCGACCGCTTCGGTCACGGCCGGGTGCTCGCCCTCGGTGGCGGGGGATACAACCGCGACAATCTCGCCCAGGCCTGGACCGCGGTAGTCGAAAACCTGATGTAGGCACGCGCGTGGCGCTCGGCTGCACGCGTGAGAGCCCGCGCGGGCGGTCGCGCGGCGCCCGCGGTGCGCGGCGCGCCGCGAGCCCAAGGCGGCTGCCGCATCGTTCCGGTACAATTCGCGCCCCGCTTTTCTTTACGCATTCAAGGCGCCGCGCATGTTCCGGACGACCATGACCATCGAAGGCTTCGATCCCGAACTGTCGCGCGCGCTAGCGGGCGAGCGCCGCCGCCAGGAGGAGCACGTCGAGCTCATCGCCTCCGAGAACTACGCGAGTCCGCGGGTGCTGGAGGCGCAGGGCTCGGTGCTCACCAACAAGTACGCGGAAGGCTATCCCGGCAGGCGCTACTACGGCGGCTGCGAGTACGTCGACGTGGTCGAGCAGCTGGCGATCGACCGTGCCAAGCAGCTCTTCGGCGCCGACTACGCCAACGTGCAGCCGCATTCCGGGTCGCAGGCGAATGCGGCCGCCTACCTCGCGCTGGTGCAGCCTGGCGATGCCATTCTCGGCATGAGTCTCGACCACGGCGGTCATCTGACCCACGGCGCCAAGGTCAACTTCTCCGGCAAGCTGTTCCGCGCCGCGCAGTACGGCATCCGTCCCGACAGCGGCGAGATCGATTACGAGCAGGTGCAGCGCCTCGCCGAGGAGCATCGCCCGAAGATGATCGTCGCCGGCTTTTCCGCGTACTCGCGCATCATCGACTGGGCGCGCTTCGCGGCCATCGCCCGCAGCGTCGGCGCGTATTTCGTGGTGGACATGGCACACGTCGCGGGCCTGGTGGCCGCGGGGATCTACCCCAACCCCCTGCCACATGCCGATGTCGTGACGACCACGACTCACAAGACGCTGCGCGGCCCGCGCGGCGGGCTGATCCTGGCGCGCGCCAACGAGCAGATCACCCGCAAGCTCAACTCGCTGGTGTTCCCCGGCACCCAGGGGGGTCCGTTGATGCACGTCATCGCCGCCAAGGCGGTGGCGTTGCTCGAGGCTCTGCAGCCCGAGTTCCGCGACTACCAGCGCCAGGTACTGGCCAACGCACGCGCCATGGCGGCGCGGCTCGCGCACCACGGCTACCAGATCGTCTCGGGCGGCACCGACAATCACCTGTTCCTGTTGAGCCTCGTCGACCGCAACATCACCGGCAGGGATGCGGACGCGGCGCTCGGCCGGGCCTACATCACGGTGAACAAGAACGCCGTGCCGAACGATCCGCGCCCGCCGATGATCGCGAGCGGCCTGCGTATCGGCACGCCCGCCTGCACTACGCGCGGCTTCACGGTGCGCGAGGTGGAGCAGGTGGCGGATTTCATCGCCGAGGTGCTGGGCGCGGATGGAGCGCCGGCGGTGATCGAGCGCGTACGGCCCCGGGTGATCGAGCTGTGCGGGCGCTTCCCGGTCTACGGGCCGTAGCCTGCGCGCGGAACCAAGCCGCATGCACTGTCCCTTCTGCGGCCATGTCGAGACCAAGGTGACCGACTCGCGCCTCGCCGGCGAGGGCCGGCAGATCCGCCGCCGCCGCGAGTGCCTGAAGTGTGGCGAGCGCTTCACGACCTTCGAAGCGGCCGAGCTGCTGATGCCGATGGTGATCAAGGGCGATCGGGGGCGCGAGGCGTTCGACGAGGCGAAGCTGCGCGCCGGCATGGAGAAGGCGCTGGAAAAGCGCCCGGTGCCGCGCGCGCAGATCGACGAGGCCCTCAGTCGCGTGCTGCACAAGGTGCGCAGCCTCGGCGACCGGGAAGTATCCTCGCGGGCGATCGGTGAGCTGGTGATGGAGGAGCTGCGCCATCTCGACGAGGTCGCCTATGTGCGCTTCGCCTCCGTGTACCGCCAGTTCGAGGACGTCGAGGCGTTTCACGAGGAGATCCAGCGCCTGCGCAGCGCCCGCCCGACGGCCGGCGGCGGCGGGCAGCCGCGCGCGCGCAAGCGCGAAACGGCGCGCGCGGGCAATCGCGATCAGCTGCCGCTGCTGCCGGCGGAGAGCGCGGCGAACGACGCCACGCCCGGCGCGGACGGCAAGAAGTGACCGGCGCCTGATCAAGCGGATGAGCTCTCGCGACCATGTTCTCTGACTACGACCGCCTGGCGATGCAGCGCGCGCTCAGCCTGGCCGCGCGCGGGCTCGCGAGCACCGACCCGAACCCGCGCGTGGGTTGCGTGATCGCACAGGGCACGCAGACGGTCGCTGAAGGCTGGCATGCGCGCGCCGGTGAAGCACACGCGGAAGTCGTGGCGCTGCAGGCCGCCGGGCAGCAAGCGGCGGGCGCGACGGTCTACGTCACGTTCGAGCCGTGCTGTCACCACGGCCGCACACCGCCGTGCGTCGAGGCGCTCACACAAGCGGGCGTCGCGCGCGTCGTGTACGCGGCCACTGATCCTAACCCGCAGGTGAACGGGCGCGGTGCCGAAGCGCTGCGCGCTGCCGGTATCACGGTCGAAGCGGGGCTGCTGGAGCGGGAAGCGCTGGAGCTCAACTGCGGATTCGTCAAACGCATGCAGCAGGGCCGCCCGTGGGTGCGCCTCAAGCTTGCCATGAGCCTGGACGGCCGCAGCGCGCTCGCCGGCGGCGCGAGCCGCTGGATCACGGGCGATGCGGCGCGGGCCGACGTGCAGCGCTGGCGCGCGCGCAGCTCCGCCCTCCTGACCGGGATCGGTACCGTGCTCGCCGATGATCCGCAGCTTGATGTGCGTCTGCCCGCCGCCTCATCCGGCTACGGCCCACGCCAGCCGCTGCGCGTGGTGCTCGACCGCCACCTTCGCACCCCGCCGGGCGCGCGGTTGTTCACCGCGGGCGGGGAGGTGTTGATCCTGACGGCGATGTCGGCCCTGGACGATGCGAGCGCGGGCGCGTCCCTCAGCGCCCGGGGAGCGCGCATCGAGTCCGTGCCGGTGGTTGACGAGCGGCTGGCGCTCGGCACGGTGCTCGACAGACTCGGTGAGCTGGAATGCAACGAGGTGCTGGTCGAAGCGGGAGCCACGCTGGCGGGCGAGCTGGTGCGACAGTCGCTGGTGGACGAGCTGCTGCTGTACGTGGCCCCGAAGCTGCTCGGCGACAAGGCGCGACCGCTCTTCGAGCTGCCGGAGCTGCGTGCCCTCAACGAGGCGCACGCCTTTACGCTCACCGGCACCCGGCTGCTGGGTGATGAGCTGCGGCTGCGGCTGCGGCCCCGCGTCGAGCCCGCGCCCGCGCTGAGTGGCTGAAGCTTCGGCCGCGGGAGCTGCTGTGTTCACCGGAATCGTCCAGGACATCGGCACGGTACAGGCGCGGGAAGCGCGTGGCGGGGATGTGCGCCTGGTGATCGCGGCCCAGCACCTCGAGCTGTCGCGGGTGCGCGTCGGCGACAGTATCTGCGTGCAGGGTTGCTGTCTGACCGCGATTGCGGTGCAGGCGCGCGGCTTCGCCGCCGACGTATCGCGCGAGACGCTCGCGCTCACCACCCTCGGTGAACTGCAGCCCGGTGCGGCGGTGAATCTCGAGCCGGCGCTGCGGGCCGGGGATGCGCTCGGCGGACACCTGGTGTCGGGTCACATCGACGGTGTCGGTGAGGTGCTCTCCCGCGAAGCCGATGCGCGTTCCCTGCGCCTCAGCATCGCTGTGCCTGCTGCGCTCGGGCGCTTCGTCGCGCCCAAGGGCTCCATCGCCGTGGATGGGGTGAGCCTGACCGTCAACGCGGTGCCGCCGGGCAGCTTTGCGGTCAACATCATTCCGCACACTCAGGCGGTTACCACGCTCGGCGCTCTGGCGGTCGGGGCGCGCGTGAACCTCGAGGTCGACCAGGTGGCGCGCTATCTGGCGCGGCTGCTGGCACTGCCGGCGACCTGATGTCGTTGTTGCCGCGCGCGACCGCGCCCTGGCGGGCCATGAGTTGGTGCGCGCGGGGGCGGCGGGGGCTCGGGTATACTGCCCTGCCGTACCACCCGGCCGCGCGCCATGTCCAAAGTCCTGTCGCTGACCGGTAAGGGCGCAGCCGCACCCCAGGCGCCGGCGCTCAATTCCGTGGCAGAGATTCTCGCCGAGCTGCGCGCCGGACGGATGGTCGTCGTCATGGACGACGAGGATCGCGAGAACGAGGGCGATCTCATCATGGCCGCCGAGCGCGCGACGCCCGAGGCGGTCGCCTTCATGATCCGCCACACCAGCGGCATCATCTGTGTGCCGATGGAAGAGCAGCGCCTGGCACGTCTCGAGCTGCCGCAGATGGTGCCGGTGAACGACGAACAGCAGCGCACCGCGTTCACCGTGTCGGTGGATGTGCGCGCCGCAACCACCACCGGCGTGTCGTCGGCCGACCGTGCGGCGACCATCCGCGCGCTCGCGGATGAGGCGTCCTTGGCTGCCGATTTTGCCCGTCCGGGGCACATCTTCCCGCTGCGCTCGCGCCGCGGCGGGGTGCTGGTGCGCGCCGGGCACACCGAGGCGGCGCTCGATCTGTGCCGCCTGGCGGGACTGAAGCCGGTGGGCGTGCTGTGCGAGGTGATGAACGAGGACGGCAGCATGGCGCGCCGGCCGCAGCTCGAGGAATTCGCGCGGCGGCACGAGCTCAAGATCGGCACCATCGCCGATCTCATCCGCCACCGCCTGCGCACCGAGCGCTCGGTGGAGCGCATCAGCGAGCAGAGCGTGCAGACCGAGCTCGGCGAGTTCCGCCTGTACGCCTACCAGGACCGCGCGAGCCTCGAGGTGCACGTGGCGCTCGCCCGCGGCCGGCTCGACGGCCCGGAGACTCCGCTGGTGCGCGTGCACCTGGCCGACACCCTGCGCGACCTGTGCGGCGTCCAGGGCGCGACCCGGGCGTGGACGCTGCGGGCGGCCATGCAGCGCATCGTCGAGGCGGGTAACGGCGTCATCATCCTCCTGCGCCAGCTGGAGTCCGCGCGCGAGCTCGCCGATTCGCTGCGCACCTTCGCCGCCGCCCCGGCGGTGCCGGCGCCGGAGGCGGCCGCGGCCGAGGGCGTGGTGCTGCGCACCTTCGGCGTCGGGGCGCAGATTCTCAAGGACCTCGGCGTGAAGCGCATGCGGGTGCTGTCGGCACCCAAACAGATGCACGGCCTCTCCGCCTTTGGCCTGGAGGTCGAGGGTTATGTCGGGGAAGAGGGGTGACCGCCGCGCAGCTCATCGAGTGTGAAGTGAGTGCTCGCGGGCGCAAGATCGCGATCGTCGCGGCGCGCTTCAACGATCTCATCGTGGCGAGTCTGCTCAAGGGCGCCACGGGCGCGTGGCTCGAGCGCGGCGGCGCGGCCGCCGACCTGGCGGTGGTGCGCGTGCCGGGCGCGTTCGAGCTGCCGGTGGTGGCACGCAAGCTCGCCGGCAGCGGCCGTTACGATGCCCTGGTGGCCCTCGGGTGCGTGATCCGCGGCGACACGCCGCACTTCGACTATGTCGCCGGCGAATGCGCGCGGGGACTTCAGCTCGCCAGCCTCGAGACCGGCGTGCCGATCGCCTTCGGCGTGCTCACCGTGGACTCCCTCGAGCAGGCGCTGGAACGGGCCGCGACCACGGCCGGAAACAAGGGCGGCGAGGCGATGGAGAGCGCGCTCGAGATGGCCGGCCTCATGGCGCGCCTGTGAGGGGTGCGCGCCGGTGAGCGCACAGAGCGCCCGCGAGTACAGCGGTACGCGCACGGTGGCGCGCAAGCTCGCGCTGCAGGCGCTGTATCGCTGGCAGCTGAACGCCTGTCCGTGGCAGGACCTGCTGCAGGAGTTCGGCGAGGCCGAAGACATGGCGCGCGCCGACCGCGAGTATTTCCGCGCCCTGATCGAGGGCGTGTGGCACGCGCGCGAGGCGCTCGACACGCAGCTCGCATCGCTCGCCGACCGGGAGCCGCGGTTCCTCGATCCGATCGAGCACGCCATCCTGCTCATCGGCCTGTACGAACTCAGCGCCCGGCCGGAGGTGCCGTACCGCGTCGCCATCAACGAGGCGGTGGGGCTGGCGAAGCGCTTTGGCGCAACCGACGGATACAAGTTCGTGAACGCGGTGCTCGATCGCGCCGCGCGCGTGTTGCGGCCGGCGGAGCACTGAAACGGGCATGCGCACATGCCGTTGTCGGAATCTGCGCTGATCGAGCGGTACTTCCGCGCCTGCGGGGCGCAGCGTCCCGACGTGCTCGCCGGCATCGGGGATGACGCCGCGCTGCTCGCCGTCGCCCCCGACGCCGAACTCGTCGCGACCACCGATACGCTGGTCGCGGGCGTGCATTTCCCCGCCGGCTCGCCGCCGGCGTCCATCGGCCACCGCTCGCTCGCGGTGAACCTCAGCGACCTGGCGGCGATGGGGGCCCGCCCGGCGTGGGCGCTGCTCGCGCTCACGCTGCCGGAGGCCGACGAAGCCTGGCTGGCGGAGTTTGCGGCCGGCTTCAGCGCGCTGGCGCGTGCGCACGAGGTGGCGCTGGTCGGCGGAGACACGACGCGCGGTCCTTTGTGCGTGACGGTGCAGCTGCTCGGACAGGTGCCGCGGGGTGAGGCGCTGCGGCGCGGCGGCGGGCGGGCCGGGGATGCGCTGTTCGTCTCCGGCACACCGGGGGATGCGGCTGCGGGGCTGGCTCTCGAGCAGGGGCGGCTGCGCGCGCCCGCCGACGCGCTGGTGTACCTGCGCGAGCGGTTCCTGCTGCCGACGCCGCGCATAGCGCTCGGGGAGCGGCTGCGCCGCCACGCCAGCGCCTGCATCGACGTATCCGACGGACTGCTCGGGGACGCCGGCAAGCTCGCGGACGCGAGCGGTGCCGGGGTCGAGATCTCCTTCGGCGCCGTGCCGGTGTCCGAGGCGCTGCTGCGCACGCTCGGGGAGGAGCGCGCGCGCGAGCTGGCGCTCAGCGGCGGGGACGACTACGAGCTGTGCTTCGCCGTGCATGCGGAGAACCTGCAGGCACTGCTCACCGAGCTGCCGCCGCAACGCTTCGGTTACAGCCGCATCGGCGCGCTGCGCTCCGCCCCCGGCGCGGTGGTGGTACGCGACGGTACTGTGATGGAGTTCTCGCATTCCGGGTATCAGCATTTCCGCTGAGCGGCCCTTCAGCCCCGCACGCTGCGCCGCCGCCGCCGCGGTCGGCTCGTGCGGGAGCGCGTGAGGCTTGCATCACAGTCGCGTGGCGGGGCGAGACCGTATCCTGATGCGCCTTTTCGCACCTGCGCCGTGCCCCATGTCAACTTCGGTTCCAAAATCCGTTCCACTCGCGAGGCCCGTAAGCCGCATGCCGGACAAGATCGGCAAGTACGTGGTGGTCAAGGAGGTGGGCCGCGGCAGCACCGGCATCGTGTACCTGTCGCATGACGCGTACTACGGCCGCGACGTCGCCATCAAGGTCTACAACATGGACACCGGCGGCGACGAGGAGCGCGCGCGCATTGCGCGCAAGATGTTTCTCTCCGAGGCGCACCTGGTCGGC
>Ga0066709_100001701_pt1 | contig 14971 bp, 7 predicted proteins | sample GraSoiAngelo_158_FD_79665 | JGI IMG/M metagenome (GOLD analysis project Ga0066709, IMG submission 79665) | Grasslands soil microbial communities from the Angelo Coastal Reserve, California, USA - 14_1009_16_30cm | ecosystem: Environmental > Terrestrial > Soil > Grasslands | place: USA...
GTGGCGGTGCTGGCCCAGGTGGATGGCGGCCAGGACGGTACGGGCCTGGCCTTCGAGCATCCGGAAGCCGGCCTCCCGGGCCAGGCCGAGGGCCTCACCGGCGTGGGTGAGCGCCGGCTCGTGCCGGCCGAGGTGCTGGTCGGCGACGGCCAGGCCGAGCAGCGCGCCGACGTGCGGGTACCGGTCGCCGGCCCCGGCGGCCAGGTCGATGGCGTGCCGGTACCCGTCGATGGCGCGCTGGTGCTGGCCCAGGTCGCGGTGGATGGTGGCCAGCGTGGTCAGGGTGAGCGCCTCGAACCGGTGGTGCCCGGTGCCGGCGGCCAGCGACACGGCGGTACGGGCCAGCTCGAACGCCTCGTCGTGCCGCCCGGTGTCGTGCCCGACGCAGGCCAGGATCCGCAGCACCTCGGCCTCGTTGGCCCGGTCGCCGATCTCCCGGGTCAGCGCCAGCGACCGGTCCAGGTGCTCGCGGGCCTGGTCGAAGTGGCCCTGGGCGTGCCGGACCTCGGCCAGGTTGCCCAGCATGATCGCCTCGCCGCTGCGGGAACCGGCCTTCTGGTGGCGGCCGAGCGCCTCGCCGTACCAGTTGGCGGCCTGTTGCAGCCGGCCCAGCTCGAAGTACGCCACGCCCAGGTTGCCCAGGTTGACCGCCTCGCCGGCGAGCAGGCCGGCCTGGCGGTTGAGGGCCAGGGCCTGGATGACGTGGTTGGCGGCGCGGCGGGGCTGGCCGGACAGCCGGTACGTGTTGCCCAGGTTGCCCAGCACGGCCGCCTGGCACTCCCGCCAGCCGGCCCGGCGGGCCAGGGCCAGCGCCCGGGTGTAGCGCTCGATGGCGCGCCGGTGCTCGCCCTGGCGCCAGTGCAGGTCGCCGAGGCTGAGCTGGGCGGCGGCCCGGGCCCGCAGGTCCCCGTCGGCCTCGGCGGCGGCCAGCCCGGCGCGGGCGGTGGCCAGCCAGTCCACGGTGTGCATGCTCAGCCAGAAGTACCCGCGCAGGCTGTCGGCGAGCAGCCAGGCGGCCGGTCGCGGCCCGTGCTCGGCGGCGTGCGTGACGGCGGCGACCAGGTTGGCCCGTTCGGCGTCCAGCCACGCCGACGCCTGGGCGTGCTCGTCGAACGCCACCGGCGCCCGGCTCGCCGGCCCGGCGCGCGCCCGGACCGGCCCGGGCAGCACCGACGCCTGGGCGTCCTCATCGAACCCCACCGCCGGCCGGCCCGCCAGCTCGGCGTGGATCAATGGCTCGGCGGGGGCCGGGGACAGGCCCTCGGCGGGGCGCGGGGAGGGCGGGCGGGGGAGGCGGAGTTTCTGGGGGTACAGCAGGCGGGCGGCCTCGGCCACGCGGTCGAGGTAGTGGTCGTACAGGCGGTCCAGGGTCGCCTGCCGGTCGGCGTCGGTGTCCTCGGCGGCGGCGAGTTCCCGGGCGTAGAGGCGGAGCAGGTCGTGCATCCCGTACCGGCCGTTGGCGTGGGTGTCGACCAGGTGCGCGCCGGCCAGCCGGTCGAGCAGCTTGGCGGCCTCGCCGGTGCCGGTACGGGCGACGGCCGCCGCGGTCTCGGCGGTCAGGTCGGGCCCCGGTACCAGCCCGAGCTGCCGGTACAGCCGCCGGGCGTCGGGGCCGAGCGCGGCGTAGGACTGGTTGAACGCGGCCCGTACGCCGCCGTGCGCGTCGCCCGGTACCTGCAACGCGCCGAGCCGGTCCCCGTGGGCCAGCGCGGCGACCTGTTCGGCGATCGGCCGGTGCGGGTGGTCGGCGAGGGTGGCGGCGGCGATGCGCAGCGCCAGCGGCAGCCGGTCGCACAGCTCGACCAGGCCGGCGGCGGCGCCGGGTTCGGCGTCGAGGCGGTGCCGGCCGACGATCCGGCCGAGCAGGGCCAGCGACTCGCCCGGTTCGAGCACGTCGAGGGTCAGCCGCCGGGCGCCGTCGCGGGCGACCAGGCCGGTGAGCCGGTCCCGGCTGGTGACCAGGGCCAGGCAGCCCGGGCCGCCGGGCAGCAGGGGCCGGATCTGCTCGGCCGATCCGGCGTTGTCGAGCAGGACCAGGACCCGCCGCTCGACCAGCAGCGACCGGTACAGGCCGGCCGCCTCGACCGGGTCGGCGGGCACCCGGTCGGGTTCGACGCCGAGGGCGCGCAGCAGCCGGGCCAGCGCGTCGATGGTGCGGACCGGCGGGCCGGGGGCGAAGCCGCGCAGGTCGAGGTAGAGCTGCCCGTCGCCGAACCGGGCGGCGACCCGGTGGGCGAAGCGGACGGCCAGCGCGGTCTTGCCGACCCCGGCGGGACCCACCACCACCGCGACCGGTACCGCGCCCGAGGGGTCCCGCACCGCCTCGGCCAGCCACGCCAGCTCGCCGGTACGGCCGGTGAAGTCGCCGATGTCGCGCGGCAGGTACCGGCGCGCGCCGGTACCTGCCGCGACCGGCGCACCCGGGGCGGCGATCGCCGGGTCGTCGCGCAGGATCTGCTCGTGCAGGAGCCGCAGCGGTGCCCCCGGTTCCAGCCCGAACTCGTCGACGAGCACGCGCCGGGCGGCGCGGTAGGCGGCCAGCGCCTCGGCCGGCCGGCCGGACCGGTACAGGGCGAGCATCAGCAGGCCGACCAGGCGCTCCCGGCCCGGCTGCTCGGCGACCAGCGCGGCCAGGTCGGCGACCAGCCCGTCGTGCTGGCCGGCGGCGAGCGCGGACTCGGCGCGCAGCTCGGCGGCGGACAGCCGCAGGTCGTCCAGGCCGGCGCCGACGCGGGCGCGGAGCTGGTCGGTGGCCACGTCGGCCATCAGCGGGCCGCGCCACAGGGCCAGCGCGGTGGTCAGGGCGGTGGCCCGGGCCGCGGGGTCGGGGAGCTGGCGGGCCTGCTGTACGCCGACCCGGAACCGGTGCACGTCGATGCTGTCCGGGTCGGCGTCGACCAGGTAGCCGCCGCCGCGGGCGGTGATCCGGACCCCGGTCCCGGCGGTGTCGAGCCGGGACCGCAGCCGGGAGACGTTGACGCGGAGCTGGCCGCGGCCGGTCTCCGGGGGGCTGCCGTCCCAGAGCAGGTCGAGCAGCCGGTCCACCGGGACGGTCCGACCGGTCTCCAGCAGCAGCAGGCAGAGCAGGCAGCGCTCGCGGCGCCGACCAAGGTCGACCGGGCGCCCTTGACGGTACGCCTCGACCGGGCCGAGCAACCGGAACTCCATACCGGAACAGCACAGTAGTCTGCATCGCCGACGCACGGGTACCGCCGGCCTCGACGGCAACGTTGTGGCAACGCGCAGCGAGGACCATAAGCCGGCGCCGTGCGGCCACTCACGGGCCCGTACCAGGGCGTACGGCGTTACAACAGCGATCGTGGGGGCAGCGGCCCGAACACGGTGGGTGACGCACCCGCCGGCCGCGCGCCCGTCCCGGACGAGCTGGGACATTCGTCATCACACCGACGCACCGCCAGGAATGACGACAGAGATATCGGGGGCCGTCATTCTTGGCGTTTGCGTCGCCGGCCGGCGTCCGCTCGCCGCGCGGCCCGGCCGGAATGGTTGCCGATCGCGGCCCGGCCCGGCATCGTCGGCGGGGACAGGCCGATCGTGGCGATCGGTGCCGCCGGACGTGGGGTGATCGCGTGAACTTCCTCGACAGGCTCGCCGCCGCCCGGGTGCTGGCCATCCTGCGCGGCGCGTCGCCGGCCGTGGTCGTCGAGGCGGCGACGATCATCCGGCACGGGGGCATCGAGCTGCTGGAGGTCTCCCTCACCACGCCGGGCGCGCTGGACGCGATCGCGGCGCTGGCCGTACCGGACGGGTTCCTCGGCGCCGGTACCGTCCTCGGTGCCGCCCAGGCCCGCGACGCGGTCGCCGCGGGCGCCCGGTTCCTGGTCACGCCCGGCGTGGTCGGCGAGGTGATCGACGCGGGCCGCGACCTCGGCGTACCGGTCGTCGCCGGGGCGCTGACCCCGACCGAGGCGCTGCGGGCGTGGCAGCGCGGCGCGACCGCGATCAAGGTCTTCCCGGTGGCCAGCGCCGGTGGCCCCGGCTACATCGCCGCACTGCGGGCGCCGCTGCCGGAGATCCCGCTGGTCGCGGTGGGCGGGGTCATGGTCGAGCAGGTACCGGCGTACCTCGCCGCCGGAGCGGTCGCCGTCGGCATCGGCGGCGCCCTCCTCGGTACCGGCGACCCGGACGACGTCTCGGCCCGCGTCGCCCACCTGAGCCGCACCCTCGCCACCGTCGCCCCATAGGCGACGCCAGGGCGCGATCGCTGGACATCAACAGTAAACAGTCCTAATAATTAGCCTATCTATCGATGGGCTGGACTGTGACCAGCAGCCCCCGCACGTCCGGAGGCCAGCATGAGACGACCCAGGTTCCGGTACGGCATCCTCGCGGCGGTGGCGGCCGTGGTCGCCGGCAGGACAACACCGTCGTGGCCAGCCCGACCGGCACCTCGACCACGATCAGCGGCCTGGGTGTCTGCACGAGCCACACGTACACCGTCGTCGCGGTCAACACAGCCGGCGAGTCGGCCAAGTCCGGGTCCGCGTCGGCGACCACCACCGGGTGCGTCAACACCGGACTGCCCAGGCACGCGCTCATCGGGTACCAGCACGCCAGCTTCGCCAACGGGTCGGGCTACATGCGGATGGCCGAAGTACCGGCCGCCTGGGACATCATCAACCTCGCCTTCGGCGAACCCACCTCGGTGACCTCCGGCGACATCCGCTTCAACCGCTGCCCGGCCAGCGAGTGCGCGAACGTGGAGAGCGACGCGGACTTCATCGCCGCGATCCGCGCCAAGCAGGCCCAGGGCAAGAAGGTGCTGATCTCCATCGGCGGGCAGAACGGCCAGGTGCAGCTCAGCTCGACCGGTGCCCGCGACGCGTTCGTCCGCTCGGTCGGCGCGATCATCGACCGGTACGGGCTGGACGGGCTCGACATCGACTTCGAGGGCCACTCGCTGAGCCTGAACGCCGGTGACACCGACTTCCGCAGCCCGACCACGTCGGTGATCGTGAACCTGATCGCGGCGCTGCGCACGCTCAAGCAGCGGTACGGGTCGAAGTTCGTGCTGACCATGGCCCCGGAGACGTTCTTCGTGCAGCTCGGCTACAAGTTCTACGGGCCGGGCAGCGGCGGTGACGCGCGCGCCGGCTCGTACCTGCCGGTCATCTACGCCATGCGCAACGACCTGACCGTGCTGCACGTGCAGGACTACAACTCCGGCCCGATCATGGGCCTGGACGACCAGTGGCACTTCATCGGCGGCGCGGACTTCCACATCGCGATGACCGACATGCTCAAGGCCGGCTTCCCGGTCGCCAACACCGGCATCCGGTTCCCGGGGCTGCGGGAGGACCAGATCGCCTTCGGGCTGCCGGCCGCGACCAGCGCCGGCAACGGGTACACCGCGCCGGCGGCGGTGCACCAGGCCCTCGACTGCCTCGCCCGGGGCCAGAACTGCGGCGGCTACACGTTGCGGGGCGGCGCCTCGCCGGCCCTGCGCGGCCTGATGACGTGGTCGATCAACTGGGACCGGTACTTCAATTGGGAGTTCATGAACGGCCACGAACCGTACCTCAACGCCCTGCCGTAGGCGCGTTTTCCGGGCCTGCCAGGTGGCGGGCCCGGGCGGGTACCCCCAAGGGAATTATGTAGAAGCTTATCTATTGACCTTCTTAACAATAAGGGCAGAGCATAGCCGCAGGCGCCGCAGAGATCCGCGACAGTCAGGAGATCTCATGGCAGGACTTCGCCTTCAGCCACCTCTCGCGTAACCCCCCTCAGCAACGCGAGTCGTTGCCGCGACGAATCCGGTCCATCCTGGGGAGCCGGTGTCCGCGCGGTTCCACGCCCCTCTCTCTCGTCCCTGAGTACCGGCCGGTCTGGTCCATCGGCCACATCTCGTCCGTCACTCGTCTGCGCGCGCCCGCCGACGAGCGAGAGCGTCTGGGCTCCCGTGTGGACATCTCGACTTTCCGAACCCCGTGAAGGGCAGAGGAAATGCTTATCCGTCCTATTGCTTTCAAGCCGACCGGCGTCGGTGGTGCGCATGCGCGAAAGCCCCGACGCCCGCACTGGCGAAGCCGACGCACGACCACTGCGGTCATCGCCTTCGCCGCGGCCCTCACCACGGTCGCGGCCGTCCTGACCACGTCACCCGACGCGCACGCCGCGCTGGCCTTCGAGGTGCAGAGCCTCGACGGCACCGGCAACAACCAGGCCAACCCGACCTGGGGCAAGGCAGGGACCAACTACTCGCGGGTGACCCCGGCCCGGTACGCCGACGGCCGCAGCGCCCCGGCCACCGGACCCAACAGCCGGTTCATCAGCAACCGCATCATCAACGACGTCGCCCAGAACGTCTTCTCCGAGCACCGCGTCTCCCAGTGGGGCAACGTGTGGGGGCAGTTCGTCGACCACACGGTCGGCCTGCGCGACGACGCCGGCGAGACGGCGAACATCCCGTTCGACCGGTCCGACCCGATGGAGTCGTTCACCAACGACCTCGGCGTGATCCCGTTCAACCGGTCCCGGGCCGCCCCGGGCACCGGCGTCAACAATCCCCGCGAGCAGATCAACACCGAGGACTCGTACCTCGACGCCGACGCCGTGTACGGGCCCACCACGCAGCGGCTGGAGTGGCTGCGCGAGGGTCCGGTCGACAACAACATGGCCAACAACGGCGCCCGGCTGCTGATGCCGGGCGGGCTGCTCCCCCGCCGGGACAGCCGCGGCAACGCCGCCGCCGCGCCGGACATGGCCATCGACGGGCGGCTGCGGGCACAGCCGACGCACGCCGCGGTCGCCGGCGACGTCCGCGCCAACGAGAACATCGCGCTGACGGTCACCCACACCCTCTTCGCCCGGGAGCACAACCGGATCGTCGGCATGCTGCCCAACTCACTGTCCAATGAGGAGAAGTTCCAGATCGCCCGGCGGATCGTCATCGCCGAGCAGCAGTACGTCACCTACAACGAGTTCCTGCCCTCGATGGGCGTGAGCCTGCCGTTCTACACCGGCTACAAGCCGGGCGTGAACGCCAACCTCACCAACGAGTTCGCCACCGTCGGGTACCGGGCGCACAGCCAGATCCACGGCGAGATCGAGGTCGAGAGCGAGGCCGCCGACTACACGCCGGCCCAGCTCGACGCGATCAAGGCCCAGGGCGTCGAGGTCACGGTCGCCGGCGGCGAGATCACGTTCGTGATCCCGCTGAACGTGGCGTTCTTCAACCCGGACCTGGTCGGGCTGCTGCACGCCGGCGCGCTGCTCAAGGGCATCGGCAGCGAGTCGGAGTACAACAACGACGAGATGATCGACAACCAGCTCCGTAGCGTGCTGTTCCAGGTGCCGGTTTCCGGTAACCCGGACTGCCTGGACGGGCCCACCCTGCCGCAGTGCTTCAAGGGTGTGCTCGACCTCGGCGCGATCGACGTGGAGCGGGGCCGCGACCACGGCATCCCGAACTACAACGACCTGCGCCGGGCGTACGGGCTGGCGCCGCGCCCGACGTTCCGCGCCATCACCGGTGAGGCCAGCGAGAACTTCCCGGCCGACCCGACGCTGCCGCCGGGCAACGAGGTCAACGACCCCAACAGCCTGGACTTCCTGCGGCTGTCTGACATCGACGGCGCCAACGTCGCCGTCGGCGCCGAGAACGGGGCGACCAAGTCCGTGCGCCGCACCCCGCTGGCCGCGCGCCTCAAGGCGGTCTACGGATCGGTGGACAAGGTCGACGCGTTCGCCGGCATGATCTCCGAACCGCACGTGCCGGGTACCGAGTTCGGTGAGCTGCAACTGGCCATCTGGACCAAGCAGTTCCTGGCGCTGCGTGACGGCGACCGGTTCTTCTACGGCAACGACCCCGGCCTGAGCAGCATCAGCGCCCAGTACGGGATCGACTTCCACCACTCGCTGGCCGAGCTCATCGCGGCCAACACCGACATCCCGCTCGGGGAGCTGAACGACAACGTGTTCCTCGTTCCGGACGCGGCCCTGCCGGCGGCGCAGTGCAGCGTCGACTACAAGGTCTTCGACCAGTGGAACGGCGCATACCGGATCGACCTGAAGATCACCAACCTGGCGCCGGCGGCGACCAACGGCTGGAACCTGCGCTGGACGTTCCCGGACGGCCAGACGTTCCTCCAGGTGTGGAACGGCAACGGCAACGTCAATGGGGTGAGCGCCACCGTCAACAACGCCTCCTGGAACGCCCAGATACCAGGGAACGGAGGTACCCTCGCCGACGTCGGCTTCAACGCCAGATGGGACAACGCCACCAACGCCAAACCGCCCAACTTCACCCTCAACGGCAAACGGTGCGCCCGCGGCTGAGCCCCTCGGCAGCACCAGGTACGAAGCGGTCGGTCGCGGCGGTTGCCGCGACCGACCGTCGTTTCTACGCGGCGACGACCTGGTACGCGCGGATCACGGTCTGGGAGACCGAGTTCCCGGCGGCGTCGCGGGCGGTGATGCGCAGCGACACGAACCCGTTACCGGCCGGGTGGCGGACGACTGCCGCGCCGCCGTCGCCGAAGCGCGCCGTCGGGGCCGGCGTCCAGGTCACCCCGTCGTCCACGGAGGACTCGACCGCCAGCGCGGCCAGGCGATCCGCGGGCGCCCCGGGCTGCCGCTGTACCAGCAACGACAGCACGAAGTGGCAGCCCGCCGCGGCCCTGCCCTGCTCGTCGACCGCGCCACTGGCCCGGACCACCAGCAGCGGCAGCGGCGCGGCCGGCGCGGCCGCACCCGGTTCCCGGAACGTCCACGCCACGTCGGCCCGGGTCCCGACCACCGAGAACGGCGTCACCCGGCTGGCGGTGGCCCGCAACGTGTACGTGCCGGCCGGGTCCGGGTTGTCGAACTGCCCGATGCCCGGCTCGGTGCTGGTACGCAGCACGACACCGTCACGGGACAGCGTCGTGGTACCGGTCATGCCGTCCGCCGCATCGGCCGGCGGCGTGAACTGGTGCGGATCGTTGCCGGACAGCAGCGTCACGGCGGCGTTGAGCTTCGTGCCGTTGCGGACCACACCCCAACCCAGCACCGGGCTACCGAAGGCGGGGCCGAGCGGTGCCCGGTTCCAGTTGGCCTGCTCCCGCCCGGGACGGTACGAGCGGACCGACTGCACGAACTCGTATCCGCTCGCCGCCGCCGTGGTGATCCCCAGGTAGTGCAGCCAGGTGATGCCGGCGCCGGGCATGTAGAACTCGGTACGCCGGCTCGGCACCGTGTGGTTGTAGAAGTTGAACGAGCCCGCCGTGCCGGGCATGTCGAACCGCGAGATGTTGAACCGCAGCCCGTCCACCGCGACACCCTGCGCGTGGTACCGGGAGTCCACAGTGGCCAGATCCCGGTCACGGACCCGGTAGGTGGTGCTGGCCGGGATCCGCCCGCGCTCCAGGAAGGCAAGGTTGTAGACGTACCCCGACGGGTCGGTGCCGATCCGCGCGGCGGCCAGTTCGGCGCGGATGAAGAACGCGAACGTGTGGTCGGTGACCTTGGCCGAGGGCACCGCGAAGAGCTGCTCGTCCGGCCGGGCCCGCCACGAGCTGATGAAGCCCTGCAAACCGTCCGGCCGCGCCGACAGCAGGCCGAGCTCGGCGAACTGGCGCTTGGCGTCCGGCTTGTCCACGCCGAAGGTCACCGGGCGGCCGTCGCGGGCGTCGCGCGTGACCGTCCGGTCGGTGGTCAGGTCGACCCCGGGCCCGGACAGGAACGTGACGGTGTGCGGTTGCGCGGTGTTGGCGGGGTCGTCGGAGAACACGATGGCCTCGACGCTGTAGCGGCCCTTGGGCAGGCGGACCTTGGCGGTACCGTCGGCAGCCACCCCGGTGAAGAACGCGCCGTCGCCCGTTGCCGTGTTCACGATCTGGCCGAAGGCGTCAACCGATTCTGCGGTACGGCTGACGACCTTGACCGTCAGGTTGTAGCTCTCCGGTTCGAGGAAGGCGCCGAGCGCGGTCTGTACCGTCACGCCGGGCGCGGTGGCCGTCAGCCGCCCGCCGTACAGGCCGGTGCTGCCGGCCGCCGGGTTGGCGGTGACGGTGGCGTCGGCGGTGCCGTGCGCGGGTACGGTGACCTGCCCGGCCGAGGTGGTGAACAGGCCGGCGGGTGCGGGCTGGCCGTCCGGTCCGGTGACCGCCAGGGCCAGGCTCAGCGTCACGTCGGCGTCGCCGTCGTTGCGGTAGGTCACCGTCCTGGCGGCGGGCGCCTGGTTGTGGGGCCAGGTGAAGAGGCCGTAGCTGAGGCTGCCGCCGGTCGCCGTCACCCGCTGGGTCACCGCGCGGGCCACGTCCAGCCGGCCGGCGCCCTGGTCGAAGATCCCCTCGGTGGGCTTCGCCGTGCTCATCAGCGCCGGCTTGAGCCGCCCTGCGGTCCAGTCCGCGTGCTGCTGGGCCAGGATCGCCGCCGCGCCGGCCACGTGTGGGGTGGCCATCGACGTACCGTCGAGCCGGTTGTAGTTGGCGTCCACCGGGTTGATGTCGCCGACCGGCGTACCGGCGGCCCGCGTGGACGTGATGTCACTGCCGGGCGCGGCGATGTCGGGCTTGACCGCGTAGTCGCCGACCCGCGGCCCCCGGCTGGAGAACGGGCTCGTGGTGTCCTGCTTGGTGGTGCTGCCCACGGCCAGCGCGGCATCGGCGGAGGCGGGCGAGGACACCTGGTCGTTCATCCCGGCGTTGCCGGCGGCGATCACGAACAGCGTGCCGGTCTGCGCGGTGATGTTGTTGACCGCCTGCGAGACCGGATCGGTACCGTCCGTCGACCCGCCGCCCAGGCTCATGTTGACCGCCCGTACCTTCGGCGCGATCCACTCCATCCCCGCGATGATCGCCGAGTCCGGGCACCCGAAGCTGGCGCAGACCTTGCCGTTGACCAGCTTGGCGTCGGGCGCCACGCCCCGGTACCGCCCGCCCGACGCGGCGCCGGTGCCGGCGATGATCCCGGCGACGTGCGTACCGTGCCCGACGTCGTCGCCCGCGTCCGGCTGGGTGTCGGTGAAGTCCCTGGCCTCCAGCACCTTGCCGGCCAGGTCCGGGTGGTCGGCCTTGATCCCGGTGTCCAGCACGCCGACGGTGACGCCGGCACCGGTGTACCCGGCCTGCCACGCCGTCGGGGCGCCGACCAGCGGCACGCTGACGTCCAGGGTCGGCTGGGCCATGCCGTCCAGCCATACCTTGGCGACCCCGGCGGTGAGCGTCCGCGACGGGCCGCCGGCGAGCCAGTTCCAGAACTCACCCGCGCGCCGCTTGTCCTCCCGTACCGCCGTGCCGTTGACGCTCGGCAGGTCCCGCACGACGGCGGCGGCGGTACTCGGCGCGGCGGCGCGGGTGGCGATGCCGGGGGCGTAGGTGACGATCAGCGGCAGTACCGGGCGGGCCTCGGTGAAGCCCTGCCGGGCCAGTTCGGAGACGTTGAACAGGCGCGGATCCAGGCGGCCGGCGGCGAGCAGGCGGGCGGCGTCGGAGGGGATCACGCTGATGTCCGTACCGTGGGCGCCGAGGCGGGTACGCCGCAGGAATCCGATCCCGTCCCGCCCGGGTCCCGGCTCGATGCCCACGGCGGCGTCGGTGCTACCGATCAGGTGGACCCGGTCTCCGGTGATCAGCGTGACCGTGGTGCCGGGTGCGGCAGTCGATCCGTTTCCACCGCCGCCCGGTGCGGCGCCGGCCGGTGCGGTAACGCCCAGTGTCGCGGCAGCGGCCACAAGGGCAACACCCGCCGCCAGTAAGCGTGTGCGATACATGCCCATCCCTTCCTCGGGACGCGGTGGCGGCCGTGACCGCGACGTGTGGGGGCACGGCCGGAATTAGTAAGGTTTATTGGTAACTACGCCGTCGCCGCATCCTGGCACCCCTGGCAGGGGTCGCGTGGCCGACCTGGGACAGACGCCCTTTCCGGCCACGGCGCGCGGTGCTACGGTGAGCGGCGTATCGACCAAGATCGACGGAGCCGGACCGCATGTGGGGCACGATCGGCATCACCGGCGTCGATGAGGATGTCTACCGGGCACTGCTCCGCGACCCCGACATCGGCGTCGCGGACTGCGCCGCCGCGCTGGGCATCTCCGCGCCGCGCTGCCGGGCCGCGATCCGCCGGCTGGTCGCGGCCGGCCTGCTGGAACCGGACGGTTCCCCGGCCAGCCGCCCGCGCCTGGTCGACCCGCGCCTGGCCCTCGGCACGCTGATCCGCGACCGGCAGCGCGAACTCGACCGGCTGGCCGCCAGCCTGGACGAGCTGGCGACGGACTTCTACCACGGCCGCCTGCGCGCCGACCCCGGCATGCTGTTCGAGACGCTCGACGGCGAGGCCGCGCTCACGGCCCGGTTCCGGGACCTGCTGTCCCGCGCCGAACACGAGATCCTCTGCCTGGACGCCCCGCCGTACGTGCTGGATCCCGACGAGTGCGAGGCCCTGGAACGGTCCGTACTGGCCCGAGGCGCGAAGTTCCGCAGCATCTACGGCGCGACCGCCCTCAACGACCCCGGCAAGCACACGTACGTCACCGAGATGATCCGCGCGGGCGAGCAGGCGCGACTGCTGCGGACGGTACCGCTGAAGTTGTTCGTGGTCGACCGCGACACCGCGATCCTGCCGCTGACGGGCAGCGAGACCGGCCGCCGGTTCCGTACGGTCGTGGTCCGGCGGTCGGCCCTCACCGACGCGCTCAACACGCTTTTCGAGGTGCTGTGGCGCCACGCCACCCCGTGGCCGGCACCGGACGGCTCAGCGGCCCGCCGCCCGGCCGGATCAGCGCTCGCCGACGACGAGTACGCGCTCCTGCGCTATCTCGTCTCCGGCCTCAAGGACGAGGCGATCGCCCGCCACCTGGGGTGCAGCCGCCGCACCCTCCGCCGCCGCGTCGACGGCCTGCTCGACAAGCTGGGCGCGGCCAGCCGCTTCCAGGCCGGCGCCCTGGCCGCCCAGCGCGGTTGGCTCTGACGAGCGCCCTCGTGGCCGGGGCAAGGGCCTAGGCGGGCCTCACCGAGGGGAGTCGGTGCGGTCCGGCAGGAGCGGGAAGTTGTGCGGCGCCACGTCGGGGCGTCCGCGGCTGTCGGCGGACCATCCGGCGAGGCTGACCACCGCGAGCAGGACGAACAGCAACAGGAAGAGCAACATCGGAATCGGCCTCCCGGCGTTTCGGAGACCGGTGCGCACCGGTTCTTGTACCTCCATGGTGCGCCGCCCGCCCGCCACCCGAAAGTGGCAGTGATGCCATTGACCCTCGAAATCCTGCCACGTACCGTGGAGGCATGCTGAAGAAGGTCGCCACCGTCCTGCTCGACCAGGTCAGCCCCTTCGAGCTGGGCCTCATCGCCGAGGTTTTCGGCAGCGACCGGACCGCCTCCGGCCTGCCCGGATACACCTTCAGCACCTGCTCCCCCGGCCGCGCCCCGGTGCGCAGCAGCGCCGGTTTCGACATCACCCCGAGCCACGACCTCGCGCCGCTGGAGGACGCCGACCTGATCGCCGTCCCGGCCGCCAGCACCGACCCCGCCGTCGGCCACGAGGTCGCCGACGCCCTACGCCGGGCCGCCGCCCGGGGAGCCCACATCCTCAGCGTGTCCACCGGCGCGTTCACCCTCGGCGAACCCGTCCTGCTCGACGGCGTGCACCGCACCACCCACTGGGTGCACGCGACCGAGCTGGCCCGCCGGTTCCCCCTCGCCAAGGTCGACCCGGACGTCCTCTACGTCCACGACGGCAACATCCTGACCAGCGCCGGCACCGCCTCCGGCATCGACGCCTGCCTGTACCTGGTCCGCCTGGAACACGGCTCGACCGTGGCCACCGCGCTGGCCCGCCGGATGGTCGTCCCGCCCCACCGCGACGGCGGACAGGCGCAGTACATCGAAACGCCCCTCGCCCTGGTCCCCGCCGCCCCGACCCTCGAACCGCTGCTCGACTGGATGATCGCGCACCTACCCGAACCGATGACCGTGGAGTCCCTCGCCGCCCGGGTACACATGTCCCCCCGCACCTCCCCCCGCCGCTTCCGCCCCGAGACCGGCGCCACCCCGTTCGACTGGCTCGTCGCCCAGCGCGTCCTCCTCGCCCGCCAACTCCTCGAGGAAACCTCCCTGACCGTCGACGACGTAGCCGCCCGTACCGGCTTCGGCACCGCCGCCCAACTCCGCCACCACTTCGGCCGCCGCCTGAGCACCACCCCCCAGTCCTACCGCACCACCTTCAGCCGCCGCGCCAGCTGACAACGGCCACGCGCCGGAGCCCAACCACGGCGCCGTGACAGGACGCCGCAGCCGTGACAGGGCGCCGCACCGGGTGCCTGGCGCCCGGTGCGGCTTTTCCTCTCCGGTGTCTGTGCTGGCAAACACCACCTCCTACCTCTGGGGCGTACCCGCCCGACGGCGGCCGTTGCCTCGCCTGCGCGCCGCGACGGTGCGGGTTGGGACCGTGGCCGCAACCGCGAGGAGCGGCACACCTCCGCCGTCGCGCCGTGCCGGCAAGGCGTCCACGGCCGCCGCCGCGCCGTCGGCTGCCTCCTGCACCAGGAACACGTTCTTGGCCAGATCGCCGCGGCGGATATCGGTGTTCAGCGCGATGACGTCGCCGAGTGTCTTGTGGAAGTCGATACCGAAGGTGCGCTTGATGGCGCTCAGGCCCGGGTCGTTGCCGAAGAAGAACCGGTCGCCGTCGCGGAGCGCCTCGAACTGCTTCTTCCAGATGGCCAGCTGAAGCTCGCCGAACTCGGTACCGGGCAGGTGGCGTTCGGCGATCATGCCCATGAAGGCGTCCAACTTGTCCACCGTCTTGTAGACCGCCTTGAGCCGCGCGGCCGTCGTCGTACGGCGGATGCTGGCCACCGCGGACGTCTCGGCCTCCGGGCTGTCCTTTCGGATCTCCTTGCCGTTGATGTCGAACAGCTTGACGAACTCCAGGCTGTCCCGGTCGTTGATCTCGTTTCCGCGGGTGAGCTTGGCGTCGCGGGGGAACTCCTCGGTGGACACGCCGACGATGTCGCGGAAGGAGGTCTTCGGCGGCA
>Ga0066709_100001705_pt1 | contig 14967 bp, 10 predicted proteins | sample GraSoiAngelo_158_FD_79665 | JGI IMG/M metagenome (GOLD analysis project Ga0066709, IMG submission 79665) | Grasslands soil microbial communities from the Angelo Coastal Reserve, California, USA - 14_1009_16_30cm | ecosystem: Environmental > Terrestrial > Soil > Grasslands | place: USA...
GCGCATCTCGGTCGGACCTGCCAGCCGGGCCGGCGGCTCATAGGGGCACCTCAACCTCAGCGCCGCGTCGCTCGGCCGAGACGTACGCGCTGTAGAGCACCGCGATGGTGTCGAGTGCCAGCTCCGGGCCGGAGAGCGGCTCGCGGCCGGCGGCGATGCTCTCCGCGAAGTCCTGGAACTCCTGCGGGTAACCGTGTTGCCAGTCTTCGTCGGGCGCGGGATGGCTCCAGCCTTGCTTGGTGCCGATCTTTTCGGTGACGTAAACGTCTTTGAGAAGCTCTTCGCGTGGGTTGTAGGTTTCGAGCGCGTCGATGGGATTCAGATTGCAGCGCGTGCGATGGTTGTTGGCAAACACCTCGAGCCAGTTGTGGACGCCGCCGAGGACAAGCTCGGAGGAGAAAATATCGGCCACCGTGCCGTCGTCGAACGCCAGGTGCATTTGGCCGTAGTCTTCGATGTCGTCATAGTCCGTGCGGAGGAAGCCGGCGTCGCGGAAGTTGGGAAGGCGCGTGATCTCGTGCGTGCGCGCGCTCACTGTGGCCGGCCGAACAGGCTTGCCGCCACGCGCCTCGCCTTCGACCCGCTTCAGGTGCAGCGCCGCGGTCAGCGGATGGCAGCCTTTCCCGACCAGCGACCCGCCGCCCGAATGTCTCCAAATGCCGTAGTAAGGGGAGTGCGATCCGCTGTGCGACTCGTCGCCCACGATCCACAAAATCTGCCCGCCTGTCTTCGCCAGCATCTCGCGCTCTTTCGAGATCGCCGGCGCGTACACCCAGTTTTCCGCGTAACAGACCAGCTTGCCGCTCTCCCGCGCCGCGCGGAGAATCCGGCCGCAACTGGCCATGGCCTCGCGAAGCATGGTTTCCTTGGAAAACGTGTTGCCGCGGAACTTCTCCGCCGCCTCACCCGCCGGCCCAAAGTGCCCGGTGAAAGGTTTCTCGATGATGACGTGCTTGCCGCGCTTGAGGGCCGCGACGGCGAGTGGCTCGTGCGTGGATGGGGGAGCGCAGACATCAATGACGTCCGAGGCGTCGCACAGTTCCTCGAGGGTGTCGAAGGCTTTCACCTGACGCTCGCGCGCAAACCCCCGGGCCGACTCGGGCGATTTCGCGGTAACGCCCACAACCTCGACCGCCACGCCGTAAACGCGCCGATACCCTTGCCAGTGGAAACGCGCCGCAAACCGCGCGCCGACGATTCCGACGCGGATGGGCTCTCTCATGCGCTACGCTGCTTCACCCGTCGTGGGCAATTGTCGAACACTTGGCCTCGAGTCGTTGGGACGGGAAAACCGAGAGCGGGTCGTCCAGCAGGTTGCTGAAAACATGCTGGCACCGTGTCATTCCGAGGAGATGGTAGCCACGGCACGAACTTTGTGCCGGGGGTTCTTGTCACCACGCAGAGGCCCACGGCACACAACCCGTGCCGTGGCTACCCGCCTGGTCCCGGCGCTTCGACCGCATCGGTTGCGGCGAACTCCGTCAGCACTCCAAATCATGGCGCCGGACGCTCGTGCCATTCGACGGGCCGAGGATGGTGAGCGCGATCTGCTCCGTGGTGAAGAGCTCGCGCGCCACTTCGATCACGGCGTCGGCGGTGACGGCGTCCACGCGCCGGGCGATTTCGTCGAGCGAGACTTGCCGGCCGAAATACATCTCCTGGCGGGCGAGGTTCGACATGCGGCTCATCGTGGACTCCAGGCCGAGCAGCATGCTTCCCTTCAAGCAGTCCTTGGCCCGCTGGATCTCTTCGCTGCCGGGTGGCGTCGACTTCATCTGGCGGAACTCTTGGAGCACCAGCTTGACGACCGTGCGAGCGTTGCCGGGTCCTGTGCCGGCGTAAACGCTCAGACAGCCTACGTCGCGGAACGTGTTCAGGCCGGAGAACACGGAGTAGGCCAAACCGCGCTTTTCGCGGATATTCTGGAAAAGACGCGAGCTCATCCCTCCGCCCAACATCGTGTTCAGCACGTAGCAGGCAAATCGCTTCTCGTGCGTCTGAGCGTAGGAGGGCGCTCCCACCAGGATGTGAACCTGTTCCAAATTCTTCTTGGTCCGGTGGCGGACTTGGGGATGCGGGACCGGGGCAGGCCCATCGCGCAAGGCAGGGCCGGAGGCAACGCCGCCGAATTCCTTCGCGGCCAAGTCCACGATCCGCGCGTGTTCCACGTGTCCGGCGGCGGTGACGAGCATGTTGTTCGGTGTGTAATGCCGGCTGAAGTAACGAAGCAGGACCTTGCGGTCGAAGCTACTCACGGTCTCGCGTGTACCCAGGATCGGCCGGCCCAGGGCGTGGTCGCGCCAATAACTCTGAGTGAAGATCTCGTGCACCAGGTCGTCCGGGGTATCCTCCACCATCTTGATTTCTTCGCGGATTACCTGTGATTCTTTGGCGATGTGGTCGGGTTGAAGGAGCGGGTTCTTGACCAGGTCAGCCAGGACCTCGAACGCTCGTGGCAAGTGCTCATCCAGGACCTTCGTCGAGAAGTTCGTGTATTCTTTGGCCGTGAAAGCGTCGAGGTGGCCTCCCACCGAGTCCGCAGACCGAGCGATCTCCTCGGCCGATCGATTCTTGGAGCCCTTGAAAACCATGTGCTCGAGAAAGTGCGATATGCCGTTTTCGGACTCGCTTTCGTGACGCGCACCCGTGCGCAGCCAGAGGCCGATCGAGACGGAGCGCACGGCAGGCATGGCTTCCGTAATCACCATCAGACCGTTCGGGAAAACGTCCTTCTTAATGCTCGTCATGGGAGATGTGTTCGACTTTCCTTAGTCGGGGGACTTTGGCTCTCTCGCCGCGGTCCGGACCACCTGACGGCACTCCCTCTCCAGCAAGCGCCGCAGCAAGACTGAACCGCCGGTCACTTCATATCGAAATCAGACCCAAGGATCATGTTAGCACAAAGCGGCGGACTACTGGCGGTGGGCGTGAAACCCCTACCCTCTGGAAGTATCTGATTTCCTCATTTCTCCTCCCCCGGCCGCTTAGGGTTGCCTCCCCCCAGAACCCGCCACATGTTTAGGATACCACGGGTTCCGGCATCGGGAGCTGATAGCCGCCGGCCCTGCTACGTGTGGCCGTCCTCGAGGAGCTTGCGTCGCGCCCGCCCCCTGCCTATACTAAGTGCTGCCTCCGAGGAATCGGGCCTGTAGCTCAGGTGGCTAGAGCGCACCCCTGATAAGGGTGAGGTCGGTAGTTCAACTCTACCCAGGCCCACCAGTCAATTCAGCGAGTTGGCACCACTCGCCCGATCAATGTGTCTCGGGTGGGGAAACCGTTGCCGATAGGTTCGTCAGACCAATGTGGCTCGGGATGGCGACAGGTCGCGATCGTGCCTCGTAAAGTTGACAACGCTTTTGCACTCCGCATACCGCTTCAGTTTGGACGCCCGACCAATGAAGTTCGGATGTTTCCCAATACTCGAGAAACTCCAGAAAAGCGAGCCAAGCCGGAATGCGAACTGCCTTGCAGGTCGAGATGTGGGCCAGCAGAAGGGCCAATCGTCTGTCGCAGCGATTAGAGGAAAGTGTCGTGTCCAAAGAGGGGGGAAAGGCCGTGTTCAAGGACGAAGTCTGGGAAGTCAAGCGAATGCGAAACAATTGGGACCATCAACACGGGGACAAGAAATCGCACCCGATGGTGGAAGGATGGCGGTGTGTGAGAGCGCGATACGAGCGTAACCCGGCCAGGGAAGAGGCTCGCGCTCGACTGTTTGCGGCTGCGCCCCAACTGCTTGAGGCAGGCAGGGCGCTCCTCTGCGCCATTGCCGTTGTGCCCAACATAACCGAGCACAAGCAGGTCATGGAAGCTGTCGCGAATCTTCACCACGTGATTCAAAAAGGCGGCGATCAAGAAACCATGTGAATTCGAGCAGGGGCGAACTGAGGCACGGCCTGGGAGCGAAGCGTGGTTTGATCGATGGCTGTTCTGCAGCGGTGGTCTCAGCCCGCCGGACCGCGCAGCCAACTGACTTATGACCCGGCAACCTTGAGAGCTTCTACTCTGACGGCACGGTCTGGCCCGTGGCGAGCAAAGCGGTCTCGCCTCGTCCGGCCACCTGGAACTTGTAGAAGCGGGCGTATTTTCCGTTGCACCGGAGCAGTTCCGCGTGCGTGCCCTCTTCCACGAGACGACCGTGCTCGAGGACGATGATGCGATCGGCGAGCCGCACCGTGGAGAGGCGGTGGGCGATGATCAGGGTCGTACGCCCGGTGGACGCCCGCTCCAGCGCGTCCATCACGGTCCTTTCCGCCGCGGCGTCCAGGCCGCTCGTGGGCTCATCCAGAATCAGGATGGGAGCATTCCGTAGCACCGCGCGCGCGATAGCAATCCGCTGCTTCTGCCCTCCGGAAAGGGTGGTGGCGCGTTCGGAGACCGGGGTGTCATAGCCCTCAGGAAGCCTGCGGATGAACTCCTCGGCATTGGCGGTAACGGCGGCAGCCACCATCTCTTCGTCGCTCGCACCGGGCTGGCCGAAAGTGATGTTCTCGCGGATCGTACCGCTGAACAGCAACGAGTCCTGCAAGACGAGGCTGATCTGCTCGCGCAGGGACTGAAGGGTGTAGTTGCGGATGTCCTCCCCGTCGATCGACACCACTCCGTCAGTCGGATCGTAGAAACGCGGGATCAGGCTCACCAGGGTGCTTTTACCGGCTCCCGTGGCGCCGACGATGGCCAGTTTCTCTCCCGGGGTGATCGAAAGCCGGATGCCCGCCAGGACGGCCTGGCCCGGCTCATACTCGAAGGTAACGTCGCGGAACTCGATCGCGCCCCGCAACAGCGGCGCCGGACGCGCCCCCTTGCGGTCAGTCAATTCGTTGCGGACGCTCATCACCTCGATAATCCGTTCAGCGCTCACGGCTGCCTTGTTATAGAGGGAGGAAAAGCGCGCGAGCGCCTTCATCGGGTTGTATAGGCTGGTGACGTAGGAAAAGAAGATCACTACGTCGCCGGTGCTGAGCTCACCCGCCAGGACACGCATGGCCCCGTACCACATGACAATCGTCAATCCGACCGCAGCCAAGCCGTCCACCAATGGCGCCACGCGCGCCTGGTAGCGCACGCTCTCGAGGTACGCCTGGAGGTAACCTTCGCTCCGCACCCCAAAGCGCTCGTCGAGCTGTTCCTCCTGCGCCAAGCCCTGGACGATGCGGATGGAGGCCAACGCCTCCTGGGCGAGCGCGGCCATCAGGCCGGTGCTTTTACGGGCCCGGCGAGCGGCGGTCTTGATCCGCCGCGTGTAGCGAAAGACCGTCCAGAACAGCGGCGGCGCGACCGAGAGCGCAGCCAAGGCGAACCGCCAGTCGAGCCAAAACATGAGGGTAACCATGGCGACTAGCACGAAGGCGTTGCTGCCGAAGACGATGACGCCGTTGGCGATCATATCCTGGATGGATCCGATGTCAGACGTCAGCCGGTGCGTAAGATCACCGGTGCGCTGGCTATCATGGAAGCGGAGCGAAAGCCGTTGCATGCGCGCGAAGAGGTCGCGGCGCATGGCGAAGACGAACCGCTGACCTACGTCACCGAGTAGACGCGTGTAGTAATATGTCAACAGACCCGTCAGCAAGGCAATCAGCAGCATGGCGGCGCACACGCCGTAAAGGATTTGTATCCGGCTGTAGGGTGCGTTATCGAGCCAGTGCCGCAGAAGGGGTACGCGGCTCGCCCGGTGCGAAAGCACGCGGTCAATCACCACTTTCAAAGGCCAGGGACGCATGACGGTGAGCACGGCGTCAAAAACCAGCGCCAGGGTCGCGAGGCCCAACGGCCTCGAGAGCGGGCGAAGCAGAGGGAGAAAGTACGGCGCCCAGTCCCGCATAGCCCTAGGTTCTTTGGCGTCTTTAATTGGCTCTCCGGGCATTAGTTGAATCCTCCTCTTGCGTGTGGCGGCCTCGCGCACCTGCACTTAATTCCGGCCCTTCCATTGTGCCTGCCGTATCGAGAAAGTCGGAAGATGGTTTCCTCGCGGAGCGCACGCCGAGCCTGACCTGAAGACCATCGATCACCGCCCGCGCTTGGCCCACTAGCCGTTCCGTGCGCGACGCCCAGCCGGGGTCGGACAGTGGGAGCCAACGAGCAGCAACATTGATGAGTTCCACAGCTTCGTAGAGGTGGGCGCGAAGCAGCCGCTGAGGCGGTATGCCCCGTGCGTAGCCCGCCAGGAACCTTTCTCGCGCGGCATTCAGCCCACCGCCTCTGATGCCGTCGCACCACCGCGGCAAGTCGCCCAGGAATTTCCCCAGGTCGAGCGCCGGGTCAGCGGGGCGGCTGAGGTCAAGATCGATCACTGTCAGGCTGCTTCCGTTTTGCCACACGTGCTCAGGTTTGAAGTCGCCGTGGATCAAGCGGGGTGGTTCCTGCGGCAGGCGCGCGTGAATGGCAAGCGCATCGTCCATCATCTGGCGAATCGTGCTTCGAACGGACGGCAGCAGCGTGCCAATACACTCACCGGCCTGCACGATCTCGGCGAGTTGAGTCTCGAAATCGCCGGCTTTGACGGCAGGGGGCAAACAGGATTCCAGCGGCGCCTGCTGAAGGGTGTTGAGGGCGCCGCCGGAAGCCTCGAGCAAGCGTCCGACGTCTCGGCTGCCGCGGCGGAGGCGCTTGCTGAGCGGCGCGCCTGCCACTTGCGGGTAAAGAAGCGCCTTGTCGCCTGCGATGTGAGCGAGCGGGCGCAGGCAGGTCATGTTCCGGCCGTGAGCCTCGACCCAGCTCGCGGCAGACATTGTCACGCGGTGCACTCGCGCCCCATTCTCGCCGGCATAGAGCTTGGCAAATACCGCGCCGTTGCCGGCGCTCGCCGGGCGATAGCGCAACACATGACGGATTCCGGGGAAGTAGCGGATGGACGCGACCGCGTAGCGTGACAACGGAGCGCACTCCGGCGCGTTGGAGTCCCGGTGCAACACTTTGGCTAGCACCTCCCCCACATACTTGGGATCGCACAGACGAACCAGTTGAGGGAACTTTGGGTCGATGGGAGAAAGCTCCAGCCGCATCCCCCACTCCGGGACATCGGCCCGGAAGGCGCGGAACGGAGCCATGAGTCCGCGACGCTGGGCCTCGGCCTCGAGGCTGGCCGCTCGCGGCTTCCCGTAAGGGCGGTGGTCCCGGCGTTCGATCCACTTTGCCTTCCACGTGACAGCGATGGCGCGGGTGACAGGCGTGTGTGACCCTTCGAGCCGGAAGTGTACGTCGTAGTACGCAGTCAGCTTGTGGCCCGGCTGGAACCTGGTGCGGCGCAGGCGGCAAGAGCCCTGAAGCTTCGTCTTGCCCAAAAGATTCGCCAGCGTGGCGCGCAATGCCGCGCGGGGGCCCTGGCCGACCAACAACCACTGGACGCCAGCGAGCCCGGCTGTTCCGTCAAGCACCGCGGCCAGATTCCTCACCGGCTCTCCTTCCTCCGCGTCCTGAGCGGAACTTCGCCGAACTCGATGTCAGGGGCTATCACAGCGCCGCCGCTCATGACGGCGAGCCCCACCAGCGACGCGGCTGCGAATCCGAAGATGTAGGCCATCAGTTCCATTTGACTTAAGGCAGTCTGCCGGGCGGAGTCGCCTCCGATATCACGCCGGCGGGCATGTCCACCACCGCCTGCCGCACCAGCAACGGCTCAACCCAATCGATCAGCCGAGCCGCGTTGTCGTTCCAGGTCTGCCCCGCCGCCCTCGCAACGGCTTTCCTTCCGAGTTGCTCTCGCAGCGCCGGGTCCGCCTTCAGGCGGCGGAGGCATCGCGCAAGGCCCTGCGTGTCGCCCGGCTCGAACAGCAGCCCGTTCACCTCGTCGATGACAATGTCCGCTACCTGGCCGATCCGCGCCGCGATCGTCGGACGGCGCATGGCCATGTATTCGAAAAGCTTGAGCGGCGAGTAATAGAACCGATCGAGGACGGGCGCCGGAGCCACGGCCACGTCCATAGCCGCGATGTATTGGGGGACGTCTTCATGCGGCACGCTTCCCGCAAAGGTCACCGCCCCCGTCAAGCCCGCTCGCGAGACTTGGGTTTCCAGCTCCCCGCGCGACGGGCCGTGCCCCACCAGCAACAGGTGAGCGTCGGCGTCCTCGCGGTGCAGCTCGCGGAAGGCCGCAAGCAACAGGTCCACTCCATGCCAGGGCTTGAACGTGCCCACAAATCCAACCACGAACCGCCCGTCGAGGCCGAGGCGCTGGCGGACCGGCGCGCCGTCCAGATCCTCACGGAACAGGAACGGATCAACAGCGTTCGGCAGCACGTGGATGCGGTCAGGTGCCACGCCCGCGGCAATGAGGTCGGCGCGCAACTGCTCCGAGACGGCTACGATGAGGTCAGCCTTCTGCCAGATGTCGCGTTCGACCCGCCGCGCCAGGCGCGGCAAGGTCAGACCAGCGCGGCGCTCCTGCTCGTAAGTGAGCGGCGCGTTCACCTCGAGTACCAAGGGAAGCGAAAGCTCACGGGACAAGCGCCCACCTGCCAAGCCCCACAGGCTGTAGCGCTCGTAAACAAAGTCGGGTCGAAGCTCGCGCGCCACCCTTCTGGCGGCTCTCAGAAACTTGATGTTGTGCAAAAGGCGCACGGCGTCCGGATTCCGGCGTCGATGCAATCCCATGACGCGTTCGGTGTTCTTGATGCACCAACCCAAAGCCCGGTTCAACTTGGCAACAGGGGTGGCACGGACTTGGATACCCATTTCCTTTTCGAGCGCTGCGGGAGAGCTGACACTGCTCGAAACCAGCGTCACCTGATGGCGGAGTCCAACGAGCGCACGGACGAGGGCCCGAATGTGAACTGAGCCGCCACTGCGGCCTGCCACGTCGATTCCCGGGTCCGACGAGAGGTAGAGGATTTTCATTGAGCCCTGCCGTTTTGGAAAAGTTTGAGTAGCTGCCCCACGTTAGCTTGAATTGAGAAGCAGGCTTCGACTTTGGCCCGGGCGGCAAGCGCGAGGCGCTCGCGCAACTCCGAGTTGGTCAGAAGCCGGTCGAGCGCGTCAGCGAGCAGCCCCGCATCGCCTGGCCGAACCAGCAACCCTTCACGGTCTGGCTCGATCAACTCCGGGATTCCGGAAACGGGCGTGGAGACGACAGGGACGCCGCTCGCCATGGCTTCCAGCAAAACGTTTGGGATGCCGTCGCGGTCGCCGTCTGCGGCCACGACGCAAGGGAGGGCAAAAACAAGACTTCGCGCGTAGGCTTGGCGGACCGCCTCGTGCGGCTGGGCCCCCAGCAGTGTGACCCTCCCACCGAGACCCAATTGCGCTATCCGAGCTTCGAGTTCCGGACGCAAAGGCCCCTCGCCGATGATCTCCACCCGTACGCTCTGGCCGCGGCGTCGGAGGAGATCGGCTGCGGGGCGGAGGTCGCCGAGGCCCTTCTTTTCGACCAGGCGGGCGACGGACAGGATCAGGGGCGGCGCGCTGCCGTTCGCGTGAGGCTCGAATCGGAACTGGGAAAGATCCAGCCCGTGATAGACGCGGTGCACTTTGCCGCGCGCGGATTCGAAACGATCGAGCAGGAATTGCCGATTGTACTCCGTGCAGGTCACCACGGCACGGGCCCGCGCGACTTCGGCTCGCAGCAGTTCCGGCGGCGTCTTCACGTAGATATCCTTGGCATGCGCCGTGAAGCTGTAAGGAATGCCTGTGAGCCGGTGCGTGAACATGGCCACCATGGTCGGCTCGTGCGCGAAGTGAGCGTGAAGGTGAGCGACGGGGCGGCGCCGCAGCATATCCGCGAGGCAGACCGCCTGAAAGAAGCGCTTCCGCGCGCCCCAGCGGCGATACCGGCACGCGAGCAACGCCGTTCGGCAGTAGCGGAACGGATGCCTCGCGAGCACGCGCAGGCTGGGTCCGAACGCTGCCCTCCAGTGGCTGGCGCCCGAAAGGCAAATTGTTTCCGCGCGAACCCGCGCGACCCGCTCGCGAGCGAGGGCGGTGCCGGCGTCCGGTTTCTTGATCGAGAGGATGCGCAGCCGCGCGCCCCGGCTTTCGAGGCCGAGGACTTCGTTCAGGATGAAGGTCTCCGACAGGCGCGGCCACACGCTCACGATATACGCGATCGCCGGCATCTTATCCGATGCTGAACTTTCTTCTTGCACAGCCGCCTCCGGCCGAGGCGGCCATCCCCGGCGCATTCTACTGCGAGGTGCGAAATACGGCCCGCTACTACTCCCAGAACGCGTACAGTCTACGTCGTAAGGCACGGGGCTACCCATGCCTGCCACTTCGATTATGTTTCACGATTGGCCGCGACAAAACCGCCGCCTCTGCAGTCAATGGCTCGCTGATCGACCCCATGGTTGGGTGTACCAAGTCAATGCGTTCTTGTCCAGGCCGGGGCACGGTCATCCCACCACGCGTCGGAAAAACCGCGCTCCCGTGGTCCTCGTGGGCCGCTACGGCCCGGTCCCTATTGAGCGCCGCCAGGTGAGCCGCCGCCTGTCTCGCGCCGTCTAAGTCGATCAGCGGATCTTCAACCGGGAAGTCATCCCGCTCGAGATCGAGGCGGATGCGAGCGGCGAGCTGTTCTGGTGAGAGGCAGCGGGGACTGAGGGTATCGATCAGTCCGCGACGGGCGAAAAGCTCGGAGCGCGTGGTCTGCTCGGCGCTTGGCCCCAGACGCGGAATCACCAGCGCCTTTTTCTTTAGCCGCAGGACCTCGGCGAGCGAGTTGTAGCCGGCCATCGTGATGACGAGGTCCGCCGCGTTGAGGTAACTCAGGTTGCCACACACGTAGTTCAGGAACCGCACTCCGGCGGCTCGGGCCTCCTCTCGGAGAGACTCTTTTTGGCTGGACCCCATAAGCGGGCCTGCGATCAAAACGCCGGTCAGGGGTAGTTCCTTGCGAACCAAGCCGAGGGCTTGAATGCAGGTGCGCATCATCGGATAGGCGTCGCGACCCCCACCGCCCGTCACCACCACCAGCCTGTCACCTTCTCCCACCAGCAACTCTTCGCGCATCTGCTCGCTCGGCCGGATGGTTTCTTCCGAGCAGACATAACCGCAGTAACGAATGGGGATTGTGAGTTCTCGGTCGAGCCCGTATTCGCGAACCGTGTCGAACACATCGGGGCAGCCATAAACGACCACCGCATCGTAATAGCGGTTGATAACCTCGTAAGTTCCCTCGCGGCGCCAATGTTCTCGAACTACGTCGGGAGCGTCGATGATCTCCCGCATGCCCAGCATCATGACGGGAGCATCCTTGCGCTGCTTGAGCATCCGCAGAGTGGGCAGGAGCTCTCCCCAGACGCCAGCCGGCACGTAGTCCACGAGAAGAAGGTCCGGCCGGTAAACGTCCGCCACCCGCTTGATCAAGGAATTGCGGAGTGCCTCTGCCTGCAGTTGACCGATGCGGAGGCTGGAAAGCTGGTGCACGCCGGTCGCAACTTTCACGATCGAGGGGAGCTTAATGAAGTCGATTCCGGCTGGCAGTTCGAAATAGGACTCTGGCGAGCAGCCCACGAGCATGAGCACGCTTGATTCCGGCGCGTCGGCCAGGAACCTCGTCGTCACGTTGATGTTTCTCCTCAGATGCCCCATCCCGAAACCATCGTGGGAATAGGTCAGCACCCGACACTCAACGTCAGCCAAGTTCCCTGAGCTCATTGTCACCCTCCCTACGACTGTTCTTAGTCAGATCCCTAAGGATTCCGCCGTCTCGTTTCGTCCCGCACCGTCGTGTCGCACGCTCCTGTTTTTTCAAGGGATGCGATGCGGCTCGCCAAAGGATGTCTGTCGCGGGCTTCCTCTGTTTTTGGAATCAGTGGGTGGTAGACGAATCGGCAGGTGGCTCCCGCTGGCGTCGTGTGTCTCTTGAGCGTGCGAAAGGCTGCGCCGCGCTCCGGGATCCGCAGCTCGCCGCGTCTTCCTCTTGGATTGCGCTTGCCCAAGGCCCGGGCCGCCCAGGATCACACATACGAACGCACCTCGGCGGTGCTTGGGCGGTGCGAGCGGCGGGAATTGAGCATGGGAGAGCGACGCTTCAGGCTCTCGCTGGGGAAGGCGCATGGGTGGCATCAACCGACTTTCCGGTACCGGTGGCCCCTTCTCCCCGGCCCTGAATGTTAGGTATTTGAGAATCTCAAAGAACCTCGCTGCCCGGCAGAACCCGGCACGCGAACGTAAAATAATCAAGTCGACCTTTGGTTAATCACTTCTCGTCCTTTCCACCGGTCCAGTCCTGAACCATGGATTTCAGTCCGAATGACTCGTTCACTCGATCCATCCCTAGGCACGATCGAGTATCCCCTCCGATCGACAAGGACGGTCTTGGGAACCTCCATACACACTCTCGACCTCAGCCCCTCCCATTTCGGGAGTTTTGGGAATCGGGCCGATTCCTCCCGCGGACCCCTCTCTGTGCGTGCCGTGCAGGCGACCACGCGAGCACAAGACCAACCGCGACGGCTCGTCGCCCTTACAGGTTCACCCCGCTGGTTAGACTCTATTCGAGAGCGCAGCGCTGAAACAAGCCGGTTTAATATCTAGCACCGTGTCGGGTTTAGTCTGTAAGTCGCTGCATACAGCCAAGACTCGACGACGTATACGGAAATACTGTTCCAGTTGATTCTCAGATAGTTAACCGCGGCCTCGGCGTTGACCCCTCGACGTTGACGCTCAAGCCGGACCTGTCCTGGTCTCCTTGAACGACATGCTAGTGCCAAGCCCGCTGGCGCTATCGTCGGCGTAGGGACGAAGCTGGCGCCGTCGGCCATCATGAGCCAGCGCTGAACAGCAACCCCAGCATGGCGATGCGAACATTATCCGGTCGTATTGGTCCTCTTTTGGGTCAACTCGATCTCACCTTCTCGGTCAGTTGCTCTGTGGGCGCCGCACCATTCACTTGGCCACGAATGCTGGTGCCTCACCGTATCCGCGTGTACGCACTCCGACGTCCAGTCAATCCCGCCCAGCTTCGGGGACCCCTGGTCTCAGGAACAACTCGAACATCTTGTAATTAGAGCAGTAAGGATGGTAGACTTCACACTATAGTACAGGGTGCTACCAAACCTAGCTCCCGATGAGCCGACCTCTGCGCGTCAGAGGCTGCTATCTCCGCTGTAAGGAGCCCCCTCCGACGCTGATCAAAGGTAGGCCAGTTACCTAGTGTCTGTCAAGGTCTTCCCGATAAACTACAGGGTTTGATACTAAGTCGAATAATAAGTCAAGGTATGATACGCACCTATTTTTAGTATGTGCTGTTAGTTAATAGGTCAAGGCGGGCGGCAGGCGAAGGCATGTGGAAAGCGATCTCGGCGACAAGAAGCCAAAGACCCCCGCCGGGCTCGCAAACGAGGAAGCCTTGTTCCCACTTTTGACTCTTGATTCTGTCAGTTCTGTATTTTGGCTTCTCGGCTCGGTGGCTTTCGCGGCGCGTCGAGCGGGGATGTGCACGAGTCAAAGGCGAAACCGAGAAGTGAGGAAGTGAGGAGGGTCAGGAGTCAAAACCACAGCCCCGAGGTCTGGGCTTGGTCACCGTCCGCTTGGCCTAGCGCGGCGTTGACTCATAACCAAGGCAAACGGAGCGGGAATCAACGTTGTGTGCGTAGTTCACCAGAAAAAAATAGGCGCGACAGAGCTGAGGAAGCCATAGCGAGTCTGCGATCTTCCACTGTTCTGAGCTTCCAGGCAATTCCACCGCGGGAAAGCTGGACTTCAGAGAAAGGTACGCTTCCTCCGTGTACACATTTGTGACGGCCAGAACTTTGACCATAGTTCGAATCCTGCAGCTCGCCCGCCAGGCTGCTGCCTAAGGCTTTTCCAAATCCGTCACAGCCGAACCGTGCAAGAAGCAATCAGCTCGGTCTGCCCGCTTCATTCCGCACAGATCCAGACCAAGTCCGGAGTCAGTCTGACGATTGTCATCACGCCCTGATGCCAGCCGATCCACCATCTGCCTTTGTGCGTTTCTTTGCAGAACGAAGCGTAGGCTAGGTCGCATCGCACTTTCAGGGCGCGGCCACTCAGACGTGCTCAAGATGTCCTCGCGCGAGCGGTGCTCACTACTCGAACAGCTTGGTCCGCAACACGAGGTAGGCGACAGCCAGGGCAAAAACCAAAGCAAAGATCACCTTCCCCAGCGACCGCTCGAGCAGCCCGGCAAAGGCACCTTCGCCGCAGTGTGGACACAACCCTTGCGTCAAGTCTTCACGCGCTCCCAGCCATCCACACTTGCGGCAGCGGATCATGACGCAATCTCCCGACCAGCAATCTCTGCCTGTCGCTACGATCATACGCTCCTGCCCATCGATGACAATCGTCCTTCAGTGCCAAGGGGATAGCACGAAGGTGCTCTTCTTCAACTAGGGACTATCGATTTGTGGAATGCTCCGTTTCGAGCGATCCTTCTCCTGGTCGTGGACGCAACCCCTTCTTCCCCAAAGGAGTAGATGCCGAAGGAGCCGCAAGCCACGCCCGTGAGAAGTGGTTCTCGTCTGGCTAAACCGCCCGTCTCCGCTCAACTTGCAGGCAAGCAGAGGCTCGGGACAGGCGTCCGCCGGTTACGGTTCCTCGCTCCGACGGGGCGCAACCATGCCGAGACCGCGCGCCGGGCGGCCGGAGGAAGCCTGGTCTTTGCGATCTAGCTATCGAGTAGCCTAGGCTTTGGTGGAGAGGTCGGGCGGAGTGTCGCGAGGGATTGGGGAGGGATCGCGCGGGACCCAGGGCAGGCCGAAGACGGTCCGAAAGATGATGCCCAGGTCGGAGAGGAAGGTGCGGTGTTGTTGATACTCCAAGGAAAGTTCCAGCTTGCGGGGCAGAATGCGAGTGACGTATTGCGCCTCCACGTTTCCCGGCCCCAGAATCCGGTCTTCTTGACGATAGACCAGGCTGGCGGGGTCCGTAAGGCCGGGCCGCTCGCGCAGGATCAAGGCGTACTGCGGCCGGAACATTTCGACAAAGCGCTCGAGTTCGGGCCGCGGTCCCACCAGTCTCATGTCGCCCTTCAGCAGGTTGATCAACTGAGGCAACGCATCCAGCTTGAAGGCC